>Ga0105100_10000478_pt1 | contig 23663 bp, 20 predicted proteins | sample PPLLak12cMay2015_2_FD_87033 | JGI IMG/M metagenome (GOLD analysis project Ga0105100, IMG submission 87033) | Freshwater sediment microbial communities from Prairie Pothole Lake near Jamestown, North Dakota, USA - PPLs Lake P8 Core (1) Depth... | ecosystem: Environmental > Aquatic > Freshwater >...
CGCAGGCCGACCTTGCCGTGGATCGCCGGCGCCGAAAGACCTTTCATTCCTTTCTCGAGAACGAAGCCGCGGATCTGCTCGTCTTCCTTCGCCCAGACCACGAACACGTCCGCGATCGGCGAGTTGGAGATCCACGTCTTCGCGCCGGTCAGGCTGTAGCCGCCCGGGACCTTCTTCGCGCGCGTCTGCATCGAGCCGGGATCGGAGCCGTGGTTGGGCTCGGTCAGCCCGAAGCAGCCGATCCACTCGCCGGTGGCGAGCTTGGGGAGGTATTTCTTCTTCGTTTCCGGATTGCCGAATTCATGGATGGGCAGCATCACGAGCGAGGACTGCACGCTCATCATCGAGCGGTAGCCCGAGTCGACGCGCTCGACCTCGCGCGCGATGAGGCCGTAGGCGACGTAGCTCAGCCCCGGGCCGCCGTACTCGGCGGGGATGGTCGGCCCGAGCAGGCCGAGCTCGCCCATCTCGCGGAAGATCTTCGCGTCGGTCTTCTCGTGGCGGAAGGCCTCCAGGATGCGCGGCGCGAGCTTGCCCTGGCAGTACGCCTGCGCGGCATCGCGCACCATGCGCTCCTCCTCGGTGAGCTGCTGCTCGAGGAGGAAAGGGTCCTGCCAGCTGAACTCGGCCTTCGTCTTCTTGATCGGCGCGTTCATCATTGCACCCGTTCGAGGATCACGGCGAGGCCCTGGCCGACGCCGATGCAGAGCGACACCGCCGCGTAGCGCCCGCCCGACTGCTGCAGCTCGCGCGCCACGGTGAGCGCGAGGCGCGCGCCCGAGGCGCCGAGCGGATGGCCGATGGCGATGGCGCCGCCGTTGGGATTGACGCGCGGGTCCTTGAAGTCCACCTCCATCAGCCTGAGGCACCCCAGCACCTGGCTCGCGAACGCCTCGTTGATCTCGATGATGTCCATGTCGCTCAATTTGAGCTTTGCTCTTTCAAGAGCCCTCGGTATCGCATAGGCCGGCCCCACGCCCATGATGCGCGGCTCGACGCCGGCGCTCGCCGCGGCAAGGATGCGCACGATCGGCTTCTTGCTTTTCTTTTCCCCCCACGCCTTGCTTCCGATCACCAGGGCCGCCGCGCCATCGTTGACCCCCGAGGCGTTGCCGGCAGTCACCACGCCGCCTTCGAAGAGCGGCTTCAGCTTCGCCAGGGCATCCATGGAGGAATCGCGGCGTGGATGCTCATCCGCACTGAAAGATTCTCCAGGGACATCTTTCTTCTTGGACGGCAAGGTGACGGGCTTGATCTCGCCTGCATAGAAGCCTTCCTTCTCCGCTTTCGCGTACTTCTGCTGCGAGGCGAGGGCGAACTCGTCGGCCTGCAGGCGCGTGACGCCGAAGTCCTTCGCCACGTTGTCGCCGGTCTCGGGCATCGAGTGGTTGCCGAACTGCTTGATGACGCGCGGATTGGGAAAGCGCGCGCCGATGGTGGTGTCGAACATCTTCACCTCGCGGCTGTAGGGCGAGTCGGCCTTGCTGAAGACGTAGGGCGCGCGGCTCATGCTCTCGACGCCGCCGGCGAGGTAGAGCTCGCCCTCGCCGCAGGTCACGGCGCGCGCCGCATCGACCACGGCCTGCAGGCCGCTCGCGCAGAGGCGGTTCACCGTCACGCCGGGGGTGGTCGCCGGCAGCCCGGAAAGCAGCGCCGCGAAGCGCGCCACGTTGCGCGAGTCCTCGCCCGCCTGGTTGACGCAGCCCAGCACCACGTCGCTGATCTCGGCCGGCTCGATCCTGTTCCGCGCCACCACCTCGCGGATCACCTCGGCGGCGAGGTCGTCGGGGCGCACCGGCGCGAGCTTGCCGGCGTGCCGGCCGATCGGGGTGCGCAGTCCGTCGTAGAGGTAGGCGTCGAGCATTGGCGAAGTTTCCTTTCTATTCTTGAGTAAGGAGCGAAACTCCAAGCTGCGCCCTGCGGCGCAGCCAAGGGCTCGCGCGGTAGCGCGGCTCCTGGTAGAGCGAATGCATGGCATCGAGGATGGCGAGGATCTTCCCGGCGCCGATGGCGTCGCCCATCGCCAGCGGGCCTTTCGGATAGCCCAGGCCGAGCATCACGGCGCGGTCGAGGTCTTCGGGCGCGGCGATGCGCATCTGCGCGATGTCGCAGCCGACGTTGACGATGTGCGCGACGACTCTCTGGGCGACGAACCCGGCCGAGTCGTTGATCACCGAGACCGGCACGCCGTCGGCGGCGAGCAGGGCGTGCGCGGCGGCGACCGTTTCCTTCCTGGTGACAGGGGTCTTCATCAGGGTGCGGCGTTTGGCGAAGCCGAAGAGCGGATCGACCGCGACGGTGCGCGCGGGGTCGAGGCCGAGCTCGAGCGCGGCGGTCGTGGCGTCCTTGCCGAGCGGGGCGACCATGCAAAGGGATGCGTCTTTCGAATTTCCGCTTTTGACCAAGCCGTTCAATTCTGGCACTGCCCAGACGGATCCCGCACTCGTTTTGGGCGCCGGCGCCTCGGGGACCGGCACCGCGGCGCCGTCGCTTCCGTAGCTGTACCAGCCGCGGCCGGTCTTGCGGCCGAGGAGCCCCGCGGCGACGCGCGGCTCGGCGAGGAACGAAGGGCGGTACTTGGGCTCCTCGAAGTACTGCGCGTACATCGACTTCATCACCGCGTGCGCGACGTCGAGGCCGACCAGGTCCATGAGGCCGAACGGGCCGATGCGGAAGCCCGCGGCCTCGACGAGGATGCGGTCGATGGTGGCGAAATCGGCGATGCCCTCGGAAAGCACGCGCAGCGCTTCGGGCACGAAGGCGCGGCCGGCGTGGTTGACGACGAAGCCCGGCGTGTCCTTGCAGCGCACCGGGTCGTGGCCGAAGCGCCGCGCCAGCCCGGCGAGCGCCTCGGTGACCGCGGGCTCGGTGAGCACGCCGTCGACCACCTCGACGATCTTCATCACCGGCACCGGGTTGAAGAAGTGGTAGCCGGCGACGCGCTGCGGCCGCTTGCAGGCCGCGGCCATCGCCGTCACCGAGAGCGACGAGGTATTGGAGGCGAGGATGCAGCCTTCCGAAACGACCCCTTCCAGGGCGCAGAAGAGCTTCTTCTTTTCCTGCAGGTCCTCGACGATGGCCTCGACCACGACCTGGCAGGGGGCGAAGCTTTGCAGCGAATCCGCGAGCTCGAGCTTGCCCAGCGTGGCTTCCACCTGGGCGGGGCTGAGGCGGCCTTTCTCGACGAGCTTGGCGAGGGACCCCGCGATGGCGTCCTTCGCCTTGCGCGCCGCACCCGGCTGCGCATCGTAGAGCAGCGTGCGCGCGCCGCACTGGGCGAGCACCTGCGCGATGCCGCGTCCCATGGTGCCGGCGCCGGCGACGCCGGCGACGAGGTCGCTGCGGGTGGGATCGAGCATGGAAAAGGCTTATTCTAGCGGCGGGAGGCGTGGCTATAATCGTCCGCAAAACCTATAAAACGGTAGTGGCGCGGAGGAGGAGGAGGACATGAAATACAGCAAGATCCTTCTGGCCTATAACGGCTCTCTGGAAGGAAAGCGCGCGCTGTTCGAGACTGCGGACCTCGCGGGCTTCCTCGGGGCCGACACGCATCTCCTGGCGGTGGCGAGCATGCCGCCGAGCCTGTTCCTCACCGAGGGCTTCGTGCCCGAGGAGCTGCTCGAGGAGGAGAAGAAGCGCACGCAGTCGGTGCTCGACGAGGGCATCCGCTCGCTCCGCGACCGCGGCTTCAGCGCCACCGGGCACCTCGCGGTGGGCGAGCCGGTCGAGGAAATCTGCCGGCTGGCGAAGAGCCTCGGCGTCAACCTGATCGTGCTCGGCCACAACCAGAACACCTCGTTCGCCACGCGCTGGTGGAAGGGCTCGGTGGGGGCGTCGCTCCTCGACTACGCGCCCTGCAGCATCCTGATCGCGCTGTCCAAGGTCTAGGGCGCCGCTGCGAACGGGCCCGCTTCGGCGGGCCTTTTTGTTTCTAGAATCCTCTTATGCAGGCATTCGGACGCAAGGGCAGGCTGGAAGACGCGCGCATGCTCACCGGGCGGGGGCGCTACGTCTCAGACTGGCAGCTTCCCGGGCAGGTGCATGGCCATTTCGTGCGCTCGGACCGGGCCCATGCAGAAATACTGGGAATAGAAAAAGAAACGGCATTGAAAATGCCGGGCGTCATCACCGTCCTCACCGGGGATGACATCGAGAAAGCGGGCCTGAAGCCGCTGCCGGCGGCGGCGCCGATGAAGGGGCGCGGCGGCGCCGACCAGCTCGCGACGCGCCGCCCGGCGCTCGCGCAGGGGCGCGTGCGCTACGTCGGCGATCCGGTGGCGCTGGTGGTCGCCCAGACCGCCGCGCAGGCGCAGGACGCGGCCGAGGCGGTGTCGGTGGAGTACCGCGAGCTGCCGGCGGTGATCGACGCGCGCGCGGCGCTCGCGCCAGGCGCGCCGCAGCTCCACGAGAACATCCCCGGCAACCTGCTGCTCGATTTCGCCGGCGGCGACGAGGCGGCGACCAAGGCCGCTTTCGAGCGCGCCGCGCGCGTGGTGAAGCTCACCTCGTATCACACGCGCGTCGTCGGCAACCCGATGGAGCCGCGCGCCGCGACCGGCGTCTACGACGCGGCGAACGAGACCTACCTTCTCTACGCCACCACGCAGGGCGCGACCGCCATGCGCGGCCAGATGGCCACCGTGCTCGGCGTGCCGCCGGAGAAAGTGCGGGTCGTCGCCGAGGACGTGGGCGGCGGCTTCGGCGTGCGCTTCAACATCTACCCCGAGTACGCGGCGCTCCTCGTCGCGGCGAAGCAGCTCGGCCGTCCGGTGAAGTGGGTCGGCACGCGCTCGGAGGTGTTCCTCGCCGACGAGCAGGCGCGCGACATCGTGCACACCGGCGAGATGGCGCTCGACGCGAGCGGCCGCATCCTCGGCATGCGCTTCGACTTCGTCTCCAACCTCGGCGCCTACCTCGCCTTCACCGGCAGCTTCGTCAACACCGTGAACCTGGTCAACGTCGCGAGCGGCGTCTACGACGTCCAGGCGGTGCACGTGCAGGCGAAGCTCGTCGTCACCAACACCGTGCCCACCGCGGCCTACCGCGGCGCCGGCAGGCCGGTGAGCTCCTACGCCATCGAGCGCCTGGTGGACCAGGCCGCCTACGAGCTCGGCATGGACCCCGCCGAGTTCCGCCGCCGCAACCTCGTGCCGAAGGAAAAATTCCCCTACAAGATCTGCACCGGCTTCGAGTACGACGTCGGCGACTTCCAGGGCGTGCTCGACAAGGCGCTCAAGATTGCGGACTGGGGTGGGTTTCCGAAGCGCAGAGAAGAATCCTCCCGTCGTGGAAGACTTCGCGGCCGCGGCATCTCGACCTACATCGAGTCGAGCGCGGCCGGCGGCTTCGCGCCCTACGACGAGGCGCGGATCGACTGGGACGCCGACGGCGGCATCACGCTGCGCGCGGCCTCGCACTCCCACGGGCAGGGCCACCACACCACCTACGCGCAGATCGTCTCCGGCGTGCTCGGCGTGCCGATGGAGTCGATCCGCCTGCGCACCGCGGATCCGGACATGCACATGGTCGGCAATCCGACCGGCGGCTCGCGCTCGCTGCTCGGCATCGGCAGCGTCATGCTGATGGCGTCGCAGGAGATCGTGAAGAAGGGCCTCGCGCTCGCCGCGGAGGCGCTGGAAGCGGCAGTGCCCGACATCGAGTTCTTGGACGGGAAGTACCGCATCAAGGGAACCGACAGGAGCATCGATATCAGGGTTTTGGCCCAGAAAAATCCAGGTGCGCTGGACATCGACCTTAAGGACCAGAAGGTCGGCGCCACCTTCCCCAACGGCTGCCACATCTCGGAAGTCGAGATCGACCCGGAGACGGGCGAGGCGGAGATCGTGCGCTACGTCGCCTGCGACGACGCCGGCACCATCGTCAACCACCAGATCGTCGAAGGGCAGATGCAGGGCGGCATCACCCAGGGCGCCGGGCATATCTTCGGCGAGCAGGCGATCTACGACAGTAGCGGCCAGCTCCTCACCGGCAGCTTCATGGACTACCCAATGCCGCGCGCCGTGCTGGTGAACAACCTCACGGTGACGGACTACCCGGTGCCGACCAAGACCAATCCGCTCGGCGCCAAGGGCGTGGGCGAGGCGGGCGTCACCGGCTCGATGCCCTGCCTCATGAACGCGGTGATGGACGCGCTGCGCCAGGGCGGCGTGCAGCACTTCGACATGCCGGCGAGCGCGCCGCGGCTGTGGAAGGCCCTGCGGGCCGCCCGTGGATCCGCTTGACCGGCTCTTCGAGCGCGCGCGGGCGCGCCGGCCGCGCATCGTCCTGCCGGAGACCGGCGAGGAGCGCATCGTCGAGGCCGCGCGCCGGCTGAAGAACCAGGGCATCGCCGAGCCGCTCCTGCCGGATCCTGAAAAAGAACAAGAAAAACTCAAGAGATATTCGGAGCTCTACCCCGGTAACCCCAAGATTGCCGAGCGCGCGGTGCGCCGGCCGCTCTTCTTCGCCGGCATGATGGTGAAGGCCGGCGACGCCGATGCCGTGCTCGCCGGCGTCGCCCATCCCACCGCGCGCGTGATCGAGGCGGGCATGATGACCATCGGCCTCGCCGAGGGCATCCGCACGCCTTCCAGTTTCTTCCTGATGATTCTCGGCGACAAGCTGCTGCTTTACTCCGACTGCGCCGTGAACGCCGACCCCACCGCCGAGCAGCTCGCCGACATCGCCCTCGCCTCGGCGGCGAGCTACCGGGCGCTGCTGGGCGAGGAGCCACGCGTCGCGCTCCTCTCGTTCTCGACCAAAGGAAGTGCGAAGCATGCCCGCGTCGATAAGGTCATCCAGGCAGTTTCCTTGGTAAGGGAGAAAAACCAGGACCTTGCGGTCGACGGCGAGCTGCAGGCCGATGCCGCCCTGGTCCCTTCGATTGCGGCTGCAAAAGTGAAAGGCGAAAGCGCAGTCGCGGGCCGGGCCAACGTGCTGGTGTTCCCGGATCTCGATTCCGGGAATATCGCTTACAAGCTCACCCAGCACCTCGCCGGCGCACGGGCGATCGGGCCGATCCTGCAGGGCTTCGCCAGGCCGATCAGCGACCTCTCGCGCGGCGCGAGCATCGAGGATATCGTCGCCACCGCGGCCATCCTGGCAGCCCAGTGCTGAGCCCTTTGTACCCCGATCGGGGTACAAGCCCTAGCGCTTGTCGAGGGGGACGTAGTCCCGGGGCTCCGGGCCGTTGTAGAGGGTGAGGGGGCGGATGAGGATGTTGTTCTCCATCTGCTCCAGCACCTGCACCGTCCAGCCCGGCACGCGCCCGACCGCGAAGATCGGCACGAAGAGGTCCGCCGGGATGCCGTTCAGGTAGTAGACGACGCCGGCGTAGAAATCCACGTTCACGTTCACGCCGTGGCGCGCGTAGGGCTTCATCGCCTCGACCAGCGCCTCGAGGATCTGGTACCACTTCGGCTGCCCCATCTCGCGCGAGAGCTTCTCCACGCCGGCACGCATGTGGCGCGCGCGCGGGTCCTCGGCGCGGTAGACGCGGTGGCCGAAGCCCATCACCGGCTCCTTGTTGGCGCGCTTCCTCTTCACGTACTCGGCGGCGTTCGCGGCCTCGCCGACTTCCCGCGCCATCAGCATCACGTTCTCCGCCGCGCCGCCGTGCGCCGGCCCCGAGAGCGCGGCCACCGCGGCGGTGATCGCCGCGTGCAGGTTCGCTTCGGTGCCGGCGACCACGCGCGCGGTGAAGGACGACGCGTTGGCGCCGTGCTCGGCGTGCAGGATCATGTCCATGTCCATCAGCCGCGCCGTGTCGGCGCTCGGCCGCGAGCCCTTCAGCATGTGCAGGAAGTTCGCCGCGTGGCCGAGCGACGGGTCGGGCGCCACCGGCGCGCGGCCGTTGCGGATGTGCTCGTGCGCGGCGACGATCATCGGCACCTGCGAGCTGAGCCGGATGCCCTTGCGCAGGATCGCCTCGGGCGAGCTGTCGGCGACCTCGGGGTCGAACGCGCCGAGCGCCGAGACCGCCGTGCGCAGCACCTCCATGGGATGGCTTGCTTTGACAAGACGAATCAATTCCAGGATTTCGGCAGGCAGCTTGCGCGCGGCCTTCAGCTCGGCATCGAACGCCTGCAGCTGCTCCCTGGAGGGCAGCTCGCCCTTGAAGAGCAGGTAGCAGGTCTCCTCGAAGGTGGACTTCTCGGCGAGGTCGTGGATGGAGTAGCCGCGATAGCGCAGCTCGCCGGCGCGGCCGTCGATGTAGCACACGCGCGAGCGGTCGAAGACGACGCCCTTCAGCCCGCGATGGATCTCTTCGCTCACAGGTCGAACTTCTCCTTGGGGAAGTAGCGCGCCAGGCGCTCGTCGGCAGTGCGCGCGTGCGCCTCCATGCCCTCGAGGCGCGAGATGCGCGCGGTCACCGGCGCGACGTCGCGGTTCGCCTCGCGCGTCATGCGCTGCCAGGTCACGGTCTTGATGAACTTGTGCACCGACAATCCGCCCGAGTAGCGCGCCGCGCCCTTGGTGGGGAGGATGTGGTTGGGGCCCGAGGCCTTGTCGCCGAAGGCGACGGTGGTCTCCTCGCCGAGGAAGAGCGAGCCGTAGCAGGTCAGGTTGGCGAGCCACCAGTCGAGGTCGCGGGCGTGCACCTCCAGGTGCTCGGCGGCGTAGCGATCGGAGACCTGGACCGCCTCCTCGCGCGTCCCGCAGACCACGATCTCGCCGTAGTCGCGCCAGGCCGCGCCTGCGGCTGACCGTGCGGGATCGGGAAGCTTTTCAATGAGTCGAATGACCCGGCTTGAAACGCCTTCGCCGAACTCCCGCGAAAAGCAGATGAGCCAGGCCGGAGAATCGCTGCCGTGCTCGGCCTGTCCGACGAGGTCGGTCGCCACGAGGTGCGGATCGGCGCTGTCGTCGGCGATGACGGCGATCTCGGTGGGGCCGGCGAGGACATCGATGCCGACCGCGCCGAAGAGGGCGCGCTTCGCCTCGGCGACGAACTTGTTGCCCGGCCCGACCACGATGTCGGCGGGCTTGCCGGTGAACAGACCGAAGGCGAGGGTGGCGATCGCCTGCACGCCGCCCAGGGTCATGATGATGTCGGCGCCGGCCACCTTCATCGCGTAGAGCACCTGCGGATGGATGCCCTGCCCCTGGTAGGGCGTGGAGCAGGCGATGACGGTCGGCACCCCGGCAGCCTTGGCGGTGCCGATGCTCATGTAGGCCGAGGCGATGTGCGCGTAGCGGCCGGTGGGGACGTAGCAGCCCGCCACATTGACCGGGATCAGCCGCTGGCCTGCGGTCAGGCCTTTGGAGACCTCGACCGAAAATTCCTGCATCGAGTCGCGTTGCGCCTCGGCGAAGCGCCTTACCTGGGCTGCGGCGAATTCAATATCTCTTTTGACGTGAGGCGAAATGGCGGCTGTTCGCCGCTCGATCTCCTCGGGCGAGACAAGGATCTCTCTCTCCCACTTGTCCAGCTTGCGCGCGTAGTCGCGCACCGCCTGCTCGCCGCCGGCGCGGATCGCGGCGAGCATCTCGTCGACGACCTTGCGCGCCTCGGCGCTGTCGGTCTCGGGAGTCTTCGCCGCCTTCTTGAGATAGTGAATGGTCATTTGCCGTAGATCAGCGTGGGCAGCCACAGCGCGATCTGCGGGAAGATCGCGATCAGGGCGAGGCCGAGGAGCTGCAGCCCCATGAACTGGATCATGCCGCGGTAGATGTCGCCGAGCTGCCATTCCGGCACCACGCCCTTGAGGAAGTACGCCGACATGGCGACGGGCGGGGAGAGCCACGCCGTCTGCAGGCATACCGCCACCATGATGCCGAACCAGGCGAGGTCGAAGCCGAGCTTCTGCACGAGCGGCAGCAGGAAGGGCACCACGATCAGCACGATCGGCACCCACTCGAGCGGCCAGCCGAGCAGGAAGATCAGCCCCATGACGATGGCGAGGATGACCCAGCGGTTGAGGTCCAGCCCGAGCAGCGCCTCGGTGAGCAGCGTCGGCGTGCCCAGCCGCGCGAATACCGCGCCGAAGAAGTTGGACGCCGCGACGAGGAAGAGGATGAGGACCGAGATCTCGAGGGTCTTGATGAGCGCGTCGGTGAACCGCGTCCAGGTGAGGCGCCGGTAGGCGGCGGCGAGGACGAGCGCGCCGGCGGCGCCGCAGGCCGAGCCCTCGGTGGGGGTGGCGAGGCCGAAGACGATGCTGCCGAGCGCCGCGAAGACGAGCAGGGCGGGCGGCACGAGGCCGCGGAAGAACTGGATCCAGAGCTCGCCCATGCTGCCGGCCCGGCGGTCCATGGCGAGCGCCGGGGCGAGGCTGGGATCGAGCAGGCAGCGGACCATCGCGTAGACGGTGAACAGCAGCGCCAGCATGACGCCGGGCAGGAGCGCCGCGGCGAAGAGCGTCGTCACCGGCACTTCCAGCACCGGCCCCATGACGACCAGCATGATCGAGGGCGGGATCAGGATGCCGAGCGTGCCGCCGGCGGCGATGAGGCCGGCGGAAAGCTTCACGTCGTAGCCGGAGCGGATCATCGGCTTGCCGGCCATGATGCCGAGGATGGTGACCGAGGCGCCGACGATGCCGGTCGCCGCGGCGAAGATGGTGGCGACGAACATCACCGCCAGGTAGAGCGAGCCGCGCACGCGGGCGAGGATCTTCTGCACCGCGTCGAACAGCTCCTCCATCAGGTTCGACTGCTCCATCATGATGCCCATGAAGACGAAGAGGGGCACCGCGGCGAGCGTCTGCTCCATCATCGTCGAGTAGAACTGCAGCGTCAGCAGGTAGAAGACGAGCTGGCCGAAGCCCCAGTAGCCGAACACCAGGCCGAGGAAAACGAGCGTGAAGGAGATCGGGAAGCCGATGAAGATGCCGGCGAGCATCGCGCCGATCATCAGGATGCCGATCATCTCCGGGCTCATTGCTGCGGCCAGACGCCCTTGCGGGCGGCGTAGAGCGCCTTGAGCAGCTCCGAGACGCCCTGGATGACGAGGAACAGCACGCCGACGGGCAGGGCGCTCTTGATCGGCCCCAGCAGGGGCATGAAAGAGGTGTCGGTGCCGCGCTCGCCCTGCGAGAGCGAGCCCCAGGCCCACTGGGTGGCCACCCAGAGGAAGATCACCATGCTCGGGAAGTAGAAGACGATGTAGAGGGCCGCGTCGACGCGCGCCTGCGTCGTCACCTTCCAGTTGCGGTAGAGGAAGTCCGAGCGGATGTGCACGCCCTTGGAGAGCGCGTAGCCCGCGCCGATCACGAACATCGCGCCGTAGATCATGCGGCTGATGTCGTAGGCCCACAGCGTCGGCGCGTGGAAGAGATAGCGCGCCGTGATCTCGTACATCATGGCGCCCATCAGCGGCAGCGTGGCCCAGGCGGCGACCCAGCCGATCCACTTGCTGAAGCGGTCGACGGCGCGGATGGTGCCGGCCATCCAGCGCGGCATGTCCGGCGGCAGGCGATCGATGGCGGCGTCGCTGCGCCGGCCGGCGATCATTTCATCGGCGATGGTCATGGTCTCGGCACAAAAAGCAAGCGGGCCCTGCGGCCCGCCTGCCTTGCCTTGCTTGCGCTATTTCTTCTTGCGCTTCTTCGCGAGCTCCGCCGCATAGGCGGCGCCCAGGCCGGCGTTCGACTTCTGCGCGTCGGCCCAGAACGGGATCGCCGTCTCGGCGAACGCCTTCTGGCTGTCCCACACCTTCTTGAAGAACGGGTTCTCGGCGGCGTTCTTCTCGAAGTTCTTCAGCGCCGCAGCGCCGTACTCGGTGAAGTACTCCGGCGGCGTGTCGTGCAGGATGACGCCATGCTTCTCGACCAGCTCCTGGAGCGCCTTGCCGTTCTCGTGGATGCGGTAGGCCACGGTCTTCATGAGCGAGGCGTTCGCCGCAACCTCGAGCGACTTCTGCTGGTGCGGGGTGAGCTTCCTCCACACGTCGCCGTTCAGGTACATGTCGGCGTTCACCACCACCTGGTGCAGTCCCTGCTGGTAGTAGTGCTTCATGACGCGGTGGAAGCCGTAGGTCATGTCGGGCTTCGGGCAGCACCACTCGGCGCCGTCGAGCAGGCCCTTCTCGAGCGCCGGCAGGATGTCGCCGCCGCCCATGGCCACCGCGGCGATGCCGATGTCCTTGTAGATCTGCCCCGGGATTCCCGGCGGGGTGCGGAAGCGGAGCTTCCGGAAGTCGGCCATCGAGTTGATCGGCTTCTTGAACCAGCCGAGCGCCTCGGGCCCGACGGGCTGCAGGATGAAGCCCTTGACGTTGACCTTCATCTCCTTCCACAGCTGGTCGTAGAGGGCCTGGCCGCCGCCGTAGAGGTACCAGGAGACCCAGGCGAAGTTGTCCATGCCCAGACCGGCGCCCGCGGCGGGCGAGCCGAACAGCGTCGCCGCCGGGTGCTTGCCCGACCAGTAGTGCGTCCAGGCGAAGCCCGCCTCGATCAGGCCCTTGTCGACCGCGTCGAGCGTGTCGTTGATGCCGACGATGGCGCCGGCGGGCAGCACCTCGAAGGTGACGCTCTTGTTGGTGAGGTCCTCGACATCCTTCGCGAACTCCTTGAGCATCGTCACTTCGTCCGCGGAAGTCGGGATCACCGACTGGATGCGGATCTTCACGGGCTTGCCCTGCGACCAGGCCGCCATCGGCGCGGCGAGCAGCGCCGCGGCCGCGATGCTCGCGGCCAGTACGGATAGGCGTTTCATCTCTCCTCCTCGGGATCGGGTTACGCGCCGGTAGCATAGCGCTTCGAGCGAACGAAACGAAGGATTCCGTTTTCTGAGAAATTCGCAGTACGACTGCATCATCGTCGGCGCCGGCTCCGCGGGCTGCGTGCTGGCGCACCGGCTGTCGGCCGACCCGCGCCGGCGCGTGCTCCTGCTGGAAGCGGGGCCGCGCGACCGCTCGCTGTGGATCCACCTGCCGATCGGCTACGGCAAGACCATGTTCCACCCGGTCTACAACTGGGGCTTCCGCACCGAGCCCGAGCCGCACATGAACGAGCGGCGCATCTACTGGCCGCGCGGGCGCGGCCTGGGCGGCTCCTCCTCCATCAACGGCCTCATCGTGGTGCACGGCCAGCCGCAGGACTACGACGCCTGGGCGGCGGCGGGCAACGCCGGCTGGGGCTGGCAGGATGTTCTCCCGTACTTCAGGAAATCGCGAATGGAAACATCGGCGATCGGCGAGCCGCACGAGCTGATCGAGGCGATCATCGCCGGCGCCAACGAGCTCGGCATCCCGCGCGTCGACGACTTCAACGGTACGAACCAGGAAGGCGTCGGCTACTACCGCCTGTTCACGAAGAACGGCTGGCGCTCGAGCAGCGCCACCGCCTACCTGCGCGAGGCCGAGCGCCGCCCGAACCTCGAAGTGCGGACCGGGGCGCACGTATCGAGGGTCCTTTTCGAGGGGAAGCGGGCCATCGGCGTCCAATGCGCGGAGGAAAATCTCCTTGGCTCGGAAGTCATCCTGAGCGCCGGCGCGATCCAGAGCCCGCAATTGCTGCAGCTGTCGGGCGTCGGTCCCTCGCAATTGCTTTCTTCACTGGGCATCCCCGTGGTGGCAGATGTCCCCGGTGTCGGCGAGAACCTGCAGGACCACCTGCAGCTGCGCGTCATGTACAAGTGCACGAAGCCGATCACCACCAACGATGATTTGCGCACGTTGTGGGGCAAGGCGCGCATCGGCGCGAAATGGCTTTTCACGAAAAAAGGCCCCCTGGCGATCGGCATCAACCAGGGCGGGCTGTTCACGCGCGTGCTGCCGGAGTCGAGGACGCCGGACGTGCAGTTCCACTTCGCCACGCTCTCCGCGGAGCTCGCCGGCGCCGAGCCCCATCCGTGGCCGGGCTTCACCATGTCGGTGTGCCAGCTGCGCCCGCAATCGCGCGGCACGGTGCGCATCCGCTCCAGGGACCCCCGGGAAGCCCCGGCGATGCAGCCGAACTACCTTTCGACCGCGCTCGACCGGCGCTGCGCGATCGAGGGCATCAAGCTGGCGAGAACGCTGGCTTCGACCGCTTCGCTGAAGCCCTACGTGGCCGAGGAATATCGTCCCGGCAGGGAAGCGCTTTCCGAGGAGCAGCTTCTCGAGTTCGCGCGCAACTACGGCGCGACGATCTTCCACCCCTCGGGCACCTGCAAGATGGGGAGCGATGCGATGGCCGTCGTGGACGCCGAGCTGAAGGTCCATGGAATAGAGGGGCTCCGTGTCGTCGACTGCTCGATCATGCCGACGCTCGTCTCGGGCAACACCCACGCGCCGGTGGTCATGATCGCGGAAAAGGCCGCGGACCTCGTCCTCGGCTCGCGCTGATTTCGACGGGCGGCCTCAGGCTGAAGCGTCTTTGAAGGCCTTCAGGACTGCATTGATTCGCGTCTGGTATCCAGGACCTTGAGCCTTGAACCACTCAAGAACGTCGGCATCGACTCGCAGCGATATCGACGTCTTTCCGGAGGTCGGCTTGAGCCCTTGGCGCGCGATGCCGCGGACGATGTGCTTGACGTCGGCTTCGGGATGCTCCCTTGAGCGCCTGATGTCCTTATCTTTCATGCCTCTTACACGTGCCCAGTCGGTCTTAGAGGTTTTCGACGAGGATAGCCGTTTCACGCTTTGTCGCCTTTCGAAAGGAGATGATGTGGATGCGGTCCTGCGTCTCGGTATGCACGATCGACACCGGCATCCCATCGAGCAGACCCAACGTCACGAACCGTTGTTCGTCCGTATCGCAGACGGTCGTCCTCGTAGGTGAAGGTGGCGCCGTCGAAGACCTGCGTGGCATCGACGAAATCGAGCCCATGGACCTTCAGGTTGCGCTTGCGCTTAACCTCGTCCCAGGTAAACCGCACGGGGCCACTGTATATTCATACCGTATATACGTCAACACTCTGATCAAGCGAGATCTCGCCTCATAGCGCCGGCGTGCGCCGGTGCCAGGGCGTGGCCTGCTCGAAGGCGTGGCCGATGCGCAGCGCCATCGCCTCGCCGTAGCCGCGGCAGGCGATCTGCAGCGAGGTCGGCAGGCCGCCGGGCGTGAAGCCGTTCGGAGCCGCGAGGGCGCACCAGTCGACGAGGTTGATGGCGCGCGTGTAGATCGCGGCGGAGCCTTTCTGGTCGATGTCCTGCACGCGCGGCGCCGGCGTCGCCGTCCCGGGCGTGAGCAGGGCATCGACGTGGGCGAGGGCGGCGTTCCACCGCGCCTTCAGGGTCTCGCGCTCCCGCAGGAGCAGCAGATAGTCCCTCGCCGACAGGCCGCGCCCGAGCTGGATGCGCGGGCGCACGTCGTCGTCGACCGGCTGCTGCGGATCGTCGACCAGCTCGCCGACGTAGGAATAGCCCTCGGCGCCGATGATGCGGCCCACCATCGCGCCAAGTTCAATGAAGGGTTTGGGAAGGTCAACATCGACGATGCGCGCGCCGAGCTTTTCCAGCACGCGCAAGGACTCGTCGTACGCCTCGAGCACCTCGGCGCTCGCCGGCTCCCGGTCGCGCTGCGGCATGCGGCCGAGCGTGAGGCCGGCGACGCCGCGGCGCAGCTCGGCCATCGGATCGTCGCGGGAGGGCTCCTTCAGCACGTTGAAGAGCAGCGCCGCGTCCTCCACGTCGCGGCACATCGGGCCGGGCGTGTCGAGCGTGTGCGCGAGGGGCAGCACGCCCTCCACACTGACGCGCCCGATGGTGGTCTTCAGCCCGACGATGCCGCACCACGCCGCGGGGATGCGCACCGAGCCGCCCGTATCGGTGCCGATGCCGCAGGGGGCGAGCGCCGCAGCGACCGCTACGCCGGTGCCGGAGCTCGAGCCGCCGGGCGCGCGCAGCGTGCCGGGGTCCCAGGGATTCCAGGGCGTGCCCATGTGCTGGTTGGTGCCGAAGCTGCCCATGGCGAACTCGACCGAGTGCGTCTTGCCGATCACGATCATGCCGGCCTGGACCAGGCGCTTCACCAGCGTCGCCGTGCGCGGCGAGACGCGCTTCTCCCACACCTTCGAGCCGCCGGTGGTGACGCGGCCTTCGATGTCGACGATGTCCTTCACCGCGACCGGCATGCCGTGCAGCGGCCCGAGCCGGTAGCCGGCAGCGATCGCCTCGTCCGCCGCGTGCGCGGCGCGCAAGGCATCGTCGGCGTACACGCTGACGAAGGCGTGCAGCTTCTCGCCGTACTTCTCGATGCGCGAAAGGTATAGCCTTACCAGCTCTTGCGAGGAAAGCTTTTGTTCGTGGACCGGCCGAAAAGCCGGTTCCATCAGGCGGCTGCGCGAAGGCCCAGGATCCGGCGCGCCTCGGCGGGCGTGGCGACCTTTCTGCCGTACTTGTCGCAGTTGTCCGCGATCTTCTTCACCAGCTCGGCGTTGCTCGCGGCGAGCCGGTCGGGCGCGATCTTCAGATTGTCCTCCAGCCCGGTGCGGCAGTGGCCGCCGGTCTCGAGGCACCACTGGTTCACTTCCCACTGGGCGCGGCCGACCCCGGCAGCCACCCAGGTGGCTTGCGGCAGGATTTCCGCAATTTCTTTTCTGAGAAAGTCGAAGATCGAGCGCCGCGCCGGCATGGCGTTCGGCACGCCCATGACGAACTGCACGTGCGGCGGGTCCTTGAGCAGGCCCTTCTTCACCAGGTTGGCGGCGTTGTAGAGCATCGCCAGGTCGAACACCTCGACCTCGGGCTTGATGTCGTACTCGAGCATGGTCTTCGCCAGGCCCTCGACGAAATCGGGCGGGTTCTCGTAGACCTGCACCGGGAAGTTCACCGACCCTGTCGCGAGTGAGGCCATGTCGGGCCGCAGGTGCAGCATGGCGCCGCGCAGCGACTGGTCGCGGCCGCGGCCGCCGGTGGAGAACTGCACGATCATGCCGGGGCAGTGCTTGCGCACGCCTTCCTGCACCTTGGCGAAGAGCTCCGGGCTCGATCCCGACGACTGGTCGGGATTGCGCACGTGGATGTGCACGAGCGACGCGCCGGCCTCGAAAGCCTCGTGCGTGGACTCGATCTGCTCCGCGGGCGTGACGGGAACCGCCGGGTTGTCGGCCTTCTTCGGCACGGCGCCGGTAATTGCGACCGTAATGATGACGGGCTGGGCCATGGTCAAATATTATCCACCCGATGGCCGAGCGCAACCTCACGTACGAAGACCTGGTGCAGATCGTCGAGCTGATCCGCACCACCTCGCAGTTTTCCGAGTTCCGGCTCAAGGTCGGCGACATCGAGGTCAGCCTCAAGCGCGCCAACGGCGCCGCACGCCCGGCAGTACCCCTGCAAGGCAATACCGATGTAGAGCCGGCGACGCCGAGCTCTCCCCGTCGCAAGAGCGAAGTTTCAGTTTCTGAGAATCTGCACGCGGTGCGCTCGCCGATGGTCGGCAGCTTCTACCGCTCGCCCCTGCCCGGGGAGCCGCCGTTCGTCGAGATCGGGCAGGCGGTCGAGCCCGACACGGTGCTGTGCATCATCGAGGTGATGAAGCTCATGAACTCGATCGAGGCCGGGGTGCGCGGCACGGTGCGCGAGATCTTCGTCGCCAATGGCACCGCGGTCGACGCCGGCGAGGTGCTGATGGCCATCGAGCCCCGCGCATGAAGCGCTTCGACTTCGTCGACGTCACGCTGCGCGACGCGCACCAGTGCCTGTGGTCGACGCGCATGACCACCGCGATGATGACGCCGATCCTCTCGGAGATCGACCGCGCCGGCTACTCGGTGATCAACATCCTCGGCGGCGCGGTGTTCGACGTCTGCGTGCGCTACCTGCACGAGAACCCGTGGGACCGCGTCAAGCTCCTGTGCGAGCGCCTCGCCACGCCCTGCGACGCGCTTACGCGCGGCCAGAGCCTCTATACCTTCGAGCTCTTCCCCGACGACGTGGTGGCGCTCAACGCGCAACTCCTCGCGCGCCTCGGCGTCAAGGTATTCACGGTCTACGACGCGCTGAACGACAACCGCAACCTCGAGTCCTCGGTCGAGGCCGGGCGCGAGGCGGGGATGCAGATCAACGGCTGGATGACCTACACGCTGAGCCCGGTGCACACCGACGCCTACTACGTCGAGCGCACGAGAGAGCTGCTCGCGCTCGGCGTCGACTACCTGTGCATCAAGGATCCGACCGGCCTGCTCACGCCCGAGCGCGGCGCGACGCTCTTCCCGGCGGTGGTCAAGGCGTCCGGCGGCGTGCCGGTGCAGCTGCATTCGCATTGTCAGTCGGGCCTCGCGCCGAAGGTCTACGAGACCGCGATCAGGAGCGGCTTCAGCGCCGGCTACACCGCGAGCGAGCCGCTCGCGAACGGCGCCTCGCTCCCCGCCACGGAAGAAATCAACGCAATTGCGCGAAAGCTGGGTTTTCAAACATCGCTCGACGAAGATTCCTTACGTGAAATCTCCGGTTATTTCCGCTGGCTCTGCCTGCGCGAGGAGAAGCCCTGCGGCAAGGTGGCGCAGTACGACCCGGCGCTCTACGAGCACCAGATCCCGGGCGGCATGATCTCCAACCTCCACTACCAGCTCGAGACCATGAAGCTCGGCCACCGGCTGCCCGAGATCCTCGAGGAGATCGCGCGCGTCCGTAAGGACCTGGGCTATCCCATCGTCGTCAGCCCCTTCGCGCAGTACCTGGTCACGCAGGCGACGATCAACGTCGTGCAGGGCGAGCGCTACAAGACCATACCCGACGAGATCCGCAAGTACGCCAGGGGCTACTACGGGAAGGTCGCCGCGCCATTGAGCGAAGAATTTCTCGATCGCCTGAACCTGAGATCGAGTGAGCTTGTGACAGGAAGACCCGGCGAGCACATCGAGCCTGGCCTGCCGCGCCTGCGTCGCGAGCTCGGTCCGGGGGCGAGCGACGGAGATCTCCTGCTCGCTGCCTTCTACGACAAGGCGCTGCTCGAGCCGCTCAAGCGGCCGAAGCCCGAGTACCGCTTCAAGACCTCGCCGCTGCACGAGCTCGTGGCGTGGCTCGGCGCGCGCCGCGACATCGAGCATGCGCGCATCCGCTTCGGCGGCACCGACATGACCTTCTCGGCGTGACCCTGCCGTTTAGCTTATGCCATTGAAGGGCAAGGTCGCCCTCGTCACCGGCGCCGCGCGCGGCATCGGCGCCGCCATCGCCGATGCGTTCGAGCGGGAGGGGTGCTCGGTTCACCGAATCGATGTCAAAGATGTTTCTCTCAAGGTCGATATTACGGACCGCCCCGCGCTCGCCGCCGCGGTGAAGCGCATCGGCGCGATCGACATCCTGGTGAACAACGCCGGCCTGCTCGCGCGCGGGCCGTTCGACGAAACGACCGGGGAGCAATGGGACCGCCTCGTCGCGGTCAACCTCACCGGGGTGTTCAACTGCGTGCAGGCCGTGGTGCCGGCGATGCGCGGCCGGCGCGGTGCCTCGATCATCAACATCGCCTCCGTGTCGGCCGAGAAGGGCGGCGGGGCGATGGGCAACGTCTGGTACGGCACCACCAAGGCGGGCGTGGTCGCCATCACGAAGGGGCTCGGGCGCGAGCTCGGCCCGCAGGGCATCCGCGTCAACGCCATCGCGCCAGGCGTGATCGAGACCGACATGGTGCGCGAGCACCTCTCGCCCGAGCTGCGCGAGAAGGTGCTGGCGCGCTTTCCGCTCGGGCGCTTCGCCACGGTGGAGGAGGTGGCGCAGGTCGCGCTCTTCCTCGCATCGGATGCCGCCTCGTTCGTCACCGGCGAGACCATCGCGGTGGACGGCGGCTTCCTGCGGACCTAGGGCGGAACTGCCGCCCAGGCGAGGAGGGCCGCGCCGGACAGTCCGGCAAGAAGCCTCCCCTTGAGGAAAAGCGGCTTTCCCAGCCAGCCCCACCAGGCCGCCGACAGGCCGACCAGGCCAAGCAGGCACGCCGCCAGTGAAAGCACCTGGTGCACGGAAGTCCTGGGGAAGTCGAGCAGCGTGGTGTTGAAGATGAACACGTAGGGGACGAACAGGCCGATGAAGGCGAGCTTCATCGCGCGGATCGAGGTTTCCATGAAATTGGCGCCGGCGAGCTGCGCGGCGGTCATCGCGGTGATCGCCACCGGCGGGATGATGGTCGCGAACACGGAGTAATAGAAGACGAACATGTGCGAGGCGACGCGCGAGTAGCCGAGCTCCTCGAGGAAGGGCGCAAGCGCGAGCGCCATGATGATGTAGGTGGCGGCCTCGGGGATCACCGCGCCGCACACCAGCGTGGCCACCATCACGAGCGGCAGGGCGATCGCGGCGATCTTCCCGACCGGGGAGAGCACCAGCGCGTTGGCGACGCTCGGGCCGAGGCCGGAGGTGATGACGGTCTGCGCGACCGGCCCGATGAGCGCGAGCAGCAGGCCCATCTTCGCCGCGGTTTTCGCCCCGTCGAGCAGGCCGTCCCAGATCGCGCGCAGCTTCGGGCGGTAGCGCCCCTGGATGATGAAGGGCACGAACACGGCGGCCATGAGCGCCCAGAAGCCGGCGAGCCGCGGCGTGTACATCTGCAGCATGAGCGCCGTGAGGACGCCGAGGCTGATGAGGAAGGTTGGCAGCACGCGCACCACCAGCGGCCAGTCGATGGCGTCGCGGATGCGCTCGACGCCGGTGACGCGCGCGTGGAAGTAAACGCCGAGCGCGACGCCGGCGAAATAGAGCAGCGCCGGGATCACCGCGGCGAGCGCCACCGTGATGTAGGAGACATTGAGGAAGAACGCCATGACGAAGGCGCCCAGCCCCATGATCGGCGGCATGATCAGGCTGCCGGCGGAGGCCGAGGTCTCGATGGCGGCGGCCATCTCCGGCTTGAAGCCCTGGCGCTTCATCTGCGGGATGGTGACGCGGCCGGTGATGACGACGTTCGCCACCGCCTGCCCGACCATGGTCCCGACCAGCGCGCTGCCGATCACCGCGGGATAGGCGGCGCCGCCGCTCACGCGCCGGCCGACCGCCTTGCCGACCTCGAGCAGCGCGCCGATGGCGCCGGTGTGCGCGAGCACCGAGCTGAAGAGCAGCACGTAGAACACCACTTCCGCGGTGAGCGGGATCAGCCAGTAGATGCCGTGCACCGGGTGCAGCGTGGTGTAGCTGATGATGAACTCGGCCGTGTAGGGCGTGTGGCCGAGGAACCCGGGGATGTGATCACCGAACAGGAAATACGCGAGCGCGAGGCAGACCACGCTGGTGAGGATGCCGCCCCAGGTGAAGAAGCCGGCGACGATGATGCCGGCAAGGGAAATGAAGCCGATCACCACGTCGATCCGGTCGAGCAGCCCGGCCGAGGTCTCGAGGTGCTCGATGTTCATCCACAGGTAGATGGGCCCGAGCAGGCCGGCGAAGAGCGCGACGGCGAGGAGGGCAATCTTCGCCCCGTGGGCGCCGCCCTCCAGCAGCTCCTGCAGCGCCATGAACACCGACATCGAGAACACGGCGCCGAAGAACAGCGAGTAGTACTGCGAGACCGGCTGCAGCGCGACCCAGACGTCGACCAGCTGGTAGACGACCAGCACCACGGCTTGCGCCGCGACGAGCCACGACAGGGCGCGCGAAATGCCCGCCCTGGTCAGCATCGACTACTTCTTACCCAGCACCTTTTCGGGTGGCCACATGCCGGCCTCTTCGAAAGCGCGGCGCGCGCCCGGATGGACCTTGTTCGGCGCGTCGAGGAAGGGCCGCACCATGGTCTCCTTGTTCCAGGTCTTGCCCAGCGCGACGAACTGCCCGGCCTTGGGCCCGAGCTGGATGAAGGCCTTGGTCACCTCGTAGGCGAGGTCCTCGGGGAAGTCGGGGTGCACCGCGCGCACGCCGACGTCGGCGAACCATTGCAGGGGCTGCGGCTGGTTGGGCAGCGTGTTGGGCTTGAAGTCGAGCGGGATGAAGGGCGAGCCGGTCTTCTTGTTCACCTTCTCCACCACGTCGCGCGGGATGTCGAGGTAGCGCCAGGTCTTGCCGGAGGCGGCGATGCGCGTGAGGATCGAGCCGGGGATCACCTCGCGCAGGCTGGCATCGACGTTCATCTGCACCAGCGCCGCGACGACGCGGCCGTCGAGCAGCGTGTCCATGCCCTTGGCCGGCCCGAGGAACTCGATGCGCGTGTTCTCCTCGGTGATGCCGTAGCCCTCTTTCAGCAGCGTGTAGGCGAAGCCGCCCCAGTGCGTTTGCGTCTTCAGGCCGATGGCGATCGGCTTGCCCTTGAGGTCGGCGACCGTCTTGACGCTCGGATCGGTGGTGACGAACCACGAGTTGCCGTGCAGCGTCTCGCCGTAGAGCCATTTCCAGTCGACCTGGATCGGCTTGTCGAAGAAGGGCTTGATGCCCTTGTCGGCGAGCCACTCGGCGCCGGTGCTCGAGCCGAAGGTGGCGGTCTTCTGCAGCTTCTTGTCGCGCTCGAGCAGCTTCAGGTTGTAGACGAAGCCCGGCGTCTCCTGCTGGAAGGGCCGCAGCCACGCGTGCGAGTCGGCGACCAGGCGGTCGAAGATGAAGTAGCCTTCCCAGCCGCCGCCGAGCGGGTACTGCAGGAAGGGCACGCGGACTTCCTTCTTCTGCGCATTTACACCGGAAGCAAAACCTAGAATCAGAATGGAAAATGCCAGGGCCAGGCGTTTCATGGGCGATCCTCCTCGGGCGGCTAGCATAGCGCCCGCAAAGAAAGGAACAAAGGATTCCGTTTTCTGAGAATTTGATCGTGCCGGCGCTGGTCGCCATGGTCGCCGGCGTGGTGCGCGGCATCACCGGCTTCGGCGGCGCGATGGTCATGGCGCCGCCGCTCGTGCTGCTGCTCGGCCCGAAGCTCGCCGTGCCGGTGGTGCTGCTGCTCGAGTCGCTGGCGGCGGCGCCGCAGGTGCTGCAGACGCGCTCGCTGGTGCGCTGGCGCGTGGTGGGCCCAATCCTTGCCGCCACCGCCGTCACCGTGCCTCTCGGCGGCTACCTGCTCCTCACCACCGACGCGCTCACCCTGCGCCGCGCCACCGCGCTCATCGTCATCGTCTTCTCGGCGCTGCTCCTGCGCGGCTGGCGCTATACGGGCTCGCACAAGATGTCGACGGGGATCGCGCTCGGCGGCCTCGCCGGCGGCATGCTTGGCGCGACGAGCATCGGCGGCCCGCCGGTGATCCTGTACCTCCTCGCCGGCCCCGATCGCATCGACGTCACGCGCGCCAACCTGACCCTCTTCGTTGCCGCGAGCTGCATCATCGGCCTGGTGATGCTGGCGACGCAGGGCATCCTCGATCTCGACGCCGCCTGGACCGCGCTGTGGCTCGCCCCGGGCTACTATGGCGGTCTGGTCGTCGGCACCCGCCTCTTCTCGCGCTTCAACGACGCGCGCTTCCGGCAGTTCACGCTGCTGCTCATGATGGCGGTGTCGGCCGGAATCCTTTTCGCCTAGGAGCCCTCATGCAATTGAACGGAAAGTCCGCCCTCGTCACCGGCGCCGCGAGCGGCATCGGCGCCGAGATCGCCCGCGTCTTCGCCGCGGCCGGGGCCAGGGTATGCATCGCCGATCTCGACGCCGAAGCGGCAAAGCGCAAGGCAAGCGAAATGAAAGGCGCGATCGGCGTGCGCATGGACGTCACCAGCGAGGAAGAAGTCGAGCGGGGCGTCGCGGAGATGGTGCGGCAGCTGGGCGGCGTCGACATCCTCGTCAGCAACGCCGGGGTGCAGCACATCGACAACATCGCCGACGTCTCCTTCGAGAACTGGCGCAAGGTCATCGCCATCCATCTCGACGGCGGCTTCCTCACGACCCGCGCCTGCATGCGGC
>Ga0105100_10000480_pt1 | contig 23631 bp, 26 predicted proteins | sample PPLLak12cMay2015_2_FD_87033 | JGI IMG/M metagenome (GOLD analysis project Ga0105100, IMG submission 87033) | Freshwater sediment microbial communities from Prairie Pothole Lake near Jamestown, North Dakota, USA - PPLs Lake P8 Core (1) Depth... | ecosystem: Environmental > Aquatic > Freshwater >...
AGCTCGGTCAGCCCCTGCTGGATCTCGGTGCCCTTGATCTTCAGCATCGACACGTCGGCGCCCGGCGGCTGGCCGGTGCGACGCATGCGGTCGAGGAAGCGCAGGTTGGTGATCTCGAGGGCGATCAGCTCGATCTCCAGGCGGGATAAGCGGTCTCTGAATCTCGAATTGGTACGAATTTGATGAGAGGCAAATTCTTTCAGCCTGGCGAGCTGGCGCTTCGATTCGCCGATGCGGCCGGTGTTCATCCGCTCGTAGCCGAGCAGGTACTTCGCCACCGTCCAGCCCTTGCCTTCGTCGTGCACGAGGTTCTCCGCCGGCACCTCCACGTCGTCGAAGAACACCTCGTTCACCTCGTGCGCGCCGTCCATGAGGATGAGCGGGCGCACGGTGATGCCCGGGGCCTTCATGTCGATGAGCAGGAACGAGATGCCTTCCTGGCGCTTCTCGACCGTCGGGTCGGTGCGCACCAGGCAGAAGATCCAGTCGGCGTAGTGGGCGAGCGTGGTCCAGATCTTTTGTCCATTCACCACATAACGCTCGCCGTTGCGGACGGCCTTTGTCTTCAACGAAGCCAAATCGCTGCCCGAGCCGGGCTCGGAGTAGCCCTGGCACCAGAAGTCGTCGCCGTTGTAGATGCGCGGCAGGAAGCGCTTCTTCTGCGCCTCGGTGCCGAAGCGAAGCAGCACCGGCGCGCACATGGTCAGGCCGAACGGAATGAGCATCGGCCCGCCGGCGTAGCCGAGCTCCTCCTCGAAGATGTAGCGCTGCACGACGTTCCAGCCGGTGCCGCCCCATTCCTTGGGCCACGCGGGCGCGACCCAGCCCTTCTTGGCGAGGATGCGGTGCCAGCGCAGCAGCTCTTCCTTGGAGTAGTGGCCCTTGTCCTTCAGCTCCGCGGGCAGGTTCTTGGTGAGCCAGGCGCGCACTTCGTCCCGGAATGCGAGCTCTTCAGGGGAATAGTTCAGATCCATTAGAGAATGGTAACGCCGCCGTCGGCAACGATGCACTGTCCGGTGATGAAAGCCGCGGCGTCGGACGCCAGGAAGACGGCGATGCCGCCGATGTCGCGCGGCTCGCCCAGGCGGCGCAGGGGGGTCGCCTGGATGCGCTCGTTCCTGCGCTTCTCGTCCTCCCAGAGCGCCCGGGCGAACTCGGTCTTCACCAGCCCGGGGGCGATGGCGTTGACCCGCACGTTCTTCGGGCCCCATTCGGCGGCGAGGTTGCGCACCAGGTGGTGGTCGGCCGCCTTGGAGATGCCGTAGGCGCCGATCACCGTGTTGGCGATCAGCCCGCCGATGGAGCCCACGACGATGAAGCTTCCGCCCCCGGCCATCCCGGGCAGCGTCATCGCCGCCAGCCAGAGCACGCTTTTCACGTTGTTGGCGAAGATCTTGTCGAAGGCGTCGTCCGGGACCTCGGTCAGGGGCCCGTAGTAGGGGTTGGAGGCGGCGTTCGCCACCACGATGTCGATGCGGCCCCATTTCGCCTTCGTGGCGTCGACCAGGGCCTGGAGCTCCTCCTTGCGCGACACGTTGCAAGGCATTCCGAATACGGAAAACCCTTGCCCTTCAAGCTCGCGCCGGGTCGCTTCCACCGCTTCGGCCTTGCGGCTGCTGACCGCCACCTTGGCGCCAGCGCGCGCGAGCTCTTCCGCCATGGACTTGCCAATGCCGCGCGTCGAGCCGGTGACGAGCGCCACCTTCCCGCCGAGATCGAATATGGGATTCGTCATTTCACTATGTGAAATCCAATACGACTAAGTTGACATGGAACGCTGCGCCGACAGAATAGCGAAACGCGAAACACTCCGCCGCAACCGTTCAAATAACTCGAGGAGACCTCCCCATGGGCGCATCTGAACCCGCGGCACCGCTTTCCCCCCCGGCCGCCGCATTCAGCTACGAGCACGAGGGCGACCGCCAGTTTGCCACCACGCTGGCGCGCGGCCTCGAGGTGCTGCGCTGCTTCACGCCGCTCGAGCCGCTGCTCGGCAACAAGGAGATCTCGGTGCGCACCGGCCTGCCCAAGCCGACCGTCTCGCGCCTCACCTATACGCTCACCAAGCTGGGCTACCTGCGCCACAACATGCGCCTGGGCAAGTACCAGCTCGGCTCCGCGGTGCTCTCCATCGGCTACCCGCTGCTCGCCTCGATGAACGTGCGCCAGGTGGCCCGGCCGCTGATGAAGGAGATCGCCGACTACTGCAACGGCTCGGTGTCGATGGGCGTGCGCGATCGCCTCAACATGGTCTACGTCGAGTCCTGCCGCAGCGGCAACGGCGTCACCACGCTGCCCGACATCGGCACCTCGGTGCCGATCTCGCAGTCGGTGATCGGCCGCGCCTTCCTCTCGGCATGCACGCCGCAGGAGCGCGAGGCGGTGCTGAACCAGATGAAGGTGAAGGACCCCGAGGCGCACCGCAAGTACCGCGCCTCGATCGACAAGTCGCTGGAGGACATCCGCCTGCGCGGCTTCTGCGCCAGCACCGGGGAGCTGCGCCGCGAGGTGCACGCGGTGGGCGTGCCGATGCGCCGCACCGTCGACGGCGAGATCGTCTCCTTCAACGCCACCGTGCCCGCGTTCATGGCGAAGAAGGGGCAGCTCGAGGAGGACCTCGGGCCGCGGCTGGTGGCGATGGTGCGCAACATCGAGGCCGCGCTGGGTCTGCACTGAAGGACCTCGTCGCCTTCCTCCGGGAGCTGGACGACGGCCTGAAGGTCGCCGCCACGCAGGCGTTCCGCGTCGTCGTCATCCTGCTGCTCGCCTGGGTGCTGCAGGCCCTGGCGGCGCGGCTGATCCGCCTGTTCCGCCACTACATGTCGCGCCGCACCGGCGGCGACGAGGTCGGCCGCATCGAGACGCTGGCGCGCGTGTTCCGCAACGCCGCCGCGATCGTCATCGTGCTGGTCGCGGGCATGCTGGTCCTCGGCGAGCTCGGCATCTCGGTGGCGCCGATCCTCGCCACCGCCGGCGTGGCCGGCATCGCCATCGGCTTCGGCGCGCAGAGCCTCATCAAGGACTACTTCAACGGCTTCTTCCTGCTCCTCGACGACCAGGTGCGCCAGGGCGACGTGGTCGAGGTGGCCGGCAAGAGCGGCCTGGTCGAGGAAGTGACGCTGCGCTACGTGCGCCTGCGCGATTTCGAGGGCCACGTGCACTTCATCCCCAACGGCGAGATCAAGGTCGTCACCAACCGCACGCGCGGCTTCGCGCAGGCGGTGATCGAGGTCGGCGTCGCCTACCGGGTGGACCCCGACGCGGCGCTCGCGGTGATGGTCGAGGTGGCCGGCGCGATGCGCGCCGATCCTGCCTGGTCGGCGCGCATCGCCGGCGACATCGAGATCATCGGCGTCGAGCGGCTCGCCGACTCGGCGGTGATCCTGCGCGCGCGGCTGCGCGTGGTGCCGCCGATCGAGCAATGGAACGTGAGGCGCGAATTCCTGAAGCGCCTGAAGAAGGCCTACGACGAGCGCGGCATCGAGATTCCGCTTCCTTATCTCAATGTGGTTCTGGAAAAACGCGACAGCACTTCGTGAATGCGGCGCACGCCGTCGGTGAGCGCCGCCGGCCCGGGCTGCAGGATCTCCGCGGATTTCACTTCATGCAGCTCGGTGTTCCTGACGGCTGGAATCTGGCCCCAGCCCGCCCGGGCAGCAACGCGCTCCGGCCGGTACTTCTTGCCGCACCACGAGCCGAAGATGATCTCGGGCTGTCTTTCCACGACGAGATTTCCATCGGCGATGACGCGTCCGGTCGCCGCCTGCGAAAAGGACAGTTCCTTGAAGACGTCCTCGCCGCCGGCGATCTCGATCAGCTCGCTCACCCAGCGGATGGCGCTGATCATGGGCTCGTCCCATTCCTCGAAATAGACGCGCGGACGCCGCGGGAAGGCCTTTGCACGGTTTCGAATGTCCGTGAGATTCCCCTCCAGTTCGGCGATGAGACGCATTCCCTTGTCCATGGCCCCGACCATCGAGGACAAGGTAAGAATCATCGAAAGGATGTCGTCGACCGAGCGCTGGTTGAAGAGCACCACGTTGAGGCCGGCCTTCGCCAGGTCGCGCGCGATGTCGGCCTGCAGGTCGGAGAAGCCGAGCACCAGGTCGGGCTCGAGCTCGAGGATCTTGTCGTTCTTCGCGCTGAGGAAGGCCGAGACCCGCGGCTTCTCCCGGCGCGCGCGCGGCGGGCGCACGGTGTAGCCCGAGATGCCGACGATGCGGCGCTCCTCGCCGAGGAGGTAGAGCGTCTCGGTGGTCTCCTCGGTGAGGCAGACGATCCTCTCGGGGAAGCGTGCAGGCATCAAGTATTATCCCGGCCCATGGGGCCGCTTGCCGGGATCAAGGTGCTGGAGTTCGAAGCCATCGGCCCCGCGCCCTTCGCCGGCATGCTGCTCGCCGACATGGGCGCCGACGTTCTGGTGCTCGAGCGCCCCGCGGGCACCGACCTGGGCCTCAAGCGCGAGCGCCGCCACGACGTGATGATGCGCGGCAAGCGCTCCGTCACCCTGGATCTGAAGAAGGATTCTTCGAAAGAGGCGGTTTTTTCTCTTTTGCAGAAAGCCGATGTGCTCCTCGAGGGCTTCCGGCCGGGCGTCATGGAGCGCCTGGGCCTCGGCCCCGACGTCGCGCTCGAGCGCAACCCGCGCCTCGTCTACGGCCGCATGACCGGCTGGGGCCAGGACGGCCCCCTCGCGCCGCGCGCCGGGCATGACATCAACTACATCGCGCTCGCCGGCGTGCTGCACGCTTTCGGGCGCAAGGGCGAGGCGCCGGTGCCGCCGCTCAACCTGATCGGCGACTTCGGCGGCGGCGGCATGCTGCTCGGCTTCGGCGTCGCCTGCGCGCTGCTGGAAGCGAAGCGCTCGGGCAAGGGCCAGGTGGTCGACGCCGCGATGATCGACGGCACGGCGCTGCTCGCGGCGATGTTCTCCGGCTTCCTCGCCGCGGGCAGCTGGAGCGAGACCCGCGGCGACAACATCCTCGACACCGGCGCGCCCTGGTACGACGTCTACGAGACGAAGGACGGCAAGTACGTCTCCATCGGCGCCATCGAAGGCCGGTTCTACGAAGAACTTCTGGAAAGATTGAAGCTGAAGGACTTGCCCGGCCAGCACGACCGCGCGCGCTGGCCGGAGATGAAGGAAGCTTTTGCGAAAGTATTCCTCGGCAAGAGCAGGGACGAGTGGTGCAAGGTCTTCGACGGCTCCGATGCCTGCTTCGCGCCGGTGCTGTCCTGGTCCGAGGCACGAGCGCACCCGCAGAGCGTCTCGAGAAAAAGCTATCTTTCGGTCGGCAACGTGCCGCAGCCCGCGCCGGCGCCGCGCTTCTCGCGCACGCCGGGAGAAGTGCGGCGCGAGCCGCCGGAGCGCGGCGAGGGCGGCCTGCAGGCCCTGAAGGACTGGGGGTTCGCCGCGAAGGACATCGACGCCCTGAAGTCGCGGGGCCTGGGCACAAGGGAGTAAGAAAAGATGCTCGCACGCCTGATGCCCCGCGAGGGGCGCTTCTTCGACCTCTTCAACGCGCACGCCGAGCGCATCATCGAGGGCAGCCGCGAGCTCGCGGCGATGATCGGCACGTTCAGCGAGCTCGACGCGCACGCGCAGCGCATCGACGGCGCCGAGCGCGCTGCCGACAAGATCACGCACGAGTGCATCACGCTGCTGCACAAGACCTTCATCACGCCCTTCGACCGCGAGCAGATCCACTCGCTCATCACGGCGATGGACGACATCCTCGACCTCATCCAGGACGTCGCCGAGTCGATCGCGCTCTACGACCTGCGCAGCGTCACCCCCGAGGCGAAGCAGCTCGCCGAGATCTGCCAGATGTGCTGCGAGCGCGTGCGCACCGTGGTGGGGCTGCTCACCAACGTCAAGCGCTCCGACGCGATCCTGAAGTGCTGCGAGGAGATCGACCGGCTCGAGTCCGACGCCGACCGGGTGATGCGTGCCGCGCTCTCCAAGCTCTTCCGCGACGAGAATGACCTCAAGCAGGTGATGAAGCTGCGCGTCATCTACGAGCTGCTCGAGTCGATCACCGACCGCTGCGAGGACGTCGCGAACGTCGTCGAAGGCATCGTCCTAGAAAACTCCTGATGGATCCCGGCGTCACCACCCAGCTCGGCCTGGGCGTGCTGATCGCGCTCGTCGCGGTCGCCCTGGCGTTCGACTTCATGAACGGCTTCCACGACGCCGCGAATTCGATCGCCACCGTGGTCTCCACGCGCGTGCTCAAGCCCTACCAGGCGGTGGTGCTCGCGGCCTTCTTCAACTTCCTCGCGGTGTTCATCTTCCACCTGAGCGTCGCCGCCACCGTCGGCCGCGGCATCATCGACCAGGGCATCGTCGACCACTACGTGGTGTTCGGGGCGCTGGTGGGCGCCATCAGCTGGAACATCATCACCTGGTACTACGGCATCCCCTCGTCTTCCTCGCACGCGCTGATCGGCGGCCTGGTGGGCGCCGGCGTCGCGAAGGCCGGCACCTGGGGCCTCATCGCCTCGGGGATCCTGAAGACGGTGGCGTTCATCTTCATCTCGCCGCTGCTCGGCATGCTGCTGGGCTCGGTGCTGATCCTCGGCATTTCGTGGCTGTTCAGGCGCTCGACGCCGAGCCGCGTCGACCGCCTGTTCCGCCGCCTGCAGCTCGTCTCGTCGTCGATGTACAGCCTCGGCCACGGCGGCAACGACGCGCAGAAGACGATCGGCATCATCTGGATGCTGCTCGTCGGCGGCAACTACCTCGGCGCCGACGACCCGGTGCCGGCGTGGGTCGTGATCGCCTGCTACCTGACGATCGCGATCGGCACCATGTTCGGCGGCTGGCGCATCGTGAAGACGATGGGGCAGCGCATCACCAAGGTACGCCCGGTGGGCGGCTTCTGCGCCGAGCTGTCGGGCTCGATCACGCTCTTCCTCGCCACCGCGCTGGGAATCCCGGTCTCCACGACGCACACCATTACCGGCTCGATCGTCGGCGTCGGCGCCACGCAGTCGGGCGCCTCCGCCGTGCGCTGGGGGCTCGCCGGCAACATCCTGTGGGCGTGGATCCTCACCATCCCCTGCTCGGCCTTCATCGCCGGCCTCGCCTGGTGGCTCGGCCGGCACCTCTTCAGCTAGGCGTTAGCGCTTCTGGTGACCGTGGGATTCGGCCGGGGCGGGCTGCCGGCCGACCTGCAGGTCTACCTTCACCTCGCCCGCTTTCTCGAACTTCAGCGTCACCGGCACCTTGTCGCCCTGCTTGAAGGGGCGCTTGAGGTCGACGAACATGAGGTGCGCGCCGGCCGGCTTGAGCTCGAGCCTGCCCTTCGCCGGCAGGTCGAACGCCTTCACCTCGCGCATGCGCATGATCTCGCCGTCGCGGAGGGTGACGTGCATCTCCACGCGCGCCGCGGCGGGAGAGGCTGCGCCGACGAGGCGGTCCGCGGCGCCCGAATTCACGACCGTCAGGTAGCCGGCGCCCAGCTTCGCGCTCGGCGGCGTGGGCCTCGCCCACGGGTTCTCCACGGAGACCTGCGAGAAAACCGAACTCATCCAGAAGAACAATCCAACGGCCAGCATTCCTTTCACTTCCGGTTCTCCTTTTCCTGCAGCTCGCGCCAGAGGATCTTGCCGGTGGCGGTCTTGGGCAGCGCGTCGACGAACTCGACCACGCGCGGCACCTTGAAGGCGGCCATCTTCTCGCGCGCCCAGTCGATGATGTCCGCGCCGGTGGTGCCCTTCGCGTCCTTCTTCACCACCACGATCGCCTTCACCGTCTCGCCGCGGTAGTCGTCGCGCGCGCCGACCACGCAAGCCTCCTGGATCGCGGGATGCGCGTAGAGCATCGCCTCGACCTCGGCCGGCCAGACCTTGAAGCCGGCGGCGTTGATCATCCTCTTCAGGCGGTCGGTGATGAAGAAGTAGCCGTCCTCGTCGTAGTAGCCGAGGTCGCCGGTGCGAAAGAAGCTCGCCCCGTCGTGCTCGACGAACGCCTGGCGCGTCGCCTCGGGCTGCTTCCAGTAGCCGCGGAACACCTGCGGCCCGCGCACGATGATTTCGCCAACCTGATCCGGTCCCAGATCACGAAAAGTTTCCAGATCGACCACGCGGGCGTCCGTGTTGTAGAACGGAATGCCGCCGCACTGGCGCTTGGGCCGGTGCGGCGGGTTGATGTGCGTCGGCGCCATGGTCTCCGAGAGCCCGTAGCCCTCGACGAAGGGCAGGCCGATCACGTCCTCGAGCTTGCGCGCCAGCGCCTCGGGCATCGCCGCGCCGCCGCCGCCCAGCACCTGCAGCGAGGACAGGTCGTAGTCCTTGAGCTTCGGGTTGGAGAGGAAGTCGACCATCATGGTGGTGATCGCCGACCAGTTGGTGACGCGGGCGCGGGCAATCTGCTGGCCGGCGCAGTCGCGGTCCCAGCGCGAGAGGATCACCATCGTCGCGCCGAGGTGGATCGGCGCGTTCATGCCGGTCTGCATGCCGGTGACATGGAACATCGGCAGCGCGGCGAGCACCACGCTGCCGTCGCTCGCGCCGCGCCATTGCAGGTAGGGCACGGTGGTCGCCTGCACGCTCGAGTGCGTGTGCATGCAGCCCTTGGGCTTGCCGGTGGTGCCCGAGGTGTAGGGCATCACCGCCAGGTCCTCGGGTCCCGCGGTATGCGGACCCGGCGTCAGGCGGGCGCCGATCGCGTCAGCCCAGCTCTTCTCTTCTCCCTTCGACTTCACGAAGTCGGGTACCGGCAGATCGGTCGGCGTGCGCAGGTAGTCCGAATACGCTGCGACGATTATCTTTCGTAAAGAGATGGGAGCCAGTTGTGCTACGACGTCCTGGCCGGCGATGGCGACCGTGGCGTCGGAGTCCGAGACGTAGTGGCGCAGCTCCTCGGTGCGGTTCATGGGATTGACCGGGACCACGACCGCGTCTGCGCGCATCACCGCGTAATAGGCGATCACGAACTGCGGCGAGTTCTGCAGGTAAAGCAGCACGCGGTCGCCTTTCGCCACGCCGCAGCGCTGCTGCAGGTATCCGGCCAGCGCCTCGACCTCGCGCTTGAGCTCGGCATAGGTCATGCGGCTGCCGTAGTAGTCGATGGCGATCGACTGGGGCGTGCGCGCCGCGACGTCCTCCAGGTTATGGACGACGGTGGTGCGCGGCACCTCGAGCGCCTTCGGCTTGCCCGGCGGCCAGTGCTCGAAGTGGCGCGTGAACACTAGAGCAGGTATTTCTGTACGGCTTGTTCGTTCCAGGCGAGCGTGGCCGGAGGCATGACCATTCCATCCTTCACCCGCAGCGGCTCCTCGAGGATCGGCCCCGCCCAGTCGACGAACTCGAGCCAGTGGCAGGTCGGCGTGGCGCACAGGAGATGCGCGCTCACCTCCGGGAAGAGATGGCTCGACATCTCCATGCCGGCGCCCTGCGCGAGCGCCGCGGCGCGCATCCAGCCCGTGACGCCGCCGATGCGCTGCGCGTCGGGCATGGCGTAGTCGCAGGCGCCGGCGGCGAGCGCCTGGGCCATCTGCTCGGGCCCCATGAAGTTCTCGCCGATCTGGATCGGCGTCACCACCTCGCGCGCCACGCGCGCGCAGCCGGCGAAATCGTCGGCGCGCACCGGCTCCTCGATCCAGACCACCCCGCCCTCGTCGTCGATCATGCGCCCGCGGCGGATCGCCTCGGCCACCGTGAGCGACTGGTTGAAGTCCACCATCAGAACGGTTCTTTCCGGAATCTGCCTTTTCACGGCCTGGAGGGCGAGAAGATCCCCTTCGGCATCCGGTCGGCCCAGGCGCAGCTTCACCGCGCGAAAGCCCTCCTCCACCTGCGCAACCGCCTCGCGCTCGAGGTCCTTGAGGGGAAGGATGCCCAGGCCGTTCGAGTTATAGGCCGCGACCGGGCGCGGCGCGGCGCCGAGGAGCCGCGCGAGCGGCACGCCATGCGCCTGGGAGAGCGCGTCCCAGGCGGCCATGTCGATTCCCGACATCGCGAAAAGCACGATGTTGTGCACGCCGAGCAGCGTGTACTTCGCGCGCAGCTTCCGCTCGAGGTCGAACGGCGCCACCTCGTCGCCGTTCACCATCGCCGCCATGGCCTCGACCAGCCTGGCGATGGGCGCCAGGTTGTGCCGGCCGAGCCCGAAAAGATAGGTGCGGCCGGTGATTCCCGCGTCGGTCTCGAGGTCGATCAGGAGCAGCGCCGCCTCGCCCACCGTACCGGTGCTGGTGGCAAGCGGCCGCTTCATCGGCGCGGCGACCCCGCGCGCCCTGATCGCGCGGATCTTCATCATGCGCCGGTGAAGCGGGGCTTGCGCTTCTCCATGAAGGCGCGCCGGCCCTCCTCGTAGTCGGCGCTCTTCGCGCAGCGCTCGATGGCTGCCTGCATGCGCGCGTGGTCGGCGCTGCCCTCGGACTTCACGTATTCCTCGATCTGCGTCTTGGAGTTGGCGATCGACAGTGGGGCGTTTTCCGACAAATTCCTCATCACGTCAGAAACAAAAGTTTCAAGCTCTTCATCGGGAAGCACGCGATGCACGAGCCCCATGGCGAGGCCTTCCTCCGCGGGATAGCGCCGGCCGAGGAACATGATCTCGCGCGCGCGGGCGTGGCCGACGGTTTCCAGCAGCCGCTTGTGCCCCTCGACGCTGTAGGCGAGGCCAAGCTTCGCGGCGGGGATGCCGAACTGCGCGGAGCGCCCGCAATAGCGCAGGTCGCAGGCGAGCGCGACTTCCAGCCCGCCACCCATGCAGAAGCCGTGGATCATCGCCACCGAGGGCTTGGGCGAGCCCTGGATCGAATGCAGGACGCGGTCGAGCAGGCCGTCGTATTGCGAGACGGCGGCGCGCTCGGCGCGGATCTTGGCGAACTCCGAGATGTCGGCGCCGGAGGCGAAGGCCTCGGTGCCGGCGCCGCGGAAGGCGACGCAGCGCACTTCCCGGTCGGCATCGAACTGCTGCATCGCCTCGGGGATGCCCCGCCACATGGCATCGTTGATGGCGTTCTTCTTCGCCGGCTGGTTGAAGACGATCCACCCCACGGCGCCTTTCTTCTCGACGATGAGGCTCAAGGCTTGCCTCCCGGCCCGTAGATGGAGGCCACCGGGCTGCGCGCGTCGCGCGGCCCCCAGCGCCCGGCCTCGACCTGGTGCAGGAACACGTCCAGCGTCTGGTTGAAGAGCGCCGGCTCCTCGAGGTTCATGGCATGGCCGGTCTTCGGGAACACCGCCAGCCCCGCGGTGGCGATGGCGCGCTTCAGCATGAGCGAGGTCTCGATGGTGATGTCGTCCTCGTCGCCGGCGATGACCAGGGCGGGGATGGATATGCGCTTGATGTCTTCGACCAGGGCGTAGAGAGAAGGACGACGAGCTTGATAGCCCTGCATGGTGTTGGCCGAGCCGGCCGCCGAGTGCTCGGAGAGCTGCTTCAGGAATTCGGCGAAGCCGCGCGGGTCCTTAGCCTCGAGCTGCACGCGCGCCGGGCCGCGGCCGTAGCGCGCGGCGAAGGCGCCCATGCCCTTCGCGCGCATCTCTTCTGCATTCGCTTTTGCATCTCTTTGAAACACCTCATATTGCGCGGGATGGGCGCCGCTGCCGACGCCCGCCATGGTGATCGAGAGCGCGCGCTTGGGGTAGGCCATGCCGAAGTGCAGCGTCGCGAACGCGCCCATGGAGAGCCCCACGATGTGCGCGCGCTCGATCTTGAGCGCGTCGAGCACCGCGCGCACGTCGTCGCGTGCGCGCTCCTGCGAATATCGCTCGAAGCTCTCGGGCACTTCGGAGGGCGGGTAGCCGCGCGCGGCGTAGGCGATGCAGCGGTAGCGGCGCGAGAAATAGCGAACCTGCGGCTCCCAGCTGCGATGATCGCCCGCGAACTCGTGGACGAACACCATCGGGGTCCCCGCGCCCGCTTCCTCGTAGTGGAGCGAAATACCGTCGTCGGTCTTCAGGGTGGGCATGGTTAAATTCTACTGTCCATGAAAGCCATCCTCTGCAAGCAGTTCGGCCCGCCCGATTCGCTCGTTTTCGAGGAGGTCGCCTCGCCCAGGGCCGGGCCGGGGGAAGTGGTGGTGTCGGTGAAGGCGGCGAGCGTCAATTTCCCCGACGTGCTCATCATCCAGAACAAGTACCAGTTCAAGCCGCCGCTGCCCTTCTCGCCCGGCAGCGAGCTCGCCGGCGTGGTGAAGGAGGCCGGCGAGGGCGTCACCGCCTTCCGCCCGGGGGACAAGGTCATCGCCTTCACCACCTACGGCGCCTTCGCCGAGGAAGTGAAGACCGAGGCGGCGCGGCTGCTGCCCCTGCCGCAGGGCATGGACTTCGCGAGCGGCGCCGCCTTCCTCCTCACCTACGGCACCTCGGACCACGCGCTGCGCGACCGCGCCGCGCTGAAGGCGGGCGAAACGCTCCTCGTCCTGGGCGCCGCCGGCGGCGTCGGCCTGGCGGCGGTGGAGATCGGAAGAGCGCTCGGCGCGCGCGTCATCGCCTGCGCCTCGAGCGACGACAAGCTCGCCGTCTGCCGGGAGCATGGCGCGGACGCGACGATCAACTACGCGGGCGAGGACCTGCGCGAGCGCATCAAGGTGCTGACCGACGGCCGCGGCGTCGACGTCGTCTACGACGCGGTCGGCGGTCCTTATACCGAGCCGGCCTTCCGCTCCATCGCCTGGCGCGGCCGCCTCCTCGTCGTCGGCTTCGCCGCCGGCGAGATCCCGAAGCTGCCGCTCAACCTCCCCCTCCTCAAGGGCGCTTCGATCGTGGGCGTCTTCTGGGGCGACTTCGCCCGCCGCGAGCCGCGGCAGTTCGGCGAGAGCGTGCGCCAGCTCGGCGCCTGGTACCGCGAGGGCAAGCTCCGCCCGCACGTCTCGCAGACGATGCCGCTCGCAAGAGCCGCAGACGCGCTGAAGCTCATGGCGGCGCGCCAGGTCAAGGGCAAGCTCGTCCTGACCGTAGGCTAAGTACCCATTTTCATGTCTGCAAACAAATCCTACGGCAGCGTCAGCCTGGTGGAACAACGTGAGATGAGCGGTCTTGAATTCGTGCGCGGGCTCGTCAGCGGCGCGTTTCCGCTCAACACCATGGCCAAGACACTGGGTTACGACATCGTAGAAGCCGAAGAAGGCCGTGTCGTCATTACAGCCATGGCAAGCGCCGACCACCTGAACCCGAGTGGAACAATTCATGGAGGCGTTGCCGCCACCTTGCTCGATTCCTGCATGGGCTTGGCGGTGCGTACGCTCCTGCCGAAAGGCGTCGTTTCAACGACGCTGGAATTCAAGATGTCGTTCCTGCGTCCCGTGACTGCTGAATCAGGTTTGCTGCGCGCGGAAGGCAAGGTGCTGATGGTTGGGCGACGCACGGGAACCGCGGAAGGCTGGCTTACCGGATCCGACGGCAAGCTGCTTGTTCACGGGACGACGACCTGCCTCAACCTGCAGTAGGCAGCCCAAACGCGTCACAAATTGACCGCAGCATCGCTTGTATCATCGGCCAGATGAAACAACCCAAATCGCTGGGCCGCTACCAGATCAAGGGCACCCTCGGGAAAGGCGCCATGGGCCTGGTCTACGACGGCCTCGACCCGAGGCTCGACCGCCGCGTGGCGATCAAGACCATCCGCACGACGACGCTCGACGAGGCGACTGCCAAGCACTACGCCATGCGCTTCAAGCGCGAAGTGCGCGCGGTGGCGCGGCTCAACCACCCGAATATCGTGCAGGTGTACGACTACGGCACCGAGGGCGACCTGGCGTACATCGTCATGGAGTACATCAGGGGCAAGGAGCTGAAGGACTACTTCGACGCCAAGGAGCGGCTGGAGCTGAAGTCGATCCTGCGCATGATGACCCAGCTGCTCGACGCGCTCGACTTCGCGCACGAGGCGGGCGTCATCCACCGCGACATCAAGCCGGCGAACGTGATGCTCGACGCCGGCGGCCAGGTCAAGCTCACCGATTTCGGCGTCGCGCGCATCACCGACGGCGATGGCGAGCAGGCCGAGGCGACGCGGGCCGGCGCGATGATCGGCACGCCCTCCTACATGTCGCCGGAGCAGATCCAGGGCCAGGCGATCGACCGGCGCACGGACATCTTCTCGGCCGGGGTGCTTTTCTACCAGCTCCTGACCGGGCAGAAGCCCTTCGAGGGGCAGCAGTGGGCGCTCGCGAAGAAGATCATCCAGGACGATCCGGTCTGGCCCTCCGCGCTCGCGCACACCCCGCCGGAGATCGACCGCGTCGTCGCCCGGGCGCTCGCCAAGGCGCCGGAGCACCGCTATCAGAGCGCGCGCGGCTTCGCCGAGGCGCTGCGGCGCATCGCCGCGGGCAAGCCGCCGGAGGACCCCGACGAGACCGTCCCGATCTCGACCGCCGCGCTCGCCGCCGGCATGAAAGGCTCCGAGGCGGAGACGGAGTTCTGGAACGGGGTGAAGGACAGCGACGATCCCGAGGACGTGAAGCTCTACATCGAGCAGTTCCCGGCGGGCGTCTTCGTCGAGCAGGCGGAGCGCCGGGTGGCGGAGCTGCGCGGCAAGAAGGACTAGCCTTTCGGCGGCGATCCGTCGCCGCTACCGAGCGGGCGCTGCATGAGCACGCTGTCCACCCAGCGGCCGAACTTGAAGCCGACCGAGCGCAGGGTGCCGACGCGCAGGAAGCCGAACGCGGCGTGCAGGTTGATCGAGGCGGTGTTGGCGCTGTCGCCGATCACGGCGACGATCTGGCGGTAGCCGAGCCCCTCGCAGCGGCGCACGAGCTCGGCGAGGAGCGCGCTGCCGACGCCCTTGCCGGTCATGTCATCGCGCACGTAGACCGAGTCCTCGAGCGCATAGCGGTAGGCCGAGCGGGCGCGGTAAGGCGCGCAGTAGCCGTAGCCCGCCACGGTGCCGCCGAAATCGGCGACCAGCCACGGCAGCCCGCGGCTCACCACGTCGTCGTGGCGCCGACGCATCTCGTCGAGCGCGGGGGGCTCTTCCTCGAAGGAGGCGAGGCCGTGCAGCACGTGGTGGGCGTAGATGGCCTGGATGGCGGGAAAGTCCGCTGCCACGGCCAGCCGCACCTTCACCGCCTCAGCGAGAATATCCCGGCTCCTCGCGCTCGAGGATGCGCCTGAGCGCGCTGAAGTGCGCCTCGGCGTATTTGGGCGCGTCGGCCCGCATTAGATCGTATGTTTTTTGAATTACGTCGGCGCGCACGGCGCGCAGCTTTCCGCCCATCGAGCGCGCCAGCACCTGGAGCCGGCAGGCGCGCTCGAGGTAGTAGAGCGAATCGAAGGCGTCGGCGACGGTCTCGCCCACCACGATGACGCCGTGGCTGGCGAGGAACATCACGCGCTTCGTGCCGAGCGCGCGCGCGAGGCGGTCGCCCTCGGCGTCGTCGACCACCAGCCCGTTGTAGATGTCGTCGTAGGCGATGTCGTCGTGGAACCGCAGCGCGTTCTGCTCCGCCATCTCGAGGCGTCCGCCCTCGAGGAGGGTGAGCGCCGTGGCGTACGGCATGTGGGTGTGCAGCACGCACGCCGCGCGCGGATGCGCGAGGTGGATGCGCGAATGGATGTAGAAGGCGGTCTTCTCGAACTCGCCCTCGCCTTCGAGGATATTGCCCTGGGCGTCGAGCGTGAGCAGGTTGGAGGCGCTGACCTCGCTCCAGTGCAGCCCGTAGCGGTTCAGCAGGAAGCGCGAGGTGCGAGGGGATCCTCCCGAGCGGACCCCATCCTCCTCCAGCATGAAGCTGAAGTGGTTGCAGACCCCTTCGTGCAGGTCCAGGCGCACCGCCAGCCGGAAGGCGGCGGCGAGGTCGATCCGTGCCGCCCCCTCGGCCGCGGTGGCGCTCTTCATTTCGCGCAGGTTGCCCATGCGCGGCATTATAGAAACAGAAGGGGCGCCGCGCGGGCGCCCCTTCGTGACGCAAAACTGCCCTCGTCAGCGGTTCTTGCGCTCGTCGTACTCCCGGCCGGCTTCGTGGCCGAGAACGCCGCCGCCGACCGCGCCGCCGATGGTGCCGATGGTGCTGCCGCCGGTGGCTGCCGAGCCCACCGCGCCGCCCACCACCGCGCCGCCCACCGCACCCTTCTGTTCGCTCGACATGCTCTCGCAGCCCGCAACGCCGATGGCGCCCGCGAGGATGCCCGCTGCAATCAGGAATTTGCTCATGTGCCTGCCTCCGATGTAAGAAAGGAAAATTGCGCCGAGTCGCTCAGGTGCAGCCGCGCAGCAGGAACAGCACGAACAGCACCGGGATCGGCACGCCCAGCGCCCAAAGCAGGACCCAGCCGAGCTTCCCTTCCTGCTTGCGACGCCACTGCTGGAGCTTCTCCATACGACCTCCAAGAACCATGTAGGGGGAGAAGCAGCAAGCCGCATGCCACGCCAGGGAGCGACAATGTCCGGAATTTCACTACACCGAGGCTCGCAATGAACAAGCCCGTACTGCACACCGTCGACCCCCGGGGGGTCGCCGCCGTGACCTTCAACCGGCCCGAGGTCAACAACGCCTACGACGGTGCCCTCGTCCAGGGACTGCACGACGCCATGGACGAGTTGGCGGTGCATCGGGGGCTGCGCGCGGTGGTGCTGCGCGGCGCGGGGCGCCACTTCCAGGCGGGCGCGGACCTGAAATGGATCACGCAGGTGAAAGGCGAGTCCGTGGAGGCGAACGAGCGCGCCTCGCGCGCCACTGCGCTCGCGGTGCACCGGCTGAACACGCTGCCGGTGCCGACGCTCGCCCTGGTGCAGGGCGCCTGCTTCGGCGGCGGCACCGGCATCCTCGCCGCCTGCGACGTCGTCATCGCCGCAGAGGACGCGATGTTCTCGATCAGCGAGACGCGCTGGGGACTGATGGCCGGCATCATCCTGCCGCAGCTCGCCGACGCCATCGGCGCGCGCCAGGTGCGCCGCTACGCGCTCTCAGGCGAGCGCTTCGGCGCGCAGGAGGCGCGCCGCATCGGCCTGGTGCACGAGGTCGTTCCGGCCGCCGAGCTGCACGCCGCCGGCGAGCGCATGCTCGAGCAGCTGCTGCAGAACGCGCCCGAGGCGAACGCGCAGACCAAGGCCGCCGCGCTCGAGTTCGCCTGGGGCGCGGTCGACGACGCGGTGCTGGAGCGGCTCATCGTGCAGCACGCCGCCAAACGGCGCAGCGCCGAGGCGACCGAGGGTCTTGCTTCGTTCGCGGAGAAGCGCCCCGGGCGCTGGGCCTAGAGGCGGTTGCCCGGGTCGTTGATCTCGGAGCGGCGGTGCTGGCCGGTGACCACGCCCTTCTGGTCGAGGCCGAAGTGCACCACCCACTGCTGGCCCGCCCACCAGTAGTGATAGTCCCAGATCGTCTCCCAGCCGTTCATGGAGAGCCACTCCTGCCAGGGCGGCCCGAGGAGCCGGCGCAGCTCCTCGCGCGTGGTCTTGCCGTCGATGATGCGGTCGAAGCTCTTCTCGTAGAGCACCTGGTCGATGTTGAGGAGCTTGCCGTCCGGGGCGAACTCGACGCGGAACGTCTGCCGGCCGACGCGGCCGCGCGGATAGAACCAGATCTCGCCGCCGTGGACCGCCTTGAGCACTTCCGCCGGTGCGCCCATGTCCGCGCGTACCGCCGCAGCGCCGGCGACGCCGGGCTGCAGCTTGGTACCGTCGCTGACGCAGCCGGCCAGGAAGACGACGAGCAGGGCGGCGAGGACCCTCATGCGGAGTAAGACAGCCGAGCGCCCCGGGAAATTCCCGCCGCTACCACTTGCGGCCGAGATAGGCGCCGTCGCGCTCGAGCCTTTCCTGGAGGCTTTTCACGTCCAGCCGCCGGGGCGCCACCCCCGCCTGGAGGGCGAGCGCCGCTGCCGTGCCCGCCGCCTGCCCCATGACGAAGCAGGAGCCGGTGACCCGCGCCGAGGACTGCCCCTCGTGGGTCATGGAGGCGCAGCGCCCGGCGACCAGCAGGTTCTCGATCGCAAGCGGCACGATCATCCGGTACGGAAGCTGGTTGAAGCCGCGCTCCTTGCGCGCGAAGACGAACTTCACGTCGCCGGCGATGTGCGCCTCGACCGGCCAGCCGTTCACGCCGATGGAATCGGGGAAATCGGCGCAGTCGAGGATCTCGGCCTCGCTCACCATGGCCTCGCCCTTGACGCGCCGCGTCTCGCGGATGCCGAGCTGCGGCGCGATCTCGACGATGTAGGACTTCTCGAACCCCGGCGTCACCTCGCGGATGAACTCGAACACGTCCCAGCACTGGCGCCGTCCCTCCACCTCGCCGTAGGAGAGCTGCACCGCGTCGATGCCGCTCACCGCGGTGCCGTCCGGGTTCCTGATCTGCGTCAGGTTGGCGCGCCATTCGATCGGGTCGCGCTGCGGCCGCACGATGGGCTTCTTGCGCGGGAAGCGCCTGCCCTTCGCCTCGGCCTCGTCCATGAGCTTCGGAATCAGCTCCCAGGCGCGCCCGGCCTTCTCCGGGTCGACCGCGTTGATGCGGAACATGGTCGAGGGATAGAGCATGTTGCCCTTGCCGTCGCCCACCTCGTAGGGCGCACCCGCCCAGGCGGCGAGGTCGCCATCGCCCGAGCAGTCGATGAACATCTTCCCGAGGAGCGCCTGCCGGCCGGACTTGGTCTCGACGATGACCGCCTCGATCTCGCGCTCGCTCCGCATCACCACCGCTACCGCGAAGGCGTGGAAGAGCAGCTTCGCGCCCGCCGCGAGCAGCATCTCGTCGGCGGCGATCTTGTAGGCGGAAATGTCGTAGGCCTGCGCCTGGATGCGGTTCTGCACCGACAGGTGCGGCGGGTTGAGCGCGTCCATCTTCTCCAGCCGCTCGATCACCTCGTCGCAGAGGCCGCGCACGACGCGGCGGTGCTCGCCGCCGACGTTGGCGTGCAGCCCGCAGAAGGTGGAGAGCCCCGCCGCCGTGCCGGCGCCGCCGAGGAAGCCGTAGCGCTCGACGAGGATGGTGGAGCGCCCGGCGCGCGCCGCCGCGGTCGCCGCGACGATGCCGGCCGGCCCGCCGCCGACCACCACCACGTCGAACTCGCCGAAAACCGGCGTCGCGCGCGGCTTTTCCTGGATTGTCCTGTTCATTTTTTCATGAGGACTGCACCCTCGTGGACGGGCCGTACCGTCCGCTGGTACACGGAAAGCCACCCGCGCTCGTTCTGCGCGCCGAACTTGCCCATGCGCGCGCGGCGCGCCTCGAGCTCCACGGCAGGAACCTCGAGGTTGACCTCGCGCTTCGTCACGTCGATCGAGATGATGTCGCCTTTCTCGACCAGCGCGAGCGGCCCGCCGGCCGCGGCCTCTGGCGAGGCCTCGCCCACCACCAGGCCCATGTTGACCAGGCCCGAAAGCTGGCCCTCGGTGATCACCGCCACGTCGTTCACGATGCCCGCGCCGTCGAGCGCGAAGACCACCGCGGAGGTCATCGCCATGCCCGGCCCGCCGATCACGCCCAGGCCCCGGAGGATGACGACTTCTCCCTTCCTGATCTCGTTCTTTTTTATCGCCTGCAGGGCCTCTTCGCGCGAATGGAAGATGTTCGCCGGCCCGCGGTGCGAGAGCTTGCGCTCGCCCACGCCGCCGATGCGCACGATGCCGCCGCCGGGAAGGAGGCTGCCGCGCACGATGTTGAGCGTCGGGCGGGTGGACAGCGGACGGTCCAGCGGGCGGATGACTTTCTCGTCGACCTTCACGCCGTTGAGGATCTCGCCGAGCGTTTCGCCGCTGACGTTGAGGACCTTCTTGTGAAGAACAGGCTCCAGTTGCTTCATGACCGCGCGGGCGCCGCCGGCCGCCTCTAGCTCCTCGATCAGGCCTTCGCCGTTCGGCCGGATCGCCGCGAGCAGCGGCACCTTCGGCGCGTACTGCTCGAATAGCGCATAGACGTCGACGTCCAGGCCCGCCTCGCTCGCGACGCCCTGGATGTGCTTGGCGCAGTTGATGGAAGCCGAGAGCGCGAGCACCACCATCACGGCGTTCTCGATCGCCTCGCGCGTGAGGATGTCGCGCGGCTTCAGGTCCTGCCACACCATCTCGACGATGCGCGACCCGGCGGCGCGCACGTCGTCCATCATCTTCGCGCTGAGCGCCGCCACCGGCGCCGCGCCGGGAAGCGTCATGCCGAGCGCCTCGGCGACGATGTGCATGGAGTTCGCCGTCCCCATGCCCGCGCAAACGCCGGGCGAGCGCACCGCGACGTCCGCCATTTCGGTGACTTCCCGCAGATTCACCGATCCGGAAGACACATAGGCGGATTTCAGGAAGACCTCCTCGATGTCGACGTGCTGGCCCTTGTATTGGCCGCTCTGCTGGTAGCCGCAGGGCACGATCAGCGTCGGGACGTTCAGCCGGCCCGCCGCCATCATCTGGCCGGGCGCGGTCTTGTCGCAGGAGGCGAGGCAGAGCATGCCGTCGAGGAGCGCGCCCTCGACCTGCACCTCGATGTCGGCGGCGATGAGCTCGCGCGTCGGCAGGATGTAGGCGCCGCCGCGCCCGGCGCAGGTGACGAAGTCGCTCGAGGCCGCGGTGCGGATCTCGAAGGGCAGGCCGCCGGCGGCGCGGATCGCCTTCTTCACTTCGGCCGCCACGCCGTCGAGGTGGCTGAAGCAGCTCGAGAGCTCGGAGGAGGAGTTGACCACCGCGATCTTCGGCTTCTCCATGTCCGCGTCGGTGAGGCCGAGCGCGCGCCACTGCGCCCGGCGCCCGGCCCAGACCGGCGTGCCGGGCGCGAGGTTGCTGCGCAGCTTCCTCCGCATTACTTGTCGAGGCTGATGTTGGCGGCCTTGGCGACCTTGGTCCAGCGCTCGATCTCGTCGCGGATGAATTTCCCGAACTCGTCGGGCGAGTTGCCCACCACCGTGATGCCGAAGTCCTCCATGCGCTTCTTCACGTCGGGCTGGGTGAGCAGCTTGCGGAAATCCGCATTCAGCCGGTCGACGAGCGCGCGCGGCGTCTTGCCGGCGACGACGATGCCGTTGATGGAGAGCACCTCGAAGCCCGGGATCGTCTCTGCCACGGTCTGCACGTTGGGCGCCTGCGGATCGCGCTTGCTGCTGGTGACCGCGATGCCCTTCATCTTGCCCGCCTGCACGTGGCGGTTGATGCCGAAGGTGGGGTCGAGCTGCAGCTCGACGCGCCCCGACATCACCTCCGGATAGGCCTGGGCGCCGCCCTTGAACGGCACGTGCAGGATGTCGATGCCGGCCTGCTGCTTGAGCAGCTCGCCGGCGAGGTGCATGGAGCTGCCCGCGCCGGGCGAGGCGTAGGTCATCTTGCCCGGGTTCTTCTTGGCGAGCTCGATCACCTCGCGCAGGTTGCTCGCGGGCATGTTCGGCGCGCCCGCGATCATGATCGAGGAGGTGCCGGTCATCGTCACCGGCGCGAGGTCCTTGACCGTGTCGTAGGGCATCTTGCGCAGCGCCGGCAGGATCACCATCGGCGTCACCACCATGCCGATGGTGTGGCCGTCGGGGTCGGACTTGGCGACGAAGTCCATGCCGATCATGGTGCCGGCGCCGGGCTTGTACTCGACGATCACGGCCTTGCCGTCCCACATCTTCTGCAGAGCGTCGGCGAAGACGCGCGCCATGACGTCGATCGAGCCGCCCGGCGGGTTGGGCACGACGAGGCTCACGGTCTTGGTGGGAAACTGCTGCGCGCCGGCCAGGCCGGGAACGGCCAGCACGAGCGCCAGAAGCGCCATTCGTATGCTCAAATACATTCCATCCTCCTATGCAGGGTGAATTGACATCCTATGCCGGAAGCTGCCACTGCGGCGCAGTGCGCTTCGAGGCGCGCTCGACCCTCTCGCCCGCGGTGCGCTGCACCTGCAGCTTCTGCCGCCGGCGCGGCGCGGTGATGGCCAACGTGCAGGCCGAGGACTTCCGCCTCCTCGCCGGCGAGGAGGCGCTCGGCCTCTACCAGTGGAACACGGGCATCGCGAAGCATTTCTTCTGCAAGCGCTGCGGCATCTACACCTTCCACCGCCCGCGCATGCGGCCGGAGCTCTATCGGGTCAACGTCGGCTGCCTCGAAGGCGTCGACCCTTACGCGCTCGAAGTGACGGTGCAGGACGGCGCTGCGCTCAGCTTGCATGAACGATCGGCAGGTCGCCCCTGACGGTGGTGCGCCGCAGGTCGCGGCGCTCGTCCGTGTCGGGAAACGGCGTGGCGCGGTGCATGGTGCAGCGGTTGTCCCAGATGACGAGGTCGCCGGCGCGCCACTTGTGCACGTAGACAAACTGCGGCTGCGTGGCGTGCGCCGTGAGCTCGCGCAGCAGCGCGCGACCCTTCTCCTCCGGCCAGCCGACCACGTGCGACGCATGCGACGCGAGGTACAGCGACTTCCTGCCCGATGACGGGTGCGTCTGCACGAGGTATTGCGGCGTGGCGCTGCGCCGCGTCAGCTCCTCGGGCGTGAACTGGTAGCCGATCAGGCTGCGCGAGTAGTAGGTCGAGTGCTCGACGACCAGCCCTTCGATTTGTTGCTTCATTTCTGGAGATAAGGAATCGTAGGCGGCCCGCATGTCGGCGAATTCCGTGTCGGCGCCGCGCGAGGGCACGACCATCGCGTGCAGCAGCGAATAGCGGGCCCCGCCCGGCACGAACGAGCTGTCGGTGTGCCACATCTCGTTGGCGAGGCGGAAGGCGCGCCGGCGGTCGTCCTCGGCGAGGATGTTGCCGTCCTCGTCGAGATTGGAGACGTCGAAGAGCTCGGGATGGCGCATGCGCACCTTGCCGCCCTTGCCGACGCCGAAGTGCGGCGATTTCTCGAGCTCGCCGAAGCGCCGGCTGAAGGCGATGTGCGCCTCGTCCGAGATGTGCTGCCCGGGCAGCACGGCAACCGCGTAGCGATCCATTGCCTGCACGATGAAATCCGTCTCGTTGAGATCGATCCCCGAGATCTCGCACACGAACAGCGGATGGAGCTTACGCAGCGCGGGCATGCTCGTGTCCGACGTTGTCCCGCAATCTCTCGCGCAGCGCGTCGAGGTCGACCTTGTGCACGCTGCCCGCGCCGGCAAGGTCGAGCGCGTGCGCCGCGCCCGCGCCCATGGCGATGCACGGCCCCATGACGCGCACGCTGGAGAGCGCCGCCGCGTCGCCGTCGATGCAGCGCCCGGCGGCGACCAGGTTGTCGCAATCCGCGGGCAGCATGCTGCGCAGGGGCACGGTATGGATGTGGTCGTCGCCGAAGGTCTCCCAGACGTAGCCCTCGACCCGGTCGTGCAGCTCGATCGGCCAGGAAGTGCGCCCCACTGCGTCGGGAAAGTGCGTGCCCTTGCGCACCTCGTCGACCGTCAGGTGGTGCGCGCCGACGATCCAGCGCGTCTGGCGGATGCCGGGCAGGCCGTAGCTGCGCACCTTCGCCTTGGCGAAGACCTCGGGATACTCGGCGCGCATGAAGGCCACCACCTTGTCCGCCTCGTCGCGGCCGATGAGCGCGTTCCTCGAGGCGGCGAAGGGCTCGAGCGGCGTCTCCACGTGCGTGAGGTTCATGACCGCCGTGCCGCGCCCCGGCGAGTAGAACACCACGCCGCGCTTGCGCGCGAGGCCGTACTGGTCGGCCTTCTCCCACAGCCGCTTGTCGAAGGCGTCGCGCTTGGGCACGTGCGCCTCGTCGATCCCCTCGAGCACCACCATCTGCGTGCCGTAGAGCGGCACGTCGGGCTCGCGGCAGGGCAGCCCCGCCGTGTAGGTGAGCGC
>Ga0105100_10000482_pt1 | contig 23593 bp, 19 predicted proteins | sample PPLLak12cMay2015_2_FD_87033 | JGI IMG/M metagenome (GOLD analysis project Ga0105100, IMG submission 87033) | Freshwater sediment microbial communities from Prairie Pothole Lake near Jamestown, North Dakota, USA - PPLs Lake P8 Core (1) Depth... | ecosystem: Environmental > Aquatic > Freshwater >...
AAACCGAGGTGATACTGACGGGTAGCGGCGTACTGCTCCACAAAGGCATTGGCCTTGAGGACCTGCAGGATCCGCTGAACCGTAGCCGGGCTGAAGCCAAGTTGCGCGCTGAGCTCCCGAACGCCCCAGGACGGGTGATCGGCCTGGAAGGCCAGCAGGATTTTCAACGCTTTTTCGATGGAATTAAATTGGGTTGGTTGTTTCATATATCAAAACGCTGTTTTAGTTTTTCCCCATATGCCAGCCTGGAATCGGTTTGTCAAGAAGAATATGCGGAGGCTGAAACCGCTTCCAAGTGGCATAGGATAAAGCCGCCCGTTATCTGCGTACCGCCAGGAAAACCCGCCGGGACTGGTCTTCCAGGATCACGGCCCCAGCGATCGCCGGGCACCACAGGGCGTTTTGCCACCATTCGCCGTGATGGATTATAATTTTTGTTGAAATATGGTATTTCTATCGTGGAGTTTCGCATGCCGTCGGCCCACAAGGGCCTGAGCAGGGGGTAGACAGCGGGCGGCACTGCGGCTGGCGCCTGAACAAAATCACGGGCCGCAACCATGGGTCCAGCCAAGAGCGTCGCGTCCTGAACGCAAACCAGAATCCGTGGCGATTTTGATCGGTAGCTTTTTTCACCGATCCCAAAAACCGCATTCCCCATCCCGATGAGGTTTCACCCTTGCAAATGCTCAACATAGCGGCCCTGGCGGTGGCGCTGGCCATGGATGCCTTCGCGGTGGCGATTGCCGCCGGGGTAACGCTAAAAAAGATCAGTTTTCGCCAGAATTTCAGGTTGGCCTGGCATTTCGGCCTTTTCCAGGCCATGATGCCGATTCTCGGCTGGGGGGCGGGAATCCACATACGGAGCTGGATTGAAAGTTATGACCACTGGATCGCGTTTGGCCTTTTGGTTTTCGTCGCCCAGGGAATGCTGCGGGCGGCATTCCGAAAAGAGACTCCGGGCGAAGAACGCAAAGACCCCACCAAAGGCCTTACGTTGGTGATGCTTTCGGTGGCGACCAGCATCGATGCCCTGGCTGTCGGGTTGAGCCTCTCCATGATCAATGTTTCCATCTGGACGCCGGCCCTGGTTATCGGCTTGGTGGCGGGAGTCTTCACGACGGCCGGGATGCACTTGGGAAAAATAATCGGCGCCGCCACGTGCTTGAGCCGTTGCGCCGAGGGGGCGGGCGGGGTTGTACTGGTGCTGATCGGGTTAAACATTCTTTTCGAGCACGGCGCACTGGCCTTTTAATCTGATGTCGACACGGCCAGTTGAGATGCTTCTTGGCGTTTCCAGCTGCGCCCGGCAATCGCTTCCGGTGGTTTTTGGGCGACGGCCGTAGGCTTGCGACCGCAGCCGGTCTTGGCGGGTTCTTTGGGCGCTAGATAAGGCAGCGCGGCCGTGAGAAGAAGGCGCTGTGGATGGCGGTCACGGCTTTTTGCAGGTCCTCGATCCGTACCAGAAAATAGAGCGCCACACGGGAAGGCCCGAACGAGATCATCTCGACATTGACGCCGCAGGCCTCCACCGCCGCAAAGCAGCGCGCCGCGATGCCCTTGCGCCGGGCAAGGCCTTCACCGACAATGCTGATCAGCGCAACCCCGGCCACCTTCTCCAATTTTCGGTAGGGCCGCGGCGTGAGGGTCTGGAGCGCATCCTGGGCCGCATCAAGGTCTCGGTGCGCGAGCAGCAGGCTGATACAGGTCTGGGAGGTCACCACCGACTTGATGTTGATCCCGGTTGCGGCCAGACATACCGCCACCTCGGCCAAAATCCCGGGACGGGCTCCCACCCCGGAAGCATGGATTTTGAGGATCCCGATGTCGGTCTGGTGGGCCACGCTCTTGATAACGGTCTTCGAAAGGATCCGCTGGGCGGTGATCAGACTGCCGGGGGCGTCCGGGTCCAGCGTGTTTTTGATGGCGATTTGCAGTTTGCACCGACGAAGCGGCTCCACCGTCCGGGGGTGCAGAATTTTGGCGCCGAAGTAGGAAAGCTCCGCGGCTTCGTCGTAGGAAATGCGGGGGATCAGCTGCGCCTCGGGGATGATGGTCGGATCGGCGCTCATGAAACCGGCGACATCCTTCCAGACCTCCAGGTTCTCGGCGTCCATGGCCGCCGCCACCAGGGCGGCCGAATAGTCGCTGCCCCCCCGGCCAAAGGTGGTGATGGCGCCTTCCTCGCTGACCCCGAAGAAGCCGGGTATGAAAAGAATCATCCCGTTTTGCAGCAGCGGGGCCAGATGGTGCTGGAGGTTCTGGGACGTAAGGCGCATCTTGACGGTGGCATCCCCGAACTTGCCGTCGGTGATCAGACCGATTTTGTGGGGCAGCCGATAGGCGGCCTGCAGCCCCCGGCAGCGCAGCGCAAAGGCCAGCAGAGCGGCTGAAAAACGCTCCCCGAAACTGCAGATCACATCCCGCATGCGGGCGGTGATTTCACGGGTGAAATTCAGGCCGTAAAAATAGCGCTCCAGCTCGTCCAGCTGCCTGGCCAGCTCACGGCCGTATTTCTGGACCGCCTGGCTGTCGGGCAGGAGGTGCCGGGCCACCAGCAGGTGACGGCTCTTTAGACGGCTGATAATTCCTGCAATCTCCCCTTCATCGGCCAGCGCCTTGGGAATGCTGTCGATCAACAGATCGGTTATGCCGCTGAGCGCCGAGACCACAATGATATTGCCGCGTCCGCGGGTGACGATCAGCTCCAGGATCTGGCCGATGGTCTGCTTGTCCTTGAGACAACCGCCGCCGATTTTGATGACTTTCATGAGAGGGGGATTCCTTTCCCAGACCCGCCGGCACGATTCGGCGCCCAGCCGGAGCGCAGGGGCAGGATCCGCCTCCTTGCGGCGCGATTTGGCGCTTCCGGGCGCAAAGGGTGCCATTGTTTGCGGTGCAGCCGGCTTCTGACAAAGCCAGATCCGGCCGGCTGTCGCCGCTTGCCCGTGAGGGCCGACATTTGCCGGTTTGAAGGCCCACTGGTATTTGATATGGATAAAAACGCCAGCTCGCCCGTTACTCCTGCTGCAAACAACGGGAGTGACGCCCGCCATCACGGTTCAACCAGGAAGGCGCGCCATGAAACCGCGACGATCGATCTTGTCCGTTCCCGGGCACGTGTTAAAAATGCACCTCAAGGCAGCGGCCAGCGCCGCCGACGTCGTCATGCTGGACCTTGAGGACAGCGTTCCGCTGGACGCCAAAAGCCAGGCCCGGCAGCAGGTCATCCGCTCCCTGCAACAGATCAGCTGGGCCTCCAAAACCATGACGGTGCGCATCAACGGTCTGGATACGGCCTACGGCTACCGCGACCTGCTGGAAGTGGCGGAAGCGGCCGGCGGCCTTTTGACGGACATCGTGATCCCCAAGGTCGATCACCCCCGTGACATCCATTTCGCCGCCCGTCTCCTGGACGGCATCGAACAGCATACCGGGCGCGAGCAGCCCCTCGGTCTTGAGGCCTCCATCGAAACCGCCGCCGGGCTGCAGCAGGTGGCGGCCATCGCCGATGCCAGCAACCGCGTCCAAACGCTGGTCTTCGGCATCGCCGATTACTCGGCATCCATCGGCGCGCGGCTGGTATCCCTCTCAGGGCACGGCGAAAAGGAGGAGACCCTCTACCCCGGCCACCGCTGGCACTTCGCCCTCAGCCGCATGGTCATGGCCGGCAAGGCCCGCGGCCTGATGGTGATCGATGCGCCCTACGGCAATTTCAAAGACGTGGAAGGGCTTGAGCGCTCCGCCGTCATGGCCTGCGCGCTGGGATGCGACGGCAAGTGGGCCATTCACCCCGGCCAGGTGGAACCCCTGAACCGGGTCTTCAGCCCCTCCCAGGAGGACATCGAACGCGCCGGCCGGGTCCTGGAAGCTTTCCAGCAGGCGCAGGGCCAGGGCCGGGGTGCAATCGCCGTGGACGGCCGCATGGTGGACCAGGCGACCGTGCGGATGGCCCGCCAGCTGTGGGAGCAGGCCCGACACCTGGGGCTGGTGTAAAAAATCGCCCGGGCCGCGGCCCTAAGACCGACGATCCAGACTGCGGTACTGAATCGCCTCCGCAATGTGCGCCGCGCCAATCCCGCTTTCGCCGGCCAGATCGGCGACGGTGCGGGCGATTTTCAAAATGCGGTTGTAGGCCCGGGCGGAAAGCCCGAGCCGGTCGATGGCTTGTTCCAGAAGAATGCGGGGGGCGCCCGTGATCCGGCAGTGGGCGTGAATCTGGCGGCTGCCCATCTGGGCGTTGCAGTAGATTTTGCTGCGCGCAAACCGCTGGGACTGCAAAGCGCGGGCAGCCCCAACGCGATTGCGGATGGCGGCCGAGGCTTCCGCCGGACTGCCGTTCATCAGGTCGCGGTAGGCCACGGCGGGAACTTCCAGGTGCAGATCGATGCGGTCCAGCAAGGGCCCGGAAATCCGGGAGCGGTAGCGGGTCACCTGGTGGCGGGAGCAGAGGCACTCGTGGCGGTCGTCTCCGAGATAGCCGCACGGACAGGGGTTCATGGCCCCGATCAGCATGAAGCTGCATGGGTATGTAAGGGTTGAAGCCGCCCGTGCAATGGTCACCTGGCGGTCTTCAAGCGGCTGCCGCAGCACTTCCAGGACATTCTTTTTGAACTCGGGCAGCTCATCCAAAAACAGCACCCCGTTGTGCGCCAGGCTGACCTCACCAGGTCGCGGCAGATGCCCCCCGCCGATCAGCCCGGCATCTGAAATGGTATGGTGCGGAGACCGGAAGGGCCGCTGCCGGACCAGGGCCTGTCCCCGCTGAAGCAACCCGGCAACGCTGTAGATCCGGGTGGTTTCGATGGCCTCCTCAAAAGTCAGCGCCGGCAGGATCGTCGGAATCCGCCGCGCCAGCATGGTCTTGCCCGAACCCGGCGGCCCGACCATCAGGAGGTTGTGCCCCCCCGCGGCGGCGACCTCCAGCGCGCGTTTGACATGCTCCTGGCCTTTAACTTCGGCGAAATCGAGGTCAGCCGGCTCCTCCGGCAGAAAATCCTGCATCGCAGCGGATACATGGGGCGCAATGGCAACCAGCCCCCGCAGAAATTCGGTGGCCTGGCAAAGCGTCTGAACCGGGATGACCGCCACCCCCGCCACCACCGCTGCCTCCTGGGCATTGTCGACCGGAACGATGATCCCCGCATAGCCCGCATCGCGGGCGGCCAAGGCTGTCGAAAGGGCGCCGGTAACCGGCTTTACCCGGCCGTCGAGAGACAACTCACCCAGCACCAGGTAACCGTCCAGGGCCGCCTGATCGATCACCCGCGTGGCCGATAGGAGCCCCAGCGCAATCGGCAGGTCGAAGCCGGTGCCCTCCTTCTTGATGTCGGCCGGAGCCAGGTTGACGGTGATGCGGTCATCCGGAAAGCTGTAGCCCGAATTCTTGATGGCCGACTTGACCCGGTCCTTGCTCTCTTTGACTGCGGTTTCAGGCAGGCCGACCATGTTGAAAACCGGCAACCCGGCGGCGATATCCACCTCTACCTCCACCGCGTAGGCGTCGATCCCGATTACGGCACTGCTCAGTACTTTTGCCAGCAAAGATTTTCCTCGATTGCAAGGGTAAACCTCAATACCATCGAGCACACCTTATAGCAGGGATGGACGCATTCAACAATTCTTTGATCCGCCGCGGATGACCGCAGCGCGCCAGGAGGTTTAAAACCCCCATAAATTGTGATAGGGTAAAAAACTTTTCGACGTTGATCCGCACGTCCCCGATAAGCGTACAAGGAATTCAACCTATTATGAGCATCGAAACCCACCAACAAACCCTGGCGCGGCCGGTTCAGTGCACCGGTATCGGGGTTCACTCCGGCCGCCAGGTCAACTTGAAGATTCTGCCGGCAGCCACCAATCACGGCATCAAGTTCCTGCGCACCGACCTGCCCGGAAAACCGATCGTCAGCGCCCATTTCAATAGTGTCGTGGACACCAGCCTGGCCACGGTGATCGGCGCCGATGGCGTGATTGTTTCGACCATCGAGCACCTGATGGCGTCGTTTTCAGGACTCTGCATCGACAACGCCCTGGTGGAACTCGACGGCTACGAGATCCCGATCATGGACGGCAGCGCCGCACCTTTCACCCGCCTGCTGCAATCCGCAGGCTTGCAGCGCCAGGAAGCTCTGCGCTGCTATTTCATCATCAGGCAGCCGATATCCCTGAGGGAAGGCGCCAAGTCGGTAACGGTTTTTCCCGCCGCCCACTACCGGATCAGCTACTCCATCGATTTCGACCACCCGCTGATCCGGCAGCAGGATTTTTCCGTAGTGGTGACCCGGGAGACCTTCGACCGCGAAATCAGCCCGGCCCGCACCTTCGGGTTCTATTACGAAATTGAATACCTCAAACGCTACGGACTGGCCCAGGGGGGCTCCCTGGAAAATGCCATCGTGATCGACCAGGACAAAATCCTGAACACGGGCGGACTGCGCTTTACCGATGAATTCGTCCGCCACAAACTGCTTGACTGCATCGGCGACTTTTCCCTCCTGGGAATGCCAATCCTCGGCCACATCGTCCTGAAGCGCTCGGGACACGCCTTCAACCACGCTTTTCTCGAGAAGTTCTTTGCCAGCAAGGACTGTTGGGAAACCCGAACTTTCGACGACGACCCGCAGCTTACCCAGGCACAAGCCAAATCGATGGCCATCTGACGAAATGCCATGAATTTCCCCCGGAAGCAAAAAACAGCCGCCGTGGTGCTCTTGGGCCTGATCCTCTGTTGGCAGAGCACGGCCTTTTGCCAGGAGGCGCGCCTGACCGACATCATCGTCACCAACACCCGCGATGATCTGCTGCTGTACCTCAAGGTCGAGGGGGCATTCCGCGAAAAAATGGAAACCGCCATCCACAGCGGGATTCCGACCACGTTTGCCTTCTATATCGACCTCGACCAGGTCCGCGGTTTCTGGCCCGACAAACAAATTGCGTCCCTCAAGGCAACCCACAGCATCACGTACAACACCCTCAAAAATGAATACACCCTGGTCCGCTCCTGGGACAGCCCCGGGAGCGTGACGACCCAATCGTTCATCGAAGCCCAGCGGCTGATGACCGAGATCGACAGCTTGAAAATCGTTCCCCTGCAAAAGCTGGTGAAGGGAACGCAGTATCGGATCAGGGCCAAGGCCGAACTGAGCAAGCTGACTCTCCCGTTTTACCTCCATTATATCCTGTTCTTCGTGTCGCTCTGGGATTTTAGGACCGATTGGTATACCGTCGACTTTGTCTTCTGATAACCCGCTCGCCGCTTGCCTCTGGAATTCACGGAGCCCATGAACCGCAGCCGACCGAACACATCCGAAACCCTGGGTACCGCCAGGGATCGCAGCCGCCGAAAACGCGAGCTGGTCTTGATTGCGGCCTGTCTGGTGGTGGTGGCCCTGTTGACCTATGTGGAAACCCGGATCATTTACTTCGGCGTCGATTTCCCGATCTCCAACACCATTCTGATGTTCATCCTGATCAACATCAACCTGCTGCTGCTGCTGCTGGTCATCTTCCTGGTCTTCCGCAACCTGGTCAAACTTCTCTACGACCGCAAACACAAGGTGATCGGCTCCCGGCTGACCACCCGCCTGGTGTTCTCCTTCATCGCCCTCTCCCTGCTGCCGACCACGGTTTTGTTTCTTTTCTCGTTGAACTTCATCACCACCAGCATCGAATACTGGTTTAACGTGCCGGTAGAGCAGGCGCTGGACAACTCGCTGCGGGTCGGCCGGCGAGTTTACGACCAAACGGAGGAGGAAAACCGCTTCTTTCTGGAAAGAATCGCCTTCCAGATCAAAACCAAGAACCTGCTGCTGCCCAACAACCAGAAAGCCCTGGCGCGCTACGTCGAGGTGGTTCAGCGCTCCTTCAATCTGAACGCGGTGGAGGTTTACAGTACCAGCTTCAAACGATTGGCCTATGCCAAGGCCCCCAGGCTGGAAGAAAACGGCGGTCTTCGGCGCCTCCACGCGGACAGCTTGCAGCCGCAACTTAGCGAAGGGCAGGTCCGCAGCGTGACCCGCAAAAGCAAGGACGGAGAACTGGTCCGAACCATCGCCACGATCCCTTTCGGGGTCACATTCGCCCAGGCCGACGCGTTCATCACCGCGGTCAAACTCATTCCCCTCCAGCTCTCGGAGGACATGGCCTCCATCTCCCGCGGGGTCGCGGAGTATCGCCAGATCAAGCTGCTCAAACAACCGATCAAAATTACCTACTTCATCACGCTATCGATCGTGGCGCTGCTGGTTGTGTTCTGTGCGATCTGGCTCGGCTTTCACCTGGCCAAGTCCATCAGCGTCCCGATCCGCGACCTCGGTGAGGCCACCCGCCGGGTGGCCGAGGGAGATCTCAGCTTTCGGATCATGCCGGTAGCCGACGATGAGATCGGAAGGCTGGTGGATTCCTTCAACCAGATGACGCGCGATCTGCAGGTCAGTCGCGCCCAACTGGAGCAGTCCGCGCGTAAACTGCGAGAACAAAACACCGAGATCGAGGAAAAGCGGCAGTACATGGCGATCGTTCTCAAGAATGTTTCCGCGGGGGTTATCAGCCTGGACGCCGATGGGCTGGTGTCCACGATCAACACCGCGGCCGAGAAAATGCTCAACCTGAAATTCGATGAAATTATCGGCCAGAGTTACAGAAAACTGCTGCGCGGCCAGCACCTCAACCTGGCCGATGAGGTCATGCGGAGTTTGGCCAGTTCATCCTCCAATGCCATTGCCCTGCCGCTGCGGCTGGCGGTCGACGGCAAACCCCGCAGCTTCCTGGTGCACATCAATGCCCTGAAAAACGACGCCGGCGCGCATATGGGCATCGTCATGGTCTTCGACGACCTCACGGATCTTGAAAAGGCCCAGCGTGTGGCCGCCTGGCGGGAGGTGGCGCGCCGGATCGCCCACGAGGTCAAAAACCCGCTGACCCCCATCAGCCTGGCGGCCCAGCGGCTCAAGCGCAAGTATGGCGCTCAGATCAACGAGCCGGTGTTTGACGAATGCACCCGCACGATCATCGACCACGTCGAGCTGATCCGCAATCTGGTGAATGAATTCTCCGCCTTCGCGCGCTTTCCGACGGCCGACCCGAACCTCGCCGACCTGCCGCCCATCGTGGAGGAAACCATCGCCCTTTACCGCGAGGGTCACCCCAATATCCAGTTCAAATTTTTCACCGAAAACCCCATTCCGCGCATAAAGCTGGACCGCCAGCAGATCAAGCAGGCACTGATCAATCTTGTGGACAATGCCGTGGCCTCCATCAAGAAAGCGGGCGACATCACCATTCATCTCACCCACGATCCCATTCTGAAAACCGTCCGAATGGAGGTCGCGGACACTGGTGAGGGTGTTTCCGACGAGGACAAGACCCACCTTTTCGAACCCTATTTTTCCACCAAAAAATCGGGCATGGGATTGGGCTTGACCATTGTCAGCAGCATCATCTCAGATCACAACGGCACGATCGGCGTCCAGGACAACAAACCCCACGGGGCCAAATTTGTCATCGAACTGCCGGCCTGACGAAACTGTCTGCGGCCGGCCGGCACACGGCGGTCCTGCCCAGCGCGTAAAGGAGCGTTTGCCCATGTTTCCATCCCTATTGATCGTTGATGACGAGCCCTCCATCCTCCAGACCCTGGGCGGGCTTCTCACCGACGAGGGGTTTGAGGTCATCACGGCCGCCAACGGCTACGAAGCCCTCAAAAAAATCGAAAACGAATCCCCCGACCTGGTCCTGCTGGATATCTGGATGCCCGGCATCGACGGCATTGAAACCCTGAAGGAGATCAAAAAGGCCGCTCCTTACATCCCGGTGATCATCATCACCGGGCACGGCACCATCGAGACCGCCGTCAGAGCCACCAAACTGGGGGCTTTCGACCTGATCGAAAAACCGCTTTCCATCGACAAGGTCCTCGTTTCCATTCACAACGCGCTCAATTTCCGGCGTCTTGAAGAAGAAAACCGCTACCTGCGCAAAAAGACCATCGAAAAACATTCCGTCACCGGCAACAGCCCGCGGACCCTGGCGCTCAAAAGCCAAATCGCAACAGCGGCTCCCAGCGACGCCTGGATTCTCATCAAGGGTGAAAACGGCACCGGCAAAGAATTGGTGGCCCGCAACATCCACCACCTCAGTCCGCGCGCCGATCAGCCGCTGATCGAGGTCAACTGCGCCGCCATTCCCGAAGAGCTGATCGAGAGCGACCTTTTCGGGCATGAAAAAGGCGCCTTCACCGAGGCTACGATCAAGAAACGGGGAAAGCTCGAGCTGGCCAACAACGGGACCCTCTTTCTGGACGAAATCGGCGACATGAGCCTCAAGACCCAGGGCAAGATCCTGAGGGTCCTGCAGGAGCAGAAGTTCCAGCGGGTCGGCGGCGGGAGGACCCTGACGATCGATGTGCGGGTCATCGCCGCCACCAGCAAGGACCTATCAAAGGAGATCCGAGAAGGCAATTTCCGCGAAGAGCTCTATTACCGTCTGAACGTGATCCCGATCGAAGTGCCCGCCCTCAGGGACCGGATTGAAGACCTGCCGGCGCTGGTGGAGATCTTCCTGGCGGAATGCGCCAAGCAGAACAAGACCCGGCGCAAGATGTCACCCGCGGCCCTGGCGCTGTTGCAGCGCTATCCGTGGCCCGGCAACGTGCGGGAGTTGAAGAATCTCGTCGAGCGCCTGGCCATTGTGGGGCAAAGTGAGGTTATCGACGTCGGGGACCTGCCCGCGCTTTACAACCCGCAGGCACCGGGCAGCGCGGCGGCCGCTGAAAACCACCTTTTCGCAATTGACAATCTGGCGAAGGCCAAAAGCGCCTTTGAAAGGGCCTATCTGCACCACAAGCTCACCCAACACGACCACGACCTGGCCGAAACCGCCCGGGCCATCGGCATGAAGGCCGCGGATCTCGGCCAGCTGCTCAAAAACACGCTATGAAACCACCGCGCAGGCGCCCGGCCCCCCGAGCGGGCGGCTGGAAAGACCCCTCAGCGCTCGAAGGGCCGCACCACAAGCAGGGAGGCGACAGGCATAGTGCGCGTCATTGCCGGTGAACTGAAAGGCAAAAAGCTGGTTTCCCCCAGGGGGCGCGGTATTCGCCCAACCTCGGAGCGGACCCGCGAGGCCGTTTTCAATATCCTCGGTGATCGGGTCAGGGGGACGGCTGTCCTCGAGCTATTTGCCGGCACCGGCGCTTTCAGCATCGAAGCCCTCAGTCGGGGTGCCGCCAGCGCCCTCATGATCGAGCGCTCCCACGAAGCCCTCGATCTGATCGCGCGCAACCTGGCTGCTTGCCGGCTGGCGGGGCGCGCCCGCGTCATCCGCTGGGACATCACCCGGGGCCTCGATTGTCTGCGATCCCTGCCCGACCGATTTGACCTGGCCTTTCTCGATCCGCCCTACCGCCAGGGTGCCCTCGGCCCCACCCTGCAACACCTGATCACCTGCGGCTGCCTGGCCGACGGCGCCCGTGTGGTGATCGAACATGACCCACAAGCAACCCTGCCGGACGAATCGAGCCCCTTGCGGTTGACCGACCACCGAAAGTACGGGAAAGCCCTTGTCTCCTTTTTCACCTATGTGCTATAAGCCCCAGAAATTTCAACCCGCTCAGAGACAGGCCGATGCAGCGAATTGCAATTTATCCCGGATCCTTTGACCCGGTCACCAACGGGCACCTCGATATTATCGAGCGTGGGCTGTCGCTCTTTGACAAAATTATCGTCGCCATTCTCCACAATCCCGCCAAAAAATCCCTCTTTTCGGTTGAAGAGCGCATCGAAATGCTGCAGGCCAGCACGGTGAAATTCAGCGGGGTCGAGATCGACTGTTTCAGCGGACTGCTGGTGGATTATGCCAGCCGCAAGAACGCGCACGCCATTTTGCGGGGCATGCGGGCGGTTTCCGATTTCGAGTATGAATTTCAGCTGGCCCTGATGAACCGCCGGTTGAATCGTGAGGTCCAGACGGTGTTTCTGATGACCGGCCTGCGCTGGATTTTCACCAGCTCCTCGATCATCAAGGAGGCCGCCAGTTTCGGCGGCGATATTTCAGACATGGTGCCCGAAATCGTGGAGTACAAACTGCACGAAAAATTCGGTACCAAGCCGAAGACGGCCTGAAATGGACTTATGGCAACTGCACATCTTCTGTAAAGTCGTCGAATACAAGAGTTTCTCCAAGGCCGGCAAGGCCGTCCACCTCTCCCAGCCCACGATCAGCAGCCACATCCGGGACCTGGAAGATCATTTCGGTTGCCGCCTGGTCGACCGCTTGGCCCGCCAAGCCGCACCCACCAAGGCCGGTGAACTGCTCTACACCTACGCCCGCCGCCTGCTTTGCCTGAGGGATGAAACCGAAACGGCCCTGGCGGAATTCCAGGGGCGGATCAAGGGCCGCCTGGTGATCGGCGGCAGCACCATCCCGGGCACCTACATCCTGCCGCGCATCGTGGGCGCCTTCACCCGCAACCACCCCGAGGTAACGGTATCGCTGAGCATCGGCGACACGGACAAGATAATCGAAGAGACCCTCAACGGAACGATCGAATTCGGGATCGTCGGCGCCAAATCCAAAGACAAGCGCATCACCCAGGAAAAGGTGATCGAGGATGAAATGCGCCTGATTGTACCGGCCGACCATCCCTGGGCCGGCGAAAAAGAGATCCCCGCCAGCCGGCTGCTGGCGGAGCCGTTCATCAGCCGCGAACGCGGTTCCGGCACCCTCAAATCGATCCAGATCAGCCTGGGCCGGAGAGCCGTCTCGATGGACGCCTTCACCATCGTCGCCGAAATGGGCAGCACCGAGGCCGTCTGCCAGGGCATAAAAAACGGGGTGGGAATCTCCATTCTTTCGACTCTCGCCGTAGCCGAAGAGCTGCAGGCCGGAACGCTGAAAGCGTTATCGATTGAGGGCGTCGATCTCAAACGGGCTTTTTACCTCACCACCCACAAGTTCCGCAGCCCCTCACCGCTTTGCATGGCTTTCCTGGCGTTCATCCGCAGTGAGCGCCAGGGGTCTGGCCCCATTCCCGATTAGCGGCGCTTACGCAAGCAGCCCATTGATGCACGAAACCGCCGGGTCCTTGACTGCTGCCCATTTCAGAAGCGCCGGCAGGAAGCGCCCGGGGCTTCTCCCCCACGGTGGCGCCCGGTCTTTTTCAGGCAACCGCCGGGGACGTTGCGCCTGGCGCCAAAAGGCCTTAGAATACAGGCTAATCCTCGTCAAGAAGGTTCACGTTTTTCAGCAAGGAAAAGGTCATGGGCATCTCCCTTTCGCCCCACGCCAGGCTGGTGCTGCAAAAACGCTATCTGCAGCGCGACCCCAGCGGCAACGTCATCGAAACCCCCGAAGCGCTTTTCGAGCGGGTCGCCGGCTGTATTGCGGCTGTCGACACCCTTTTCGACCCCGCGGCGGATGCCGCCAGAACCCGCGAGAAGTTCCACCGCCTGATGACAAGCCTCCGGTTTCTGCCCAACTCCCCAACCCTTATGAACGCCGGGCGGCCGCTGGGGCAACTGGCCGCCTGTTTCGTGCTGCCCATCGACGACACCACCGACAGCATCTTCGACACCCTCAAACACACCGCTCAAATTCATAAGAGCGGCGGCGGTACCGGGTTTTCCTTTTCCCGGTTGCGCCCCCGCAACGACATCGTGGCCTCTTCCGCAGGGGTTTCCAGCGGGCCGGTCGCCTTCATGGCGGTCTTTGACGTGGTCACCGAAACCGTGAAACAGGGCGGCACGCGCAGGGGCGCCAACATGGGGGTGCTGCGGGTGGATCACCCGGATATCGAGGCGTTTATTACGGCCAAAACCGATTTCGACCGCTTGACCAATTTCAACCTGTCGGTTGCCATCACCGACAGCTTCATGCAAGCGCTGGCCCAGGGCGCAGAATACCGCCTGATCAACCCCCGCAACGGCCAGGTGGCCGGCAGCCTGCCGGCCCAGCAAGTATTCGACCGGATCGTCGATTGCGCCTGGCGCTCCGGCGAGCCTGGTGTGATTTTCATCGACCGCATCAACCGTGACAATCCAACCCCGCTGTTGGGCGTGATCGAAGCCACCAACCCCTGCGGCGAGCAGCCCCTGCTGCCCTACGAATCCTGCACGCTGGGCTCCATCAACCTTTCCGCCATGGTGGTCAAAAACGAGATATCCTGGGGGCGATTGAAACAGACGGTGCGCACCGGGGTCCATTTTCTGGACAATGTGATCGAGGCCAACCGCTATCCCCTGGCCATCGTCGAAAAAATGAGCCGGGGGAACCGCAAAATCGGCCTCGGGGTCATGGGCTTTGCCGATATGCTCATCAAATTGAACATCCCCTATGACTCGGAGGCGGCGGTCGCAAACGCAGAGCGCCTGATGGCGTTCATTAGCGCGGAAGCCCGCCAGGCATCGGCCGACCTGGCCCGCAAGCGGGGCAACTTCCCGAATTACTCCGGAAGCCGCTTTGACACCCCGGAGACCCCGCTGGCGCGCAACGCCACCGTCACGACCATCGCCCCCACCGGCACCATCAGCATCATCGCCGCCACCTCCAGCGGCATTGAACCGCTTTTTGCGGTGGTCCACGACCGCCGCGTGCTGGACGGCGAAACCCTTTACGAAGTCCACCCCCTGTTCGCGCAAGCCGCCCGGAAGCTTAATTTTTACAGCGCGGAAGTGATCGCTGAAATCGCTCGCTCGGGCTCGCTCCAGGGGGTTTCGGCGGTGCCGGATGCGCTCAAAAAAGTCTTTCGAACCTCCCAGGACATTGCACCGGAATGGCACGTGCGGCTTCAGGCCGCTTTTCAGAAAAGCACCGAAAACGCCGTTTCAAAAACAGTCAACTTTCCCGCCGCGGCGAGCCCGGCCGAAATTGCCGAGGTCTTCCTGGCGGCCTACGGCAGCGGCTGCAAGGGAGTCACCGTCTACCGCTATGGCAGCCGCGATCGGCAGGTATTGAACATCGGCAAACCCGAAGGCAAACGGGCACAAATTGCGCCGCGGCCTCGGCCTGAGCGCACCCATGGGGTTACCGAGCGGATCAACACCGGTTGCGGCAAGCTGTATGTGACGGTCAACACCGATGGGCAGGGGTTGTGTGAGGTCTTCGCTAAGATGGGAAAAACCGGGGGCTGTGCTTCCTCGCAAATCGAAGCGTCCGGACGCCTGATTTCACTGGCACTGCGCTCCGGGGTCAAGGTGGAATCCATCGTGCGCCAGCTCAGTGGCATTCGATGCCCCGCCCCGGCATGGCAGAACGGCAAAATGGTGCTCTCGTGCCCGGACGCTATCGCCCAGGTGCTGGGAAACGTGACCGGCACCGAAATTTCGGCGGGCGACGCGATGATGGGCACCTGCCCCGACTGCGGCGGCACCCTCGCCCATCAAGAGGGCTGCCTGATCTGTCATGTCTGCGGATTTTCAAAATGCGGGTAATGCTTTTTTGTGGGCTTAAAAGAGGTACTTGATCAGGATGAAGCCGACCACCAGCAGCACGCAAAAAGCCACCGCCAGAATGTTGAAATAGCGGTCTATAAAGCGTTGGATGCGCGGGCCAAAGGCGTAGATCAGGCCTCCCAGAATAAAAAAGCGGGCCGAGCGCGACACCAGCGAGGCGACAACAAAAACCCAGAAGTTGATCTTGAACATGCCGGCGGCAATGGTAAAAACCTTGTAGGGAATCGGGGTAAAACCGGCAATCCCGACGGCCCAGGCATCGTAGTGCTGATAGATGCCCTCGATGTAGTGCACCTTACCCTCAAAGCCGTAAAAAGCGACAATGCGCTCGCCGATGACCGCCATGAACTGCCAGCCGATGAGATAGCCCAGCATCCCGCCCAGCACCGAGCCGACGGAACAGACCAGTGCATATTTAAGTGCTTTGGCCGGGACCGCCACCGCCAGGGCTATCAGCAGAATGTCCGGGGGGATGGGGAAAAAAAAGGATTCGCAAAAGGCCAGAAGGAAAAGGGCCCACGCTCCGAAAGGGGTGTCGGCCCAGTGCAGAACCCAGTCGTAGAGTCGCCGCAGCATCAGTTATTTTTCCCAGCCATGCTCCCCCACCAGTTTGACAAAGCGGCACCCCCCCAAACTGACCCGGTGGATCCCGTCTTCGTCGCGGTGGAGCTTAACCAGATCCTGCGTGAACTGGTCCCCCACCGGGATTACCATGCGCCCCCCGACGGCCAGCTGACCGAGAAGGGTTTTGGGGATTTCAGGCGCCCCGGCCGTCACCACGATGGCGTCAAACGGGCTTTCCTCCGCCCACCCGCACGTCCCGTCCGAGTAGCGGGTGACGATGTTGTGGTAATGGAGGCGATCAAAGGTGTGACGGGCCTTGACCAACAGGGCGTGGATGCGTTCGATGGTGTATACGCGATAGGCAATTTCAGCCAGAATGGCCGCCTGGTAACCCGAACCGGTCCCGATTTCCAGCACCCGGTCCTCGGCGTTCAGCTGAAGGGCCTGAGTCATTTCCGCAACGATGTAGGGCTGGGAAATGGTCTGCTGCAGACCGATGGGAAGCGGGAAATCACCGTAGGCCTGGTCCATCAGCGCCTCGCTGACAAACAGATGGCGCGGCACCTTGCGCATGGCGGCCAGGACCTTGGGGTCGGTAACCCCGCGGGCCTCGATCTGGCGCAGGACCATTTCCTCGCGCTGGCGGTTGAATTTCATCGAGTCGGCCTTCATGGGTTGTTTATCTATCGGAGCGGCCGGTTCAGGTCAAGACATTAGAGGGGGCGCCACGACAGATTAAGCGTTTGCCGACGCCCTTGACGGCGATCGCCGGTGACGTCCCGCTTCACTTTGTGATTATACGGGGCAGATCAGATCTTGTAGATCACCCGGTCTTCCGTGATGATGATGTCCACGTGTTTGTCGTGGGATTCCATCGGCACTTGCGGCAGAATTTGCGCTTCCAGTGAAAGGGCAACCTTGCGGGTCGTAACGGGCAGGCGCGGAATCAGGCGGTCGTAGTACCCTTCGCCGGTGCCGACTCTGCCACCTTTTTCATCAAAGGCGATTCCCGGAACGATGGCGATATCGACCCGGTCGATCGGCACCGGTTTGCAGCGGGCCGGATCGGGCTGGGGGATTCCGGCAGGCCCGAGGATCAAATCTTTGCTCAAATGATCGACCTTCAGCAGTTTCATCCGGTGGCGGGCGGGATCCAGGGCCGGCAGGACCACGATCTTGTTGCTCTCCAAACACCGCTTCAAAATCTTCTGGGAAAAAACCTCTCCCTTACGGCTGTAGTAAAGAAAGATTATTCTGGATTCGAGAAAATTGGCAAATTCAAACAGACGGGTTGCGATGGCTTCATATCTTTTTGAGATCTCATCAGATGAAAGCGAACTCAACCTTTCACTGACTTCTTTGCGGATTTCACGTTTTTTTTCCTTGATATGATCCATTACCTAACTCCCCGTTAATTTCGGTTGTCTTTTGATTGCCCGGGACTGCTTTCAACCTATAATTATAATTGACCAAATTAATTCCTGGTGCTAAAGTTCTCAATTACTTATCGAACAGCAGCCAATCCATTTTACATCCAGCACCTGAATTTCTTGAAGGCGGCCAGTTGCTCCGCCAAATGCCGACCGCTAATAACAACCTGTTTATAAAGCTAAATTTTTAACAAATATTCTGCATAATAGGACTGTTTATGCTCGAAATCAAGCTGGTCAGAGAAAAATATGGCGAAATTGAAAAAGCCCTCTCAAACCGCGGAGAAAAGATGGACCTTCCCGCGATGATGGATCAGGACAATCAGCGTCGCGCGCTCCTGCTGGAAATCGAAGCTCTGCGGCATCGGCGCAATCTCGTTTCTCAGGAAATCGCCGCGATGAAGAAACAGGGCGTCGACGCGGATGCCATGGTTACTGAAATGCGGGCGGTTTCGGCCCGAATCAAGGAGTTCGACGCCTCTCTGGCGACCTTGGACGAAACTCTGAACAACTTCCTGATGCGCCTACCCAACATCCCCCACGCCTCCGTTCCGGTAGGCAAAAACAGCGGGGACAACCCGGTGCGCAAAAAGGTGGGAAAAGTGCCGGCCTTCAACCTGGAACCCCAGGCGCATTGGACCATCGGTGAAAATCTCAAAATCCTCGATTTCGAGCGCGCGGCCCGAATCGCCGGCGCCCGTTTTCCCCTCTATATCGGTGCCGGTGCCCGGCTGGAGAGGGCCCTGATCAATTTTATGCTGGACGTGCATACCGGCGAACACGGCTATACTGAGATTTTACCCCCGCTCATGGTTAACCGCAGCACCATGACCCACACCGGCCAGCTGCCCAAATTCGAGGAAGATCTCTTCAAGCTGGAAGGATGGGACTACTTCATGATCCCGACCGCCGAGGTCCCGCTTACCAACATCCACCAGGGGGAAATTATCGAGGAGGACTGCCTACCGATCTACTACACGGCCTACACGCCTTGTTTCCGCAGCGAAGCGGGCTCATACGGCAAAGACACCCGCGGTCTGATCCGCCAGCACCAGTTCAACAAGGTTGAAATGGTGAAATTCGCCACCCCGGAAACCTCCTACGACGAACTGGAAAAAATGTTGGCCAATGCCGAGGCCATTCTTCAGCGGCTGGGTCTGGCCTACCAGGTTCTGACGCTCTGCACCGGCGATATGGGCTTTTCCGCCGCCAAAACATATGATATCGAGGTGTGGATGCCGGCCCAGGGCGTCTACCGCGAAATCTCCTCCTGCAGCAACTGTGAAAGTTTCCAGGCGCGGCGTGCGGATATCCGTTTCCGGCGCAAGGGCCAGAAAGGCACCGAACTGGTGCATACCCTGAACGGATCCGGCCTCGCTGTGGGAAGGACCCTGGCGGCCATTCTGGAAAATTATCAACAACCAGACGGCTCTGTCGCGATCCCGCAAGCGTTGCGGCCCTATATGGGTGGAATGGAATGTATCGTTAAATGAAGATCGACGATTTTCCCGAGGATATCCGGCCGCTTCTGATCCCCGAACCCGCAGGCTCCCTGATTTATCGCTGCCTGGGATGCGGCGCGCAGCACGGCATTCAAAAACTGCTCTACACCTGCCCGCAGTGCGGCCAAGTGCTGTTGATCCACAACCCGCATTTTGACCGGTTTAAAGCGATTGCCCCCCGGACCTGGCAGCGGCTCTTCGATTGTCGCAAGATGTTGACGGTCCCGGCGCTCAAGGGCATCTACCGCTATCACGAATTCATCGGCCCGATCATTCCCCTGGACGCCGTTGTCTACCTCGGCGAAGGCCACACCCCCATCGTAGAGGCCAACGGGATCCTGCAGGAACGGGCCGGCATGCGGTTTTATTTCAAGAATGACGGCCAGAACCCCAGCGCCTCCTTCAAAGACCGGGGCATGGCCAGCGCGTTGAGCTACATCAACTACCTGATCCGCGAAGGCTACGTGTCGGACGTTCTGGCGATCTGTGCTTCCACCGGCGATACCTCTGCTGCCGCGGCCCTTTATGCCGCTTACCTGAAGCCGCATGTCAAGTCGGCCGTGCTCCTGCCCCACAAAAAAGTCACCCCCCAGCAGCTCTCCCAACCGCTGGGCAGCGGTGCCGATGTATTTGAAATTCCGGGGGTCTTTGACGACTGCATGAAAGTCGTCGAGGCGCTGTCGGAGCGCTACAACGTTGCCCTCCTGAATTCCAAAAACGCCTGGCGGATTCTCGGACAGGAATCGTATTCCTACGAAATCGCACAGGATTTCGAGTATGACATGACCCATAAGGTTGTCGTGGTGCCCATCGGCAACGCCGGGAACATCACCGCGGTGATGAGCGGGTTTTTGAAATTTTACGAAACGGGCATTATTCAGTGCCTGCCCAAAATCGTCGGGGTCCAGTCCAGCCACGCCAATCCGGTTTTCCGCTACTACCGGGAGCAGGACCCCGCCAAACGCAAATTTGAGCCGGTCACCGTTCGCGCCAGTGTCGCCCAGGCGGCCATGATCGGCAACCCGGTTTCCATGCCCCGGGTGATTCATCTGGCGGATCTTTACAATCAAACCGCCGGCGGGCAGCGGGTCTTTTTCGTGGAAGTTCCGGAGCAGGCCATCATGGATTGGGAGCTTTGGGCCAATCGCAACGGCCACATCGCCTGCACGCATGGCGGCGAATCGCTGGCAGGTTTGGTGGCCGCCCGTGAAAAGGGGTTTGTTTCCGCAGATGAAGTGGCGGTTATCGACTCCACGGCCCATGCGCTCAAGTTTTCCGGCTTTCAGGAGATGTATTTTGAGGGCCGCTTTCCTGCGGAGTTTGAAATCACGCCCGACCCCACCCTCATCAACCGCCCTCGGCTGGTCCGCCCCGCTGATCTGGAAAAAGTCCCGGCACCCGGCAGGCCGCTGACCGGAGCGGACTTTCAGCGTTTTGTCGACCGGGTCTGCGAGGAAATCGCCTCGGCCCTGGACCTTGAAAAGGTAAAAACGCCATGATGGCCACCCCTTCGGCAGGTCGGATCTTAGGGTTTCTGCTCGTGCAGGTTTTCTTTTTCAGCGCTTTACTGGCGCCCCGGCCTGTCATCGCCGCCTTTCTCTACAAAACCTATGTGGTTCAACAGGACCGTGGCACGGACATCCTCTGCGACCCCTACATCGTTCAAAAAAATGACTACGTGGTCAAGGTTTTTCGGCAGAAGGGGGAAATCTCCACCGCCGATTTCCAGGAATTCCTGGGCATTTTTCAGCGAATAAATCCCCATATCCAGAACATCAATGTTATCCAAACCAACCAGAACATTTTTATCCCGCTCAAAAAGTTGAAACCCAACACCTTTCCCGGGCAGGACACCGGCGTGATCACGATTCCGTTTGTCACCATCGCCAAGGTCTCGGACCTGATTTCCTCTTACAGCGCTGAATACCAGATCCAGCCGGGCGACACCATTTCGGTTCTGATCGCCAAGCAATTCGGCGATTACGGCTCGGAACTCTACAAAGAGGGCATCAAACTTTTCAAACTCAACAACCCCGAGGTCAAAAACCTGAACCGCATCGTTGCCGGCCAGAAGATCCAGCTGCCTAGTCCCAACCTGGTGAATGAAACCTGGTACGAGTCGCTTTTCGACAGTACGGGCACCCTTCGCACCGACATGGACCCGGCACCCCAGAGCGCCAAAGCGCCCGAACCGGCCGCCCCAGGCGAACGGGCCGCATCCAGCCCCCAGCTCCCCATCCCAAAAGCAGAACCGCAACCGCAAGAAAAGGCCGGTTCCGCTTTCGAAGCCGCCGCTGCCGCCCTTGACGCCAAACTGACAGACAGCGGCATGTATTACTTCCCCGGCCGCGACGGCCAGGAGGTCGCGCTGGATCTTGCCCTCAGCCCGTTAATGGAGTTAAAGGACGGCAACCGCCTGATCTTTCCCCAAGGAAACCGTCTCCAGGAAAAAGATGTCGCAGTCATCAAAACCCACTGGCCCCAGGCCAAAATTGCACCGCTGCCCGACGGCGCCTCGGCGGAAAAAGTCCTGGAGGCCGCGTTCCAATCGCTGGGAACCGAACTGCTGGACAACGTGCTGGCCTTTGGGGACAACGGCGTCGGGGTGGTCGTACGGGCCCGCTGGATCATTCAAGAGCCTGCCGCTGCAGGCATGACGCCCCGCCGCGAATGCATCACCCTGATCGGCTCCGCGGCCGAAACCACCCCCGATGCCATCAGCCGCTATTTGGAGCAGAACAACATCATTCTCCGGGAAGTCTTCAAGGGAAAAGAAATCACACGGGACAACAGCAGGGTTATGCGCTACACCATCCCGGACGCCGACCAGAACACCAATGAGGGGTCAAGACCCGCCGATCTGGTCAAAAGCGTGGCAGCCCTTCTGGGCTTTCAATACACCGAAAATACAACCATTTCATTTCCTTATGGCGGGATACAGATCGCGGCCACCTCAAACCTGATTTCATCGGATGACGGCCAAAAAATCCTCGTCGATTATGGCGAGCTTTACGGGGACGCCGTTTCCCTGATCCAGAAAACCGGATTGGACGTCATCCAGATCAAAGCCGATGACGACGCCGGCAGCATTCTGCGGAAAGTCTTCAAGGCGCTAAAGGCCCCCTTTGCGGAAAACCCGGTTTTTCTGGCGGCGAAAAGACCGGAAACCTATAATATTGCCATCACGATCCCCGGTTTTCGGGTTTCCCGCGCCGACAGCGATCTTTTGATCAGCGCCGTTCCGCTGCACTATGAAATCACCCAGTTCCTGATTGAAAACGGGGTCAAGATCGTGAACTTGACCTACACCCCACGCTTCGATGAATAACTTTTAAATTGGCAAAGCCGGGAAAAAAAATGCGTAAAATACCTTATTTCGTGACCATCGGACTAGTGGTGGCGTGCATTGCCGCCTGTGCCTCGCAGCAGCCGGTTTCCGACAAAAAAAAGGCTGAGGCATCCAGAAACCTGGGAGAAGCTTTGATGCAGCAGGGCGATTATCCCGCCGCCCTGAAGGAGTTTCTCGCCGCCGAAGAGTTGAACCCCAGGGACCCGATCCTTCAAAACGACCTGGGCCTTTTTTACCGCATCAAGGACCGTCTGGACCTGGCGATTCATCACTTCAAGCTGGCCATCGAACTGAAACCGGATTACGCTGTGGCCAAGAACAACCTTGGCGAAGTCTATCTCCAGAAGAAAGAGTGGGATACCGCGATTGCCGTATTCAAGGAGTTAAGCGAAAACCTCCTGTATGCCACCCCCCACTACCCGCTCAACAATCTCGGCTATGCCTACTACAACAAGGGCGACTTCACTACGGCTGAAACTTACTACCTGAAAGCCCTCAAAATCCGATCCGATTTCTTGCCCTCCCTGTTGGGCCTCGGCAAAACATACATTGCCATGGGCAATGGGCCGGAGGCTGTCGCCAAATTGGAAAAAGCCGTGAGTATGGCGCCCCTGGCGGCGGAGATCCATTTTTTCCTGGGTCAGGCCTATCACCTGAACCAGCAATACCCCGAGGCCCTGAGCGCTTACGAGCAGGCCGCCGCCGTTCAGCCCGACAGCGTTTTTGCGGCAAAAGCGCGCCAGGAGGCCGAAATTATTCGCCAGCATCACGGCTCCTAAAACCCCGGCACCCCTCTTCAGCGACCCGCTAATTGCAGATGAGAACCATCGACACACCGGGATCGCGGCCAAAAATTCTGGTGCGAAATCAGGCTCTATCCGGGACCCTATCAGGATAATTGGCGGTGACGGTAAGGCGCCAAGTGGGCCAAAGGCAGGATGGGGTGTTTTCCAGATGCGAAGCCCCGGTGACCGTCGGTCACCGGGGCTTCGCATGTTCTCAAAGGTCCGGCCGGATCTTACTGCTGGGCCAAGCGGACGATTTTCGGCGAAATGAAAATCAAGAGCTCTTCTTTCCGACTCTCTTCAAAATCTGAGCTGAAAAGCCACTCCAGCATCGGCATCTTGTTCAGATAGGGAATACCGGCTTGGCGGTTGCGGTTCGTATCCTTGTTGACCCCTCCGATGACCACCGTGTCGCCGTCATTGACCAACATTTCGGTGACGGCCTCCTTGGTGTCCAGAAACGGCACCGCGGTCGTGGTGAAACCCGCGACGTCCTTTTTGAGGACCCTGATTTTCA
>Ga0105100_10000483_pt1 | contig 23592 bp, 22 predicted proteins | sample PPLLak12cMay2015_2_FD_87033 | JGI IMG/M metagenome (GOLD analysis project Ga0105100, IMG submission 87033) | Freshwater sediment microbial communities from Prairie Pothole Lake near Jamestown, North Dakota, USA - PPLs Lake P8 Core (1) Depth... | ecosystem: Environmental > Aquatic > Freshwater >...
GCGAGTAGCTTCGGTTTGTCGCGCGAGAGGAGTCACATGGCGACGTACATAACACTCGGCAACTACACCGCTCAGGGGGTGAAGGCGATCAAAGGAAGTCCCGAACGCCTCGACGCGGCGAGAGCCGGATTGGAATCTGCCTTCGGAGTGACGATCAAGGAGTTCTATCTGACCATGGGCCAGTACGACATCGTGACCGTCGTCGAGGCCCCGGACGCAAAGGCTGCTGCCAAGGCCCTGCTGACACTTGGCGGGCAAGGCAACATCAGCACGGTGACCATGGCTGCGCTGACCGAGGACGAGTTCCGGGAGGTCGTGGCCGCACTCCCCTGAGTCGTCGCTGTCTCAGGCGTGCTTGATCATCACGTGCTTGGTGATGGTGTAGTCGAGCACCGACTCCTCGGACAGGTCCTTGCCGAAGCCGGATTGCTTGAAGCCGCCATGTGGGGCCTCCGAGGCGAGCGGGATGTGGTCGTTGATCCACACGGTCCCGAATTCGAGCGCCGAAGCGAGACGCATTGCCCGCCCGATGTCGTTCGTCCATACCGAGGCAGCCAGCCCGTATAGGACGTCGTTGCCCAACTCGACGGCTTGTTCCTCGCCCTCGAAGGGGAGGACGACCAGCACCGGTCCGAACACTTCCTGCTGCACGATCTCGGAATTCTGCTCGGCATCGATGATCACGGTGGGGGCGTAGTAGTAGCCCTTGTCGAACCCGTCGGGCACCTTGCCCCCGGTGACCACCCTGGCGCCCTGATCCTGGGCCCGGTTGACGAAGCCGGCGACCCGGTCCCGCTGGGTGGCGGAGATGAGCGGCCCCATGAAAACTTCGTCGTCCCAGGGGTCGCCAACTTCGATCGCCTCGAAGGTTTCCACCACCGCATCCAGGGTCTCGGCGAGGTGGCTCTTCTCCACATAGAGCCGGGTGGCCGCGGTGCAATCCTGCCCGGTGTTGAAACAAGCCCCGATCTTGGCCGCCTCGGTGAGCGACGCGAGGTCTGCATCCTCGAACACGATGAACGGCGCCTTGCCACCCAGCTCCAGATGCACTCTCTTCAGTGTGTCGGCCGCTGTCTTCATCACCTTCTTGCCGGTGGCGGTCGACCCGGTCACCGAGATCATGCGGAGATCGGGATGCTCGACCAGTGCCTGCCCGGTGTCGTTGCCCCCCGTGACAACGTTCAGGACGCCTGGGGGCAGGCCTGCTTCCGAGGCGAGCTCCCCGAGCATGAGCGCTGTCCTCGGCGTGCCGGGCGCCGGTTTGAGCACCGTGGTGCACCCGGCGGCGAGGGCAGGGCCGATCTTCCAGATCGCCATGGCCAGCGGGTAGTTCCACGGTGCGATCTGGCCCACCGGGCCCACCGGCTCTCGGCGCAGCATCGAGGTGTATCCGCTCATGAAGTCGCCGGCCGCGGTACCGGCGATATTGCGTGCGGCGGCTGCGAAGAATCGCAGATTGTCCACCGCCATGGGCAGGTCCGCGCCCAGCGAGACCCCGGCGTACGGCTTGCCGGTGTCCTCCGACTCGACCCGGGCCAGGTCTTCAGACTTCGACTCGATGAGGTCGGCCAGGGTGTTCAGGGCCTTCGATCGTTCCCCTGGGGTCTGACCCGACCAGCGGCGGTCGAAGAAAGCGGCCCGGGTCGACTCCACTGCTCGATTCACATCCTCGGGTGACGCTTCGGTTACTTCGTCGACGACCTCGCCGATCGCCGGGTTCTCCACCTTCAGCGTCCCGCCACCCTTGCTCGGCGTCCATTTGCCGTCGATCCAGAGATCCCAGGTCATCCCTCTTTCCTTTCTCAGCTCTCCTCGGCCCGCTGCGCGTACCTCTGGGCGAGGATGATCGGTATGAATGTGATCAGCACGACGAAGACTGCCACGACATTGGTCACGGGGCGATTCCTCGGCCTGACCAATGACGAGAAGATCCAGATCGGAAGGGTCTGCTGGTTGCCGGCGGTGAAGGTGGTCACGATGATCTCGTCGAAGGAGAGGGCAAAGGCGAGCATCCCGCCGACCACCATCGCCGGGGCCAGCTGCGGGAGCATCACGTGTCGAAATGTCTGCCACCCGCGCGCCCCGAGGTCCATCGATGCCTCGAGGATGTTGGGTGATGTCCGCCGCATTCGGGCAACGACGTTGTTGAACGCAACCGCCACGCAGAAGGTGGCGTGACCCACCACCAACGTCCAGTAGGAGAAGGCGAAGTCGCCGAGGTTGATCGCGGAACGGAGGGCGATACCGGTGATGATCCCGGGCAGGGCGATGGGGAGGATGATGAAAAGGCTGAGTGCGTTGCGGCCGAAGAATTTGGTCCTCCACACTGCGGCCGCGGCCAGCGTGCCCACTACGAGGGCAATCGCCGTCGAGAGGACGGCGACCCGGAGTGACAGGCCCAGCGCGGCCCGGATGTCCGAGTTCTGCCAGGCCACGCCGAACCACTCGGTGGTGAAGCCGGGCGGTGGAAACGTGAAGCTCGCTTCCTCGGTGGTGAATGCGTAGAGGAAGACGAAGAGGATCGGGATGTGGAGGAATCCGATGACCAGCCAGGTCGCGATCTTCAGCCCGATGCCGGCCTGCTTTCTCATAGCGCCTCGAACGCCCCGAAGCGTCGGGCGACGGTGAGGTAGATCGCCATCACCGCGATCGGTATGAACGACATCGCTGCCGCCAGCGGGAGGTTCCCCGCCACACCCTGGTACGAGTAGATGGCGAGGCCGATGAAGGGGCTCGAGTCGCCGATGATGGTCGGGATGATGAAGTCGCCCAGGGTCAGTGAGAAGGTGAAGATCGAGCCGGCGACCACGCCCGGGATGGCCATTGGCCAGGTGACCTTGCGGAAGGTGAAGGCAGACTGGGCCCCGAGGTCGGCCGAGGCCTCGAGAAGCGAACGCGGCACCCGCTCCAACGATGCATGGATTGGCAAGATCATGTAGGGCAGCCAGATATAGACGAAGACCACGAACTGCCCGAAAAGCGAGATCGATAGTGAGGGTCCGCCGACCACGGGAGCGTTGAGGAAGGCCTCCAGCACGCCTTGCATCCCCAACCGCCCCACGAACCAGTTGATGATGCCCTCGGCGGCGAGGATCAGTTTCCACGAGTAGACCCGTACCAGATACGACGACCAGAGCGGGAGGAGCACCGCCAGCACCAGGAGCGCCTTGACCCTGGGTGTCGCATACCGGGCCATGTAGTAGGCGAGAGGGAAGGCAATGATCACCGAGGCGATGGTGACGGCGGCGGCCATCGCGATGGTTCGGACGATGACCGCGTTGTTGGCGCTGGTGAACAGCGTGTTCCAGGTGTCGAGGGAGATGACCCGTTCCAGCACCCCCGAGAACGGGTTGAGGCGGAAGAAGCTCTGCACCAACAGCGACATCAGGCTTCCCCCGTAAACCCCGACCAGCCAGATCACCGGCAGGGCGAGTAGCAAGGTGAGGCGGAGCCAGGGTCTCTTGTGGAGGTAGGTGGCGGCCCGGTGCAGGGCCGGCGGGCGCGAGGCGGAGTCAGTCATCTGGTCGAAACCGGTCTTGTGGGGAGCGGCCGAAGCCGCTCCCCACGAGTTCGGATCAGCGTCCGCCGATCACGGCCAGATAATCGGTCACCCAGCGGTAGTAGGGGACACATGATCCCGTTGCCGCGGTGCCGTTGCAGTCGTCGGTCGGCGTCTTCCAGAACAGGATCTCATCGAACTGCTCGCTGCCGTTGTTGGCGCAACCATCCGGCCCGAGCAACTCGTTGCCCTCACATGCGGCCGGGACCGACGGGACGGTGCCGAACCACGCCGACACATCACCCTGTACCTTCGGATCGAGGGAGTGCTCCATCCACATGTAGGCACAGTTGGGATGAGGTGCGTTCGAGTTCATCATCGTGGTGTCCGCCCACCCTGTTGCACCCTCGACCGGGACGACCTTGTCGATCGGCTCACCGGCGAACTGCAGCACATTGGTCATGAACGGCCACGTCGACGAGGCGGCCACACCCTCGTTGGTGAAGTCGTCGATCTGGATGAAGGCATCGTGCCAGTAACGGCCCACCAGCTCGCGCTGGCCGCGCAATAGGTTGAGAGCCGCCTGGTACTGGTCTTCGTTGAGCTGATACGGGTCTTCGATCCCCAGGTCCGGCTGCGTCGCGCTCAGGTAGAGGGCGGCATCGGCGATGTAGATCGGGCCGTCATAGGCCTGCACCCGTCCTGCATTCGACTGACCGTCGGGGAGCGTCGTCTCCTCGAACACCACACTCCACGAGTCTGGAGGGCTGTCCCCGAACACCTCGGTGTTGAATCCGAGCACATTGAATCCGGATACGTAGGGAGTCCCGTAGTGCTTGCCTTCGATCGTGTGCCACTCGGCATCTTGCAGTCTCTCATCGATCGTGTCCCAGCTCGGGATCAGATCGATGTTGATCTCCTGAACCGAGCCGCCGGCGATCAGCCGGAGGCTGGCATCGCCAGACGCGGTGACCAGGTCGTATTCGGTCGAGCCGGTCATCAGGGCGACCATCTCGTCCGAGGTGCCGGCGGTCTTCACTTCCACCATGCACCCGGTTTCCGCCTCGAACTCGGTGACCCAGTCGAAGGCGGGATCGGTCTCCCCGCGTTCTATGTACCCGGCCCAGGCCACGATGACGACACTGCCTTCACCTTCACCGACCTCGGTGGGCAGCTCCGAGCCGTCATCGTCACTTGTGCCGCTACCGCAGGCCGTCAGGAAGACGGCGAGTGCGGTCAGCAAGAGCACTGCACGAGATTTCATGCTGTTGTTTCCTCCTCCAGGGGTTTCAACTACGTCCCGGCCGTTGCCGGGGCCTTGTCATCCGCATCGACCGCCGGGGGACTCTCCTCCAGCGGGCGGCACGAATCCTTGGTCCAGGTGAGGCGGACACGCTTGCCGATCTGGGCGGCCGCGTCCTGGTGCCCCACCTTCTCGTTCTGCTCGGCGAGCTCGAGGACCTCGCCACCGTCCAGCTTCACCTTGAACCGGGTGTACATCCCCAAGTACACCGCCTCGGCGATCGCACCATCGACTCCGACCCGGTCGGTCCCTCCCTCATCGGAGCGGGAGATCTTCTCCGGCCGCACCGTGAACGGTGCCGGTGATCCGGTGAGCTGGGCCGCCAGGCCGCCCGAGATCACATTGGACGTCCCGACGAATCCGGCGACGAAGGCGTTCCGGGGGTTCTCGTAGATGTCAGACGGAGTCCCCACCTGCTCGACCTGTCCATGACTGAACACCGCGAGGCGGTCGCTCATGGTGAGGGCCTCCTCCTGGTCGTGGGTCACGTAGATGAAAGTGATCCCGACCTCGCGCTGCAGAGTCTTGAGCTCGAACTGCATCGCCTGGCGGAGCTTGAGGTCCAGGGCGCCCAGAGGCTCGTCGAGAAGAAGGACCGACGGGCGGTTTATCAGGGCGCGGGCCAGCGCGACCCTCTGACGCTGCCCGCCGGAGAGCTGGCTCGGCTTGCGATCGGTGAACCCTTCCAGGTGGACCATGGCCAGGGCATCGCGGACCCGTTGCTCCCTGTCGGCCGAGGGCACCTTCTTCACCATCAGGCCGTAGGCAACGTTCTCGGAGACGGTCATGTGAGGAAACAAGGCGTAGTCCTGGAACACGGTGTTCACGTCCCGGTCGTAGGGCGGGAGCCCGGAGACGTCGGTCCCGTGAAGCAGGACCTCGCCCGAGGAAGGGGTTTCGAATCCGGCGATCATGCGAAGACAGGTGGTCTTGCCCGAGCCCGACGGGCCGAGCATCGAGAAGAACTCGCCATCGGCAATGTCGAGCGACACCCCGTCGACCGCGTGGACGTCGCCGAAGAGCTTGGATACGTTGTTGAGAGTTACCGCACTGGGCATGGATCGGACCTCGAACCGCGGACATTATCCGGGCCGAGCCCTGCGCCGCGCCCATACCCGGGGTTTTACGCGGAGAGCCCGACCGAGAGGTCGGGCTCATCACGTCTGGTGAGAGATCCAGTGCGTTCAGGGCTGGGTGTCGGCCACGTGGGTGGTCCCGTAGCCCTCTTCCTGGGGTCGACCATGCTCGCCCCTGGTCATCGCGAACTCCTCTTCGGGGGAGAGCACCAGCTTGTTCCGTCCCGAAATCCCGAAATAGAGGATGCCAAGGACGAACCAGATGGCGACTCCGTATACCCCCGGCCGATAGGCGTCGTTGAGGAACAAGGCAACCAGGGAGACCAGGGCGATCAACCCGGCGACGACGGCACCGGCGATGCCCACCGGGCTCCGATAGGGCCGTTCGATGTCGGGCATGTTCCTCCGCAGCCGGACGAACGACACCATCTGCATGAAGTAGGAGATCACCGCCCCGAACACGGCCATGCTCAGCAACGCAGCACCAGCCGTGCCTGAATACTGGCTATCGAGCAGCCAAGCCAGGGCGTAGCCGACCACCCCACCAAGTAGCAACGCGACATAGGGGGTCTTCCGCTTCCCATGCGTTATCGACATCCAGTGCGGGAAGTACCCGGCCCGCGACAGCGAGTAGATGTTCCGCCCGTAGGCGAAGATGATGGTGTGGAAGCTGGCGATCAGTCCGGTCAAGGCGAACAGACCCAGGATGGCTGCACTGGTGTCGTTGCCCAGGATGGCCCGGAAGCCATCGAGCAGCGGCTCACCAGAGACCCGGATCCCCTCTGCCCCGCCGCCAACCCCGGTGTTGAGGAAGAGCACTCCCATCGCTGTGATCACGAGGGTCCACAGACCCCACATCGTTCCCCTTGGCACGTCGCGTTTGGGGTCCATCGACTCCTCAGCGGCCAAGGGCAGCTCCTCGATCGCCAGGTAGAACCAGATGGCAAAGGGGAGCGCGGCGAAGATGCCAGCGACTCCGAACGGGAGGAACGAGGTGCCACCCTCCTCGGCAGCGATGTTGGTCAGGTTGGCGGCGTCGAAATCGGGGATCGCGAGCACGAAGAACACCGCGAGGACCGCCAGGGAGATCAGGCAGATCACCACCGAGAATCGCATGGTCGCCTCGATCCCGAGGATGTTGAGCCCTACGAAGATCACGTAGAAGATCAGCCACCACCAGGGCAAGGCGAGGTCGAACCCGAACAGATCGCTGAAGACGCTCTGGGCGTAGATCGATGCGAAGTAGACCACCACGACCGGTGTCACCACGTATTCGATGTTCTCGGCCAGACCGGTGACGAACCCACCCCAGGGCCCCATCGATGATCGAGCGAAGGAGTAGGCCCCCCCGGTGTGAGGCAGGGCAGGCGACATCTCTGCGATCGAGTAGGCGAGACCGATGTACATGATCGTGATCACCAGGGTGGCGATCAGCAGACCTCCGAACCCACCGACATCGAGCCCGAAGTTCCACCCGGAGAAGTCCCCGGAGATGACGGCGGCAACACCCAGTGCCCACAGCATCCAGACGCCGGCATGACGCTTCAAACCGCGTTGTTCGAAGTATCCCTGATCGACATCGCGATAGGTCACCGAGCCGACCTTGCGTTCGGTCGACATTGACTTACCTCCCTTGGTGAGTTGGCGCCGAGACTAGGAACGCGGCCACCCTCGATGCCGTCCGCATCGCTTCCTTTTTTGGGACGTTTCACGGCGGCAGCGGGTCCTCGCGAATGCCTACTCTCCGCACAGAGCGAGCCCGAGGAGAGCATCGAATGGCTTTGCGAGGCATGATCAGCATCGAGGAGTTGGAGTCGGCCGTGGCATCCCACGAGATCGACACAGTGGTGACCGCGTTCACAGATCACTACGGCCGCGTGCACGGGAAGAGGTTCGACGCCCATCACTTCGTCGAGGAGATCGCAAAGCACGGCACCCATGGATGTGACTATCTCCTCACGGTTGACATGGAGATGGAGCCGGTCCCCGGGTACACCTACGCCAACTGGGAGCTCGGCTACGGGGACTTCCACATGGTCCCCGACATGGCCACGCTCCGTCTCGCCACCTGGCTCGACCGGACGGCTTTCGTCCTATGCGATCTCGAGGACGAGAAGGCGCATGACCTGGTGACGGTGGCTCCCCGCACGATCCTGAGACGCCAGCTCGAACAAGCCGCCGAGTCCGGGTACACCGCCATGGGCGCCTCAGAGCTGGAGTACTTCCTCTTCGAGGACTCCTACCGGGATGCGGCGGAGCGCAACTATCAGGGGATGCGGCCTTCGGGCTGGTACATCGAGGACTACCACCTGCTCCAGGGGACCAGGGAGGAGTTCTACAACGGCCAGGTGAGACGTCATCTCAGCGCCTCGGGGATCCCCGTGGAGAACTCGAAAGGTGAGTGGGGCCGGGGCCAGCATGAGATGAACATCCGATACGCGGAGCTTCTCCAGATGGCCGATCGCCACACCATCATGAAGCAGGCGATGAAGGAGATCGCCGAGAACGCCGGAGTGTCGATCACCTTCATGGCCAAGCCGGACATGGCCGAAGCGGGTTCCTCATGTCACCTCCACGTCAGCCTCTGGTCCGGCGATGAGAACGCCTTCCCCGGCGACCACGTGTTCGGTCCGGTACACGGCTCGGACACTTTCCGCTATTTCCTCGGCGGGTGGATGGCACATGTGCCCGAGCTGATGGTGTTCTTTGCCCCGACCATCAACTCCTACAAGCGGTACCAGGACGGGTCGTGGGCGCCGACGAGGTTGGGCTGGAGCTACGACAATCGGACGGCAGGCTTCCGCGTCGTCGGCCACGGTCACAGCCTCCGAATCGAGTGCCGGATCCCCGGGGCCGACGCCAACCCGTATCTCGCATATTCCGCGGTGATCGCCGCGGGGCTCGACGGGATCGCCAATAAGATCGAGCCACCGGAGATATTCGAGGGCGACGTCTATCAGGCCCAGGAGCTCCCCCGGGTGCCTCGCACCCTTCGCGATGCCACCGAGTTGTTCGCCTCGTCCGAGTTCGTCAAGCAAGCTTTCGGATCAGAGGTGCAGGAGCACTACTCCCACTTCTACCGGGTGGAGCAGACCGCATTCGACAACTCGGTCACCGACTGGGAGCGCTGGCGCTACTTCGAGCGGATATGAGCGGCCGCCTGCAGGGCAAAGTGGCCCTGATCACCGGTGCGGGCTCCGGGATCGGCCGGGAGAGCACCCTCCTCTTCTCGGCCGAGGGGGCGTCGGTTCTTGCCGTCGATGTGAACGACGACGCAGCCGGAGAAACGGCCGAGATGGTTCGGTCCTCCGGCGGGGACGCAACACCGTATCGGGCGGACGTCTCTTCGGCTGCGGACAGCGAGGCGATGGTTGCCGCAGCCGAGGACGCCTACGGCCGGCTGGATGTCATGTTCAACAACGCCGGAATCATGCACTCGGCCGACGACGACGCAGTCTCCACCGAGGAGAAGATCTGGGACCTGACGATGGACATCAATGCCAAAGGGGTCTTCTTGGGGTGCAAGTACGGGGTCCCCGCACTACGCCGGGCGGGCGGCGGGTCGATCATCAACACGGCCTCGTTCGTCGCCCTGCTCGGTGCGGCGACTCCGCAGGTGGCGTACACCGCCTCGAAGGGTGCGGTGCTGGCCATGACCCGGGAATTGGCGGTGGTCCATGCCCGGGAGAACATACGGGTGAACGCCCTGTGCCCGGGCCCCCTACGCACCGAGTTGCTGATGAAGTTCCTCGACACCGATGAGAAGAAGCAGCGCAGACTGGTCCACATCCCGATGGGCCGCTTTGGGGAGGCGGCGGAGATGGCGAAGGCCGCTCTGTGGCTGGCAAGTGACGATTCGTCGTTTGTGACCGGCACCGAGTTCGTGGTGGACGGTGGGATCACCGCGGCTTACGTGACTCCGGAGTGAGCGAGCACCACTCGATCATCGACGGGGTTGCTCACCCCGGGTCAGCGGGTGAGACCTCGGTGGTCAACCCGGCGAATGGGGACATGGTCGGCACAGTCAGCCGGGCCGGCCCCGACGACGTGAGCCGCGCAGTAAAGGTGGCCCGCGACCGCTACGAGGAGGGTGTCTGGCGAAAGACTCCGGTTCGCCGGCGTCGTGATGTCCTCCGGGGCATCGCCGATCTCGTCCGGCGCGATCAGGAACGTCTTGCCATGCTCGAGTCGGCCAACGCGGGTAAGCCGATCGCCGCTGCGCGCGGCGAGATCGGGGCCGTCGCCACCACCTTCGACTTCTATGCAGGGGCAGTCGACAAATTTCACGGTCAGACCATCCCGGGCAACGCAAATGGAACGCTGCTCACGTTTCGAGAGCCGATCGGGGTGTGCGCCGCCATCACCCCGTGGAACTTCCCGATGCTCATCCTGAGCTGGAAGGCGGCGCCGGCGCTGGCAATGGGCAACTCCCTGGTGGTCAAGCCTGCCGAAGTGACACCTCTCACCGCCCTCTCTCTCGCCGAGCTCGCTTTGGAAGCGGGCCTCCCTGGGGGTGTCTTCAACGTGGTGACCGGAAGGGGGTCCGAGGCCGGTGAAGCCCTGGTCCGTCATCCGGATGTCGACAAGATCTCCTTCACGGGGTCCACCGAGGTGGGCACTGGTGTCATGGCGGCTGCGGCCGCCGGGATCAAGCGGGTCTCACTCGAGCTGGGCGGGAAGTCGGCCAATGTCGTGTTCGCCGATGCAGACCTCGACGCCTGCATCGAGTCGTCGATCTTCGCCGTCTACGACAACGCAGGACAGGACTGTTGCGCCCGAAGCCGGATCCTGGTGGAGAAGGACATCTGCGAGGAGTTCGGCAATCGTTTCATCGAGCGGGCGCGATCCCTGGTGGTCGGCGATACGGCAGACGAGGCCACGGAGATGGGCCCGCTGATCACACCGGCACAGAGAGATAGCGTCGAGGAGTACATCCGGATCGGTGAGATGGAGGGGGCGAACCTGGTCTGTGGCGGAGAGCGGGTGGGCAGCAGTGGCAACTACCTGTCGCCGACGGTCTTCACCGAGGCCCGCTCGGACATGCGAATCGTGCGGGAAGAGATTTTCGGCCCTGTGGCTGCAATCACTCCCTTCGAGGGGGAGGAGGAGGCAATCCGGCTGGCCAACGACTCCGTTTACGGGCTCTCCGGCTCGATATGGACCCGGGACATCGGCCGGGCGCTCCGGGTGGCCCGCGCTATTCGCACCGGCATGCTCTCCATCAACTCGTCATCCAGTGTCCACATCGAAGCGCCGTTCGGGGGGGTCAAAGCCTCCGGGATCGGGCGGGAGCAGGGGATGGCGGCCCTGGAGCACTACACGGAGTACAAGTCTGTGTTCGTGGCTGACGACTGACTATCAAAGCCGGCTTCTCGCGCAAGAATGAGGTCGATGAGACTCGGTCTCCTCGTTTGTGACCATGTCCGGCCCGAGTTCCTCCACGTTTCGGGAGATTACGAGGACATGTTTCGCCGGCTGTTCGCGAGTCACGATGAAGTCGAGGTGGTTGGCTACGACGTCATCGGCGGTGAGCTCCCGGCCGACACTTCCGGGTGTGATGCCTGGATCACAACGGGCTCGAGGTATTCGGTCAATGACGAAGAGCCTTGGATCAGGGACCTGGAGCAATTCGTTCGCCAGGTTGCCGACAGCGCAGCGCCGTTCATCGGGATCTGCTTCGGCCACCAACTCATCGCCAAGGCGCTGGGCGGCTCGGTGGTCCGGTCAGATCGGGGATGGGGTGTCGGCCTGAAAGAGGTCGACGTGCGCGGTGATCTCGGACTCGGTGATTCGTACCGGGTGCTGACCAGTCACCAGGATCAGATCGACGCACTCCCCCCCGGTGGCGAGATTCTCGGTTGGAACGAGCACTGCCCGGTGGCGATGCTCGGCGTCGGCGACAACATGGTCGGGATCCAGGGTCACCCGGAGTTCGATCCCGACTACTCGGAGGCTCTCATGGAGTCACGCCGGGGGAACCTCATCCCGGAAGAGACCGTCGACGCCGGCCTCGCCTCGCTCGGTGAGTCCCCGGACTCCGCACGTCTTGCCGACTGGATCATCGATTTCGTCGAGCGTGCGGGCAGGTCTCAGCCCAGATAGCGGTCGATGAGGCCGTGGATCCCGGGCCAGCCATGGCTCTGGCACAACGCACGGGCTTGCGACAGATAGTCGTCCCGCTTCGGCGGCGCAACGAACCGCGCCGCCGCCGCCGAGAAGAGGACGACATCTGTGACGACGCCGATTTGGTCGCGTTTGGCGATGAGCGAATCGAGCTCACCCGGGTCGATCGGGCCGTCCCCGCCTTCGGCCAGTGACCGGGCGAATGCCAACTCATCGGAGTACCTCGGATGGAACTTCTCGAAGAGGCCGGCCATGACCTTGCACCGCGCCGGGTCACCGAGCAGACCGGTGATGAACAGGGCGAGACTGGTGATCTCGGCAACTTCGTTCCACGGCCGGTCGAAGAGCTCGACTATTCGGCTGAAGGCGTCCTCCAGGCGGCCATGGGCGACTGCGACGTGTAAGTCCACGTCCTCGGCGCTGGCTCGAACCTGCGGGTCATCGACCTGTGGTTCGAGTTGCCCGATCTCGGCGTAGAGCAGGTCGACCTTCTCGAGATCGCCCCGCCACATGGCCATCAGCAACTCGAGCGCCGCGATCCATACCCGGATCGGCGGCGGTGGGTCGGCGATGATCGGATTGGCGAGCAACTCCTCGGCTCCGGCAAAGTCGCCCTTGGTGGCCAGATTCAACGCCATCTGCCCACTCGAGAAGAGCAAGACCGAGCGATCGCCGAGACGCTGCGCGGTGCGGAACGCCTCTTCCCCCAGGTTGAAACTGGCCTCCGGGTCGATGCCGACGAGGATGTAGGCCAGGTTGTTCTGGGCCCGGGTAAGCGCACCGCCGAGTCTGTGGTGATCGGCCAACGCGATAGCGCCTTCGAGGATGATGCGGGCCTCGGTGAGCCGTCCCACCTGGCCCAGCGCGGTGCCCTTGGTGATGAGTGCGTCGATCGTCTCAGGCACCAACCCGAGTTTCTCCACGGCCGACAGTGCCCTGTCTACAGCGGTGAGGACGTCAGGGCTCCACGACAACAAGAGGGCCCTCGGGTAGAGAGCCGCCGCACGTGCCAGTTCGAGGTCGGTCTCGAGATCTTCCTGGCTGTCCAACAGCGGTCGGAGCAGTTCCACTGCACGATCGGACTGGTTGTTCTCGGTCATGGCAAGGGCGAGAGCTCGGGTCGTGCGGGTCAAGGCAGCCACGTCTTCGTTCCGTCGATGGTGGTCCATGGCGAGAGTCGCATAACGCTCGGCATTCCCGGTGTCGGCGAGCCGGCTCGAGGCGAAGATCATCATCTCCCAGAAGGGGGCTCGCTCTTCGTCGCTGTCGGCAATGCCCAGGGCGGTTTCGGAGATCGCCATGACCTGCTGATGTGATTTGAGGTCGGCAGCGCGCGAAGCCGCCTGCGCCATGGACGACAGGGCCCGACTTCTGATCAGCTCTCGCTGATCACCTGGCGTCGAGGCCTCGAGCGCCTGGAGGTAGTGGTCGGCGACGATGGCGGCCAGCTCCGGGTCCTCGTGGCCTTCGAGATGCTCGGCCACGGCGAGATGACGGGAGCGGCGGCTCTCCCTGCTCAGCCGTCCCAGGGCTACATCACGGATGAGACCCTGGAGAAAACGGTATTGACCGAGACCAGGGGAGCGCGGGTCCCGAACCGGCTCGATCAACTCCCGTCTCGTCAGCGATTGGAGAACGCCCTCCAGCTGGGCGTTGGCCTTTCCCGTGAGGGCGGCCAGCCCGGCGACGTTGAACATCTGTCCGAGCACGGCAGCGTCCTGGATCAATGCTCTCTCATCGGCATCGAGACGATCGAGCCGGGCGCCGATCACCGCCTGCAGAGACTCGGGCACGACCATCTGGCTCAGATCGCCGACCACCCGGTAATCGCCTGCTTCTCCCGCAAGCTCGCCCTGGGCGAGCAGGTTCCGGAGGAGCTCGACCGCGTATAGCGGGATCCCTGCTGCTCGCAGGACGATGGCAGAGGCCACATGGTCCGGCAGCCCGGGAACCGCCCCCTTGACGAGGTCGGTCATCTCCGCATCGCCGAGCGGGCCGAGGTTCACCGAGATGACACCGGGCCGCCCTGCCCCCCACGAGGGCCGTTTCTCGAGCAAATCGGGTCGGGCCATGGTGATGACGAGGATCGGCCGACCGCGCCACCAGTCGGTCAACGCCTCGACGAAGTCGATCATCTCGGTGTCGGCCCAATGCAGGTCTTCGAAGACGAGGACCGTCGTTCCCTGCTCCGAGATCGCCTCGAAGAAGGCGCGAATCGCGGCGTCCAGCTCGGATCGGTCTCCTGGCGCCTCGCCCTCCCCGAGGACCGCAGCCAGCCTCGGTCGCATCCAGTCGCGATCCGATGGGTCGGCGACGTAGGTGACGAGCGCATCATCCAGTTGGGCGAAGACCGTCTCGGTCGAGTCGCCGTCCCTGATTCCTGCCCGTGCCTTGATCATCTCCGCAATCGCCCAGAAGGTGACACCGTCGCCGTACGAAGGGGACCGGCCCTCGTGCCAGTAGACGTCACCGACCAGCCCGTCGATGTACTTCAGGAATTCCCAGACCAGGCGTGACTTGCCGATCCCCGCCTCACCGACCAGAGAGACCAGTCTCGTCCGGGACTCCTTCCCGACCGTGTCCAGGAGGTCCTTGAGCAGGCGCAACTCTTGCCCGCGGCCGACGAATGGTGGTTCGAGCGACTCGGCGCGGCCACGTCCGCCCCGCTCGGACACCACCCGAGTGGCCCGCCATGCCGGGACAGGGAGGCTCTTGCCTTTGAGCAACTGTGGCCCGACCGGCTCGAAGGCGACCGACTGGATGGCCGCCTGATGGGTTCCTTCGCCTACGAGGACCGTGCCAGGCTCCGCGACAGACTCGAGTCGTGCAGCGGTGTTGACCAGGTCGCCGGTCACAAATCCCATGTGGTCGTCGCTGGGACCGACCGCAGCCTCACCGGTGTGGATGCCGACTCTCAGCGAGAGATCGGGGGCCCCGACATCCGCCGACAGCTTGGCGACCACATCGACGAGCTCGAAACCGGCCCGAACCGCGCGTTCGGCGTCGTCTTCGTTTCCTATCTCAGCTCCCCAAACTGCCATGACCGCATCGCCGATGAACTTCTCGACGATGCCGCCGAAGAGCTGGATGACCCTTCGGCTCTGTTCGTAATATCTGGCTTGGAAGTCCCTGACCTCCTCGGGGTCGCGCCCGTCGGAGAAGGTCGTGTACCCGACGAGGTCGGCGAAGAGAACCGTCACCAGTCGACGTTCGGATGTGGTCGCGAGCGAGGGCTCTTGTCGATGGTCGGAGAGTGAGGTCCCACATTGACCGCAGAATTTGGTGCCAGGCTCGTTGGTTGCCGAGCAAGAGGGGCAGACAAGCGCCAGCGGGCTCCCACAGTTGCCGCAGAACCTGTTGCCTGGTGGGTTTTCGGCAAGACAGCTGCTGCAGGTCACAGACGTTGAGGCTACCGCGCGGTCCGGGCGCGCCGAACACGCAGTCGATAAGATCCGATGATCGTTCACCGATTCGGAGGAGACGTCTTGGCCACCAAGCAGGAGAAGCTCGACCTACTGGCCGCCGTCCCGCTCTTCAGCGAGGCGAGCAAGAAGGATCTGGAGCGGATCCTCAGCACGACCAAGGAAACCACTCACACCGAGGGTGAGTCGATCGTCACCGAGGGGCGTGGCGGCGTCGGCTTTCACCTGATCACCGACGGGAAGGCGAAGGTCGTCCGGGGTGGCCGGACCGTGGCCACGCTCGGCCCGGGCGAGTTCTTCGGGGAGATGGCCCTCGTGGACGACGCTCCGAGGTCGGCGTCGGTCATCGCCGACACCGATCTGGCCACGCTGGTCATCTCCAAGTGGGAGTTCCGACCCCTGGTTCGCTCCAATCCCGAGCTCGCCTGGAAGCTGATCGAGCACCTGGTCGCCCGGGTCCGTGAGGAGCAATCCGGGCGCGACGCGCTGATCTGCTAATCCTCCTCGCCCTCGGCCTCGGAGTCGGTTTCCACCTTCAGCTCGCCATCGGACCAGCGGGCCTTGACCTCGAACTTGGCGGACTCGCTCTGGAACTCGACTTCAACCTCGGGAGGCCCGCTCTTCTTGATCTCCGCGGCGAAACCGGCAGCGGGTGTGGCCGTGCTCAGCACTACCTCACCGTTCCGGTAGCTCACCACCACGACGCCACCACCCGTTGAGACCGTCTTCGACTTCCATGTCTCTGCGACCGTGGTCGAAGTGGCCGTAGTGGAGGTAGATGAGGAGGTTCCGGACGGTTTGGTGCCGGTGGTCGATGACGAGGCTGCCTGGCTCGAAGGGGTGGAAGAGCCGGTCGAACTCGTCACGCTGGGTCTCTCCTGGCTGGTCGTCGAGCTGGAGGCAACGGTGAGAGGGGCTTCGACCTTGAGCGCCGCCACCGGGCGGTCGCTCACGTGCTCGTCGGCAGCGCTGACTATCTGCCAGGTCAGGGTGGTCGCCAGGACGGTGACCAGCACCCAGGCTCCGATCAAGCTCCATTTGGGCATGACCACATTGTCCCAGGAACCGGAACCACACCCATCATGCGTTGCTCAAGAATTCCTCAAGGTTGGAAGCCGGGAGGCGAACCAGGGATAACCTGCCGACGATGGCCCGGATCGTTCTGATCGAAGACGACGTCGACATACGCCGCCTGGTCGCCGATGCGCTTGCCGACCGTGGGCACGATGTCGAGAGCGCAGCGACGGCGCTGGACGGTCTCCAGTTGGCGGTCAAAGGTGACCCCGACCTCGTCATCATGGATCTCGGGCTGCCCGATCTCGACGGGACAGAGCTATTGCGGATGATTCGGGCAGTGAGCCAGGTGCCGATCGTCGTGGTGACGGCTCGTGGCGCCGATGAGGTCGTGGTGAAGACTCTCGATGCCGGGGCAGACGACTATCTGGTCAAGCCCTTCTCCGTCGCCCAGCTCGAGGCGAGGGTGAGGGCGATTCTCCGTCGGGGGTCTCCGTCAGACGGAGGCGACCAAATCCGCGTCGGCGATCTCGTCATCGATCCTGCTGCCCGGGAGGCGACCCTGGGCCGGGAGGCGCTGGATCTGAGCCCAAAGGAGTTCGACCTCCTCCGGGTCCTTGCCGAACGCGCCGGCGAGGTAGTCAGCAAGCGTGCCCTCATGGCCGAGGTCTGGCGCGAGCCCTACGGTGGCTCCGACCGTACCGTCGACGTCCACCTCTCCTGGCTGAGGAGCAAACTCGGTGAGACGGCGCAGGAGCCAAACTATCTTCGGACCGTCCACGGAGTTGGGGTCAAGCTCGTCGACCCGGCCGGGTGAGACGCCGGCTCGCGGTCCTTAGTCTTGCCACCACCACCCTGGTGGTCATCTCCTTCCTCGTCCCGCTCGGATTGCTGGTCCAACGCCAGGCGGCGGATCGGGCGAGATTGGAGGCGGAGCGAACAGCTCAGGCCACTGCCTCCCTTCTCGCTCTCGCCGCCTCTCTGGAACAGACGGTCGAGGCGATCGAGTCGGCCCTCGGCCCGCTCGATCCAGGGACGATCGTGGTCTTGTCGGACGGCACGATGTTCGGCGAGCCGGCGGAGGGCCAGGGAACGCTGGTCGAAGGCTCGCTCTCTCAACAGGCAACCATCGCGGATCTGGTCACGGGAGGATGGGAGCTCGCCCTGCCGGTGGTCGGCCGGGAGGGCGTCGCCGTGGTCGACGTCTTCGTGACCGAGGCCGAGCTCACCGAAGGGGTAACGGAAGCCTGGCTCCTACTCGGGCTCCTCGGTGTGTTGCTGGTGGGTGTGGCCGTGTGGGTTGCCGACCGTCTCGGCCAGAGTCTGGTGAAACCGATCGTGGATCTCGCCTCGACGGCCAGGCGCTTGGGTGGCGGTGACCTCGACGCCAGGGTCGAATTGGCAGACCCGGATGAGATCAGGCAAGTGGGGGAATCGTTCAACTGGCTCGCCGGTCGTCTCGAAGACCTGCTCGTCGAGGAAAGAGAGGCGGCGGCCGACCTCTCCCACCGGTTGCGCACACCACTGACTTCGCTGCGCCTCCAGGCGGAGAAGGTCACGGATGAGGATCAGAGGGGAGAAGTGCTCGGGCAGGTCGACCGTCTCGAGGAGGCCATCGATCGTCTCATCGTGTCGACACGGACGGAGCGAGCCAGAGGCCCCGCTTACTGTGACCTGTCGGCGGTAGTGGCCACCCGCTCCGCCTTCTGGGCGGTCCTCGCCGAGGAGCAGGGGAGAGCGATGAAGCTCGCCATCGGTGAGCCAGGAATCATGGTGCCCGCGTCGGCGGAGGCCGTCGAGGCGATTGTCGATGCCCTGATCGGGAATGTGTTCGCCCACACCGCCCCGGGCACCGCGTTCTGGGTGTCCGTGGGCTTGGACGGGGGTCGCCCCTGGCTGGAAGTGAGTGACGGGGGGCCCGGTTTCCCCTCGTCCGGGGTGGCCCGACGGGGAGTCAGTGGCGCAGGTTCCACCGGGCTCGGTCTCGACATCGTTCGCCGAACGGCGGAACAAGTGCAGGGATCGATGGAAATGAATGACCGCCCCGGGGGTGGGGCGGTCATTCGGGTTTGGCTGGGAACCGGGCGCTCCTAGGCACTCCAGCTTGAGGCTTCAGGAGTCGTCGCGGTCGCCCCCGTGGTCGTCTCCGTCGTCGTGACCCGAGTCGTCGGATCCGCTGCCCGTATTGCCGCCATGGTCGTCGTCATCGTCGTGGCCCGAGTCGTCGGATCCGCGATCCCGGTCGCCACCGTGGTCGTCGATGGTGGTGTTGGTGGTGCCGTCCCGGTCATCGTCATCGTCGTCGATGGTGGTGTTGGTGGTGCCTCCCTTGTCATCGACGCTCGTGCTGGTGACGCTGTCGGCCACTGTCACGGACGTCGAATCGCCCGAGTTCGAGAAGTCGGCCACTGTGCTCGAGCTGGCGTCTTCGCGTGCCTGATCACTGGAGGCCCAGGCCACCCCTACGAGTAACAGCGCGGCGGCGACTGCTGTGAACACTCCAAGCAACTTCCGGTGCATTGATCAACCTCCTTGGTGATTCCTGGGATCAGCATCGGAGATCGGGAGTCATGACCGCCTCAGCGGTTCGTCAAGAAGAGGTCAATTCCCGGAGTGGGCGGATTGCACTGCCGGGAACGAACGGATCAGCGAGTGAAGACGTGTGCGGTCCAGATGGTGCCGCTCGAGTCGACCCACACCCCGACCCCGAGATGGGTGTAGTCCCCGAGCATGTTCGCCTTGTGACCGGACGATCCCTTGAGGGCTCCGAACACGCCTTTGACCGAGCCACCCATGCCAACGTTCTCACCTGCCGCCGACCATGGAGGAAGGAGACTGCCGAGATTGGAATGGGACAGACCGCCGTTACCCGCCATCTTCTCCGCCCATGCCCGGGCTCTCGAGTCGAGAGAGCCATCTCGCTTCAGATTGGCGAGTCCGCTGCTGGACCGAAGACCGTTGATCTTCGAGGCGAACTGCGCCTCGAATTCGGCGTTGGGACCGGCCTGGACAGCCGGAGGCGGAGACGTGGTTGGACTGCTCGCCTTCTTGGGTTGGGTGGTCGGTGGAGACTGGTTGTTGCTTGGTGTCTTGGCAGACGTCTGTTCCGGAGCGGTTGTCGTCGGCACTGTGGTTGTTGTCGTCACCCCGAGGTCGCTGTCGTCGGGGGCCCGGTCCGTCCGGTGAGCGGCGAATACGACTGTGGTCGTCGGCTCCGGTTCGGTGGTGGTCGAAGTGATCAGAACCGGCTCGCGTAGAGCCTCCACAGAAAGGGCCGGGGCCTCTTCCGGCCGGAGCACTCCCAAGAGGGCCATCGAGAGAATGGCAAAGACCGAGAAGCCAAACAGACGAGAATTTCGCATGGGTGGGTGCGCCTACTTACCGGCGTCGCCCCAAAACTAAACGCTCGGTCCGGATCAGCCAACAGGAAATGGGGATCCCTTCCAGGAATGCTGTCACCCAATCCCGGTCGCGGCTCCGTCTCACAGGCATGATCACCGCAACAGGTGTGATGGACAACGAGCAGGTCTACAGGTCATACGCCGTAGAGCTCACCAGGTACGCGACCGGACTGGTGGGCCCTTTCGATGCTGCCGATGTGGTGACCGACGCCTGCCTGAACGCCTTCTCGTCACGGAAATGGCCCGAGGTGACCAACCCGAGGGCCTATCTGTATCGGGCGGTGCTGAGCGTGGCGACCGATCACCACCGAAGCACGCTCTCTCGGCGCATGAGAGAGATGAAGACGGCAGGGCCTGAGTCGACGCAGGCACAGGAGATCGACATCGATGTCCTCAGGGCTGTCGAGCGGCTCTCCATGCAGCAGAGAGCCGCTGTTGTCCTCACCTACTGGGGTGATCTGCCGGTCGAGTCGGTCGCAGCCCATATGGGCGTTTCATCGGGTTCGGTCAAGCGCCATCTTGCCCGTGCCAGGAAGCATCTCGAGGAGTGGCTCTCATGAGCAGCAATGACGACCAGAGAATGAAAGACCTTGCTGATCGGCTTGTGGCCATGTCCCCGGAGCCCCCACCGTTCCCAGAGGAGATCAACGTGACCCAGCCATCGAAATCCAAGCCGAGCCCGATCCTGATGTTCGCCGGAGCAGCCGTGATCGTGCTGATCGTGGCCGCGATCCCCATTTTGCTGTTCAACAGGGGAGGAGGAGAAGTGGTGGTCGCCACGACAACCACCTCGACCGTGCCGGCGACAGACACGACACAGGAGACGGTCACTTCGACAACCCAGCCCGCGACGACAACGACGATGGCGGAGACGACCACCACCACTCAGGCGATAGGACAGGGGGGCATGGTGATCTTCCTGGCCCACCAGCCGGAGAACTCGTTCACCGGGAACCCGGCGGTCGTGCCCTTCTTCGCAAACGGAGATGAGCTGCCGGGCGGGCCCGAGCTGTCAGCCCTGCGCCTGCTGACCGACAACACCCTCACGCCGCCACCCGGCTTCTTCAGCTCGATCCCGGTTCCGGTATCCGTGGTCGGAGTGGAGGTCGACGCCGAGGGCCATCGGATTTCGATCGACATGAACCACGCATTCCTCGAAGGCTCCGGTACCGGGCTGCTTGGCGACTTCACCATGCTCAACCAGCTCATCTTCACCGCGACCAGCGATGGCGGGATCACCGAAGTCATCTTCACCGTCGCGGGTGAGCCGGTCACCCAGTTCGGCTCTGAGGGTCTCGATCTCACGGGGCCGGTCGGAAGGGACTCCTTCCTCGATCAGCTCAACCCTGTCATCGTCGACTCGGCCGTGACCGGGGAAGGGGATTCGCCGCTCAACATCACCGGCTTCGCCAACGTCTTCGAGGCCACCGTCAGCCTGCAATTGGTGGACCTGGACGGGAATGTGGTCTACGAGGACTTCACCACGGCCAGTTGTGGAACCGGCTGCTGGGGAGCATTCAGCTTCCACATCGAGGGGTTCGACTTCGAATCGACACCGGTCACAGTGAAGGTGTTCTGGAATTCGGCCGAAGACGGTTCGCCCACCGATGTCGTGTCGATCCCGGTCAACTGGGGAGTGTGGAGGCTGCGCGGATGACGGGGAGCACTGAGAGGACGGCGGATCACATGCCGGGTGCCGGCTCCCAGAGCTCGACCTTGTTCCCCTCCAGGTCCCAGCACCATCCGAACTTCCCGTTCTCGTCCTCCATGGTCTCGTCCTCGACCCGAACGCCGGCGGCGCGGAGACTGCGGAGGAGATCGTCGAGGTCGTCGACCCGGTAGTTCACCATCCATTGCTTGGCCGGCGGCATGTAGTCGGTGTCTGCCGGGAATGGTGCCCAAACAGTCGATCCGCCATCGTCGCTCCAACGAAACACGTTGTATCCGTCGCTGTCGGTGCTCAAGCCGAGGTGCGTGACGTACCACTCCTGAAGCGCCCTCGGATCTTCGGATCTGAAGAAGACACCGCCGACCCCGGTTACTCGTCCCATGTCGAACACCTCCTCACGTCGAAGCCTATGCAGCCATACTCGCCGGGATGGCGCTCGATGAATACCGCACCGCAAACCGGGCCAACTGGGACGCCCGGGTGGACATCCACTACGGGTCAGACGAATACGGGATCGCGCGCTTCATCGAGGATCCGGCGCATCTGAGCGGGGTGGTGAGCTACGACAAGGAGAAGCTCGGGGATGTCGCAGGTAAGAGGCTCCTTCATCTCCAGTGCCACATCGGCACCGACACAGTCTCATGGGCGCGTTGCGGTGCCACGGTCACGGGTGTGGATTTCTCCGAGAAGTCCATCGAGGCGGCGAGAGCTCTCAGTGAGAAGTCGGGCACACCGGCTCGTTTCGTCGTGTCCGAGCTTTACGACACGCCAACCGTCCTGACCGAGAAGTTCGACATCGTCTACACCGGCGTGGGCGCGATCTGCTGGCTGCCCGACATCGAGGGCTGGGCGAGAGTGGTGGCCTCGCTCTTGATTTCGGGTGGAACCTTCTACATGCGGGAAGGCCATCCAATGATGTGGGCGATGGATTGGGAGGCTACGGACCAGCTGCGGGTCCGTTTTCCTTACTTCGAGACCTCAGAGCCTGACGCCGAAGAAGAGCACGAAACGTACGCAGGCGAGGGTGACGTCACCAGCCCGCTCAACTACGCGTGGAACCACGGGATCGGGGAGACGATCGACGCCCTGATCCGGGCCGGCCTCCGCATCGACCAGGTGGAGGAGTACGACGAGTGCGAGTGGCAGGGGCTCGAGATGATGGTGAAGGGAGAAGACGGGCTGTGGCGGCTGCCCGATCACCGCGAACGTCTTCCGCTGATGTGGTCGGTGCTGGCCGCGAAGACATGACCGAATCTGGGTCGCTGGACCCCTTCAGGAGTGTCTAGTACCTGCCGAAGACATCTGTGAACGTCGTTAGTTCACGCTAAGGACTTTCTTCCTCCTCCAGTCGGGAGAGGGGCCATCTCGGTGGCCCCTCTCCCGCGTTCAGTCAGTTATCACGGACACGATTTCGGCGACGGGATACCCGACTGTCGTCGTCGAATCGGGAACGGCAAGGAACTCCCACGCGCCGCCGACGATCCGCCACCGCGCCGTCCAGTCGTAGGAGACGGATATGTCGTATCCCGCCTCGTCCTTGACCTCGTAGACATGGGTGGCAATCCCGTCCGGGTACCCGGCCAGCGCCGTCTCGTCGGCCGGGAAGCTGTCGATCCTGGCGTCGCCCCAGTTGACGACCACCCCGCTGACCTCGATGTAGATCTCGAGGGTCACCCCGGTCGCACTGGCGATCTGAGCCTCGTGGACATCGGGGATGGGAACTCCGACGAAGGTGTCCATCCCGGTCACTCCGTCACCAGGCAGTGGGTTGACCTCGGGTGTCGGGGGAGGATGGATGTACTCGGTCACGTACTGCCAGGCTTCGGTCGAAGGATCGATCAGCGGGTTGGGCTCCGAGGTACATCGTGGGATGCGCTCCGTGGCCAGAGCAATGCCTCCGGGGGTGGTCGGGTCGGGGTCGAATCCGAGGACGGCGTCTCCGTTGACGAACAGCGAGAGGTAGACCCAGTTGGTGGCAGCCGAGGTGAGGTACCAGCATTCTCCGGCCAGGTCGGTCCCCGCATTCGGGTAGAGCCGTGAAGGCACCGACGCGTCCGAGCCGTAGTCGACCACGTCACCGCCGGA
>Ga0105100_10000484_pt1 | contig 23583 bp, 22 predicted proteins | sample PPLLak12cMay2015_2_FD_87033 | JGI IMG/M metagenome (GOLD analysis project Ga0105100, IMG submission 87033) | Freshwater sediment microbial communities from Prairie Pothole Lake near Jamestown, North Dakota, USA - PPLs Lake P8 Core (1) Depth... | ecosystem: Environmental > Aquatic > Freshwater >...
CATCTCCGCCAACATCCACGTGAAACCCTGCATGTAGCCGATGGGCGTTTTTCCAACGACTCTTTCCTTGCAGTACTTGATGGATTCGTCCAGAGCGGCCTGGCCCGCGCCGACCATGCCGGCCCCCTGCTGAATCCTTTCGCCGGCGATCCAGCGGAGCAAAATCCGGAACCCATCGCCCGGTTGACCCAGGATATTCTCCTTGGGCACACGGACATTCTTTAGAAACACATCGCAAGTGTCCGATCCTTCAAGGCCCATCATCTTATAGTGTCCGGAACACGAATACCCTTCAGATTTCTTGTCCACCACAAAGGCGGTCACATCTTTTTTCTCTCCCTGAAAAGAGGCGTCTCTGCAGTAGTAGATTCCATATCCGGGCTTGTTGCCCATGCTGATAAAGCGCTTTGTGCCGTTCAACACAAACCCGTCGCCATCGCGTTCAGCGGTTGACGTGAGCGCTCTGGGATCTGATCCGGTCCCGGGCTCTGTGAAGGCCGTCGTAGCCCAGGCGGTCCCGTCGCAGAGGGGCGGAATGAATTTTTTCTTAACCTCTTCCGAACCAAAGAAGTGGATGGTCTCCGCCACGCTGTTGTTCATCATCATGGGGAGGAAACAGGTGGTGCCTGTACGTCCCAGCTCCTCGCACAGGAGAATAAAGTTCAGATTGGTGGTTCCTACGCCTCCGTATTCTTTTGGAACGACAAGGCCCAGCATTCTCGCACGGGCATAGGTTTGCATCAGGTCCTGAGGATAATCATCGTGCTCCATCATGTGCGCATCGATGCGGGGCACCTCGCGGGAGCAGAAATCCCTGGCCGACTTGACCATCATTTCACTGACACGTGACAAACCGAATTCCATGACGCACTCCTTTCTCCTGTGGAATTATGTGAAGAGATCCTTTTCCCTTTCCGAATTACACCAAAACACCTCGCACCATAACAAAAATGAACTTCAAACATCAAGCAATTGAAGCTTTTGCAGAAAACCTTCTACCAGATCTTGTTCTGCCAAAGGCGGGACTTTGAAGTTCAGTGACCGAGGGATGGTGAAAAAAATAGGCTCTTATTAGCTAAATTTCAAATAACTTGACTTTGATTAAAAGAAGCTTAAAATCTATTTTATAACTAAGAAGGCTTGGCTTTGTACCGGGCCGGTTTCCTTCTGAGGGAAAATCCATTTGTCAAAAGTGGCAACCTGAAGTTAGAAACTATTAGAATTCAAAGGAAAGGAGGGTGTCACTATGGCTAATGGAACAGTTAAGTGGTTCAACGACCAGAAAGGCTTCGGCTTCATTACTCAAGAGGGCGGTCCTGATGTATTTGTTCATCATTCAGCGATCCAGGGAAACGGCTTCAAGTCTCTCAGAGAAGGCGATCGAGTTACCTTCGACATAGAGCAGGGGAAAAAAGGCCCGGCTGCGGCGAATGTAGCCACCGTTTAATAACTAATCTCAAAAGGGCACCCTGCCAAATGAAGGTGGGGTGCCCTAGCTAAAAATTCAAAACGGTTGGCGTTTCATCAGAGACATGGTTCTCTCCAACTATTGCTCCCTTCTGGTTCCCGATAAAAAGAAAAGGATGTGAACCTGGTCATCCAATTCCTGCTCGATGATCACTATTTACCAACCTTGACAGAAAAAACAAAAGCACAACTGCAACACCCGAGAGGGTTAGAGGAAAGGAACCCGATGCGAACCCTGCTGATTTATCCTCAATATCCGGATACCTTCTGGAGCTTCAAGCACGCGCTTAAATTTATTCACAAGAAAGCGGCCTTCCCGCCGTTGGGGTTGCTGACCATCGCGTCCATGCTGCCCCAGGCATGGCCCAAGAAGCTAGTGGACCTGAATGCGGCCAAGCTCACGGAAAAAGACCTGGCCTGGGCGGATTGCGCGTTCATCAGCGCGATGGTCGTGCAAAGAGAATCGGCGCGTGAAATAATTGCCCGGTGCAAGGGTGCAGGCCTCAAGATCATTGCAGGAGGGCCGCTCTTCACCAGCGAGCATGATCAGTTTGGGGAGGTGGACCACTTTGTGCTCAATGAAGCCGAACTGACCCTTCCCCTATTTCTGGAGGATCTGGAGAAGGGTTGCGCTAAGCCTCTCTACGAGACCTCCGATTTTTGTGACATTCAAGAAACGCCTGCTCCGCTGTGGGAGTTGACGAATTTGAAACACTATGCCTCTATGAGCCTCCAGTTCTCGAGGGGTTGCCCGTTCAACTGTGAGTTCTGCAATGTGACGGCCTTGTTCGGGCACCGGTCGCGCACCAAAACAGCCGAACAGATTATCATCGAACTGGACGGGATTTACAATCTGGGCTGGCGCGGCCCTGTTTTTTTCGTAGACGACAACTTTATAGGCAACAAGACTTACCTCAAGGCTCATCTTCTGCCCGCTCTGATTCAGTGGCAAGAGGGAAAGAAAGGAATTCCCTTCAACACCGAGGCATCGGTCAATCTGGCCGACGACCAGCCGCTCATGGAGATGATGGTCAAGGCCGGTTTTGACTCGGTCTTCATCGGCATCGAAACACCCAGCGAAGAAAGCCTGACGGAGTGCAACAAGCAGCAGAACAAGAACCGGGACCTGATCGAGAGTGTGAAGCTCATGCAGCGGGCCGGGCTGCAGGTCCAAGGAGGCTTCATTATAGGGTTCGACAGCGACACCCCTTCCATCTTTCAGCGGCAAATCGAGTTTATCCAGAAAAGCGGAATCGTGACGGCCATGGTCGGCCTCTTGAATGCTCCTCCCGGCACCAAACTCTATGAGCGCATGAGAAGGGAGGGGCGCCTGATCGGCCTTATCTCCGGAGACAACGTGGACGGCAGTACCAACATCCTTTCCAAGATGGGCAACGCTGCGCTGCGCGAAGGATACAGAAGCATCATGCAGCACATTTATTCGCCAAAACCTTACTACAAGCGAGCCATGACCTTTCTTCGAGAATACAAGGCGCCGAAGATCAGAACCCCCATGGATTTTCACCGCATGGTGGGATTCTTCCGTTCAATCATTCGCCTGGGGATTCTCGGCAGAGAGCGATTCCAGTACTGGAAGATCTTGTTGTGGACTTTTTTTCGCCGGCCCCGCTTGTTGTCGCTGTCACTGACTTTTGCTATCTACGGACATCATTTCCGAAAAATCAGCAAGTTGACCCGCGCCAAACAATCGTAACGGCCTTCGGTCAGACTTTGACAACAATCAAGCCTGTTGGGCTACCAGACAACCTCTATGGGATACTTGCTGATCATTTCGTCGCTGCTGACGAGACACAGCTTTTCGACTTTTGCTTGGGCCACAAGCATCCGGTCGAATGGATCCTTGTGGCAGGGGGGCAGTGAGCGGGAGGACGGCCATACCGTTTGCTTCCTGCTGGGCTTGAACGAGGTTGGAAAGCGGGAGACGAAGTCTAACTTTATCGATTCGAGACTGGATTTGGATTTCCCAAAGACTGACGACACTAAGAATGAGTTCATTCACGGGGTCCCGGCACAATGCCAAGGCATGGAACGACAACTTCCGAGGTTCACTGTCCCACCAGATGAATACATGGGTATCCAGAAGGAGTCTCATTTTCCTTCCGTCCAAAAACTGCCGGGCAGCGGTTGGTCGAGTCGTCACTTGTCCAGATTGAACCTGCGTGCAGTCCAGCAATTCTTTCTGAAACCGGCACAAGCCGAGCGATAGGTTTCTCATTTTCGCTGAGGATGATCTGAGCTCCCGCATTCACCCGATCTAGGAGTTCCCTAAGATGGGTCTGCGCCTCACTGACATCAACAGTTACTTTTTCCATCGTTCAATCCTCCCATTCTCGTTCCCAGACTCCGCGAACCCAAGGTTACTCTTGACCCTTCCCTATTCTTGAATTCGAGGCCAGCTGGTGACAGTGAACAAGACAAGAATCTCGTCTAACTCTACGAGTAGAGGAAGGTCTCCTTGTTGTTTGATAGATTAGTGGAAAGTTCCTGGAAATTCAAGGCAAAAAATCCCCCTCCATGCTGCCAGAGGAAAAAAGGGAAGGATCGTGTAATTGAGGCAGGTGGGCGGGAAAAACAACGCCCCACCCACCCAAAACCTTTAATCACCAATACGCAACTCCCTCCCCGGCATCGTCTATTGTGGTTTACGGAGAAAGAGCGTAATGCAGCTATTCTCGCAGCATAGGCATCCGCCGCATCGGCATAGCAATCTTTTACCTTGGAACGGCTATAGGATGGCTTCTGATCTGCACGATTAAGGCTGGCAGGTGCTAGGTTCGGTCGGTCGTTGCTGGCAGCCGTTCATTTGTTCCGATTCACGAACTCATTGATCGCCCGCGCCACCTCTTCCGGTTGATCCAGGTTTGAGAAGTGGCTGGCGTCCGTTATCCACCGGAGCTCAACGCCGGGGCATTGACGAGGCACGTCCTCGAAAATGGCGACCGGCTGAGCCGGATCGCCGTCGGCTTGGAGGATCATGATAGGGAAGGAGAATTTCTCTTTGCAGATTCTGTCAAGCGCTGCCTCCGGATCCCTGTTGCCGGTCTTGAAATACTTGGGCACCTGTTCGGCAACGCCCGGACGGGAGAATTCATGGATGAAATAAGCTCTGTCCACAGGGTCGAACGGTTTTTTCATACGAGGTGGGTAGACCCGGTCTATGAACCACTCTGCGTCCCGCATCATGTAGGTGGCCAGCCAATGAGACTGGAAAAGGAGAAACTGGGGCTTCGTGATCCAACTGGTGATGGTGCCGGGTCGAAGCAGGTCGGCCTGCATCCGGACATACCCCAGAATCCGACCGGGATGATCGTTCACGAGGACGCTTCCTATGAGACTTCCCCAATCATGGCCGACCACGTAGAACCTATCTATGCCCAGGCTGGTCACAAACTCCAGTGTCTGCCTCGCCACAACATGCCAATTGTAGTTACCGTCTTCTTTGTCCGAACGGCCGTAGCCTTTCATGTCCAGGGCGATCAGCCGGTATTTGGGATCGATGAGCGGAAGGACATAGCGCCACGAATACCAACCCTCGGGGAGACCATGGAGAAAGACAATAGCCGTTCCCTCTTTTGGACCTTGATCAACATAGTGCCATTTCATTCCGTTGACGACGATGTCCTGGTGGTTGAACTTGGAATCGATCTCGATCGCCCTGGCACGAAACTCCGCCATGAACCTGGCGTTCTTGACTTCGATCCGCTTGTCTCTCAGAGGGGCATATCCGAGAATGAAACCGAGAACGATCACCATGAGTGTCGCGATCAGTCCCAGAATCAGTTTGCAGGATCTCTTCATCTTATATAAACGGCCCTCACCGCACGATGCTCAGCACCAGAGGGCCTTCGACGATCCCTTTCTTGACCGGATGCTGTTCCTGATTGGTCGCCTGAGGGACTTGCTTAGAGACATAGGTGTAAACCTCATCGACGGTGATCAATCCGTCGCGATCTGTGTCTGCCTGTCCCCTCAGCCCTTCCAGGAGAAAGTGAGTGAACACCCCGTGTTGCAGTTCGTCTTTCTCGGCGCTCACTTCATTGGCTCCGCTTGCTGTGAGAATGATTTTTCCTTTGCCTCCGGTGATTCGGTCAAGGAAGCCGTCTGAAATGCCTGCCCGGACATCCGACAAGCTGATGGTTCGGCCGCCGCTGGCGCCGCTGTAACAGGAATCAACGATGAAAACCAACCGTTCCGATCGTATCCTTCCGAACACGCGAGAAATCTCCTCCATCGGCATCGCCGTCGCATAAAGCTCCTTGGGGTCAACATCGTGAGGCAGAAGATATTTTTCCAGGCCGTCGCCGTCCACACTGGTCGCATCCCTCTCCGTTGCCCCGTGTCCCGCAAAATAGATGATAACCATGTCCTCCTTTGCCGCCTTGTTCTTTAAATGGATTCCAAGGGCGCTCCGGAGTCGCATCAAATTGGCTTCTTCTTCGAGAAGAAGGATCACGTTCTCCCGGGGAACCTGATTGTATTCCACGAGGTGGCTAAAAAAAGCCATGGCATCGTTGACCGCGTATTTCAAAGGCCTCAGATTGGGGTAACTGTTGATTCCAATGACCACCGCCCATACGTTCCTTTGCTTTTCCATCTTCCTGATGGTGAGCACTTTCTCTGAAACAAAGCCGTCCGAGTCAACAGCCGTCAGTCTGATTCGATTCTCTCCTTTGTGGAGAAAAATTTTTTCCTGGAATTCGAGACGTTTGACCATCTCCTGCACGGACGAACGATCTCCTCCCACCCTCTGAATCCTCGGAGGTTCGTCATTGACGAATATTTCCAGAATCACCAGCCCCTGGTCATCTTCCACCACACCCGAGAAGCTCACGGCGGCCGCCTCCGTCTCTCCTCCGTCCTTCGGTGAGGAGACGAGAATCACCGGCGGGATCTTTGCGCCTTCCGTCAACTTAACCATCAGGTCTTTTTCTTTTCTTTCTTTCTCTTCAAGCTGCCGCGCAAGCGCCGTCGTTTTCTCCCTTTCCTCCTCCCATTGTTTCTTAGTCTCCTCTATCCGATCAGAGGCTTTTTTGGAGGCCATGTCCGCTTCATGGCGAAGGTTCGCCTCATGGCAGGCCACAGCGACGGTGGGGCTTCTCGGGTGGTCTTTCTTCATCGCTTCAAAAAAAGCGCCGATCTGCAACCAGTCGGCATTCTTCCAGACGATGATCTCCACATCCATCGGCTTCCAGGCTCCCAACTCCCCGGGAACTTCGGCGCTCAGGTACAGCGATCCTGCCGAACCGGAAAGGTGATGATACGTACCGACCGCAGAGGTTGGCTCATCCCCTATTCGGTATCGAAGAACATCTTTGGAGTAATGTTCCCGGGGCAGCAGGGTAAAGGCATCCCCGGTGGAAAGCTTGACCCCGGTATTCACCGGACCGGGTTTCGAAAGCGCGAGGCTCTGATAGTCCTTGATCATATCGGAAACAGGATCCGATCTCTTTAGAATCGGACTCATGAGGGGCGCCCCGCGAGAACAAGCGCAAACAAGAAAAAGGAGAGCCCCTGCACAGAAAAAGACCACTTTTCTTTGCCATGGATCCTTCCTGAGAAACCCTCTCCTCCTCAGCTCTCTTTTTGAACCCCGTTGTCCCATGTCAGACTGTTTCCTTTTGCCATTGCCCTATCTTGTGACGTCTTCCCTTCACGGTGATGAAATACTCATCGCCCTCAAAATCTAGAAGATCCGAAATCCGGATGAGACTGTGGTCCGTGAATTTGATCCGGTGCTCTCCGGAGCGCATGTACAAACTGTCATCGTTCACAAATAGGTTTCTTGGTCTGAGCGGAACCCTTTTCTGCGTGTTCAGCATCAGAAAAATCTTTTCTCCTTTGATCACATCGAAAACAAACAACGCCGTGTCTTCGAAGTAAAAGTAGACTTTCTCAATGCGATTACCGAGCCTTTGTGCGAGGTGATAGCCGTTTTCGTCTTTCCGAATGCGAGAGTGGAAATAGTTGATGATCTTTTTGTGTTCGAATTTTCCTTGTTCCTTGTGTCGCCAGAAGCCGTGCTTATCCAGGAAAAACACGGCCGCTTCTTTGGGGATAACGATTTCTGTCCGTCGCGTTTTCATGAAATCACCGACCTATCCTCGTAATGCTGGCAAGCAGAATCATTCCCGCTCAGAATCGATCGGGATTCACAGGTTCAGGCGTTCCAGTAACTGAGAGACACTCTCCAGGATCATGTCGGGACCCTCTCCCTTGAGCGCTTGATAATCATCCAGTCCCGTCAACACCGCGATGGTCCTCATCCCCGCCGCTTTTCCGGCCACAATGTCTCCGGTCGTGTCTCCCACGTAGGCGCATTTTTCAGGGCTTTCCCCAAGCCTCTTCGCACACTCCAGCAAGGGATCTCCGGAAGGCTTCCTGTTTTTTGTATCGTCCAGGGTGATGACGGAATGGAACAGATGGTGGACGCCGCACCTCTTCAACGGGATCAGTTTAAACTCGATGAACCTCCCGAGGGTGGACGTCACAAGCCCCAGTTTCACTTCTCGTTCATGAAGCTTGCTCAGAACCTGATCCGCCCCAGGCACCACTTCTACCCTGTCTTCGAAAACGCGGGGATACAGGTCACGGATGACCTCCCTTGCTGCGGCAATGAGATCCTCTTTGGAACGCCCGGATCCCGCAGGCAGCACCAGGCCCCACTCGAAACCATCGTCCTTTATGGCTTTTCGCATGACCTCTCTGGACACCCGGGGCCAATGAAGCCTTTCAAATACCGACTCCATCATGGTGTAATAGATCCCAACGGAATCGATGAGCGTCCCGTCCAGATCAAAGATAAGCCCCTCCAGAGCGAAACCGCCTACCCCGGCTTTCTCCGTCTCTTGTTTCAGAATCAACATCCCTTCCCCTCAACACCACCGTCCCCTGTGTCTTCTGAACTTCCGAGAAAGGACGCTACTTCTGAAACCATTTTCTTTTCTCGAAATCGTCCGGTGAGAAAGGCATGGGTCCTTTCACCATGGCCTTCAACCTCTGAACCAGCGCGTGTTCCTCCCCAAGGACATTGGCCACCGACCTCACCGCCCTTCCCAGGGTTCCATTCAAAGAGGGCTGGATCTCTTTCAGAACTTCGGCTGGCAGGATCGCATAGGCCTCCCCCAGGTTTTCAACCCATTTCTCTATGGTTCCCCCTTCCACATCGGGCCGTCTGTAGACGAATCCCTCCAGGGCGCCGGCCGAAGCCGCGAACTCATAAAGCTGCGTGAAAAGATGCATGGTTTATAACCTCCTTGTTGAGTCATGGCGCCTACAGATATTTTTTCGCGCCTACATACCGGGACAGGAAATACCTGTCCGCGAGAGAATCCACCCTGATGGTTTTGCCTTTTCCGGGTGCATGAATAAACCGGTCATCACCGGCATATACCCCTACGTGCGAAACTTTTTCCCGGCCCTTTGTGGCAAAAAAAACCAGATCTCCCTTTGCAAGCTCTGTCCTTTCAACAGGAGCCCCGATGGAATACTGATCTCTTGAAGAACGGGGCAGGTTGAGGCCGTTCAACTGATAGACGGCCATGGTGAGCCCGCTGCAGTCAAAACCTTCCTCAGCCGAAGAGCCGCCCCACTGGTACGGGAGTCCGATGAAACCCTCGGCCGTTTCCAAAATATCGTTCCTCACCGTGGCTTCCCCGAAGAGCCTAACCCTTGCCAGCGCATAGTCTTCGGGGCTCACGATGTAGTACTCGGTGAAAACCCCGGCTTGAACCAAAGCCTCCGCCTTGATACGGGCGGCCTCTCGGGTGGGATAATCACCGAAACGGACTTTGAATAGGCCGGACTGGTGGTGGAAGTAGTAGGCGCTCACGCCCTGCTTTTCCAGGGACTTTGTGAGGCGAATCGCATTGTCGGTGTTGGTGAAGGCCCCTACCTGAATCGAGTATCCCATCCGGGGGACTTCTTTGCCGGTCGGAGCAGGAGGTGGCTTTAGAGGGGTTGGGGGTTTCGTGGCACACCCACTCGAGACAAGGACGAAGAGCGCAGCACAAAGGCCTAAACCTTTCTTAAGGGTAACCCCCTTTTTCACTAGGCCGGCGCACTCCACGCGTTTTCTTGTTCCCCTATCGCCCCCCACTCTTAAGTCTGGCTCCTACTCCATCATGATGGAACAATGCTCTCCCCTGACCTGAGAATCATGCTTGAAGAGACTGTCCTATGGTGCCTGAGCTCTTCCACTGTGTCAAGCTCCTATTGCGGAGCGATTTCCATGGATTCGTTCTGCTTGTGGCCGAGGATCAGCATTGGGGTATTTCTAAAATAAGAGCTTCCCTTTTTTTTCCATTCAGGGTAGATGTACTCTATTTAGAAATCACTCCCCGCGCAAGGGACAGGAGGACATATAAAACAGATGGTATTCGGTCCGATTTCATCGCTTTTCTCTCATGACCTGGCCATTGACCTGGGCACAGCGAATACCCTGGTCTATGTAAAGGGCAAGGGCATTGTCTTAAATGAACCTTCAGTTGTGGCTGTGAAGGCAGGAGAGAGAGGCGTAGGCAAGAAAGTCCTGGCTGTCGGCAAGGAAGCCAAACTTATGCTCGGCCGCACCCCTGGAAACATCGTGGCCATCCGCCCCATGAAAGAAGGCGTCATTGCCGACTTCGAGATCACAGAGGCCATGCTTCGCTACTTCATCAGGAAGGTGCACAAACGAAGCAGGCTTGTCCGGCCCAGAATCATGATCGGAGTGCCCAGCGGCATTACACAGGTGGAGAAAAGAGCGGTGCGGGAATCGGCAGAGTCCGCCGGGGCAAGAGAGGTCTTCTTCATCGAAGAACCCATGGCCGCGGCTATTGGAGCAGGAATGCCTGTTACCGAGCCCCGGGGGAACATGGTGGTGGACATCGGCGGAGGAACTACAGAGGTTGCCGTGATCTCCCTGGGAGGAATTGTCTACAGCAAGTCCGTGAGAGTAGCCGGGGACAGAATGGATGAAGCCATTGTGGATTACATCCGAAAAAAATATCATCTCCTCATTGGATCCAGCACAGCGGAAATCATCAAGACGACCGTGGGGAATGCTTTCCCACGCGATCAAATCGATACGGTTGAAGTCAAAGGAAGAGACCTGGTGACTGGAATTCCGAAGATCCTGACCATTGATTCAGACGAGGTCAGGGAGGCGATTTCTGATCAAATCAACACCATTGTTGAAACCGTTCACGCTGCCCTCGAGCAGATCCCTCCTGAACTGGCTGCGGACCTCGTGGACAGCGGCATTATGCTCACCGGAGGCGGGGCCTTGCTGAAGAATCTGGACGAACTGCTTCGCAGCGAAACCAAGCTCCCCATCCACATTTCAGAGGACCCTCTTTCGGCGGTGGCCGTAGGCGCCGGCAAGGCGCTGAGCAATCTCTCCATCCTCAAAGGTCTGGCCAGGGAGTAAACCGCTGTCGGCTGATGCCGACAGCCTGAGGGACAAAGATACAGGGGCACAAAGGGACAGAATGATTTTTTTTGCTTTGTGCCTCCGTGCCTTTGCAACTTTGTGCCTGCACTCTGTTCAATACAGATGAATGTGTTCGACACCCGGCTTCAGATAGAAGGTGCTCAACTCGACTTTTTTCTGGAGCTTGGAGAAGGTGATCACGAACTTCTTCTCCGCAGGCACCCTTTCCAGGCTCTTGACGTCCTCCAGTTCAATCGCAGGATTGGACCGAAAAGCCACTTCGATCACCGGCCCTGGCTTGATTCCCACAATGTCCGCGGGCTTCTCGGGATAGCGGGGATTGCGAAATGCAGGGACCGGGATCAGGCCTTGCTCCTTTAGCCAGCCGAAGAGAACACACCGGATCGTTTCTTTGATCACAAGATCACTGAGGTATCCCTCGGGGATCTTGCCGAGAGCTTCCAGAATCCTTTTTTTGATTTCTTCTTTCACGATTGTCCTGCACTTTCTTCATGCCTGTCCAAAACAGGATTATCACTCGTCCCTATCGCGGCTTTCGTTCTCTTCAGGAAACTCAAGGGCGCGTGGGGTTGTTTCAACGGGGCTTAGAACAGGGATTTCAGCCCCTGGCACCACGCCCAGGTCTTTGAACTTCCTTGCTGCAGGCAACACCCGGGCCTCCAGAGATCCTACGGCGCTATTGTACGCCTCATTGGCCTTTTCCAGGCCCTTCCCAATACTCCCGACGTGTTCTGCGAGAACGCGCATTCTCTCGTGCAGCCGCTTGCCGAGCTCACTGATCCGTTGAGCGCTCTTGGCGATCTGCTCCTGACGCCACCCATAGGCCACGGCTTTGAGCAGGCTAATGAGGGTGGTCGGGGTCGCAATAATGACACCGATCTTCATTCCGTCTTCGATAAGGTCCTGGTCAACCTGCGCGGCCACGGCGAAGAAGGACTCTCCGGGAATGAACATGACCACAAACTCCGGCGTTCTCTTGAACTGCTGCCAGTATGCTTTGCCTCCAAGGCGATTCATGTGACCCCGTATCTGTCTGGCATGATTCTCCAGATAGGCACTGCGCTGCTCTTCATTTTCCGCGGAGAGAGCATTCAGATAGGCATCCAGCGCCACTTTAGCATCCACCACGATCTCCCGCTCCGAAGGGAGGTGAACGATCAAGTCCGGTTGTATGCGGCCTTCTTCAGAAGTCGCCGAGACCTGTTCCGTAAAGTCACAATGCTCGGACATGCCTGCCAGCTCGACAACTTTGCGGAGAGTGATCTCGCCCCATCGGCCTCTGATGTGCGGAGTCCGCAGGGCCGTGACCAGGTTCCTCGTTTCTTTTTGAAGCTGCTGCTGGGTTGAGAAAAGAGTTTTTAGCTGCTCTTCAACGCTGGTGTAGGCGACCTGCCGGCTCGTTTCGAGCTGCCGGACATGCTCTTCAAACTGTTTAAGGGATTCGGAGAGGGGTTTGACCAGCCCGTTGATCGCTTCCTGCTTCTTTCCGAGATCCCCCTTGGCCTCGGCAAGGATTTTTTTAAAAGCTTCCCTTGCAAGATTCAGGAACTGCTCGTTGCTGCTGCTGAGAGCGTCTCCTGCCAGGGCCTTGAAAGCATCTGTCAGCTTTTCCCGGGCTTCGGCAAGGAGTTGTTTCTCTTCCTCAAGACGATCGAAGACCTCCTTGCGCTCTGTTTCCGCCCTTACCCGGCTCTCCTGTTCTCCGGCAAACCTCTCTCTCAGGGACCTGAGGTCTTCTTCAGCCCTAGCGCTCTGCTGTTCATTCTGTTTTCGGAGTTCGGTGAGGGTTGCTTCCAGAGCCGCGGCTTTCCCTTCTGCCATGCCGGCGCGGGAGAGAGTTGCGTCAAGCGCAGCGGCAAGCTCCTTTCTGGTTCGTTCTTTCGCAAGGAGCCATGCAATAACCCCGCCGACCATCAAGCCGGCCATCACGCATAGGGCAAACCACATAGAGCTTACCCATTCCCCCACCTATGGCCCCTCCACCGATCCTACCAGAATCCGCTTTGGTTAATCCTCTCCGAGAATCTTCCCAAGCACGTCTTCTGATCCTCGGGAAGTCGGCGCTTCTTCGGGCATGTATAGCATCACGCCTCCCTTCACAGGCCGCGTCACGATTTTGCCCTCCTGCGCCAGCCGCGTGGTTGCCTCTACAGGGTTGACACTAAAGTAATCTTTGAAGGCCTTGTTGAATCCGCTGTAGACGGAGTGAATCCCTTTATAAGGAGGTTTACGGAGTTTCTTAATGGCTCTGATGACGAATTCGTGTTCCGAGAGTTTCTTTTCTTCACCTTCCATGATTTGGTTCCCTCCCTCGCTCGTGATGATCAAGAACCTGATTTAAAGATATGAAGCCTCAGTCAGAATGCATAGACTATATAATTCTTAGACCCGCGTAACAAGAAAAGTTTTTCCCAATTAGCAGATAAACAACTGGAATGTCAAGGAAACATTCATGTGCATGGAAGAAGAATACACCCGTGAGCGGAAGTAATCCCCTAGGGATTCAGGGAGTCCGTCTGCTTTCTTCTTTCTTCGTCCCGAATCTCCCGTCTCAGCATTTTCCCCACTTTGGATTTGGGGAGCATGTCTCTGAACTCAATGTAGTGGGGGACCTTGTAAGGGGCAAGTCTCTCTCGACACCATTTCGTGAGCTCGTAGCCGCTCACCCCCCTGGAATCGGTCTTGAGGACCACAAAAGCCTTGATGCGTTCTCCCATTTTTTCATCCGGGACGCCTACCACGCAGGCAGACAGTACCGCGTGGTGTTCCTGGAGCACCCTTTCGATTTCCGCTGCGGCGATTCGGTAACCTTTGTGCTTGATCATGTCGACGGATCGATCCAGGTAGAACAGTCTGTTCTCCTCGTCGATTCGAACGATGTCCTTTGTTCTGTACCAGATCTCTCCGTTGATTTCGATAAAGCACTCTTTTGTCTCCTGAGGCTTGTTCCAGTATTCCTTCACCGCATACGGTGAGGTCCCCAGGAGTTCACCCGGTTCTCCAAGGGGCACGGGCTGGAGGGTATTCGGGTCCACGAGTTTCCATCTGCTTCCCGGGAGGATCTTGCCTGCCGAGCCCACAGGGGGAGGCCCGTCTTCCGCATAGGACATGCAGATGGCGCCGCAGAACTCGGTCGTTCCGTATCCCTGGTAGAGCGGGGTCTTGAACTTATTCAGCCATCGAATACCAACTTCCGGCGGCAACACATCCCCGCCGGTTCCACAGTACCTGAGGGAAGACATATCATAGAAGTCCACACGGTCATGTTCGAGGATCATCCTGTAGAGCGCCGGAACCGCAAACATGGTCGTCACCCTGTAGCGCTGGATGTGGTCCATCAGGGCATCCAGCACCACCCTGGGAAGCAGGAGAAGAGTCTCTCCGCCGATGATGAGGGGAGCCATGGCGTCCATCTCTCCGATGATGTGGTACAAAGGAGCAGCGAGCGCTGTCACGCACTCCCCTATGGGAACGGCAGCCTCACTGGCTCTTCTCCACTCACGAACCCGATACAGGAAAATTCCTTCGGACAAAGGCACGCCCTTGGGAAAACCCGTTGTCCCTCCAGTGTAGAGAACCAAAGCGGCTCTGTCTCCTCCCTCTCCTCGAAAAGGAGGAAGTTCGGAGGCCCGGCCGTTGTTGAGCAATTCCTTGAAATGGAAGATATGCTTACCCGCAGGGAGACTTCCCCGGGGCACCCGGTCAAACCCTCCGGCCACAAGGCGCTTCCATCTGCTCACCAGGTCCAGCATGTTGGTGACGACCACTCTTTGAAGGGGAGTCTTGCCGAGAATTTCGTTCACGTAATTGAAATTACTGTCCATGCAAAAGATGGTTTCCGCACCGGCATCATTCACGAGATAGCGCAGATCCTGGGAGGAGTAAACGGGTGCGACAGGCACCGCGATCGCGCCCAGTCGTTCAAGGGCCAGCCAGGCGATGATCGTCTGAGGCATGTTGAACAGATAGAGCACCACCCGATCCCCTTCCCGGATGCCGAGGCGGAGCAACGAGGCCGCGAGACGAAGGGCCATATCCTTCAAAGAAGCATAGCGAATCCTCTCATCCAGATAGACCAGAGCCGCCCGCTCGGGAAACCGTTCCGCGATTTCCTCAAAGCACCCATAGATGGTCTCTGCGCTTAGGTCGCCCATCGTCACCACATCTCTCCACTTCGCCTCTGTTACCTGCTAAACTCCTCTTGTGCAGGCTGATCAAAAACGGCAAGATGCAAGGCACCCGAAATTCCGAGGAGTGAGGCGTACATAGAAGTACGCCGCATTGATGAGGAATGAGGGTGACGCGGCAGATTGGCGTTTTTCATCAGCCCGCTAAACTCCCATGTAAGCGGATCTAACCTCGGGGTTGCCCATCAGCTCTTCCTTGGTCCCCTCCAGGACCAGCAACCCGTTCTCGATCACGTATCCCCGGTCGATGATCGGCATGATCGGCCTTGCGAATTGTTCGGTCACCAGGACGGTGATGCCCCTGCCTCGAATCTCTCGAATGGCTCGGGCGAGTTCGGCTTGAAGGAGAGGGCTCAGACCGAGCAGCGGTTCGTCCATCAGGAGCAATCGCGGTCCTGCCACAAGCGCAATCCCGATAGCCAGCATCTGCTGCTCCCCTCCGCTCAGCAGCCCGGCCTTGCGCTTCCTGAGGTGCTTGAGAATCGGGAACAGCCTGAGACTCATCTCAATCCTCTCTTTGACCTCCCTGCTCCCGTGGAGATATCCCGCAATTTTCAGGTTTTCATGAACGTCACTGTCACGAAAAATAGGATGCCTCTCCTGGCTGAGCACGATCCCTTTCCGGACTCTGGCGCTTGGCTTCAGGTGAAGGATCTCCTCTCCCTCATAGCGAAGTCCTCCCATCACCGTTATTCTCAAGCCGCCTCTTCGTCTTTCTTTTTTCTCCATGTCCACGATGAGGCCGGATACGGTGTTCATCAGGGTCGTCTTGCCCGCACTGTTGGACCCAAGAACCGCAACGATTTCTCCTTCCTTGACTTCGAGCGAGAGATCGTTCAGCGCAAGAGCGTTTTCGAAAAACACCAAGAGATTTTTCGCTTCGAGCATTGCAGCCACTATTTGCTATCCCTTATAAGTCCTACACACACTGGTGTTGAGCCGGCAATCTTTCAGAAGATCCATTCCTTGCAGGTTGATCAAAAAGGTCCAGATACAAGGCACCCGAAATTCCGAGGAGTGAGGCGTACCGAGCAGTACGCAGCAGATGGGCATTTTTCATCAACCTGCACGCGTCACACAAGGTCTATATGGATGCCCAAGTAAGCCTTCTTGACCTCTTCTCTATCCATGACTTCCGCAGGGGCCCCATCAGCGATCTTCATCCCGAAATTCAGGACAAGGACTCGGTCCACCACCCGAAAGAGCTCTCTCAGCCGGTGTTCGATCATGATGATGCTCAGGCCCTCTTCGTTAAATTTCTCTATGAGAGGCAAGGTGCTGGCCACTTCCGACATGGACATGCCCGAAAAAAGTTCATCCAGAATGAGCACCTCCGGCCGCAAGGCAAGAGCCCGCGCCAAATCCAGTCGCTTCAGGTAACCATGCGGAAGGCTGCCGGCCACTTTATAGGGGACCTGGGAGTCCCTTTCAAATCCCATGTCGTCCAACAGGTCAATAGCGATGTCATCCCGCTCGCCGTACTTGCCCCCCCAGAGGTTTTTGGATCTGGACGAACAGAGAGGGATGATCAGGTTCTTGTATGCCGGGAGATTATAAAAGAGCCTCACCATCTGGAAGGTGCGTGAGATCCCCATCCCGGCGATGGTGTAGGGCATCTTGCCGGTAATCTTTTTCCCTTTAAAGACAACCGCCCCTGAATCGGGTCTCACAAATCCCGTGATGAGATTGACCAGCGTTGTCTTTCCTGAACCGTTGGGCCCGATGACTCCCACAAACTCCCCCCGTTTCAGATCAAAGCTCAGGTCATAGGCTGCAAGAATACCGCCGAAGCTTTTCTTCAGATGACTCACCCTCAGAAGGGGCTCCGCTTCCATGGTCACTTCACCTCGACGACCTTCTCGAACTGATGATACTTCCTCGCCATGTAATGAAAGATCCCTTCCGGAAGACCGATGATGCTCACGATCAGGATCCCGCAGTAAATCGCCATTCTCAGACCGCCCAGAGCCCGGAGGGACTCGGACAGGGGGACAAGGATCAGGCTGCCGATGGCCGCTCCTGCAAACGTTCCCTGCCCTCCGAGAGCCACTGCAGCGACAGGGAGAATGGAATAGTCCAGGGCGAAAGTCGACATCCCGAGGAACTGGAAATGGTGGGTCATCAGCGCCCCTGCAAAACCACCCACCGCCCCGGAGATGAAGACCGCCTGGATCTTTCGCCAGTAGATATTGATCGCACCGCTCATGACGGCCCGATCGTCGTCCCGGATGGCTCTCAAAACGAGGCCGTAGTCGGAGTTGATCACACGCCTGAAGATAAAGAGGCACGCGAGAAATCCCACCACAGCGAGATAGGTCGCCACAAGTTCACTCGGGAAAGGAGACAGGGAGGGAAGGCCGTGGGTTCCTCCGAAGATACCCGTCGTGTCGATCATCTTTTTCAAAAGAAGAGGGAGCATCAGGGTGATCATGGCGAAGTAGACCCCTTTGAGCCTCACGACAGGACCCAGAAGGGCTGCGCACAAAAGACCACTCCCCAGGGTCGCAACCGACACGGTGATGATCGGTGGAATATGAAAATAATAATTCAGCGTTCCGGCGATGTAGGCGCCCATGCCGAAGAAAAGAGCCTGGCCCAGGGAAAAGAGACCGCAGCAAGCCATGAAATCCCAGCTCAAGGCCAGAAGACCATACATGCAGGCAAAGACCACAACCTTGCCCCAGTATCCTTTGAGCACAAGAGGGAGGATCAGGAGAGCGATAACCGGCAAGACCCTTGGGAGAAGAAGGTAGAGCGTATCCCTTTTGGAAGCAATGACGAAGATCGTATCGGTTCTCGCTTTGATCCCTCTGTCCAGCCTTTTCCTGCGGTATTGAACCGTTGCCTCGACCAAGCTAAACCCTTTCTTCCAGTTCCTTAAACTTGCCGAAAATCCCTGAAGGCTTGATCACCAGGACCAGGACAATGGCTGCCAGAGGGACAATGATCATCCACTTGGCTCCAATGTAACGGGCTGCAGCGATCTGGCCGAATCCGATAATGAAACTGCCCACAATCATCCCGAGCGTGCTCTCCAGACCTCCGACAATGGCTACGGCCAGAGCATAGATCAGAACCTCCAGTCCAATAGAGGATTCCATCATCCCCAGCGGCAGGATCACCATAGCGGCAATGGCTGCCAGAGCCGCGCCCAAAGCCATACTCAGGGAGCCGATCCAATCCGACTCTATTCCCACAGAAAGAGCCGTTCGCTCATTCTGAGCCATGGCCCTGAAAGCAAGACCCACTCTCGTGTGGTGCACAAAAAACCAGAGAAAAACCACAAGGGCCACTCCGGTGCCGACCACGAAGAGACGCTGGTAATCAATCGCCACCGGCCCGATCTCTATCCCGCCCTTCATGTAAAGGGGCAGGCTGTACCTCATCCCGTAGAAACCTTTCCATGTGAGGAGTTCCAGCATCCCCATCCCCGCCGCGAAAGTGACGATGAGTTCTGCCAGAGGGGTTCCTCGGACGCGAAGAAGAAGTACCCAATAGAAGAGGAATCCCAGAATCGCAGTGATGATAACGGAGAGCACCGCGGAAAGGTAAAAGGGCAGTCCTGCGAGGTTCAGCAGGTTCCAAGCAGTGAATCCGCTCAGAATATAGAGGGCCCCATGGGAGAAATTTGCGATCCCGCTGATCCCGTAACAGAGACTGAACCCCACGGTGTAGAGAGCGAGTATCACACTGTTGATCAAGCCGTAGATCAAAAGGGACATGAACAGACCTTAAGGGTACAAGGTTCAAGGCACACGGCGCACGGTAACAACCCTCTTTTCGGGAATCATGGTGACGTCCACATAGATCGGCCGTGCACCTTGCGCCTTGAACCGTTAACCGTTCTTTACTTTTTCATCCAGGGAGGCAACATGATCTTTCCTTCAGCAAGAAATTCGGGGTACACGGGAACCCTCTTTAAAACCCCATCCTTGCCCTTCTGCCACTGGAAGACCACACACACGCCGGTTTCATCGGCACTCTTTTCACCGAAGATCATAATGTGGTCCTGGTTGAACTTGATTCTTCCCGAGACGCCCGGATAATCGGTCTTCTCCAGGGCTTCTACGAGTTTGTCAGGGTCCAGGCTTCCCGCCCGCTCGATGGCTGAAGCCAGCACGAAGACGGAATCATAAGCAGAGGAATTGACCGCAGGGGGCTCGGGCAGTTCCCCATATTTCTTTTTGAACTTGTCCAGGAATTCGCCCGTCTTCGGGAGTTTCGCTAGGGCGAGGGTGGCACCGACCGGAAATTCTACGGTCATCCCGTATTCCACCTCGGGCCCTACGGCCTTAGGTGCTATGGGGGATCCCATGGGGGGAATGAAGCCCACGAGAAGGGAAGGGACTTTCATGGCCACATATTGTTTCGCGAAAACTCCGGCTCCAAGAGGGACGTCCCAGATCATCCCGATCACCTGGGCCTTGCTCTCCTTCGCCTTGGTCAAAGCAGGTGAGAAATCCGAGGCGCCGTCGGCATAGGCCTCGAATCCTGCCTCTGTCCAGCCTGTTTCCTTACAATGCTTTTGCAGGAACCCGGCAAAAAACTTGGCCCATGCAGTATCCTGGTAGATGTGAAGGATCTTGTCCAGCCCGAAGTCCTTTTTGAGCATGTCCAGAGTGTGAGCAATATAGGTCGCATCGACCAGCGCGTCCGTGGTCACCCGAAACAGATATTTGTATTTCACCGGGTCCTTCTTGACCTGAGCCTGGAACACCGGCGTTTGTGCGATGGTGCCCAAATGGGGGACTTTGTATTTTGCCACCAGATCCATCGCCGCAATCAAGACTTCAGACCGGAAGGCACCAATGACAATGGCTGCGGGCTTCTGTTCCGTGATCATCTTCTCGTAGGCCATGAGCGCATCATGAACAGGAGTCCCCGGCTCGCCATCCCGGGTATCGGCCACCACCACCTTAAGAGGCCTTTTCACATTTCCCACGGCAACCCCGCCTTTGGCATTGATCTCTTCAACCGCAAGATTCACTGCCTTGAGGCCATAACTGCCAAAAGGCGTATAGAGAGACGTGGGTACGCCGATCACGATCGGATCGGCACACAACCCCGCCTTGGGCTGCATGAAGAAGAAACACCCGGCAAACACAAACACCAAAGCCATCACTAGAATAGATCTTTTCATGATGCGACCTCCTTTTTTGTTTTGTTTGGTTTTGGAAAGCCTAACCGTTGGTGAGGAAGCGATGTGCTTGGAGACATGGGAGTCCCAGACCCTGTGACACAAGGATAGAACGGCGAAGTCTGCCATTTTCCCTTTCAAAGTTAGAAAGGTTAAAAAAGGACACCCGACCTGACCTGTGCGTAGGGAGCACGATTTTGCCCCCAGCAGAGGCCTGATCATTCCGCCTAAATCACGCGCTCTTTCGCTAAAAGAAGAACCGAATAAGGGAGGGATTGATCAAGAAGCTTCCCGGCTTCTTGAAGCATGGCGATTTTTAGCAGAAGCTCATTCGTGAAGTCAAGAGGTTTCACGACCCTTTCCCGCAGGGGGCTCAAACGTCGGTGCGTTCTTGGGGGACTTCCCCTTAAGATGCTCGTGGTAGTATTGATAGGTCATTGGGCGCCCGTTTTTCAGGACCTCTGAACTGATCACGTCGGCAACGAAAATGGTGTGCGAACCAAGGTCAATCCGATCAATGACCTCCGCCTCAAGCACGGAAAGGGAGTGATCCGTGATGAGCGGGCAGCCCGTGCTTCCCTTCTTGAAGCTCACCTTGGCAAGCTTGTCAAGGTCCCGACCTGACTTGAAGCCAAAAGGCCCGAAGAAAGTCATTGGCGCCGATTCTTCAAGGACAGACACGCCGAACACCTTGCTCTTTACAATAAACTCATGGGTCAGGTTCTTTTTGTTAATGATCACGGCGACCCGGGGCGGCTCAGAGGTCACCTGGATCACCGTGTTTACGACCTGTCCGTTGAGGCGATCCCCATTGAAGGATGTAACAAGATAGAGACCGTAACTCAGATCGCGAAAGGCTTTTCGATCCACTTCGGGAGTCATGACCTTCCCCCTTTTATTTTCCGATTCGCTTCAACTCCGCCTGATTCAGAGCGATTCTTGCCGCAGCCAGCCTCTTGTAGTATTTTTTGATCTTTTCTGCATTCCCCTCGGCTATGGCCTTCACCAGGTCACCTTCCAGTTCTGCGACCTCCAGGAGCTTGTAGTAGTCCAGGGATTCCTTGAAATGAGCCAGCACAATCAGTCCGGTTAGGACCGGATGGTTATTGGTCACATTGGCGTCTTTAAAGGTTATCCCATGCTCAAGCTCCACTTGGAGCCCTTCGCAAAAATCTTTCAGATCGATCTTCATCTTTTCTTTGTTGACTAAAGACAGAATCACCTTTGTTTCCTTGGGCGACACCTTTGGGGCCTTCTTCTTTGTCCAGTCGCTGATCTTGAGTTCTTTGCATACCCTTTTGACTTCTTCAACCGTCACATACTGCGGAACTTTCATGATACCCTCCTATGTTTGGAAAGAATTAGAGGACCGCATCGAAAATAATTGGAAATCAATAGTAGCTTATAACGTAAATGTCAATAGCAGGATGAGTACGGACGAACTCACTTCGCCCGTGGCTTCTTGACCTTCTTTGGCGTTTGGGTTGCCACCGATTCGCCCTTGGGCAAGAACTCCCTGAACTTTGCAAAGAGAGCCAGCAGCTTGCCCTGGTAGTAGGGGACATTTTCATCCGGGCTTACCGGGTCAAACATGGAAGCAAGCTTGCTGTTTTCGTAGACCTTCACCTTCTTGGTTTCCCCTGTCACATAGTAGGAAAGCTGATCGCCGGCCCGGTACGAGCGCCCCGAGGCGAGGGCCAGCTCATAGAGGGCTGCAGGATTTCGCTTCCCTTCCTTCACTTTCTCCCTGTAGCTCTCAAGAGATTCTGCAAGGGCTTCTGTTTTGGCCAGCCAGGAAATGCGGTACTGATGGTGGTCGAGCTTTGCGGTTGACTTCTTTAGCAAGCCTTCGATCTCCCCTCCCCTTCCTTCCAGGAGCAAACGAATCATCTCAGAGAGGAACTCCCGCAGATATTTTTCCATGCCTCTTGAACGGAGAGCGCTCCCCTTAATCATCAGTTCACCCTTCTCATCCAGAAGGGCATAGTTCTTCCTCTTGTAGGAAAACATGGCACGGTATCGACCATCCATACTGACTTCAATTCCTTCCGGCAGGCTCTCGTTGAGTCGCCCCACCAGTTCCTTCTCCTCCTTTTCCGTTTTCACGGCCTCTGGTGGAACAAAGTAGATCCCGTCCGTGTCGATTTCCACAGGGGTGGCCCCCTCCTTGGCCAGCCAGTCGATCATCTGGCGAATGATCTCCCTTCCCTTGCGGGTCACCTCTGCCGCCAGCGCCGGATCCGCAAAATGATGCAACTCTGTGCCGAGGTAACCATAGAAGGAATTGATCAGGACCTTGAAGGTCTGCTGCAGAGCCTCATAATAATCATGCTCCTGGGGGGCTTTTGCCTCTTTGGCTCGAAGTTTTGCTCCAAGGCGGAAGTCCCTGAGGTCTCGCAGCAGAGGAAGAAAAACGTTGAGGGTGTCGCCCGCAGGCTTGAGGCTGTAGGAAAGCAGGATCGAGGGATAAAGAGAAGCTACATCGCAGTGAACCACATGCTTCACCACTCCCGTCACGAAGACATCGGTGTAGCCTCCTTCGAACTCCCCTCCCCCTTTCGGCTTGGGAACTGAGGCCCGCTGTCTCAAGTACTCCCTCAGGAACAGCGCATTGATCTTGGTCGCATTTCCCCGGACGAAAATATTCTGGTAGGAGTAAGGGAAGATCCTGGCCTGCAGAAAAAAGGGATATCCCAGCAATTCCGACAGGGCGAGGGTTTCCTTCACATCTTCGTGGTTGTACTTCTTCAGCGATTCTGGATCATGATCGAAGTACCACTGAATATCCTTGCCCTCTATGTACGTCCGGCTTTCCTCTGCCAGGCCGAAGTGTTGAGCGGCCGCCTTCAGACCATAGCTTTCCATCTCCCGCGCTGTGACATCGTAGTACTGGAGAAGAAAAAGAGTGTCCACCACGTGTCTGCCGAAAATGTCCATGCGCGTGAAATCGATGATCCTCTCCGCCACCGTGAACCGAGACCGCCGGATCTGTGGTGGACTCCCGTCCCTGCCCCAGCGCAGAGGAACCCCATGCCTCTTCGCCCTTGCCCTGAGGTACTCGAGGTCAAAGTTAAAAAGATTATGTCCTTCGATCACGTCCGGGTCGAGCCGGGTGATTCTCTCCCCGAGGGAGACAAGCATTTCCTTCTCTTCCATCTCTCGCCCGAAGAGCACTTCGGAATAGCCCTGGTTGTCCATCAAGGCGATGGAAAGGATCTTGTCTTCTTCCCTTTCGGGATTGGAGAATTCAAATCCCGGGGCGCAGGCGGTTTCGATATCGAGGGCCAGCCGGTGAATGTCTTTGAACGCAAGTCCCTTGAAAAGCGTTTTGCCTGTGAGAA
>Ga0105100_10000485_pt1 | contig 23568 bp, 24 predicted proteins | sample PPLLak12cMay2015_2_FD_87033 | JGI IMG/M metagenome (GOLD analysis project Ga0105100, IMG submission 87033) | Freshwater sediment microbial communities from Prairie Pothole Lake near Jamestown, North Dakota, USA - PPLs Lake P8 Core (1) Depth... | ecosystem: Environmental > Aquatic > Freshwater >...
AACCGCCAGCTGGCCTTCGCGCCGGCAAACGGCGCGCAGGTGCTGGTACGGGCGCGTGTCTCGCTCTATGAGGGCCGCGGCGAGTTCCAGCTGATTGTCGACAGCATGGAAGAAGCCGGCGAAGGCGCGCTGCGCCGCGCCTATGAGGCGCTCAGGAATCGCCTCGCCCAGGAAGGCCTGTTCGACAGCGCGCGCAAGAAACCGCTGCCGCGACTGGCGAAGCGCATCGGTATCATCACCTCGCCTTCCGGTGCGGTGCTGCACGACATCTTGACCACGCTCAAGCGCCGCTTCCCGGCCATTCCGGTGCTGCTGCATCCGGTGCCGGTGCAGGGCGAAGGCGCGGCGGAAAAAATCGCCGCCATGATCCGGCTCGCCGGCCAGCGGCGCGACTGTGATGTGCTGATTCTGGCACGCGGCGGCGGCTCACTCGAGGACCTGTGGGCCTTCAATGAAGAAATCGTGGCGCGCGCCATCCATGCCTGCCCGATCCCGATCGTGTGCGGTGTCGGTCATGAAACCGACATCACCATCGCCGACTTCGCCGCGGACGCGCGCGCGCCCACGCCAACCGCCGCCGCCGAAATGCTCAGCCCGCACCAGTCCGATTGGCTGTCGGCCATGGAGCAGAAAGAGCAGCGCCTGGTGCGCCTGCTGCGCGACCGGCTGCGCACCGCCCAGCAACACCTGGATTACCTGAGTACGCGACTGGTGCACCCGCGCGAGCGGCTGATGCACCTCAGAGAGCGCCTGCAGGCGCTCAACCAGCGCCTGCGCCTGGCGCAACGGCACGTGCACGAACGTACCACCCACGTCCTGCTCGCCCTGCAGGCGCGCCTGCTGCGGCACAATCCGCAGACCCGGCTGCGCGAGCAGCAACTGCGCAGCCGCCATCTGCGCACGCATCTCGACAACGCCATGCGCCGCGTGCTGGAACGCGCCCGGGAACGCGTGGCCCGCACGGCACAGGCGCTCGATACCCTGAGCCCGCTTGCAACCCTCGCGCGCGGTTACGCCATTCTCGAAAACCCAGCCAGCGGTGCCATCGTGCGTTCCGCCAGCGAAGTCGGCCCGGGCGATGCACTGCGCGCGCGCCTGGCACAGGGGGTACTCGACTGCCGTGTGGAAAAAGTAAGCAACAATGTCTAAGCACCTGCTGATCGCCGCCCTGCTCCTGCCGCTGGCCGCGTTCGCCGAACTGCCACAGGCCAACCCGGTGCCGGGTGGCATTGCCGTCATCACCGTCGGCGCGGAGGGCGTGGCCGTGCCGCTGGTGAAGTATCAGGAGGAACGCGTATTGCTGACGCGTCACAATGGCGCATGGCACGCGGTCGTGGGTCTGCCTCTCACGCTGGAGCCTGGTGAACAACAGTTGAGTGTCGCGGAGCACGGCGTGCTGCGCACCCTCGCCTTTCAAGTATTGCCCAAACAGTATGCCGCCCAGTATCTCACCCTCACCAACAAACGCCAGGTCGATCCAAACGCCGAAGACTTGAAACGCATTGCCCGCGAACAACAGAGCATCAACCAGGCTTTCGCCACCTGGAGCGAACAGGGTCCGGATGATCTGCGCTTTGACCTGCCGACGTCCGGGCGCCTCTCAAGCACCTTCGGTCTGCGCCGCTACTTCAACAACCAGCCGCGCCAGCCGCATTCCGGACTCGATATTGCCGCACCGACAGGTACGCCCATTACGGCACCGGCGGCCGGCGTCGTCATCGAGACCGGGAATTACTTTTTCAATGGAAACACCGTGTTCATCGATCACGGACAGGGGCTGATCAGCATGTACAACCACTTGAGTCGCATCAGCGTGAAGAAAGGCGCGCGCGTGGCGCGCGGCCAGCGCATCGGTGCGGTCGGCAAGACCGGGCGCGTCACCGGCGCGCACCTGCACTGGACGGTGAGCCTCAACAACGCGCGTGTCGATCCGATGCTGTTCCTGTCGCCCGCGGTCCAGGCCGGCGCCCCGCCATCCGCCCCGGCAGTGCCACCCGCTACATTCGGAATGACCCCGAACGGCGGCTGAATGCCCGGATTGCTGCTAGCCCCGCTCGCGCTGCTTTCTCTTTTTCTTGATACGTTCGTCGCGGCGCGCGAGCGCGTGCAGACGCGGTGATTGCTTGCGCTTGGGCTTTTTGACGGCGAATGGATTCTCGCCCTGCTTGAAGTCGATGCGCACCGGCGTGCCTTCGAGATGGAAAGCATCACGGAAACAATTCGCCAGATAACGCCGGTACGAATCCGGCACCGCCGCCACCTGATTGCCGAAAATCGTCACACGCGGCGGGTTGTGTCCGCTTTGGTGGGCGAACTTGAGCTTGATACGGCGGCGCTGCGCAATCGGCGGCGGCGTGGCCTGCACGGCCTTCTCCAGCACACGATTGAGTTGCGCCGTCGGCAGGTCGGCGTTGGCTGAGGCAAAAGCGCGGTCGATTGCCGGAAACAGCGCCGCGATGCCGCTGCTTTCGAGCGCCGAGATGAAATGCGGCGGCGCGAACACCACGAACGACAGCTTGCGTTCGATCTCGCGCCGTATCCAGGCGCGCTGTGCCTCATCCAGGCCGTCCCACTTGTTTACCGCCAGCACCAGCGAGCGCCCCTGTTCGAGGATGTAACCAGCCAGTCCCACGTCCTGATCGCTCACCTCGCGGCGCGCGTCCAGCACCAGAATCACGACGTTCGCCTCGCCGATCGCCTGCAGCGTCTTGATGACCGAGTAGGATTCCACGCCCTCGTCGACGTGAGTGCGGCGGCGCACTCCGGCGGTGTCGATGAGAATGTAATCGTGCTCATCGTGACGCAGGGGAATGCGGATGCTGTCACGCGTGGTGCCGGGTTGATCGGCCACTACCACGCGCTCTTCGCCGAGCAGGGCATTGACGAGCGTGGACTTGCCGACATTCGGGCGGCCGGCCACAGCGATGCGCGGAACATCTGCCAGCGGCTCGGCCTCGCTCACCAGCGGTAGCGGCGCCAGCACGCGCCCCATGAGCGCCTCCAGGCCGTCGCCATGCGCGGCGGAGATGGTGGCCGGCTCACCCAGACCGAGCGCGAAGAATTCAGCCGCAGCGCTGCCCGGTTCCTGACCTTCGGTCTTGTTGACGGCCAGCGTCACCGGTTTGCCGAGACGCCGCAGGATCTGTGCAATTTCGCGGTCGTCGCCACTCGGACCGGTGCGTCCATCCACCACGAACACGATGGCATCGGCCTCGTCCATCGCCTGGCGGGTCTGCGCCGACATCAGCGCGGCGATGCCCTGCGCCTGCGTCGCCAGGCCGCCGGTATCGACCACCAGATACGGGCGGTCGCCGACCCGGCCCTCGCCGTACTGCCGGTCGCGCGTAACGCCGGGCTGATCGGCAACGATTGCATCGCGCCGGCGTGTGAGCGCGTTGAACAGCGTGGACTTGCCAACGTTCGGGCGGCCGATCAGGACAACGACGGGTTTCATGAGTGGTTGCGGGCAAGGGAAGCGCCGAGCGCTTCCCGGGTCTCAGGGTGTGCGTGTGCCAAGACGCAGTACGGCGAGTGAGCCATTCTGCGCGCTCACATAAAGCGTGGCGTCGTCTGCCACGGGTGTCGCCAGCACGGCGGCGCGCGCCGCACGCTCACGCGCCAGGAACCGGCCGTCCTCGCGTGCCAGCCAGTGCACGTAGCCTTCGAAGTCGGCAACCGCCACGGCTTGGCCGGTAACCGCCGGCGCACTCAGACGGCGCCGCGCCAGTTTGTCCTGCTTCCAGACTGTCGAGCCGCTGCGCAAATCGAGCGCATACACATGGCCGTGCACATCGCTCACGTATACATTCTCGGCGTCGCCCGCCAGCGCCGAGTAGGTCGACAGCTCGCGCGACCAGAGCAGGCGACCGCTCTCCAGATTCACGGCCACGACCTTGCCCTGGTAGGCAGCGGCCAGCAACGTGCGGCCGGACACCAGCACCGGGACATCCACATCGATGAGGCGCTCAATCTCGCTGCGCCCCTGCGCCTGGGCAACCGGTGTCTCCCACAAGAGTTGCCCATTCTTGATCTGGACAGCCGCGATCTTGCCGCTGGCAAATCCGGTCAGCACCGCGTCGAACAGAATCACCGGTGTCGCCGTGCCACGCAGGCTCAAGGCCGGCTCGCTGCGGTCCAGCGCCCAGAGGCGTTTGCCCGTCGCGCTTTCCAGCCCCGTGAGCTTGCCATCGACCGATTGCACGACGACCACACCCGAGCCGGCCGCGGGCGGCGCCAGCACCTCGCTCGCCACCTGGGCGCGCCAGAGTTCCCGGCCCTGGTCCTTGTCGAGCGCCACGACCACACCCTTGCGCGAGGCGACCAGCACGAGATCATCCCCGAATCCGACGCCGGCACTGATCTCCAGGTCGAGATCGGTTTGCCAGCGTTCCCGACCATCCTTCTGCGCCAATGCGCGCACCCGACCCTTGATGTCCACGGCGTAGAGCGTGTCGCCGTGCAGCGCGGGCACCAGACGCAGAAACTGGCGACCGGGTCCGGTGCCAATATCCGCCGACCAGAGTTGCGTGATCGCAACGGCCGGTTCGAAGTCGACCAGCGCGGCGGGCGGGTCCGCATCCGGTCCGCTGAACCAGCTGCAGCCACCGAGGATCAGCGCCAGCGCGATCGCTGCGGCTGTGCGTGTCATGGCGCCGGCTCCGGCCCGAGGTTGTCGCGCTTCATGGTCAGCGCCTGGAGATAGGATGATCCGCGCGGCGCTTTTTCGATCGCCGTCTGATAGGCGCGGTGCGCACCCGGCCGGTCGCCTTGGGCAAGCAAGACGTCGCCCTTGAGTTCTTCGTACTCGGACACAAACCCGTCCGTATCCTTGACCTGCACAAGCGCAAGCACCGCCTCCGTCTCGCCCTGATCCAACAGCAGCCGGGCCAGACGCAGACGCGCGCTGTGCTGCACGGAAACCTCGGTGGCATTGTTCATCGCCCACTCGAGCTGGCTGCGCGCACCGGCGATGTCCTTGGCATCGAACCGCAGGCGCGCCAGCAGCAGCGCCGACTTGCCGGCATAGGGCGTGGTGTCATAGTCCTGCATGAGCTTTGTGGCCGCTGCACTCACCGCATCCGGCTTGCCCTGTTGCAGGTCGGCGAGCAGGTTTTCGTAAATCTGCGAGGCAGTCTCGGCACGCTTGTTCTTGTACTGCTTCCAGTAGGTGCCACCGACCAGCAGTAGCAGGCCGATGATGACGCCAGCGATCAACGCATTGCCGTATTGTTTCCACCAGTTCTTGAGACTCGCGAGCTGGTCATCCGGGTTATACGCTTCCAAGGTCGTTCTCCGTAAATCAGTCGTAGATCGGTTAAGAAAATTTACTGTGCCGCGCCGCCGGCCAACCGCGCACGCAGCAAGGCCGGAACTTCGGCCAGCCCAACCTGCTGCTGGGGTTCGTCGACGCGCAGGTTCTTCACGCTCACTTGGGCGGCCGCCAGTTCGGCCTCGCCGAGCAGCAAGGCGTAGCGTGCCCCGCTGCGGTCGGCACGCTTGAGCTGCGACTTGAGCGAGCCGCCGCCGCAATGCAGCTCGACACGCAGGCCGGCATCGCGCAATTGTTCGGCGAGTGTCAACCCCCGTTGCGCAATTTGCCCCCCTCCCAGCGGCGCAACATACACCTGCGGCGATCGGTCCGCACCCGCCACCTGCTGCAATGCCGCCAGTTCCGCCAGTCGCTCGAGGCCGAGTGCGAAACCGGCTGCCGGCGTCGGCTGGCCGCCAAGCTGTTCAACCAGGCCGTCGTAGCGACCACCGGCGCAAACCGTGCCCTGCGCACCGAGATGCGTCGTGACCCATTCGAACACGGTGCGCGTGTAGTAATCGAGACCCCGAACCAGACGCGGGTTCACGCGGTATGGGATATTCGCGGCCTGAAGATAGGCACACAGCTGCTCAAAATGCCGGCGCGATTCCTCGTCCAGATGCTCATGCAGATTCGGCGCCGACGCGATCAGCGCCTGCATGGCCGGGTTCTTGCTGTCCAGCACGCGCAGCGGGTTGGTCTCGAGGCGCCGGCGACTGTCCTCGTCCAGCGTCTCGTAATGTCCACGCAGATAGTCGACCAGCACCTGCCGGTAATGAACGCGCGCCGCCGGCGTACCGAGCGAATTGATCTGCAGTTCGAGGCCATGGATATTGAGCAGGCGCCACAGACGCGCGGTCAAAAAAATGAGTTCGGCGTCGATATCCGGTGTGCCGATGCCGAACGCCTCGACGCCGATCTGATGGAACTGACGATAGCGGCCCTTCTGCGGGCGCTCATGGCGAAACATCGGTCCGGCATACCACAGGCGCTGCACCTGATTGTGTAACAGGCCATTCTCGATGCCGGCACGCACGCACCCGGCCGTGCCTTCCGGGCGCAGCGTCAGGCTGTCGCCGTTGCGATCCTCGAAGGTGTACATCTCTTTCTCGACGATGTCCGTCACCTCGCCGATCGAGCGTTTGTAGAGCTCGGTTTTCTCGATGATCGGAAACCGGATCTCGCGATAGCCGTAGGTGGAGAGCACCGCTTCAGCCGTCTGTTCGATGCGCTGCCACAGCGCCAGCGTCTCCGGCAGCAGATCGTTCATGCCGCGGATGGCCTGAATGGCCTTGCTCACGGGAATTGCCTCGGTTCTGGGTTCGGGTCGAGCGCGCGGTCGATTTGGATTGGCACGTGTCAGGGCGCCGGCGCAACCGTGGCTTCATCCTCACCGAGCATGAAGCGCGCCATCATTCCACGCTTGTGCCGGCCAACATCCACGGGTTGGCCATTGTAATCCAGGCGCACGCCTGCGGCGTTGCCGAGAAAAATGCTCACCGGCGCCACGCCTTCGAGCGTCACCGTGCGTCCCGCCGGCACCGTTTCGTACAGCAGCTTGATCTGACGCGCGTCACGGATATCGGCCCACGAATCCTGGTCGGCGTGCAACACGAGCTTCACCCGGGGACCGTCGGGCTGTGGAACGGTCGCGGGAGTTGCTGCCGGCGGCGGAGAGGCGGCCACGGGAGCGCTGGCGCCGGGTGTGGCAGCCGGCTTGCTGTCGCTCGCCGCCGTCCCTGCTGCCGCCGGGGTTGTCGGGGTCTCCGCCTTCGCCGGCGGCTCGACGGGCGCGCCGGTACCCGGCGCCGCGTCCGGCGCCGGTGCAGCCGGCTGGCTGTCGTGCGCGATCAGCAGCGGGTTGGGCGGGCGGCTGTCGCGTCCCTGCCACCAGGCAAGCGCCAGCCCGATCACGATCGCGGCCATGAAATACGTGACGAAACGCACTTGGTGATGGCGGCTGGTAATTTCCTTCTGCGGTGCGATCGCGCTGAAATCCGGCGTGGCCGGTGTGGCCGTCAGGCGGGCGTGCGCCTCCAGGATCGGTTCCGGCGAGAGACCGAGCAGCAACGCATAGCTTTTGAGATAGCCGCGCACATAGGTGGCGCCGGGCAGGCTCGTGTAATCATCCTGCTCAAGCGCCATGATCTGGCGCGAGGCAAGATGCAGCTTCGCCGCCACATCCTCGTGAGTGAGGCGCAGATCCGCACGCGCCTGGGCAAGGTGCGCCCCCGGACCTTGGATCGGAGCGCGCATGGCGCTTTCGGGATGGGCAATCGTCATGTCGTCACTTTCCTGTCAGGGTGCGCAATTGCTTGGCTTCCGCGGACTGCGGGAACTTGCCGCGCAGTCGCAGCGCGTAGGTGGCCTGCGCGTCCTTGGCGCCCAAAACGCGTTCGATACGAAACGCGAGCAACAACACTTCGGGCGTGTCCGTGGCCACTTCGAAATAGCGTTGCATGAACCCGCGCGCGGAGAGCGTCTCGCCGGCCTCGAAACTGTAGCGGGCCATCTGCAGCAGTGCCTGCGGCTGGCGCGGGTTATGCCGCAGCGTCGTCCGGAAGTACTCGGCGGCGGCGCGCTTGTCGGGCTTCTTGAGCTGGCAGAGGCCGGCGTTGAGACTGGCCTGTTCCGGCGTCTTGTAGAGCGGATTAACGATGGCGGCATGGAACTGCTCGTCGGCTTCATCCAGGCGTCCGCGCTCGCACAAAAATACCGCGTAACTGTTGCGCGCATCGGCATTCTCCGGCTGTTCACTGATGGCGCGCCGGAAATACTGCTCGGCCATGTCGTCCTTCTTCAGGCGGATCTGCAAAAGCCCCATGATGTGATTCGCCTGCGAGTCATCCGAATTGATCGCCAGCGCGCGCTCCAGTTCTTGCTGCGCGATGTCCAGCTGGTTCCGGGAAAGGTAGGTGGCGCCCAATTGGGTATGAATCTCGACGCGTTTGCTGAATCTCGCGGCCTTCTCGTCACGTTCTGCCTGCGTGGCGCAGCCGCTGAACAACAGGCCGGCCATGATCAGCAATGCAACAGCGTGGCGGTTCATGCTGACAGGATTCTCCGGCTCAGCCGCTGCGAGCGCGGTGTTAGATCCTGAATACGGCCGGCGAGCTGGCCGCAGGCCGCATCAATGTCGTCGCCGCGGGTCTTGCGCGTGACGGTGGTGAGGTTGGCGCGCATCAGCACATCACGGAAGCGGTCGATCGTGGCCTGATCGGATCTCTCGAACCGTCCCTGCGGAAAGGGATTGAACGGAATCAGGTTCACCTTCGCCGGCACCCCGTCCAGAACCTTCACCAGCTCCTGCGCGTGGGCCACGCTGTCGTTTACACCGGCGAGCATGACATATTCGATGGTCACGCGCCGGCGTGCATCGCCTTCGACATAGCGCTTGCAGGCCGCGAGCAACTCGGCAATCGGATATTTTCGGTTGAGCGGCACCAGCTCGTTGCGCAGCGCATCATTCGGCGCATGCAGCGACACCGCCAGGCTCACCGGGCATTCTTCCCGCAGGCGTTCCAGCATCGGCACCATGCCGGCGGTACTGAGCGTCACGCGCCGCCGGGACAGACCATAAGCCATGTCATCCAGCATGATTTTCATGGCCGCAACCACGTTGTCGAAATTGAGCAGCGGCTCACCCATACCCATCATCACGACATTCGTAATAATGCGTTCGCCCTTCGGATCGCGTCCGAGCGCGCGGTTGGCGGCCCACACCTGACCGATGATCTCGTGCGCTTCGAGATTCCGATTGAAGCCCTGGTGACCGGTGGCGCAGAACGCACAGTTGAGCGTGCAGCCGACCTGCGACGACACGCACAGCGTGCCGCGGTCAGCCTCGGGGATGAACACGGTCTCGATGCAGTTGCCGTCGGACAGGCGCAGCAGCCACTTGCGCGTGCCGTCCGCCGCCTGCTGGTCAAGCTCGACCTGCGGCGGACGGATCTCGGCGGTTTCCTGGAGGCGCAGTCGCAACGCCTTGCTCAGGTTGGTCATGGCATCGAAATCCGTGGCGCCGTAGTGATGGATCCACTGCATGACCTGGCCGGCGCGAAACGGCTTCTCGCCCAAGTCGGAAAAAAAGCTTTGCATGGCCGCGAGATCGAGGCCGAGAAGATTGAGCTTGCCGGTAACAGATGTTTCCATAAATTTCGACTTATAGCGGGAGCACGGCTCGCCGATCCTGTTTCGGACAAGGCCATCCGGTTTCACGCTGGACAGAATGCGTTCGACCGCCATGTTTTCTCCGAAGAACCTGCCACCCGGCAAAATACCCAAATTCCGGAACGGGGGTTCCGGCCTTGATAAACAAGAGGATAGTTTAACGGCTGGACATCGGGGAGACAAACGGGAGGCCGGCAGACCGCCAACCACCGGCACCGGCCCGACCGGGATCAGTCGCCGGCCTCGTCGATCCAGGCCATCTGGATCGCCTCCAGAATCTTTTCGCCGCAATGTGCCGGGTCGTCCTCGAACCCGTCGAGCTGCTGTACCCACTGGTAGAGATCGGTAAAGCGGACGGTGGTCGGGTCGATATCCGGATGCGCATCGCACAGGGCAATGGCAATCTCCAGGCTATCCGTCCATTTGAGACCCATAATGCCTCCTATTTATTCCTATGTTTCCTAATTGGAAAGACGAACGAAGTGCGAGAAAAGCAGTTGCATCCTGTGCTCGCGGCATTCGTACGTCTCTGTCAGCAAAGGGCTTCGTTAGTGGTGCTCTGAAACCATATTGATGGTGTATCGGGGGATCTCGATCACCAGGTCTTGTACGCCGATCCGGGCCTGGCAGCTGAGGCGCGAGGTCGGCTCCACGCCCCAGGCCTTGTCCAGCATGTCCTCTTCCTGCTCCTCGGCGGGCGCCAATGCTCCAAAGCCCTGGCGGATCACCACGTGGCAGGTGGTGCAGGCACAGGACTTCTCGCAGGCATGGTCGATGTTGATGCCAACATCGAGCAGCGCATCGCAGATGCTTGTGCCCGGCTCCGCATCGATGGTCGCGCCCTGCGGGCAGAGTTCGTTGTGTGGCAGGACATGCAGAAGGGTCATGGTGTCTCAGCTCTTGAATTCGTCCAGCCGGTGGCCGGCGAGCGCCGCGCGCACACTGGCGTCCATGCGGCGCGCGGCAAACGCCTGGGTGGCCTGATCGACCGCGGTAATCGCCTGTTTGATGGCGGCCGCGTCCGTTCCGGCGCGCGCATTGCGGAGCAGCGCTAGCGCCGCATCAATGGCCGCGCGCTCGTCCCGGCTCAGGTATTTCTCACCATCGACGCGCAGCGCTGCCTGCACCGCCTCCAGCACGCGGTCGGCGTCGACCTGTTGTTCACGCAGGTTGCGCGCCGTGTTGTCTTCGCTGGCATGCACGATCGAGTCACGCAACATGCTTTCGATCTCGGCATCCGTGAGGCCGTAGGACGGTTTCACCGTGATGGTGGCCTCGACCCCGGTGCCCTGCTCGCGCGCCGCCACGCTCAGCAGGCCGTCGGCATCCACCTGAAAGGTAACGCGGATGCGCGCCGCGCCCGCGACCATCGGTGGAATCCCGCGCAGCTCGAAACGCGCGAGCGAGCGGCAGTCGGACACCAGGTCGCGCTCGCCTTGCAGCACGTGGATGAGCAGCGCCGTCTGGCCGTCCTTGAAGGTGGTGAACTCCTGGGCGCGCACCGTCGGGATCGTCGAGTTGCGCGGGATGATTCTCTCCACCATGCCGCCCATGATTTCCAGACCGAGCGACAGCGGAATGACATCGAGCAGCAGCATGTCGGAGTCCGGCTTGTTGCCGGCCAGGATATCGGCTTGGATGGCGGCACCGATCGCCACGACTTTGTCCGGGTCGATACGGGTGAGCGGTTTGCGGCCGAAGAATGCCTCGACCTTCTCTTGCACGCGCGGCATGCGGGTCGATCCGCCGACCAGCACCACTTCCTGGATATCCTTTGGCTTGAGGCCGGCATCCTTGAGTGCGCGCCGCGTGGGCGTCAGCGTGCGCTCGATCAATGGATCGACCAGCTGAACCAGTGTCGAACGCGTGAGTTCTCCCTGCCAGACCGTGTCATCCGGGCGCAGCACCTGCACCGGAACGGCCGGCGCATCCGTCAGCGCCTGTTTGGCGGCGCGTGCGTCACGCAATAAACGGCGCTGCAGCTTGCGATCGGCGTGTTCGGTCAGGCCCGCGTGCTGCCACATCCAGTTGGCAATGGCGTGATCCCTGTCGTCGCCGCCCAGCGCGGAATCGCCGGCGGTGGCCAGCACCTCGAACACCCCGCGATTCAGACGCAGGATCGAAATATCGAAGGTACCGCCACCCAGGTCGTAGATTGCGAACACGCCATCAGCGCTCTGGTCGAGGCCGTAGGCCACGGCGGCCGCGGTCGGCTCGTTGAGCAGGCGCAGCACATTCAGACCGGCGAGACGCGCGGCGTCTTTGGTGGCCTGGCGCTGGGCATCGTCAAAGTAGGCCGGCACGGTGATGACCGCGCCGCTGAGTGCGCCACCGAGCGTGGCCTCGGCGCGCTGCTTGAGATTCCTGAGAATATCGGCCGAGACCTCGACCGGGCTGTGCTCACCGGCCACCGTTTTGATACGCGGCATGGCGGATGCGCCTGGACTGAACTCATACGGCAGCAGATTGCCGAGACGCTTCACGTCATCGATGCCGCGCCCCATGAGGCGCTTCACGGAGGCGATCGTATTCAGCGGGTCTTCCGCTGCCGCCTCGAGCGCCGCCTCGCCGACCTCGGGTCCGGCATCGCGCCGATAGTGCACCACCGACGGCAACAGGTGCCGGCCCTGCTCGTCCGGCAGCGTGTCGGCAACCCCGCTGCGCACCGTAGCCACGAGCGAATTGGTGGTGCCGAGGTCGATGCCGACCGCAAGCCGGTGCTCGTGCGGCGCGGTGGACTGGCCGGGTTCGCTGATCTGCAACAGTGCCATGGGTGAGATCTGTTTTGTGGAATGAACGCGGTACGACTCTACTCCAGTTCTTCGACCTCGTGCGCGAGCTTCTGGAGAAACTGCATCTCTCGCACCAGATTGCGCGCCTGCCGGCGCGCCGGCTCCGAGTTCTCCGCGAAGCGGGAGCGCAGCAGCGCGGTTCGCGCCTCGAAATCTTCTTCCACCCGCAGGCGCAGGGACTCCAGGCGCGCGTGCCGGTCGGCCGCCTCACGTGCCTCGGCCAGGCTTTCGCGCAACTCCATCTGCTCCATGAGAAAGGCCGGATCCATGGCCGTATCGGTGTCCTCGCCGGTATCGACTCCCTGCAAAGCGAGCAGGTAACGCGCGCGCGCCACTGGATCCTTGAGGGTCTGAAAAGCGGCGTTGACCTGCGCCGTCAGCTGCAACGAAAGACGCCGTTCCGGTTCGGAGGCTGAAGCAAAGCGGTCGGGATGAAAGCGGCGCTGCAACTCTCGATAGCGTGCGGCAAGGTCAGTGGCATCGAGATCGAACGTGCTAGGCAGGCCGAACAGCCCGAAATAATTCTTGGCCAAATCGGCCTGCATGCCGGCAGACGCTTGGCCGGTCAAACGGTAAAGCTTTCGCCACAGCCGCACGCACCCTTGACGTTCGGGTTGTCGAACTTGAAGCCTTCATTGAGGCCTTCCCGGGTGTAATCCAGGACCGTGCCGTCCAGAAACAGCAGGCTCTTCGGATCTACGATCAACTTCACCCCGTGACTCTCGAACACTACCTCGTCCGGCTGGATGGCATCCACGAACTCGAGCACATAGGCCTTGCCCGAGCAGCCGGAGGTGCGTACGCCGAGACGCAAGCCTTCGCCCTTCCCACGCTTGTCGAGGGACTTGCGCACATGTGCCGCGGCGGCTTCGGTGAGGCTGATTGCCATAGGCTTACCTTCTGTCTTCAGTGTCTGTCTGCGTGCAATCTCAGGCGGCATCTGCCTTGCTGCCTTTGGTGCGCTTCTGCTGGTAATCGTTGATCGCGGCCTTGATGGCATCCTCGGCCAGCACCGAGCAGTGAATCTTGACCGGCGGCAGCGCCAGTTCTTCGGCGATCTGGGTGTTCTTGATCTGTCCGGCTTGCTCCAGGGTCTTGCCCTTCACCCACTCGGTGAGCAGCGAGCTCGAGGCAATAGCCGAACCACAGCCATAAGTCTTGAACTTGGCGTCCTCGATGATGCCCTGTTCATTCACCTTGATCTGCAATTTCATCACGTCACCGCAGGCCGGTGCGCCAACCATGCCGGTGCCGACCGATTGATCGCCCTTGTCGAAGGCGCCGACGTTGCGCGGGTTTTCGTAGTGGTCCAGTACCTTGTCGCTGTATGCCATATCTTAACCTCAGTGTTGAGTTCTAAGTGTTGAGTTCCGAGTTTTGACAATTGTTGATCCGAACCAACAACTCATCACTAAAAACTCATAACTCATAACTGCCTTTTCAATGCGCCGCCCACTGTACCGTGTTGAGATCGATGCCTTCCTTGAACATGTCCCAGAGCGGTGAAAGTTCACGCAGCTTGCCGATTTTTTCTTTCACCAGTTTAATCGTGTAGTCCACGTCTTCTTCGGTCGTAAAGCGGCCGAGAGTGAAACGGATCGAGCTGTGCGCCAGCTCGTCGTTGCGCCCGAGCGCGCGCAGTACGTACGACGGCTCGAGGCTCGCCGAGGTGCAGGCCGAGCCGGAGGACACGGCGATGTCCTTGAGTGCCATGATCAACGACTCGCCCTCGACATAGTTGAAACTGATATTGAGGTTACCGGCGATACGGCGTTCCATATCGCCGTTCACGTACACCTCTTCAATCCCCTTAAGGCCATTATAGAGGCGATCGCGCAGCATGCGGATGCGCTCGCTTTCCTGCGTCATCTCGGCCTTGGCGATGCGAAACGCCTCGCCCATGCCGACACACTGGTGTACCGGCAAGGTACCGGAGCGCATGCCACGTTCGTGGCCGCCGCCATGCATCTGCGCCTCGAGACGCACACGCGGCTTGCGCCGCACGTACAACGCACCGATGCCCTTCGGACCGTAGACCTTGTGCGCTGACAACGACAGCAGATCGATGTTCATGCTGTTGACATCAATTGGCACCTTGCCGGCGCTTTGCGCGGCGTCGGTGTGAAACAAGACGCCCTTGGCGCGAGTAAGCTTGCCAATCGCCGCCAGGTCCTGAATCACCCCGATCTCGTTGTTGACGTGCATGAGAGACACGAGAATCGTGTCAGGGCGCAACGCCGCTTCGAGCTTCTGGATGTCGACGAGCCCATTCGGCTCAGGGTCGAGATACGTCACCTCGAAACCCTCGCGTTCCAGATGACGGCAGGTATCCAACACCGCCTTGTGCTCGGTCTTGCAGGTAACGATGTGCTTGCCCTTGCCCTTGTAGAACTGCGCTGCGCCTTTGATAGCGAGGTTGTTGGACTCGGTGGCGCCAGACGTCCAGACGATCTCCTTGGGATCGGCGCCGAGCAGCGCGGCAACCTGCGCGCGCGCCTCCTCAACCGCCTCGTCGGCGTGCCAGCCGAACACATGCGAGCGTGAGGCCGGATTGCCGAACTCACCGTCCAGCGTCAGGTAGCTGCACAATTTTTCGGCGACGCGCGGATCGACCGGCGTGGTCGCCGAGTAGTCCAGATAAATCGGTTTTTTCATGGCGAACCCTAACTATATCTCATGCGTCGGCACGGCCCAACCTGGCCGTGCGTCACCCGTATGGCGCTCAGCGCGTCGCCACTACTGACACGCGTTTTTCGCGATTGCGGTCTCGCTGACGCTCCGCGACCTCACGCACGTTCGGTTCGGCCACGAGGTCGGCGAGCGTAATACCGTCGAGGAAGGCATGGATACGTTCACTCAACGCGTGCCAAAGATCATGCGTCAGGCAGCGTTCGTCGCCCTGGCAGTTTTTGTCGCCGCCGCAACGGGTGGCGTCAATATTCTCGTTGATCGTGATCACGATCTGCGCCACGGTGATCTTGTCCGGTGGCAACGCGAGCGTATAGCCCCCACCCGGGCCACGTACGCTGTCCACCAGGCCGTTACGGCGCAGGCGCGCGAACAGCTGTTCAAGATAGGACAGTGAAATGCCCTGGCGTTTGGCAATGTCGGAAAGGGTTACGGCGCCCTGTTGGTAATGAAGCGCCAAGTCGAGCATGGCAGTTACCGCATAGCGTCCTTTGGTTGTCAGTTTCATGGCACAGGCCCAAGGTTTAGGTTTGATTTACCAAGTGCTACTCTGTCATACCCGACATATTCAGTCAAGTATTAAATCTCGCACTATCTGGCTTGGCACTCGGAACGAGGACTTAAGTCTTCCGGCCCTTGGTGGCATTTGTACGCACGACTGTCTTGCTTTCCATGTCGGCATCCGCCGTCTTTCCGGATCCCTTCCGAAGTATACGATCCAGCGATTCCAGCCGATCATCGACCGCATGCAGGTGGTCGAGAATGCGATCCAGCGCCTGGTTGACCGGATCAGGTAACTGACCGTGATGCTGGCCATAGGCATCGAATCCAATCTTTTTCGCCATCGCGCGACGCTTCTCAGAACCGGCCTCGTCTTTGGCGATGACAATCCGTCCGGGGATCCCAACGACCGTGGCGTCTGCGGGCACATCCCTCACCACTACCGAATTCGAGCCGATACGCGCATTGTCACCGATCATGATCGGACCGAGAATCTTCGCGCCCGCACCCACCACGACGTTCTTGCCAAGCGTCGGATGACGCTTGGCCTTTTCCCAAGTGGTGCCGCCGAGTGTCACACCGTGATACAGCGTGCAGTCGTCGCCGATTTCGGCGGTCTCGCCGATCACGACGCCCATGCCATGGTCAATAAAAAAGCGCTTTCCGATAGTGGCGCCCGGGTGAATCTCGATACCGGTCAGCCAGCGCGAGAACTGCGCCAGTACGCGGGCGAACAATTTCAGCCGCCAACGCCACAGGCGATGCGAAACCCGATGTGCCCAGACCGCATGCAGACCGGGATAGGTCAGCAACACTTCAAGGGTTGAGCGCGCCGCCGGGTCGCGCTCAAATACACTGCGGATATCGTCGCGGATGCGCTGAAACATGCTGGCCTCTGCTGCTGGATTAAACCATTCCCGACTATTTCAATCAAGATTTTGGCTTGGGCAACGGCTGTGTGGCGGCAGACAGTATGCCACGCAGTATGTTGACCTCGTTACTCGTGAGTTCGATGCGATTGAACAGACGCATAATCCGGCGCCGGAGCAGGCGGGGATTGTTCGGATCAAGAAACCCGGTCGCCACCATCACCTGATCGAGGTGTTGGTAGAAGCGCTGCACCTCACCGCTGGTCGCCAGCGGTTCGCCCAGCATCTCGGCGGCATCGGCGGGCGCCGCTGCATCGCCCGCCTCGATCGCACGCCGGATCTCATAGGCAATCACCTGCACCGCGCAGGCCAGGTTGAGGGAAGAGAATTCCGGATTGGCCGGAATATTTACCAGTATCTGGCAGCGATCGAGCTCGTCGTTACTCAGTCCGGTGCGCTCCCGTCCAAATAACACTGCAACCTCACGCCCGGTGGCGGCGGCGGCAACCACCCGGCGCGCGGCCTCGTCCGGCGCCAGCATCGGCCAGGCAATGCGCCGTTCGCGTGCGCTCGCCCCGATCACCAGATGGCAGTCCGCAATCGCGTCATCGAGCGTGGCACACACCCGCGCCTGTGCCAGCAGGTCGTCCGCGCCGGCGGCGCGTGCGCTCGCCTCCTCTCCCGGGAATTCCTCCGGCGCCACCAGCACCAGGCGCGTGAGGCCCATGTTCTTCATGGCGCGCGCGCAGCCGCCGATGTTGCCGCCATGGGATGGATGGACGAGCACGATGCGGATGTGGTTCAGGGACATGATGAATGGGTGGGGCAATTTTCCAAACAGGTTGGCGGCGGTTACAATGCGCCGCTTTACCGCACTTTAACAATCCGGGGAATTCCATGCATCCGATGCTGAACACGGCCGTGAAGGCCGCGCGCCGCGCCGGCAAGGTGATCATGCGCTACGCCAGCCAGCTCGACCGGCTGACCGTCGAAAACAAGGGGCGCAATGATTTCGTCAGCCAGGTGGACCGCGAGGCCGAGGCCGAGATCATCGAGGTGCTGAAGCGCGCCTATCCGGACCACGCCATTCTCGCGGAGGAAACCGGGCGCCAGGGTAAAAGCGAATTCCTCTGGATCATCGACCCGCTCGACGGCACCACCAACTACCTGCACGGCTACCCGCAGTTTGCCGTGTCCATCGGGCTGCACCAGCAGGGCCGCGCCACCCAGGCAGTGGTGTTCGATCCGCTCAAAAACGAACTGTTCACCGCCTCGCGCGGCGGCGGCGCGCAGCTCAACGACCGGCGCATGCGCGTGAGCGGTGTCAGCCACATGGATGCGGCGCTGCTCGCCACCGGCTTCCCCTACAAGTCGATGGACAACCTTGAGGTCTGGATCAACACCTTCCGCACCCTGCTGCCGCGCGTGAGCGGCGTACGCCGCGCGGGTTCGGCGTCGCTCGATCTCGCACATGTCGCGTGCGGACGGCTGGATGGATTCTGGGAGTTCGGGCTGAGCCCGTGGGACATGGCGGCCGGTTGCTTGCTGATCGAAGAAGCCGGCGGTCTGGTCGGCGATTTCTGCGGCGGACAAAACTTCGTCGACGCCGGCCATGTGATCGGCGGCACGCCGAAGATCTACAATGAACTCCTGGGCCTGATACAGCCGCACGTTCCGCCAGACTGGTGCCGCAGAGGTTCCGGCTCCTAACGGGCGACGTCCGCGAACACCACCTGCGCGAACGCACTGCTACGCTCCACCACGTTCAACACGCGCACCCGCCGCGGCGGCGACGCGCTATCAACGATCTCGATGTCTTCACCGGGCTGGCAAGTGCCGCGCGCCACCAGCAATGTGGCCGGCTGGCGCAATGCCTCGATGGGCGGCAGTAACAACGCCTGACTGAAGGGCACGACATCGGTGCCGGCTGGGCGCACGGCAAGCGGATGCGCATGCGGAGCGAGCATCTCGACACCCATCTCGACATGGCGCGGGTCCGCGCTTTTCACCCAACGCACCGCGCCGATGCGCCACTGATTAAGCGTCGGGTTCTGGATACCAATTACGTCCCCCACGCGCACTGGAATCCCGGCCTCACCGCTGCGTGCCAGCGACAGACCGCCGGCACTTTCGTCACGCACCTGCCAACGACTGTCGATACGGAACAACTCCGGCAGCGGCGCCGTCACCGGCCGCTCTTCGTGTGACTCCGCTTCCAGGGCGAGGCGATCAGGCGCCTCCGCGGCTTGCTCCGGGATAGCAACGGGTGCCTGCGGCGGCGTGAATGGCCGCTGCCCATCGCTGAAAAAGTGAACGGCATTGAGACCCACACACAACGACAACGGCAAACGGGAATGATGCCGGGAAAACTGGCGCCGGCCGGCGAGCCCCCAGAAGCGCAACATGCGTTTCAGGGTATCCACGCAGGCCGCACCGACGCATTCGAAACCGAGTCCGAGGGTGCGCGGTAATTCGCCTTTTTGCAGACGCTTGCTGAAATCGTGCGCGACCCGCGCCAGTTCGATGGCGTTGAGGGCGCGCAACGACGGTGCCGGTTGCAACGGCACATCGCGCGGAAAAGGAACCGCCGAATGATCCGCATCGAAATTGATCAGGAAATGCCCGACCGGATCGACGGCCTGGATCCCGGCACTGATCGCGGCCTTCTCCCCCCAACGCGCGAGAAACGCATTCACCTGGTGGCATTCATTCTGCGGCAGTTGATAGGGCCCGCATAAACCGAGCAGCAACGTCTGCAGATAAGCGCGCGTCACGGTCGTGCCCTGCTCGAGACCATCGATGACGAGAAGCTGCCGCTCCTGGCCATGCTGCTCCGCATACCGGTAGAAGCCATGAATCTCCTTCCAGATGCCCGGCGGTGAGGGCATGTACACCTGATAGGAACGGAGCAACACCTCGCCGAGATAGCGGATGGCGCGCTCCAGAGCGAGCAGAAAGGCTTCGCTCTCCCAAGGCTTGCGCTCACTCAAACTGGCCTTCACGACATGCTTGTAACCGTGGGCCATTTCCATATGCAACTGACAGAGAAAATCAGCCAGTTGCTTCAGACGCGGCTTAAGCGGCAGGGAGAGGCGAGCAAAATGCGGTTGCAGACCGGCAGCGACCGCTGCCACCGGCTTGCGGTACAGCTCCATGAGGACCAGCCGGTCGTCCGCTTCCAGGGGCATACGGTTCAGGGTAAACAACGCCTGATAAATCTGTTGTGCCGCCTGCACGCTGTCGGTCAGCGGCAGCGCCGCCAGCCAGGCCTCGGCCTCGCCCGGACGGGTCTCCACCACCCAGGCGGAAGTTCGCCATGACGGCAATGCGAATACCGGAGGCGCGGAATTCTCGGGCTTTTGGGGCAGATCGAGCTGGCTCATGACCGGATAAATTTGGCTATCGGTATTCCCACATGCTGGTCGAGGTCTCACACCACGTCAAGTGGAATTCCTTTACGCACAGCATGTTATCGTGGCGTAGCGTTCCCGACCCGCGGTCGCGGATGCGACCGCCCCTGTGGCGTGGATAACCGGGGGGAACCTGCTCGTGTCAATTTAATTCAGCCGTTCCAGCGTGTATCATCGCGCCTCGCCATTTCTGCTGCCGGAGAGAAGCAATGACCTACGTGGTCACCGAAAACTGCATCAAGTGCAAATACACCGACTGCGTGGAGGTCTGCCCCGTGGACTGCTTCCACGAAGGCCCGAACATGCTGGTGATCGACCCGGACGAATGCATCGACTGCACGCTGTGTGTGCCGGAGTGTCCGGCAAATGCCATCTACGCAGAAGATGACGTCCCAACTGGGCAGGAACAGTTTCTGCCATTGAATGCCGAACTGGCTAAGAAATGGCCGGTGCTCACCGAACGCAAAGAGCAGCCCGCCGATGCCGCCGACTGGGACGGCAAACCGGACAAACTGAAACTATTACAACGTTAATCACCGGCACCGAACGAGCGGAACCGCTCGCGTGAAGATCAGACGAAAAACTCAATGCTCCCGGGATACCGGAACCACGGCCAGCGGCGCCGAAGTTCCAGCGCCTGAACCGTCCGCGGCCACCACGCAATTGCGCCCGCGCGTCTTGGCGGCATACAAGGCCACGTCCGCTTGGCGCAGCAGCCACAGACCCGGGTCCTCGAGCGTGGCACGCTGATCGGCAGCGAGGCTCGCCAGCCCGAAGGACGCCGTCACCCGCAGGCTCGTGCCACGTGTCGAGGTGAGTGCAAGGCTGGCGACGGCGGCGCGCAGGCGCTCGGCAATCTCTGCGGCTCGCTGTGTTCCGGTGGCCGGCAACAGCAGGACAAACTCTTCACCGCCATACCGCGCCAGCACATCGCTGGTACGCAGCCCTTTGCTGAGCGCGCGTGCCGCCTCTTGCAGGACATGATCCCCGGCCTGATGACCATGCAGATCGTTGATCTGCTTGAAGCGATCGAGATCCACCAGCAGACAGGAAAGCTCCCCGCCCCGGCGTAGCCACTGGCTGATCTCCTCACGCAGCCGCCGATCGAAAAACCGGCGGTTTGCAACCTGCGTCAGCATGTCCGTGAGGCCGTCGCGCCGCAGGCGTGCGCGATTCACACTATTGTCGATACAGATCGCGGTCACTGCGGCCAGGTGTTCGAGTAGATCAGTCGCCGTGTCCGGCGTGAAGTGATGCGCATCCGCACTCGCCTGATTGAGGCTGCCCACCCGCTCCCCGCGCAACACGAGCGGCGCGATCGCCATGGACTGCAGCGCGACCCTGGCGTGCGGAAAGAATCTCTGCAGGCAGGCACGGTCGACCGCGCCAAGCAGTGGCGATTCCGGCGGAATCTGCCCTGGCAATAACGAACGAAGCGCGACGAAGGTGCGGTTTGTCGGCGCGCCGTTTTCCTGCTCCAGCAAGCGAGTCAGCTCGTAGTCTGGATCGAGCCAGGCTACGGAAACCGCGTGCACCCCGGGAAAACGTGCCGGTAAGTCCCGGGACAGAACCTCGAGCACCGCTTGCAACGTCTCCGCTGCCAGCATGCGCAGTTCGATTTCCCGGAATCCCGCCCAGATGCGCTCGTTTCCGCGCAGCCGCGATTCCAAATCGTTGTCGAGCACGGTCTGCGGCGAAACCGGCACGATGGTCCGTGCCTGCCGCCGCGTTGTCTGAAAACGGCGCAAGAGCGTGCGGAAAAAACCTTCTTTAGCGGGCCGGTTCGGCTTTCTTTCCATCCTGGAGCCCAAGGGCGGCCAGCAATTCGGCGGCCGGCGCATAGCCCGGCAGCACGCGGCCATCATCCATCACAATCGTCGGTGTTCCTTCCACACCGACTTCGTGACCGAGACGCACATGCTCGTCCACCGGGTTGGCACAGGTCTTCATCTCCAGCTTTCCACCGCTCTTGGCGATACCGATCGTCTTCGCCCGGTCCTTAGCGCACCAGACGGCGATCGAACGGTTGTAGGTTTCCGAACCCTTGCCGGCACGCGGATACAACAGGTAACGCACCTTCACCCCGGCCTGCGTGAGTTTGGGCACCTCCTGATGCAGGCGCGCGCAATACGGGCAATCCACATCCGTGAACACGGTGAGCGTGCGTTTGGGCTTCTCCGGGCCGAACACAATCATGTTGGCCTCGCCCAGCGCATCGATCGACTTCAGCACAAGACTACCACGACGCATCGCCGTCAGATTGCGGCGGCCTTCGAGATCGATGAGGTCGCCCATCAGCATGTATTGACCGTCGGCGGAAACATAGGCGACGCGTGCACCGAACACCATTTCATACAGGCCCGGTATCGGCGATGGTTTGAGCTCGGTGATTGCAATCTCAGACAAACGTTGTTGCAAACGCTGCTTGAGTTTTTCAGAGTCATCCTTGGCCTGGACGGAATGGGTCAGGAGTAGAGCGCACAGGGCGCCCAACGTTGTACGCAAAAATATGGTCACAGGGGGGGTTCCCGGAGGCTGGTGGATGGAAGGCCGGTATGGCGTCTATCGGCATGATACCGCCGCAGCGCCCCGCCACCAAGGCGGCCGCGAATCGCTGGACAAAGGCGTCTCTGTTCGCCTCCGCTGTGCTGCCAGCACCACCTGGGCGGGGGCAGCGCCAGGCCTTTGGGATGCCGGGTTTCCATCCTGCCACACGCTGACCGGCACGCACTAAGGATTTTCCTATTCCGACCCCTCCCACATATCCGCCCTGCGGCTGCTATTATCGATAATGATCCTAAGAACAGCTCTGTAAACAGCGCCAAGTGTGATTACTCCTGATCCAACAATAATACCGGGGGAGCGCGTACCGGGAAGATCGCGCCTCGGCAGCTGGCTGAGACGCCGCCTCGGATTCGACAGCATCCGGGGCCGCTACCTGTTGGTGGCCGGATTTTTTGCGGCCATTGTGCTGGTCGCCGGTTGGGCCGCCCAGAGAATGGTCGATCAGACCTCTCATCAGAGCACGGTCAATGTTACCGAGCGCGAACTGATCAGCCGTCAACTCAACGACCTGAGCGACGACATCTGGCTGACCGAAACCGCGCTGCAGGGCTATTTGCTGACACCCGAAAAACAGCAACGCGTGGCGACGCTTGGCGCCATTGATCACCTTATCGCCGACACTGAAAACCTGTCCCGCACCGACTGGGCGCAGCGCGCTCCCACCCGGCGGGAGCAATTGCAGCGGATGACGGAGGATATCCAGGAACTGCGCCGGCAAAGTGATCGCCTGATGGAAATCCGGGCAGACGCGGAAAAGCTGTTTCCCGCCATGCGCCACATGCTCGAAAACATGTTGCCCAACAACCTTCGATTCCTGACCTATGCCACGCTCGCCATGGACGAATCGCGCGAACGGCGCGGCGCGCCTTCCCAAGAGGAAATTCATGGACTGTTCGCAGAAGCTCGCTATGCCTGGTCGATCATGATCGGCAACTTCCGGGTGTTTGTGGCAAACCGTTTCGGTGTCTTTCCCGGCGACCCGCAAGCCGGCATGAAGAATCAGCACCAGCAGATCGAGTTTTATCACGAGATGGTCGAGCGTCACCTTGCGGCGCTTGCCCGATTCGAGGCAAAGAACAGTCTTGAGTTCCAGCAGGGCGAATCGTTGGCAAACATGCGCAGAATCAGCCAGGAATGGCACCATGCCTATCTGGCAGCTGCAGCCATCTACAGTTCGGAGCGCTGGCGTGCGGACGTGCCGCTGCTGCGCGACACCATCAGTCCGCTGTTTTCCCGCCTGTGGGTGGAGCTGAACGTGCTGCGCG
>Ga0105100_10000486_pt1 | contig 23536 bp, 25 predicted proteins | sample PPLLak12cMay2015_2_FD_87033 | JGI IMG/M metagenome (GOLD analysis project Ga0105100, IMG submission 87033) | Freshwater sediment microbial communities from Prairie Pothole Lake near Jamestown, North Dakota, USA - PPLs Lake P8 Core (1) Depth... | ecosystem: Environmental > Aquatic > Freshwater >...
TCGGTGAGCATGCAGGATCCGAGGCTGCCACTGGCGAACCCCGAGGACCTGAAGATTCCCCGGTGCCTGGAGACGGCCGACGAGGCCATCGCGGTGGTGCGCGCTTATCACGCGAAGTGGCTGACGCAGCAGGCGGGTTAGGTAGGCTGCACGAGACGCTACTGACGAACGAGCCGCCGCCTGTCAGACCGGTCGGTCGGCCGGTCACACGCGCCTCTGGCCAGCACAAGCGCATGCGCCAACTCGCCTGAACCGCGCGCTCAGACAGGCCGAGTGGTGGCCGACGGCGCGTGTGTCGGTATCGCGAACGGCACGACCTCCAACGGTCTGACAGGCGGCGGCTCGTTCGTCAGCAGCGCCCCGTCCGGTCGCTAAGCCCCCACCGCAACAGCCACGCTCGGGTAGGCGTGCACAGTGGCGGCGTCGAGGCCGGCCCGAACGAGCGCCTCGCGCACGCCTGCATGAGCACCGGCCAGGCGCAGCTCCACACCGCGCGCCTTCAACGCGTGGCGAAGCTCGATGAGCATGTCGGCGCCCGCCAGGTCGATGTTCGGGACCGTGCCCAGGAAGAACACCGCGGTGTCCACGCGGTCGGTGCGCGCGTCCAGCAACTCGAAGAACCGATCGCGCACGTAGTCCACGTTGAAGTACAGCAGCGCTCCGTCCGAGCGGAAGATGAACACGCCGGGCAGACGGGCGCGATCGGGACCCCCGCTGAGCGTCGGGAACAGGTCGGTCTGCCCCACCCGCCCGAGCTCCGCCGTGTTGGGCTGTGCGCCCCGCCGCAGGAGCAGCAACACGGACAGCACGGCGCCAAGGAGCACGCCGCGGAGGATGCCCTGGCCCAGCACGCCGAGAAACGCGATGCCGGCGATCCTGAACTCCATGGGGCTGAATCGCCACAGCCGGGCCATCGCGCCGACGTTCACGAGGCCGGTGACCGCGGCCAGGACGATGGCGGCCAGCACGGGCTGCGGAAGATCGCGGAGCACGCCCGAGAACCCCACCGTCACCGCCAGGATGATGCCGGCCGACACCAGGCCGGAGAGGGGCGTCTTCGCGCCGCCCGACTCGTTGACCAGCGACTGCGACATGCCGCCGCTGATGGGAAACCCGTGGCCGAGTCCGGCCAGGAGGTTGGCGCTGCCAATCGCGAGCAGCTCGCGGTTTGGATCGAAGCGGTAGCCGTGCTTGAGCGCGAACATGCGGCCGATGGCCGCCGTTTCGACCGACGCCAGCAGGAAGCACGCCAGCGCGATGGGAACCACGCCGTCGAACTCCGCGATGCCGAGCGATGGAAGGCCAAACGGCGGCAGACCTTGCGGCACGGCGCCGAGCGTGCGCACGCCTCCTGCTCCGAGGTCCAGGGCGATCGTCGCAGAAATGCCGAGCGCTACGACCGCCAGCGCAACGGGGTCGGCCCGGGAACACTCGCTTGCCCACCAGCAGTGCCGCGAGCGCAACGAGCCCGAGGCCCAGCGACAGCCCATGCGTCTCGCCGATGTGCTCGACGATGTGCGCCATGCGCGGCCAGAAGCCGCCTTCACCACCTGGAAAGCCGAAGAGCTTGGGAATCTGCGTGCTGGCGAGCACGAAGGCAATGCCGCACTTGAATCCGATCAGCACCGTCTCGGAGACGAAGTTGACGATGGCGCCGGCCTTGGCGGCCCACGAGACGATGGCCATCACGCCGACGAGCAGCGCCAGGCCCATGGCGAGCGCCGCAAACCGCTGCGGATCGCCGCCGGCCCGCCGAGCGAGGTCCCGACCAGGAGCGAGATGGCCGAGGTCGCGGCGACGGCCGTGTGCCGCGAGCTGCAGAACACCCAGTACACCAGCCCGCCGAACAGGCAGGCGTAGAGCCCGGCCTCGGGAGGCAGGCCCGCGAGCGAGGCATCCGCAATCGCCGAGGGCAGGACGTAGGCGGCCAGCGTGATGCCCGCGACGACGTCGAGGCGCAGGTTCCGTGGATCGTACGAGGCCAGCCAGTCGATAGCGCGCATGCGGCGGTGCACGGAGTATACGGCGCGAGCCGCTTCGAGCGTCGAGCCGAGCTGCGGTATCATCCGCCGCATGACCCTTGGGCAACGTCAGCACCCGCGCCAGCCTGGCCCGTTCGAGGGCTCCTGGAAGGGATCGACTGGAGATGCCAGCTGCAAGATCACCGCGCTCAGCCCGAGCGGGTGCTTCGTCGACAGCCCGGTCGCGCCGGAACCAGGCGCGACCATCATGGTGAGCGTGATGTTCGGCGACACCAGGTTCACCCTGCCGGCGGACGTGGTGTATCGCGATCGCATCCAGGGCTTCGGTGTCCGCTTCCAGCCCTCCGATCAGTCTCGCGCGCTCGCGTACGCGATGGGCCTCTAGCGGCCCTCGAGACTCACCCGATGGAAGGCGCCTCGGCCAGGTGCCGCCACCGTCGGATGAGCAGCACGTAGACGACCCCGTAGAGCCCGATCACGACCAGGCCAATCCATTCGATCTGGAGCGGCGTGAACTGGAACGCCAGGACCAGGCTGCACACGAGCAGCCAGTGGCCGGCCACGTAGGCCGTGGTGCCGAGCCTTCGCGCCGTGAGGCCCAGGTTGTCGGAATAGAGCCGGATCAGCGAGTCCAGGGAGTTGATCACGAACACCACGCCGACCACGACCATCGCCATCGCCAGCACCGCCGGCACGCGGGCCTGCTGGCGGAAGTAAAAGTAGAGCACCGAGAACCAGGCGGCCAGCGGGATCGACGGAATGACCAGCAGCGCCGCGGCGAGTTGCCACGTGCGCATCCCGCCGACGAAGCGCGACACGAACTGGCCGATCATGATGCTCCACGAGAACCACCAGAACAGGTAGAAGGCGTGGTAGTCCGAGATCGGCAGCACGAAACGCGGCAGCGCCGTGAAATATGGGCCGAGGTCGGCAGCACTGGAGGCGAAGCCGCGCACGCCCATCCCCGACGTCAACCACATGGCGGCTGCGAGTGCACCGAAGGTCCACATCGATCCCACGCTCAGGACCCGGACGTAGCGGATGTGCGTGCTCGTCAGCACCGACATCAGCACGGCGAGCGCCACCACCGCGTAGCGCTGGGCCTCGCCAATCGACGGCACGTAGAACGGAAGGTTGCGCCACAGGAGGTGCGCGGTGAACGCACACGTCCCGATGATGACCACGTTGTTGACGAACTTCACGTGGGGAAGCTCGAACAGCCGCAGGCGCGGCTCGACGACCAGGAAGTAGAAGGTGGTGAGGAAGTAGAAGCCCCAGACGAGGAAGCCCCAGAAGCCAAAGGCGATGGCCAGCGGGTTGGCAAAGGCGTACTCGGGCTCCCGCGCGTACACCGGGAACTCGGTCAGCGGCATCATGACGAGGCCGACGTCGAGGCCCGACGTGAAGAGCAGCGCCATGAAGCCGAGCAGCGAGAGCGGCATGGGCCCTTCCACGCGCCGCCCTCCCCACTTGAGGATGATGATCGCCGATGTCAGCAGCGTGACGACAATGGCGGCCGACAGGATGGTCTGGAGGACCATCAGCCCTTCGTGAGCCGCGTGAGCACACTCATCGCCCCGGTCACGCCCAGGGCGACGCCATTGAGGAAGTCCCGACGCAGGATGTCGGTGGACATCCGGCGGTGGCGATCGCCCTTGCTCATTGAATCGTCCCCTCTCCTGTCTGCGCCTTCCGCGTCATCTGCACCCCTGCCTGACCTGCGCGATCCGCGGCCCGCGTCGGGTGAGCTCGTGCGGCCGCGCCGCGTCGCCCCGCCCCACCGGTCGGCCAGCCGGTCACCTGCCCTCCGGCCCCGCCAAAGCACTTGGGCGAACTCGCCCTGCATCACGAGGCTCAAACAGCGCCCTGTCCCGGCCTGCGGTCAGGTGTCGGCGTCCTTCGTCGGCTGGCCTCCAACGGTGGGCCGGGCGACGCCGCGCGGTCGCACGAGCGTGCCGGCGTGTGCTGACGGAACGCCATCGGCGCATCTGCGGCTCTGCCTCGTCCGCGCCATCTGCGGCCCTGTGCCGTCTGCGTCATCTGCGCAATCTGCGGCCCCCGTGCCATCTGCGTCTCAGGCTAGCCCCCGGCTCACGAGAATCTCCTGCACGGCGCGGTGCGCTTCGTCGAAGGCCTGGTTGGTGAAGGCCGCCGCGCCCGCATCGGAGTTGGCGATGGTCACCCGGCCGAACCGCTGCCGGCCAATCACGTGCGGTCGCTGCTCGGGCGGCACGTCTGGGTCCGCCAGCGTGTCGTAGGTATACGAATAGCCGTCGGGCCAGCGGTTCACCGCGATGCCCACGATATCCGTGGCCGGATCGAATCCGGTGCCGGCCAGCATCCGAGCGAACTGCCGGCGGATCGACAGCTCGAAGTCGTGGAACGTCATCGTGCGCAGCTCCTGCTGGCCGATGCGGTTCTGCTCCTTCCGCGGCAGACCAGGGCTGTTCGGGTTTCGCACCATGTGGACGACGATGGGCTCGCCTGGCGTGGTGACGCCGCGATAGCCGCCCACCGTTGTGCCAGGGTCGAGACTGCTGCTCGGGTGGTACATGCCCGGCGCGCTGATGCTGGCCACGCCGAGCTGCTTGAAGGCGGTCCAGCGGCGAATCAGCACGTTGGTGTACAGCATCGGCACCTTCACCGAGTACGCGAGCGCCTGTCTCTGTGCGACGGGCAGCTCGGGCACCAGCCTGGGGATCATCGCGTTATAGCAGGCCAGCACCACGTGGCGGCCGCGCACGAGGTGCATGCGCCCGTCGCGGAGGTACGCGACCTTCACGGTCCCGGCCTTCTCGGGAAGGCCGTCGTGCGCCACCCTCACCACGGTGCTGTTCAACCGGATGCGAGCGGCAGACCCGCTGTCGTCGAGGCGATCGTACGCCACCGCCGCGTTGCCAATGGTCTGCATGTCGTGGGCGCCGGGAATGGCCTTCGGCACCAGGCGGGACACCAGGAGCCGGGCAATCGACGCGTTTCCGTCAGGAAAGTGGAACGTGTAGCTCGCCTGGCGGAACTGCTCTTCGTTCGGGAGGCCCAGGCCATCGAAGCCCGCGGACCCGCGCCGCGCCGCTTCGAGCGCGGGCGTCGTGTCCACACGCTTGTTGTTGCGACCGCCCTGCCCGAGGAAGAACGGCAGCGCGTCCGGGCTCATCTTCGCGTGCGTCAGGAGGAACTCCTGGTAGCTGATCGTCGCCAGCGTCGAACGCTTCTGCTCCACCGACAGCCCGGCCATGTAGTCCGGGTTCTCGCCGTACAGCCGGATCAGGTCCCTCCGCGCGCCATCCGACAATGGCGCCTTCGCGAAGAACTGGTCCCACGGCAGCCGGCCAGTGCCCACCACCAGCCGGTCCTCGCCGAAATGCTCCTTGTCGAAAAAGGTGCTGGGGCCGAGGCCATGCGTGTCGAACAACTCACGATTGGCGAACTCGGCGTTCCGCTGCACGTCGATCCCGAGGTCCTCCACCAGCCGCTTCGACATGTAGCTGTACGGATACGGCGTCGCGATGCTCATCGTCCCGCCGAAGCTCACGAACGTCCGGCCGTTGTAGACGAACTCGTTGCGCTTGGCGTGGCCCCCGAAGTCGTCGTGGTTGTCGAGGATCAACACTCGCTGGCTGGTGCCGAGCGCTTCCTGCCAGAAATACGCGGCGGAGAGGCCCGAGAGCCCGGCGCCGACGATCACGAGGTCGTAGGTCTCGCTCGTGTCCACGTCGATGCCGGGGAACTGCGCGTACTGGCCGGCATCAATTGCGCCGAAGGCCTCGACCGCCGATGCGTGCTGCCCGCGGAGGCCGAGGCGGCGAGGGGGATAGGCGTCAGGCGGCTGCGCCTGGCCAGCCAGCGCCTCGGGTGCGGCATGCGCCGGCCGCGCGTGGAGCGCGGACACGGCGCCGACGCCGATGGCAAGACCGTTCAGGAAGTCGCGCCGGTCGATGCGCCGGTCCATGCCGAGGTCGCGAAACTCGTGCTGTTCGCTCATCGCTCTCTCTCGTCTCGGGCGGTCGCGCCCGCGTCCGCTGTCCGGGGCTATGAGATCATCTCCGGCTCCAGGACCCGCTCGACCACTTTGCCGCCTGCGACGCCCACGTGATAGCACTTCGCGCCGGCGCGGGTGGCCACCACGCGCTTCACCTCGTTGTCCTCGAAGTAGATGCCGGCGTCGTTGTCGCAGGCGTAGCCGGGCTTCATCTGTCCCGATCCGATCAGCTTGTGATACAGCGGGCGGCGGTCCTTCTCGGCGTCGTAGTGCGGCGAGTGGCTGCCCTTCAGGAAACCCAGTCCCTGCACCGTCGTCAGCGCCTTTGGACGCGAGTCGGTGGTGCCTTCCTCGAACCAGCAGAGGGACCCGGCGCTGGCGCCGCCCAGCACGATGCCGCGATCCCACGCCTGCCGCAGCACCACGTCGATGCCCTGCGCCTTCCAGATGGCCTGCTGGTTCAGTGTGTTGCCGCCGGAGCAGACGATGCCGTCCACGGAGAGGAAGACCTCCTCCCAGCTGCGCGTCTGGCGAGGGCTGGCGATGAAGCTGACCTGGTGCGACGCCTCGACATTGAGCGGCGCGCAGTTCTGGTACCAGGTGATGATGCCGTTCGGCGAGTCCGCGGACGCCGTCGGCAGGTAGCAGAGCTTCGGGCGCGGCTTTCCGGTGAGCCCGGCCATGTAGCGGATGAAGGCGGTATTGAAGCCGCCTCCCGCGATGAGGATCTTGCGCGAGGACGTTCCCGCCGTCGTCTGCGTGGCCGACTCATCGTTGGACGAAGCCACGACCGGCACGCTCCGGAGGACGGCGGCGGCGCCGAGGATGGAGGAAGCGACGAAGGCCCTGCGGTTCATGTGCAGGATTCTACGAGATACCGCTCCTCAGGGGATCGTCACGGACTGGACCGCGCGATCAGCCGATCTTCGAACGCGTAGTCCACGGGCCTTCGCGGCTGCGTGCGGTACCACGCGTACCCCTTGCGGAGCGCCTCCTCCAGCGGCGTGGGTTTCACGCCCAGCACGCGTGGCGCCTTCTCGATGACCGACGACAGCGGCGGGAGGTCGAGAAACTCGCCGAAATAGAGCGAGCCGCCCATCAACTGCCCGCCCGCCGCGTGAATCCCGGTACGCGGCACCGGCACGAACCTCGGCTCCACACCCGCCACCCGCGCCAGCGCCTCCACGAACGTCCGCTGCGTCGTCTTCTCCACGTGGCCGACATTGAACGCCTGACCCGCGGCCTCTGGCACCTCAATGGCCCGCACGCACGCCTCGGCCACGTCGTCCACGAACGCCCAGGGCATCGGCCCGTCGCCGCCGTCGGGGAGGATGACGGGGCGGCCGTCGAGCAGCCGATCCCAGAAGAACTGCTCGCGATAGAACGGCTGCCGCGGCCCGTGCACGAAGGGCGGTCGGAAGGTCACCACCGGGAAGCCCGACGCCCGGTGCATCCGGAACAGCGCGCGCTCGGCAGTAGCCTTGTGCTGCACGTAAGGATTTGGAAAGTCGTCGGGCGCGAGAGGTTCGTCTTCGCGGTGATCGACACCCGGCGGGTAGGCCGCGATGCTGGACATGAACACGTAGCGCTGCAACTGATCGCCGCAGCTTCGCGCCGCGGCCTCCACCTGGCTCGCGGGCGTGCCTCTCTGCCAGTCGTACGCCAGGTCGAACACGGCATCGAAGCGGCCGTCGGCGAACAATCGTGCAAGGGTGGGCAAATCTGCGCGATTGGCCTGCAGGTTCCTCACCTTCGGGCCCAGGTCATGGGTGTCGCGGCGGTGCATCACCGCGACGTCGTGACCACCCTCGACGAGTCGTTCGACGATGCGACGGCCCATGAACGCGGTGCCGCCGATGACCAGGATGCGCATGGCGGCCGATCCTACCGCGATCCGCGGAGGACGCCTGGCTGCTATCTCAGCCGTGTGCAAACGCCAGTGTTCGATTCCCGCCCGGACTTCGTTCGATCTCAGGAGTATGATGCTCGCCGTCGACGCCCTCCCATCATCGAGATGGCCACTGAACCTCTGGCGCCAGAGGCGACGGTCGAACTGCTCAATCGAGCCAGGCACGGGGATGCCTCGGCGCTCGAGCGCCTGCTCGACAGGTGCGTGCCTCCGCTTCGCCGTTGGGCACACGGTCGTCTGCCGGGCCCGTTTCGGGGTGCGCAAGAAACGGCGGACCTCGTCCAGAACGCAGTGATGGCGACCATCGCCCGTCTCGGCTCGTTCGAGGTCCGTCACCAGGGTGCGCTGCAGGCCTACCTGCGCACGGCCATCCTGAACCAGATTCGGGACCTGGTGCGGCAGCAGCGACGCCGCCCGCTCATGACAGCGCTCCACGACACGGTCGCCGACCAGCAACCCTCGCCGCTGGAGCTCGCCATTGGCAATGAGAACGTCGAACGATACGAGGCGGCCGTCGACCGCCTGCCCCAGGCAGACCAGGAAGCCATCATCGGGCGCCTCGAGCTCCAGTACTCGTACGCCGAGCTCGCCGTCGTGCTCGGCAAGCCAAGTCCGGACGCGGCGCGCATGGCCGTGACGCGCGCGCTGAAACGCCTCGCAACGGAGATGCGGCATGGCGCCTGACGACGTCCTGGCACAGGCGATAGACGGGATTGCCGACGGCGCCGACGTGAACTGGCGGCTGCTGCAGGGCCGGGCGCGATCGGACGACGAGCGCGCGGAGCTGAGGTGGCTGCAGGTTCTTGGCCGCATCGCCAACGTTCACAGATCGACGCACGACGAGTTCGACGGCGACGCCAGCCCCACGACAGTCGCGGCCCCAGCCGGTCCTGCTGCGGACGCGCTCGAGAATTGGGGCCGGTACCGCCTGGTACGGAAACTCGGCGCGGGCAGCTTTGGCAGCGTGTATTGCGCATGGGATCCGCAGCTCGAACGGAACATCGCGATCAAGATTCTGCACGAGCACGTCGCAGACGACCGATTGCGACAGCGGCTGCTGCGCGAAGGCCGTGCGCTTGCGAAGGTGCAGCACGCCAACGTCGTCCAGGTGTTCGGCGTCGAGGCGGACGGCAACCGCGTCGGCCTCTGCATGGAGCTGGTGTCCGGCGAAACGATCGCGGGCGTGTTGCGCTCGCACGGCCTGTTGAGCCACCGCGAGGCCGCGGTGGTCGGAGAGGACGTCTGCCGGGCGCTCGCGGCCGTACATGCCGCGGGCTACGTGCACCGCGATGTGAAGGCGCAGAACGTCATGCGCGACAAGGCCGGGAAGATCGTGCTGATGGACTTCGGCACCGGCCACGATGCCGCCGGTGGCGATCGCCGCCCTCGGGATCTCGTCGGCACGCCGGCCTACATGGCGCCGGAGGTGCTCGAGGGTCAGCCGGCGTCGGTGCAGAGCGACATCTACGCTGTCGGGGTCCTGATCTACCACCTCGTCACCGGGCAGTATCCGGTCGAAGGCGGGACTCTGCTCGATCTCATCGACGCGCACAAGTCCGGGCGCCGTCGCGCCCTGCTCGAACGACGGCCCGACCTGCCGATGACGTTCGCGCACGTGGTCTCCCGCGCGCTCGCGCCCAACCCGGCGGAGCGGTGGCCGAGTGCCGGGGCGATGCTCGAAGCGCTCGGAGGGCTCCGTGACGGTGCGCGATCGGCCGACACGTTCTCGTGGGTCAGGACGGCCCTGCGCGGCACAGCTCTCGTCGCGGGTGGCACGATCGGCCTCATCGCGCTCGGGATGGTGAACTCGCGCTACTTCAACGTCGCGCTGGGGCGCGAGACGTTCACTGCCGAAGGACCGGGCGACTGGTTGTACTGGGGAGCGGTGTCCCTTGTGGCGCCGGTGGTTCTCGTCCTGATGGTCCTCATCGGCGTGTCTGTGCTGCGAGTGGGCCTGCGCGTGCTGCTTCGACTCTGGCCCCGCGGCGTGACAATCGTGAGCGCGTTGACGGACACCGTGCGCCGCTTCGGGCTCGACGACGTCGAGACTGTCTCCGCGTGCGCACTCGTTGCCTCTGCGGCTGTGCTCGCCGGCGCCTGCTGGTTCCTGCTGCCAGATCTGGCGATCCTGCTGGAGCTCATCAATCCGAACGTCAGCACCGCACCGGTCGAAACGCTCGCCTATCTCTCGCCGCGCTTCTCGGGCCGGCACGAGAACTATCGCCTGTCGTTCGAGTGGGCGAGCATCATCCTGGTCGCGCTGTGGTGGGTGCCCTTCAGGATGGCCGCCTTACAAGGCCAGCGCCTGAGCGGCGGCATGCAGACGGCCGCCGCCGCCATCCTCCTGTTGACGATTCTCCTCCTCGACTTCCCGTATCGCCTGCTCTACCAGGCCGAGCTCGACGCGGTGGAATGGCGCGGCCGGCGCTGCTACGTGTTGGGGGAGCGCAATGCCGATTACCTGGTGTTCTGCCCCGACCTGGAACCGCCCCGGAACCGGGTGGTGAAGAAGGACGCGAGCGATCTGGAGCACGTCGCAACCAAGATGAATCCGTTCGGTCACGCGTCAATTTCCCCAACGGAGCGACCATGACTTCACGAATGCGAGCACTGCGGCTGGCCGGTTGGATGCCGCCCTGCGTCGCCTGCGGCCTAGCGGCAGTGCTGCAGCTTGCGCTGCCGGCGCCGGCCTATGCCTGGTGGGGCAACCTCGAAAAACTCAGCGGTGCGGGCCCGTTCCGCGGCGAGATCTACGAGTTCCGCGTCGCGTGCTTCGGAGACCGCCTGGACCCCTCATTGGACGCGCTGACGAGCGAGGCCAGGGCGCTGACGGAACTGGCGGTGAAGAGCCCGCAACGCGAATGGGCCCAGGCCGGAGAGGCATGGAAGAAGGCCGCGAATGCCTGGGCGCAAGCGCTGGGCGAGCCATTCGTCGAGCCGCAGAAGATCACCCGGAACGGACAGGTCGATGAGCAGGGATTCGCGGAACAGCTTCGCGCGATGGTCTATCGCGGGTCGGCGAGAGTGATGGCCACGAGCTCCGCAGGTGTGCTGTGGTCGCTCTGCAAGCCCAACAGGGAGAGGCGCTTCTCACTCGACGTGGGGTGGAGCACCTGGGACGCCGATCCCAATCCCGACTACGCGGGCGGTGCACGCATCAACCTCGACACCCTGATGGCGTCCATCTCGTGGCGGGTACTAGCGGACTCGAATTGGGACTTCGTCGAGGTCAGCGCCGGCGGCGGCGTCTACTGGTTCACGTCCACGGGGTTCCCGTCGTTGAAGGGAGTCGTGCTGCAGCCGGGTCGTCTCACCTTCCGGGCACCCTCGTCGTGGAGTGGCAAGCCGCTCAACGACTGGAGACGCTGGGCCGCGGTGCCCGTGTACGCCGTCGGCATCACGATGTTCCCGGCCGGCTTCGAAGCCACCGACTTCGGCGGCGTCGGGAACAAGGGCGTCCGGCTCCCCAGGGAACTGCTCCTCACGCAATATTTCTTCGTGAACGTCGAGCCGTTCCTGCGGGGGCTGGGGAAGTAAGCGCGGGTCTCGCCGTCGGCGGCCCGCGCCAGGACGTTTCCGCCCGAGGCGCAGCGTCCGACTCGTGCCCGTCTACTGGGGCCGCCTGAACAACCCCACGTAGACGGCCTTCCCAAGCACGTGTCCTTCCATCGCCTTCCACACCGCCGCGCGCGCCACCCAGGCGTCGTCGGCCGGCGGCACGTCCAGCTTCGTGTCCAGCGCGTAGACCTCGAACGTGTAGTGATGCTTCGGCCCCGAGGCCGGCGCGCCGGGGCCGCGATACACGGGACCGCTCGCGCTGATCTGCCGGCTCCCGTCCGGCAGCTCCGCCCCCTTCGGTACGTTCTCGGGCAGGCCCGTCGCCGTGCCGGGGATGTTCCACACCAGCCAGTGCACCTGGTCCTCGGTGCCGCGGTTGCGCGCCACATCCGGATCCCGCATGTGCAGCACGAAGCTCTGCGTGCCCGGAGGCACGTTGGTCCACGTCAGCACCGGCGACACCTGTTCGCCGGCCTGCGTGTACTTCACCGGGATGTCGCCGCCGTCCGGGAACGCGGTGGTCGTGAGCGTCATGGCCGGAGGCCGCATCTGGCCGCCCACCGCGGGCTGCCCGCCGCCGGCCGCCGGCGCCTGCGCCGCCAGCGACAGCGGCACGAGGGCCAGCAGGGACAGGGTCGTGGAGAAACGTCGGGTGCTCATAATTGCAGAAGCATACGGCATGGCGGGGGAAGGGGCGAAGCCACGGCGTGGCCCGGCCCGGCCGCCCGTTTAGAATGATGGCCGCTCCCGCGCGTCCCCACTATGCCCGACATCGAACAGTCGCTCAGAGACCTGACGCTCGCTCCCTACATCGTCAAGGCCATGGCTCTCATCGGCGTCAAGCGCCGCGGCGGCAGCAACATGTTCCGGCACCAGTTGAGCACGATGGCTATCCTGCTCGACTACAAGATCACCGATCCCATCCTGGTGAAGGCCGCGGTCATCCACGACCTGTTCGAGGACGCGCCCACGATGCCGGGCGTCACGCGCGACGAGATCGAGCGCATCGACCCCGACGGGCCGGCGGTCTACGACCTGGTGATGGAAGTCACCATGCGGAGCGTGGATGGCGTCAGGGAGCCGAAGTCCGATTACCTGCTGCGCATCATGCAGCACGGCAGCGACCGCGCGAAGCAGCTGAAGCTGGCGGACCGTATCAGCAACCTCACCGCGCTCGGCTTCGTCCACGATGCGGCGTTCGTGCGCCGGTACATCGACGAAACCCGCAACTACGTGCTTCCGTACGCTGAGGCCGTGAACGCGAACATGTTCCGCGAGTTGTCGGACCTGGTGGACAGCCGCGAGCAGTCGCTCGATCCGACCCGCGCGCTACCCGACTGACGCTCCGCCCTCAAGCTGGCGCTGGTAGTCCTCGCTGTCGAAGTGGCCCAGCGACCGCGCGATGAGGCCATCGGCTCCGATCGACCATTCCTCGAACCCGCTGATGCGGACCCCGCGACCCGTGCCTCCCGGCCCGGTGTTGGTGCCCACGAGCGTCCATCGGTACGTGGCCGTATCCCCCTGGACAACGAGGTCGTCCATCAGCACGCGCAGGTCTGGAAAGGCGGTCATGAAGGATTGCGCCACCGCGGTGATGGCGACGCGCCCCACCGCGGGCGCGCTGTCGTTCACCTGCAGCGACCCTTCCGGCGCGAAGAACGAGGCCACGCTGGCCGCGTTCTGGCTGCACCAGGCCGCCGTGTAGCGGTGGGCGAAGGCGGTCAGCGTCTCACGCGCCGTCATCGGTGGTCCCTCACTCGTGCCCTTTCCTGAATGCACCCAGCGTCCACTCGTCCAGCCGCTCGCCGTGGCGCAGGACGTAGGTATTGCCGTCGTCGGCCGTCACCTTGAAATACCGGTAGTCCGGTCCCGCCCACCGGTCGGCGACAGCCGTCACCTCGAGCCGTCTCTCTCCCAGGACGAAGGCGCGAGGTTCCTGCTCGCCCCGGTACCCGGCGTAGCACTCCACACGAATGGTCATGGGCCGTGGTCCGGCTGCCCGGATGGTTGAGAATACTGCCGATACCTCGCTGCCATGCGCTCGATCTTCAGCCCCGAGCTGGTCAACGGCCCCTTCGGCGATCCGGCCCTCTACGTGGACTTCCGGTTCGAAGCCCGGGCCCTGCTGATCGATCTCGGCCACCTCGACCTCCTGCCGCCGAAGAAGATCCTCCGGATCTCGGACGTGTTCGTCTCGCACACCCACATGGACCACTTCTGCGGCTTCGACCGCCTGCTCCGCATCTGCCTGGGCCGGGACACCGCGCTGCGCATGTTCGGTCCACCCGGTTTCGTGGCGCAGGTGGAGCACAAGCTGGCTGCCTACACCTGGAACCTTGTCGAGCGCTATCCCGGCGACTTCGTCATCGAGGCCTGGGAGATCGATGCCGCATGGCAGGCCCACGGCCGGCGGCTGCGATTCCGCGATCGCTTCCGACCCGAGCCGCTCGAGACGCGGCAGCTCTCGGGCGGCGTGCTGCTGGACGAGCCCGCGTTCCGTGTGCGCGCCGCCCTGCTCGACCACGGCATCCCGTGCCTGGGTTTCGCTGTCGAGGAGAAGGCTCACGTCAACGTGTGGAAGAACCGGCTCACGGAGCTGGGCCTTCCCGTCGGGCCGTGGTTGAAGGAGCTGAAGGACGCGGTGATTCGCGGCGCGCCGGACGACCAACCGGTGCGAGCATGGTGGCGCGACCGCGACGGCGAGCACGAGCGCCTCTTCACCGTTGGGGTGCTCAAGGACGACATCCTGCGCCTGGTGCCCGGGGAGAAGATCGCCTACGTCACCGACGTTGCCTTCCACGACGACAACCGCCGGCACATCGCGGACCTGGCCGGCGGCGCCATGCGCCTCTTCATCGAGTGCGCGTTTCTCGACGAGGACGCCGCGCTGGCGGGCGCGCGGTCCCACCTCACGGCCGGGCAGGCCGGCCGCATCACGCGCGAGTGCGGGGCAGAGTTCGTCACCCCCTTCCACTTCTCACCACGCTACGAGGGGCGGGAGGAAGAGTTGCGCGCGGAGCTCGAGGCAGCCCGGCGCGCCGAGACGTAGGGTGCGGCTCGATTCGTGACGATCCGGGTCAGGCCCTCCCGCCGCGCGCCAGCGACCCCATCAGCTCGATGGGAAGCGGGAAGACGATGGTCGAGTTCTGCTCCGCGGCGATGTCGGTGAGCGTCTGCAGGTAGCGCAGCGTCATCGCGCCCGTTTCCTGGTTGAGCACCGCAGCGGCCTGTGCCAGCTTCTCCGACGCGACGAGCTCGCCCTCGGCGTGGATGATCTTGGCCCGCTTCTCGCGCTCGGCCTCGGCCTGCCGCGCCATCGCGCGCTGCATGTCCTGCGGCAGATCCACGTGCTTCACCTCGACGGCCGAGACCTTGATGCCCCACGGATCGGTCTGCTCGTCCAGCAGTTGCTGCAGCTTCTGGTTCAGCCTGTCGCGCTCGGCCAGCAGGTCGTCGAGCTCCGCCTGACCCAGCACGCTCCTGAGCGTGGTCTGGGCGAGCTGCGACGTCGCATACATGAAGTCCTCCACTTCGACCACCGCGCGCTTGGGGTCGAGCACGCGGAAGTAGATGACCGCGTTGACCTTCACCGAGACGTTGTCGCGGGTGATGATGTCCTGCGGCGGCACGTCGAGCACCACCGTGCGGAGGCTCATGCGCACCATCCGGTCGATCGGCCGGAAGACCAGGACGAGCCCCGGCCCCCTCGCCTGCGGGAGGAGCTTGCCGAGGCGGAAGATCACGCCGCGCTCGTACTCGGCCAGGATGTGCACCGAGCTCAGGGCATACAGCACGAGCACCGCCGTCAGGACGAGGATGGGCGAGATGTCCACGATCTGCCTCCTTCTTCCGCGTGGGGCTCCACCGCTTCGACCACCAGGGTGAGCCCGTTCACCTGGAGGACCCGGACACGATCGCCGGGCGCGACCGGCCTGTGGCTGACCGCGCGCCAGATCTCGCCGTGGATGCCAATCTGCCCGGGCACGTCCGTGCCGATGGCCGTCAATGCCTGTCCCACAGACCCCATCAGGCCTTCCACACCAGTGGCCGGTGCCTGTCGCTGCGCGCGAAGCGCCAGCCGGCCCAGGAACAGCGTGATGCCGGCCAGGGCAACCACAACGGGGACGATCAGCTCGTACCGCACGCGGATGCCGGGCACCGTGTCGGTGACCATGACGGATCCGAAGAAGAGCGCCACGGCGCCGCCGATGCCGAGAATGCCGAAGCTCGGGGCCAGCAGTTCCGCCACCAGCAGGCTGGCGCCGAGCACGATCAGCAGGAGCCCCGCCACGCTGACGGGCAGGATCTGGAAGGCGAAGAACGCCATCAGCAGCGAGACGCCGCCCACCACGCCGGGCAGCACGGCGCCGGGATTCCACAACTCGATCGTCAGCCCCAGGAGCCCCAGGCTCAGCAGCAGGTAGGCGACCTGCGGGTGTGCGATGGCGCTCAGGACCTGCTGGCGGCGGGTCATGCCGACGCGCCGCTGCTCGGCGCCCGCGGTGTGGAGGATGTGCTGGCGGCCGTCGAAGCGGCGGATGGTCCGCCCGTCGAGCTGACGGAGCAGGTCGTCCAGATCCTTCGCGATGAGATCCACGAGCGGCGGCGACGCCTGCGCCGCTTCGGTGTCGGTGAAGGCGCGGCTCTCGAGCACCGCCGCGTCGGCCAGCGCGACGTTCCGTCCCCGCGCGGTGGCCAGCGAGCGCACGTAGGCGGCCGCGTCGGACGCGGCCTTCTCGGAGACGGTGTCGTCCATCTGCTGGCCATTCCCCGCCACCGGATGCGCGGCGCCGATGTGGGTGCCGGGCGCCATGGCCGCCACGTCGGCCGCGACGGCCAGGAAGAACCCGGCCGATGCCGCGCGCGCTCCCGAAGGCGCGACGAACACGACGATGGGCACGGATGACGTGATGAAGCGGGACACGATGGTCCGCGTGGACTCGAGGAGGCCGCCCGGTGTGCGAAGCACGATGACCACCGCGGCCGCGCCGTCGGCTGCGGCCGTGTCGATGACGCTGGTCAGGTACTCCGCGGCGACGGGGTGAATGATGCCGTCCAGCTCTGCCACGATGACGAGCGGAGGTCGAGCGGCGTCCTGGGCTTCAGAGGGGAGCGTGCCGCCCAGTACGACAACGAGCGCGAGCAGCAGACCAGCCAGCCGCTCCATCGCGTGATTCTATCCGCCAATCGACCGCTCGCGACTACTCGCTGCTCAAACAGGTCGCGGCCCCACGGCCAGCCCGGTGACGCCCGGGGGAGCCAGGAGGGAACGCCACGCATCGCGCCGGGTTCGCATGCGGTCCGAGTTTACACGCCCCCGCCGTGGCGCTATGGTTAGCGCGGAGCGGGCCGATGATTCAGCGAACCTTCGACGAGCTCGTCACCGACCTTCGCATGCGGCGTACCGTGGGCGACAAGCCGCCGGTGCTGCTGCTCGGCGCGGGCGCCTCGATCGACGCCGGCATCGGCGCGATGCCCGAGTTGTTCGACTTCTTCAGATGCGCCGATTTCGACGAGTTCTCCAGGTACATCGACACGACGACCGCGGCCGAGCGCTTCCGCTATCTCGCCGAGTTCCTGCAGACGCGCCGCCCTTCCGAAATCAGCCCGGGATACCAGGCGCTCGCGTCGCTCTGCGCCCAGAACTACTTCGACCTGGTGCTCACGACCAACATGGATCCGCTGCTGGATGACGCACTGTCTGCCGCGCAGCTATGGCGGCGCGACTACCTGCTCATCGTCAACGGCGTGATCAGGCCCGACCGGCTGTCGCTGCTGCTCGGCGGCCAGAGCCCGCGCGTGAAGATCGTGAAGCTGCACGGCGACCTGTTCCAGCGGTTCATGGCCTGGACCGTGCCCGAGATGGACACGTTCCTCACCGAGGTCTCGCCGCATCTCGAACCGGCGGTCGCGGGCCGCGACTTCATCGTTGTCGGCTACAGCCTGCGCGACCAGCGCGTGCGCGAGCTGGTGGAATCGTCCGGCGGGTCGATCTGGTTCACACACCCGAAGTCAGTGCCGGACCACTTGAAGGACAGCCGGGCCATCCGCGCCGTCGTCGCGCCCGAATGCGCGTTCGAGACGTTCTTCCCCACCCTGGCGAAGGCGTTGCAGGTGGGCGTGCCCGTGAAGGGCGTGGATGCGGCAGGGCTCGAGCTGCGCTCGGCCAGGCCCGTGGCCGCGGGCGCGCAGACCATGGACGACCTGATGTCCGCGACGCTGGCCATCTCCGGTTACGGAGGCATGGCCACTTCCACGGCGTTCCTGCTCGCAGAACCGCGCGTCATCGTGTGCGATCGCTACGCGAGCGCGCCGCATATCAAGAACGGCAAGGTGGCGATCATCGCCGCCGGCGGACACACGTTCAAGACCAAGGTCGTCCGGAGCGACAACCGGCATCCCTTCGGCCCGACCATCCTCGAGGCGCCCGACGCGCTGCAGACGCCGGGGCTCCGACTCACGGCCACTCCGCTGAAGCCGGGCGCCATCATGCAGGTTCTGGTCGCAGCCGGCGAGAAGACCGGCATCAGTACGGGCACGGTGACGAAGGCGCGCCTCGCCCCGATGGACGTTCCGCCGATCGAGGGCCAGGTGCCGAACCTGGCCGGGCTCGAGTGCGTCGTCGCGCCGGGCGCCTCGGGGGCGCCCGTGGTGGACGACACGATGGCGGTGCGCGGCTTCATCGTCGCCGGCAGTCGCGACCCTCAGAATCCGTGGTCGTTCGCCTATCCGGCGCAGCACTGGGCTTCCCTGCTCGCCGGGCAGAAGGGCGCGAAGAAGCAGAGCCGTAAGAAGCAGAGCCGTAGGAAGCCGGCGAGGCGATGAACCTCGGCGCCCTGTCAGCGGCCCGGGCCGGCGGCCAGGAGGCGCAGGCGTTCGAGTGCGCCGAGCCCCGGCTCGGTGCGGGGATCCCCGCCCGGGTAGTCCCAGATGACCGCGTCGTGCTCGTCCACAATCGCTGGAATGGTCAACCCGCCTTCCACGAACCGTAAAGCCGTGCGCGCGGCCGTTTCAACCGAGCGGAAGACCAGGCGCGGCTGCGCTCCTCCCGGACGCCTCGCAACCAACGACGCCGTCACCATCCGCACCTCCTTGGACGTCCGGTCGAGTCCCGAGCAAGTCGAACCACCTGAATGATTCGCCGCGTCGAGACCCGGCCGGACACGAGGACGTGCACAGCACGTCTCGTTCCAGTTGGGAGTGGCGTGATTTCACGCCCGTCGCCGGCTGATGGCACTCTGGAGGAAGACTTTGTTCAGCGAGGTCGCCGAGGGCCAGCGGCCTGGCACCGGCAGTCCCATCGTGACCGGCGGCGGCGCGTGTGCTACTCCGTCGCCCAGCGGCGCATCACGTACGAGACCGGCGCGGGCGCCTCGCGGGCGAATTCGGACCAGGGGCGCTTGTGACCGGGCAGATCACCCTGGACTGTGCCGCCGCACCGCATGATTTCGGGGCCGGCGGGAGCCATCCACGCCCGCTTCACCCGGACGTACACGCCGAACTCCGGAATCCGGAGGTTGAAGAACGGCGGCAGCACGCTCGAACGCGCGCCGGACAAGTCGATGCCGACACCACCCACGCTGGCTTCGCGCACGGTCACAGCGACGCCGTGCGCCTGGGCCGGAATCGGCTCGACGTACCGGCGGGGGAACTTGCGCGCGGGGCGGCCCTCGGCAAGCGCCAGTCCAACCGTGAGCAGCAGCGTTTCGCGCGCGAGAGGCCGCTCGACCACGCTCAGGTCGCCCAGCACGGCCTTGGGCAGGCGCCCGGCGTCGCCCAACACCATCAACGGGCGGTTGCTGCCGAGACGGCGCACGAGGTCCCACAGGTTGTCTTCGCGCGGGACGAGCGCCAGGTCCGCAATCAGCGCCTCGAAGGCGCTGGCCTGCAGACTTTCCTCGAGAGAGCTGAGGTCCGGAATCGCCACCGGGGCGTAGCCGGACTCGCTGAGCCACCCCACGAGCGTGGAGCGTTCACCGTGAACAGGACAGGCAAGGGCGATGGTGGCGCGCTCGGGCATGGGGCCATCCCCGTCGCAAATCACGGGCCAGCGCGGAGCTGTCCGTTCTTGCCCGAACGAGCGGGAGGGGCCGCACCGGCTCCGAACGCCGTGTCCCGGTTCGAAGCTGCCGATCTCGGAATTGTCAGGCCGCAGGCGTCACCCCCGCGGTATACCATCCGGCCGCATGGTTCCCCTTGCCATCCTGCGGCCACCGCTGGTCCGTGCGTGCCTCGGGATTGGCCTGATGACGTGGGTGATCCACGGGCTCTTTCACGTGCCCGCGTTGTACGCCGACGACTGGGGCCAGGGCCTCGAGGAGATTCTCGCGGGCCGGGCGGCGTGGTTCGACAGCACGCGGATGCGGCCGCTGTTGTTCTTGCCGTTCGTGCTGCAGCACTCGATCTTCGGGCTCAACTACGACGCGCACTATGTCGTGCTCGCGGGTTTCTATGTCGCGATGGCACTGCTCCTGTACGCCATCGTCCGCCGATCGGTCACCGGCATGTCCCACGATGTGGCGCTGGTCACCGCGCTGCTCTTCGTCGCGTTTCCCACGAACTTCGCGCACACGTGGCTGACCATGGCCCATCACTACTCCGGCGCCGTCCTGGGCCTGGCGTATGCGTGGGCGCTGCTCGTGCACGCCTCCAGTGGTCGCCAACGGCACCTGGTCACGGCTGCCACGTGCCTGCTGCTCTCGATCGGTTTCTATGAAGGCCACCTGGGCATGGCGATGCTCTGGCCAGCCATCCTGGTGGTTCTGCACCGTGAGCGGGCGACGTGGCGTCGGGTCGTCCGCTGGTTCGCGCCGGCGGTCATCGTCGGCGCCCTGGCCGCATACAGGATTCTCAGCTACGAGTCGCCGTGGGACTACTACTCGGCCGACCTGATCACGCTCAGTCCGGGCACGCTCCTCTCGCGCCTGATCCTGGGCTACGAGATCACGCTGGCGTGGGGCTGGACCGAGACCGTTCGCCACTACGTTCCGGCCGTGTCCAGTACGGGGGCTGCCCTGGCAGTGCTGGCCGGCGCGGTGGGCGCGGCTGCGGGACTGGCCTGCGGACGACTCGCGCGCATCCGGCGATTCGAGAACGCGGGTGCAGACACGAGGCGGCCATGGCAGCGCGAGCGCGGAAGCGGCATGCGGTTGGGTCTGGCCGGTGCCGCGATTGGGCTCGGCCTGATCGGGGCTGGCTATCTGCCCATCGTGACCGCGTTCATGCCCATCCTCTCGGGCTTTTCCTCGCGCCTCAACCTGTTTGCGACGATGGGCGGGGCCTGGTTGCTGGCGTGCTGCCTGCTGGCCGGCGCAAGACTGCTGGCCGTGGAGGGGCGCGAGCGCAGGGTGTTGTGGGCCGCTGCCGCTCCCTTGCTCGCGCTGGGCGCGGTGGCCCAGGTCTCGGCGCAGTATCGCGTCAGCGTGGCCTGGGCCGAACAGCGGATCCTCTGGCAGACGCTGTTCGAGTCGGCCCCGAACTTCGCCGACGAGACCGCGGTGCTGTTCGTGTTTCCCGGGCTCGCGGAGAGAAACGGATACTGGAGCTGGTGGCGCATGCCGCTCGAGGGCAGCTGGGACGCGTCGGCCGGCGTGCGCCTTCTGTACGCGAATCCCACGTTGAGCGCCGACATCGTCTTCCCCGACGTTCAGCGGTTCCGGGAACCGGTCCTGGGCCCGGCGGGCGTCCGCAACTGGCTGACGGGGCGGATCGCACCCTGGCATCGCGTGGTCGCGTTCTCGTACGACCCGCGGAGCACGCGGCTGCGGCAACTCGACGCGTTGCCGGCGAGCCTGGGGGTGGGTGAAGGGGGTCGCCTCTGTGAGACATGCGTGCTGCCCGGACCGATCCCGGAGACAGCGCTGCGAGGGCTCGTGAGCGATGCGCCGGTGTCGTTCCCGGAGCCGCCTCAGGCAGCGCCGTGAATGCAGGCTGGCCGCGAGCCCCTCACGTGCGTCCTGGCCGGGCGAGCAGTTCCGCGTAGTACGCCTCGTACTGCGGAACGATCATCTCCTCGCAGAACCGCCCGTGGGCAGCTTGCGCCGCGGCGTCGCCGACACGCCGGCGCAGCTCGTCGTCGGTGAGGAGCTCGCGCACCGATTGGGCCATGCCGTCCAGGTCGTCGGGCGGGTGGAGGAACCCGGTGACGCCGTGCTCGACCACCTCGGGCACCCCGCCGACCCGGGATGCGACCACCGGCACCCCGCAGGCCATGGCTTCCAGGGCCGCGAGGCCGAAGCTTTCCTGCGTGGACGGGAGCAGGAATACGTCCGCGGCCGACAGCAGCGGCACCAGGGCATCCTGCTCGCCCAGGAAGTGCACGTCGTCCGCGACGCCGAGTTGGCGGGCCACTCGCGCGGCCGCGCCGGCATCAGGGCCGTCGCCCACCATCACGAGACTCGCCGGCATCGTGCGCCGGACTCGCGCGAAGATCTCGACTACCGCCGTCACCCGCTTCACCGCGCGGAAGTTCGACACGTGGACGAGGATCGCCTCACCATGCGGCGCCAGCTTCTGCCGCACTTCGGTCGCGTCCCGGCGCTCGTGGGAGGCGCAGTCGATGAAGTTGTGGATCACGCGGATGTCGCACGCGACGCCGAGGGCGCGGCGCGTGTCGTCGCGCAGGCTGTGCGACACGGCGGTCACGCCGTCCGACTGCTCGATCCCGAACGCGACGATCTCCGAGTACGACGGATCGGGTCCAAGCACCGTGATGTCCGTGCCGTGCAGCGTCGTCACCACGCGCGGCGCCGTCCCGCCGTGCCGCACCGCGATGATCTGCCGCGCCAGGCACGCCGCCGTCGCATGCGGAATGGCGTAGTGGGCGTGCACGATGTCGAGGCCCTCGTCGAGCGAGACCTGGACGATCTTGCTGGTGAGGGCCAGCAGGTACTGCGGCTCGCGGAACAGCGGGTAACTGGGCGGCTCCACGCGGTGATAGGCCAGCCCCGGCTGGTAGTCGCCGAAGCGCGCCGGCATCTCGCCGCTCAGGATGTGCACCCGGTGCCCGCGCGCCGCCAGCGCCTTCCCGAGCTCGGTGGCGATGATGCCACTGCCGCCAATCGAGGCGTAGCAGACGATGCCGATGTTCATGCGCGTGCCTTCAGCAGGCCCGACCGCAGCACCGGCTCGCGCACCACGAACCCCTCGGCCCATGGCACCCCCGCAAGCGCCCCGAACTGCGCGTCGCGGCTTTCAATCATCTGGCGGAAGAGCGGCGTGTTCAGCCGGGTGGCGACGGCGCCCTCGGGCGCCGGCGGCGTGAACTGGCTGGTGTGGCAGTCGAGCGCCCGCCGCTTCACCCCGTAGTAGTCCGAGACGTCCACGACAAACGACGGGGCGGCGGCATCGTTGATGAAGTAGTAGCAGATCCACTCCACCTTCCACGCCGGCGCCTCGCCCGGCCAGCGGCGCAGGCCGGCGTTGAACACCGCTTCGGTGAGCACGTGGCTGGCGGCGACGTGATCGGGATGGCGGTCGGACCAGTACGGCGCCGCGACGACACGCGGCCGGTGCCGGCGGATGAAGTCGACGGCGTGCTGCAGGTGTGCCGGGTCGCGGCCGAACCGACGGTCGGGCCACCCGAGGTTCTCGCGCCAGAGGGCGCCGAGGACGACGCGTGCCGCCTCGCACTCCATCAACCGCTCGGGCACGCTGCCATTGCTGCCCATCTCGCCGCCGGTCAGGTCGCACAACCCGACGCGATGGCCGGCCGCGGTGTGGCGCCCGATGGTGGCGCCGAGCCCGATCTCGAGATCGTCGGGATGTGGTCCGAACGCCAGCAGGTCGAGTGGCTCGGCCGGGGTCATCGTCACGGTTCCGAGTTCGGACGGGCAATCGGGACGCGCACGTCGACTGCGGAGTCGATCTGCAGGGTCAACCTGGAGCCGCTCGGGAGCCGGACCTCGTCCCCGGACGTCGTCAGGACGACGGCCGTTCCGGCCCCGCCGCCGATAGCGGTCCCGATGGCCGCTCCCTTTCCGCCGCCGATCACGCCACCAATCACCGCACCCGCTCCAGCGGGAATGGCGATCTTGGCCGCGTCCTCACCCTTGGTAGCTGGTGCGAGCCGGCTGACGCGCGCCTGGATCGGATAGCGCTCGTCCGCCA
>Ga0105100_10000487_pt1 | contig 23534 bp, 16 predicted proteins | sample PPLLak12cMay2015_2_FD_87033 | JGI IMG/M metagenome (GOLD analysis project Ga0105100, IMG submission 87033) | Freshwater sediment microbial communities from Prairie Pothole Lake near Jamestown, North Dakota, USA - PPLs Lake P8 Core (1) Depth... | ecosystem: Environmental > Aquatic > Freshwater >...
CTGGATTCGGAAGCGTACGCACGCGGTTCGGGAGCGGTGGATCGGTGCTGACAAAAGCGCGATCACCCACATTCAAGCGTGAAGGATAAGTCCCTTCACAAGGGATCCAGGTTAGCCTGGGTACTGGTGTATTGGTTGAACTTGGAACTGGAGTAGGACTGCCGGTAGGTGCTGGATTGGAAGTTAGACTTGGGATTTGTGTCGGTGATGGATTCACTGGCGCAGTCTCAGTAACAACACCCCACAAAGTTGGACTGGGTACACCGGTTGTGGGCGCATTCGTGATAATCCTGGCTAATTCTGTCGAAGTCCGTGCCAATACATCTCTCATGCTGGTGGGTGTCACCAATCCCGGTAGATAAACCAGGGAGTAAAGGCCCCCACCCAATCCCACCATCGCCAAAAGACATATGGAAATCAGGATCAATGCGCCCGATACCGTTATTTTCTTCTGCCTTTTTCTACGTAGTGGAATTCTAATCACCTGCTCAGGAGCGTTAGTTGGCGGTCTTCGTTCAACCTGCCCTCCCGTAAAAGCTGGTTCTCGACCGGACACAGATTGTACGCGTACGGTTGGAGGCGCGTCAGTCACCGGCTGGTTTTTTTGTGCCAACGCTTCCGGACCGCTCAATGCCTGGCAAAATTGATCTGCTGATTGGTGGCGTTCGTCTGGATTGAGCGCCATCGCCTTGAGTATAGTCATCTCGGTTTGCGCAGAAATTTCCGGAATTATTTCACGTGGATGCAGAAACACCGCTCCCATGTGGCGTTTTACACTCTCAACCGGCACGCTTCCAGTGACCATAGTATATAGAGTTGCACCCAGAGAGTAGATGTCACTCCGGGCATCTGTGATGCCTCCGCCGTATTGCTCGGGCGGCGAATATCCCTGGGTGACTGCTTTAGCTCCAACGGTCGTATGCTGCGATGCTTTATAAACCTTGGCGATCCCAAAATCAACCAGCATCACCTTCCCGTTCGAGGTGATTTTGATATTGGCTGGTTTGATATCCCGGTGGATGATCGGTGGAGATTGCGCGTGCAAATAGGATACCGCCGATGATACCTGTGAAATCCAATCCCGCGCTTCTGCCTCCGAAAAAGGACCCGATCGCTCTTCCAGGAGCGTCTGCAAATCCTTCCCTTCCACAAATTCCATCACCAGGTATTGGCCTTGGTCCGGGAGAATGAAATGGTCTATCACATAAGGCAGGTTCTCATGCTTTAGCTTCGCCAGGAGTTGAGCTTCGAAGGTGAATTGGCGCAGGGAAGCAGCGGAGGAGCTCAGGTTCTCCTTCAAAGCTACCGGAGAATTTAAGTTCATGTCCCAGGCGCGGTAAATCGCACCAAAGCCACCCTGTGCGATCAGGGACACAATCCGGTAGCGGTTATTTAGAATTTGACCGGTTGAATGAGCCATACAAGAAAGGGGAATTTAATTCATTCCAGAGTCTGTGGTCCTCCGGCCGCGCCTTCCAGCTCACCCAGGCATTTAGGGAATGGACCAGATGGTGTATTGGGTGAAATCGGTAGACTTTCCTGTGATCTCATTTCCGAGGTACAAACCGGTGGCGATTAAAATCCCGCCTGAGTTAGTTCTAGCCGAAAGATCGAGGATTGCGACCAGGGTATCATTCACGTAAAAATAACCTTGAGTTCCCTGGGCGATCAACCGGATGAAATTCGATTCCCCTTCACCCGTCCTCAGGCCTGGTATCTCACCGTCCTGTAAAATTACTCCATCTGGATCACCTGTGTTATTCAGTAATACCCAATTTTGATCCGAACGTATGATGAGGCGAAAATGGCGGTTGCTCTCTTCGTGCCTGAATAAGAAACCATAATCCCAATTTCCAATAGTCGGTGAATATGGGTTGAAAAGATTCGCTTCTACCACGAAGTCGCGCAAATCTGCTGGTTCCTGGAACACCGATATCAGTGTGTCTTCTGCATTATGTTCTATCTTTCCGTCGACCGGTCCTGCAACCAGGGTTCGGTTGTTCAGAGTATTCTGAATAAATCCATCCAGTGCTTGCTCAGTGACCAACACGCCTGCTTGAGCCGTCGCCGTTGCAGCTGCCCGGGCAGCTGCTGTAACCCGAGCCTGCTCAGTTGAGTTTAAATTCGCATTATCTTGTTCCTGGGCGGTTGAAGTAAGCTGCACCCTCGCCTCAGTTGTATGCTGGATCTCAGCGTTCGCAGTCTGTGTAGCCGAATTGGACTGCGAGCTGATTACCCAGAAGCCAACAGCCACTGCCCCAATTACACATAACACTACGAGCGCGATGGCACCCATTCCCATTCCCATAGCAAATCGCCTGGTTTGAGGAGCCTCTTCGCGCGCATAAGAGACCGGAGCATGCACAGATGCAGACTGGCGCATCACAGGTGCTGCCTGTTGTTCCCTCACTGGCGACACAACTACTGTTGCCCTGACAGGTGCAGCGGCTGGCGCAGGGGTAGGAGCATCTAATTTTCCCTGCAGCGCGGCTTTAAACTCAGGCGCATTCTGGTACCGCTCATGGGGTTCAAGTGCCATTGCCTTCTCAATTATCCGGCTCAATGGCTCGGGAATCTCCGGGTTCACTTCATGCGCGGTTTTCAGCTTTCCACCCACCATCCGGCGAATGCTCTCCATAGGCAGTTGGTTAGTCGTTATGTTATATAGGGTCGCGCCCAGGGCGTACATATCCGTGCGGGGATCGGTAGAACCTTGCCCGTATTGCTCGGGTGGTGCGAATCCGGGAGTGACTGCTCTCGCACCGATCGTTGTCTTCATCGAGGGATCGAACAATTTCACCAGGCCAAAATCGACCAGCATCGCATTTCCCTGCGGTGTGATCCGAATATTGGCAGGTTTGATATCACGGTGTACCACCGGCGGGACTCTCTGGTGCAGATAAGAAAGGGCATCTGCAACTTGTCCAATCCACGCAACAGCCTGTTCTACCGGAATTTCCCCCTGGCGCTGGATCAGGGTCGCGATATCTTCACCTTCCACGAAATCCATCACCAGGTACTGTCCCTGGTCTTCAATCGTAAAATAATCGGTTACCCTCGGTAGATTCGGGTGCGAAAGGTTCGCCAGTACCGTCGCCTCGCGATTAAACTGGCGCTGTGCCTCGGGTGAGACATCCAGGTTCTCCTTCACTGCACATGGTTTGCGGAGATTGGAATCCCACGCCCGGTAGACTGCACCGAAGCCACCCTGGCCTAATAATTTAACCACCCGGTACCGGTTATTGATCGTTTGCCCAGCTTGTAAAGCCATAAAAGGTACTCCTCAGAAAATAATTACCGCTATCATGTATGAAAACTCATTTATTTCGTGTCTTTGCGTCATCAGGTCGATAGAAGAGAGCTTGGATGTTATCGGAAACGTCCCGTTCTTAATCCGCCGGAGCGGTGACCTGGACCTTTGTAATCCATCCAACTCCAGTAAAGGTGAGCAAACCTGGCTCAGTTTCAAGGGTGCTCGTATCCAGGACGCACACAGGATCCTGCGCCCCATCCACGAATAGCGCTAGATCCCGATCTTCTTCAATCACAACCCGATAAGAATGTTGTTCATTACCAACAATTTCGGATTGGCATGGTTCTGACTCGCCGGTGGCTGCGTCAAAAACCAGGCGGTCCCTCCAAATTTCCAGGTGGATCTCTCCGGGTAGCGTGGATAAAGGACCCCTTTCGACATCAACCGGATCCCAATCAAGGATCATCACATGTCCTGGGAGGTCATCCTTAAGCTGCCCAATAAATTGAATATCCAGGCCTGGAACATTCGGGATTTCAACGCGCGAAGTTATCCCGGCATCCCCGGGATTTTCATCTGCCATCAGGAAAAGGAAATTTTCACCCGGACCTGTGTCGATTTTAGGCCTGTATGGGCTGTTCGGCACCAGCCAAACTGTCCATTGTTCATTCAATGCACCATTGAAATCTTCAACCAGCAGGACCTCCGGTGGGGAAGATGTGTTTGTCGGCTCGGCTGTGTCTATCAATCTAGCAGTCGGAGTGATGGTAGAAATCAGCGTTTTCGTGGGCGTCGCTGTCAGGGTAGCAGGGATCGCCGAAGACACCATACTAGGCTTCGCTGTCTGGCTTACAGGTGGGACAGCAGGTTCAGTTTCTGATACCAGGGCCAGTGGGCTGCCTGTAAATAGATTGAATGGGTCGCGAAAATATATATATCCTCCCGCGATCGCAATTACGCATATCATAGCCAGTCCCGCGATGATCAGCGGAATTGCTGATCTGCCGCTTCGTTTCTTTATAGCCCGATCCTTTGCGTTTCTTTCAATACTCACAGGTTCGTGTTCCGCTAATGGCATGGCAGGTGCTGTCGCTTCAACTGCTGCCGCCGCCGCGGCTGGCACTGGTTCGCCAGGCACTTCAGCTGGTATTGCCTGTCCACAGCTTTGGCAAAACTTAGCTCCTGGGCGTACAGGCTTGCTGCAATGCGGACAGGGGAGCCAGCCAGCCTGCTGAGACTCGTCAGAACTAACTTCCGCAGCAGAATCGCTGCTCTTTGAATCGGATGCAGTAGGGCGAGCCGCTGGGATATTTACAGCATTCCCACAGTTTCCACAGAAGCGCGTACCTGGTCGTACAGGTTTTCCACAATGCGGGCAGCTACTCATAACCATTTCAATCGATCTCCTTCTGTAACCGGTAGGTACTCATGAATAATCACAGCAAAAAAATAAAAAGCGCATGTACTCAATATCTACTCTTCATCAGTCAGCCGAACCGTCTTGCGGCTGGTAAGTTTGATAGTCTTCTTTCCTTCGCTTGATATTTCGCCCGACTTTTCCAACCTCTCTGCCTCTTCTTCCATCTGGCTTGCCAGGTTGGTTTCGCCCTGGGATAAGAGGATGGTTACTGCTTGACGTAATTTCTGTGTCGCAGCTTTCACATTGCCGGTATCCACTTCCTCCAATGCTTGCGTCTGTAACTTGAAAGCCTGGACTTTTTCAATGATATTCATCACACGACCATTCAGCTGGTTCTGGATGGCTTGATCCGCACTGTATTGAACGATCAGGTCTACGGCTTCCTTTTTCTGTCCCACTCCAGGGATGTCATATGTCACATCCGTCTGAGCAATCCTGACTGTTCCTTGAGATCTCGGGGGAAGCATGACTTCTGCAAGATAGGCGGCGCCATTCTTCTCCAGTTCTCCTACAGGTATGACGATCGCCCTTCCCTGGATAACGCTTCTCCCAACATCTTTGATTAAAGGCGCAACCTGCCAGACTCTGCGTGCTTCTAACCCCTGGACCATGCGAATCGTGATGCCTACATCCTTGGCTACCACCTGCATCGATTGGTAGACATCCTGGAATACTTTATTTGCGTCTTCCGGTCTGGGTATATAGTCTGCATGTCCCAGCCTGGCGCCTGGTGCTGAAAGCAAGCTTCGATCCGCCAGGTCAAATAAAAAATCTTCATTCCAATCCTTGCCAAATCCCAACCCAACCAGCTGGATTCCCTGTGATCCCGCCAGGTTCGCCAGGTTTCGCGAGTCGTCCTCATTATCCGTAGCTTCACCATCCGTGAGCAATACCAGCCTGCTGACACGCTCAGATGCTTGCTTCTTGCTCACCAGGCGCAGCCCTTCCTGGATAGCAGGAGCCATATTCGTGCCGCCGCCATCCCGGATCTTGTCCACCTGGCTCTTGATTTCATCTTTGTTGGTCGCCGGTTGAGAATCGACCAGCACCTGTGTCTTCGTCTCGAAAGTTACGATGGAAATGATATCGTCGGGATTCAGCTGGTCGATAATATTCTTGACCGCATCTTTCATCGTCCGCAATTTTTCGCCAGCCATCGAGCCGCTTCGATCCAATACCAATGCGAAATTAAGCGGGATGCGCGATCCCGACATCGATTCACCTGGTGCCAGCTCAGTCAGTATATAGATCAGCTGTGGCTGGTCAAGAACCGGTACACCGGTACGGTTGCACACGCTGTTTATATTGAGATATTCAGACATGGTTACAACTCCATTTCCCGGCATTCAAGCCAGTCTATCAATCACATCCACCGGTTCTCGATCACCGTCCATTCTTTGTCGAGCATTATACAGCACTTCATTCACCTGTCCGTAGGATATCCTGTGCTCCATTCTTACTTCATCTCAGCTGTACTCAAGATTCCATAAAAATAGTGACTTAAAGAAAAAGCAGTGTAACCGAAAGCAGCACCAGCAGAATCAACAAAACCTCTATCATTATCAGCCCTGCAACTACCAGCCATCCAAAAACTGCCGCCAGAGAAGTTGGGCAAACTTCTACAGTAACCTCAATGGTTGACTCCATCACCTCGGGAAAAACGATCTTTATTTGCCCCAGGTGTTTGCGTGGACGCTGAATGAATAAACTCGCGTGGAAACCCAACCAGCCACGCAGGAGACCTGGAATGTGCATAAACCAATCGGGTTTCGTCGATGCATCCCATCTAGCCAGAAAAAGATCCCTTGAATTCGCAGCCACTGTGATCATGGGATTTGCACCGTCAATTTTTCCAGGGATAGCCGCCAGCCAGGGGACGCTGCTGGTGACTAGGCCGGTTACCGCCGGCGGTGCATTCACCCGTAGTTGGCGCTTTGCTATTCGGCCTTGCTGCACCCTTCCCAGGTCCAGGAAGGTCGTCGAATTCGTCTTCACGGCAGCCGGTGATGACCCTTGGGGCTGGGGAATTTGCCCAGCTGTCCTTTCGAAAGGCATATCAAGTTTTTCGTCTGGCGAAATGCTTCTTTTGAAAGGATTTTGCATCGAGATATTGGTGATCTCAACTTCTGCCTGATTACCAAAAAGCTCTTTCAATACCAGATCTGCCCCAGGTGAGCGTGTCGCCGGATTCAGCGAGAGGGCATGCTCGATCGCTTTCATCACATTCGCAGGCACGAATGGATTCACACTTTGTATGGAAGGGCGGTGCCAGGGATCGATCTGGGGATCGTACCTGGTCAGGAGCTGGTGCAGAACTGCACCCAGGGCAAATACATCCGTTAGTGTGCCGGTTTGGGTCTGGTAAGCGACGATCTCAGGAGCCAGGTAGCCGTCTGTTCCAAACCGGACGGTATCGCTCCGTTGTCCTGGTTTATAGTACCGGGCTATCCCAAAATCGAAAAGTTTTATCAGGTGTGAATCAGCCACCTCCATAACATTGCTGGGTTTCAGATCTCGATAGATAATCGGCGGTGTCTGAGAGTGCAGATAATGCAGGGCGTCGCACAATTGCCTGGCCCAGTCCAGTATCCGATCGAGGGGAAAGAAGGCTCCGGGAGGCAGCACTTCTATTAATGATTCCAGCGTCCTTCCTTCGATATACTCCATTACGAAAAACTGCTTGCCGCTTTCCTCGAAGAATTCAAACGCACGCACCAGGTTAGGATGGTTCAACTTACTCAATAATTCATATTCACGGTGAAAACTTTCCACAACTGCCTTTTGCTGAGCCTCTTGGAGGTGATTGAGCATCGAAAAGCTCATCTCCTTGATCGCTAATCTCCGGCTGGCGGGAGAGACAGGAACTTCTTTTGCTTCATAAACAGCGCCCATTCCACCCTGTGCGATTTTCTGAGTAATTTCGTATCGCCCATTAAGCACCAATCCGACCGGCAGCTTCCCGGTCGCGAATGGATCAGGGACCGATTTGACGGCCATTTGTGCTCCGCAGTGGGCGCAGAATTTCACATTCAATCGATTTGGGCGCTGGCAGAGCGGACAAAATACACCCTCCAGGGAATTGCCGCATTGGCGGCAGAATCTCATCCCCTGGAAAATGGAGCTGCCACAATGCGGGCAAGGACCAGAACGCTTCTCTTGGGCGCTGCCGCATTGGGTGCAGAACCTGGCGTTGTCGCGTACTGGACTGCCGCAATTCTTACATATCATCACGCACTGCCTGTACAATCACCGGTTTCATAATCGCTGTGTCATCCGCCGTGTTTCATAGCGCAGGTGCTTGGTGCTTTCAGGATCTATCGTTCCACTTTTCTCAAGGTGCTCAGCCTGGTGGAGCATTGAATCTGCCAGAGACTGCTCACCCATGTTTAGAAGCTGTGTAGCAGCCTGGCGCAAACGCAGGGTGGCAGAACTTTTTTCTCCCTGGTCCGCAGATAATGCAGCATTCTGTGCCGCTTCCAGTGCTTTGGTGCCCATCCTGAAAGCGCCTACCTTCTCGATGATATCCAACACTCGTTCGTCAATGAAAGCAGTCGTCTGGCTGGAAAGGAGAACGTCTAAATGCCCGCGTTCGCTTTGTCGTACCAATTCTCCTTTCGGATCGTCCCACACGAGCAGCAGCTGCGCCAGTGGATGGCTTCCCGCGCTGAGGGGTGGGATAACCAGTTCCAATAAAAGGGACTGGGGGGAAGCGGGATCATAGTCCCCCAGCCACAGCGAGGAACTGTCGTCCGTATCGGAGCCTTTATCAAAATCCGATAACTCCGGCAAAACCCGGTGCACTCTTCTCAGTTCTACACCCTGTGCAAGCAAAACTTTAACCTCAACATTGCGATAACTGATTCTCAACGCTGCACCTAGCTCTTTTCTGAACGCTTCCGGAAGTTGCTCAGGTGTCTCAATAAAGTAGGCATTCCCGCCCGTAAGGTCTGCAAGTGAGATAAGTAATTCTTCGTTGAAATCAATTCCGATCCCCATGGTAGACAGCTTGATTCCAGATTTTCTGGCCTGCCTTGCCAGCTCGAAACATTCCTTCACATTGCGGGTATATCCATCGGTCAGCAGAACCAGGCGCGGCGCATATTGTCTGTCTGAAGCCTGGCGCAGTTCCCTTAAAGCAAGAGCCATTCCTTCCGCTAGATGCGTCTCGTCCCCTAATTTCAGGTATTCAAGCTCACGCGCCGTTTGTTGCAGCCGCTTCCGCTCTTTTCCCAGTGTTGGTGGGATCAAGATTTGGGACCGGCTGGCGTAAGCCACCACATTAAAATAGTCCACAGGTCTCAAGAAATCACCCACCACCTTCAATGCTTGAGAGACGTAATCGATCCGGCGTGGGAATTGGTTGATCATTTCGTTCGATACAGACTTTATCTGATAAGCAGGCACACCATCCGTCATCACTTCTTGCGCCAGGCCGTTCTTGGCAAGTTCGGAAAATTGTTCATCTGTCACCAATCGAATTCGCATCGAATCAGATGTATCCAATAGAAAACTGAGGTTGCTGGGCAGGCTGTCAGCCCCCTCACCGCCGCTGATATCCACCAGCACGTAAATCAGCCGGCGCTGGCCGGTTACGGGAATTGCAGAGGCTGCGAATGAGTATTTTAGATTTAATTTTGTCGCTGCCATGGTTTAATCCATTTTCTTACAGGCATTTATTACTCCGGAAAAACCTGTTCTTGCAAATATATCCTGGAACAATCGCAGTCCATCACCATACAAGTCCTCGCGCTTCAGCATGCGGTTTTGTCCTCTGGTGTACCCGTAATGCCCAATTACCTGGTATGCCACCCATTCTGCAAAACCCTCGTGAAATAAAGTGGTCTTCAGGAGCGGGCAGTTTTCACCCTGCCAGGCATGCGCAAATTCGTGAGCTGCTACTTGTAAAAATAGGAGCCTGGGTAGTCCAGCCTGAATATATAACGCACGGCGCATGCCTTTCCGTACATACAGGCCTAAGGTGCGCTGCGCATCAAGCACCGGGTCTGTATCATTCTTGGAGTGCATGACATTGTGCTGTCCTTGAATCACCTTTGCCAGCTGGGTTCGATCGACGAGTGCCAGACCCGTCGGTACATTCAAGCTTAACCCCAGGATGGTTTCCACCACCAACTTCATTTGTTCATATAACAAATTTGCCTGTTCTTTGCTCAGGATCGCCGAGGCCTTGCAGAAAGCACATAAAACTCTCCCGTCTGACAGCATCCACCGTTCATCGGTAATTGGAGCTGAGCAAACATCGCAAGGCTGGCGTTCTGCGACACATATCGGGCAGTATGGACCAATCCCATCGAACTCCAACGATTTGCCCAGGATAGGCTTGCCGCAGGTGAGGCAGAAATCCAGGGTCTCACTGCAAGTCTTGCACACTCCATTTTGGGAGCGATCTGCCATCGGAATGCGGCAGACTTCGCAGCGCGGTTTCTTTTTTTCGCACGAAACGCAAACTCGCAGATACAAATTCCGGGGCCATTTTTTGTGTTGGTAAGTCTTAAAGCGTCCAGAGATTTGTTTCCCGCACAAATGGCAGTAAGTCGGGCTTATGGAACTTTTCGATTCTGCCGCTTTCATGATAGGGTCGACCATCCAAAAAAACCGCTCCACTGGTTACGAGTTCTCTGGAGATGGATCCCAGTAGAATGTATGCAGGGAGCGGAATTTCCTTGTGGATCGGAAATATACTGGCGGGAATTGGTCGCGAGCGTTTGTCAGGACCTCCAGAAGATTGCGAATGAATTGAATCGCATCGCCACGCACTTCCGATCCACGTGCTGATATAACTGCTTCACTCCACTATTGCTTCGCTTAATCTGTCTTCTGTCGCATGGTGAGGATCAACGTCAAGACAAAGTAAACGAAGAAATGTACGAGAGTACCAAACCAGGTTCCAATGACCTTCTCAGGTGTGTGCTTGTAATCGCCGTCTTTATTGGTATCTGAGCCGCCAGGTGAAAGCTCGGTTTTGGACGCAGCACAATTGACTTCCTGCGTCTTCTCACCCGTCATGGGATTCTCTATTTCGATATTTTGGCACGCCATGCCAAGCCCATTTAATTTCGGTAAATCAACTGTCGATCCACTCCCAATCGTTGTCCAGTAAGAAATAGTCATTTTGGATATCAATGGGCTGTCGATGGGGAATAACGAGCCGCCTAAAATAATCTGTACGAACAGCTGCACCAGGATGGCATACAGCACCACATCCGAAGTCGGTACAAGTGCCGAAATCATCAGGCCAAACATGATACTTGCTACCACTCCGAGATAAAAGGTGATGAACAATTCCAGCTGGGGATTATCTGGAAAAACCGTCCCGGGGAAGTCCATGTCGATGTTGAATAAGTTCAACACTACCATCACACTCGCAATTTGTACTGCAGCGAAAATACCTAACACTAGAACTTTAGAAAGTACATATGCGAACACCTTCAAGTTAACCGCCCGTTCGCGTCGAAAGATCGCTCTTTCCTTGACCATCTCATAGGCAGCAGCAAAAGTACCACCCTGCGTCAGTGCCAGGGAAAGCATAATGACAAGCATCTGGGCGTCCTGCAGTGGGATGTATTCCACTTCTGCTTCTTTCGTCCCTGGTGTTTTGCCTTTCAGCTGCTCCTTGAAATGTGCTTCGATCTCTGCGTATGTATCTTTCTCTGGGTAGTTATAGGTCACTTCTCCGACGAAAGACCACGGACTGCTTACCATCCCGAAAAGAGTGCCAATTAATGGCATCATTAACAATAAGATCAATAAAGTCCGCAGGTCGAGGCGGATTAAGTCAAATTGGCGGCGAGCCAGGATAATGGTCTGGCGGATGAAGGAATCGCGCGATCTTCTCAAGCCTCCTGAGGCGCCCACACCACCTTTACCACCGGTGCTGAGCTGGCTTTGCCGGTCCGCCACGTACTTCTTAAAAGCAGGCGACTGTCGGTAGTGATCAGCCCACAGGATTCCAGCGTTCACCTTCCCGCCCTTAGGGAAGCTTTTCTGATAATAAGGCGCAAGCTCTGGCGGAGGTTGAGTTCCATGCGCTGGATCAATATCTTGAGAAAGCTTAAGATAAATATCGGAAAAATCACGCACGTTATAAAACTGCAGTGCTTCGTTGGGAGGGCCGTAATAAGCCAGGCGGCCCCATGATAGGAAAGCCACGTTATCGCATTGTTCGATATTGGCCGTGGCGTGTGTTACCAGCACCACCGTACGACCTTCATTTGCCAGCCGGTTCAGGTCATACATCATCTTTTTCTCAAGCCCGGGATCCAGGCCTGATGTGGGTTCGTCGAGGAAGAACAGGGTCGGACGAGCCAGCAGCTCAACCGCAATACTTACCCTTTTACGCTGCCCACCGCTCAGCTGGAATACCCGCTTATCCTGGTGTTCAACCATGTCAACGGCTTTCAGAGCATCCTGGATGCGGGCTTCTATCTCCGACGGGCGTGCGTCCGGAAGGCGCAGCTTCGCAGCATAGCGTAGCGCCAGCTTGACCGGCAATGCCCTGTGAATGATGTCGTCCTGGGGCACGTATCCCATCTGGGTGCGGTAGAGGTCTAGTTTTTCATACAACGGCTCGCCGTCCAGCAAAATCTTGCCGTGGTTGGCAGGCTCGTAGCCGTTCATGGCTTTCATCAACGTGCTCTTTCCAGCACCGCTCCCACCTACCAGCGCCACGAATTCACCTGGATTTACCGTCATATTGACTTCTTGCAGGATCATCTTCTTCTTACCCACCTCGCGGCCTAATCTTAAGGCATCGATGCGGTGTCCGAGTCCCATCGACTGCGCCAGGCTTTGCTGCTGGGCATCATAGGTGAGCTTGAATGGTCCGATCTGGATGACATCCCCGGATTTCAGGGGCGCCTGGGTGATACGCTGGCCGTTGACAAAGGTGCCATTTGTACTGCCCAGGTCTCGAATCGTCAGGCTGCTGTCTTGCTTGCTGATCATGGCATGCCGGAAAGACACAGTCGGGTGATTTAATGGCAGGAAACTCTCTGGATCGCGCCCGATGACTATACTTGTGAGCTGCGAGAGGTCAAGCTGCCCCAAAGAAAGCTGGCGTACAGCCTCAGCACCTTCAGCCTGCAACCCAAGACTGATCCAGTTGCCTGTCAGGTCGCCGATACGAATTGCATCTCCCATATTGATGCGGTGAGGAGTGCCTGAAGGAATGCGCTGGCCGTTAACCAGGGTCCCATTGGTGCTGTTCAGGTCGGTAATCGTGAACGCACCAGGAACAAGATCCAGGCTCAAATGTCGTCCGGATACCGCGGGGTGGTTTACCACGATATCATTTCCCGGTGCGCGCCCCACGGTGGCTGTCTGCTTGGTGATCTGGTAATCCTGTGTGCTTCCCCCCATCCAGCGCACGATTAATTTCACCTCATCCGGATTCACGGTCTCCAATCGCTGCGTGGCAGGTGGTGTACCTCCCGAGCTTGCCGCAGGGGGTTGGGGACGGACGGGTCTTCCCGCTGGAACGCCTTGTACAGCCGGTGGCGGTTGAACAGCCTGGGGTGGTTTTATCTCGTGCTCACCGATATTGTAACCACAATGCGGACAAAATTTCGCTCCTTCTCGAACCGCCTGACTGCAATTAGGGCACTTCACCTCGCTCATCTTCTCCTCCCGGGAAACCAGTGAAAAAAGAATAAATTAGCTCGATAATATTCTACCCTAAACTGGATAGAATGAGGGTTATTTCTCTTGTACCTATGGAATGATTATTATTTAACCCTCGAAATTTGAGACAGCGCAGCGAAAACCAATGCCCTCAAAACTTGAGTCTGGATAATTCCACAATCGGTATGCAGTCCGGATAACGTGCGCCTGGCTCAGCCATGATCCGCCCCGTTGAACCCGAAATTCACCCTGGTCTGGTCCCAGTGGATTAATCACTCCTGCACTCAGATAATAATTGGGATCAAACCAATCCGCAACCCATTCCGCTACATTCCCCGCCATATCCAAAACCCCGTAAGGGCTCGCACCGCCAGGATAGCTGCCCGTTCTTGTGGTATCTCCCACCTGGTAGTCAAAATTCGCCAGCAGGCCGCTGGCGGATTCGTTTCCCCACGGGTAAGTTCGACCATCAACTCCGCGTGCAGCTTTTTCCCATTCTGCTTCACTTGGCAGGCGCCTTCCGGCCCACCTGCAATAACGATCAGCATCACTCCACGAGACAAAGATAACTGGATACTCGTTAAAAGCTTCCCGACCATAATAAAAAAGGTTCTTCTGAGAAGAAGTCTGTGAAGGCATCTCGCAAAAACCTTCCCGAACGCAGCTGGCGTACATTGAATTGGTCACTTCGCTTCGATCGATCCAGAACTCATCTAGGTAAATTGCCTGTTTTGGTTCTTCATCTGGCCGGCTTTGTGGTTCTTTGTTTTCCGATCCTCTCCAGAATACCCCGGCGGGAACATGAACCAGTTGCATTCCATCTCTGCTGGCGGTTCGATTCATTCCAGGCAGTCCACCAGTGGTTTCGGTCGTTGGTACCAAGTCAATCGCTTCATCCAATGCCGTGGGTATCAACAATTTTTGTCCGGCGAACAGCTGGTCGCAGTTTCCCGGAAAATTGTTCAGCCTCCAGATTTCCTCCGTGGTTATATTAAACCTTACTGCCAATTCGCTGCATGTTTCCCCCTGGACGACAATGTATACTTGAGGCAGACGGCTGATTTCTGGAATTTCGGTCGAGGCTGTTGACTCTGTAGCCTCGATTGGAAAGTCTTGTCCGTTATCTATTCCTAAAGAAAGAGTGCTATGCAATTCCATTGGTGTAATTGGTAACTGGGAAGCACCAATTATCTGGCTTCTTTCCCTCACAATTGTGAAACCAAGTAAAACAACAATGGTCACTACCGGTAACAACAATCCAATCCAAAGTATGCGGGGTAACCTGGCGCGATTCAGCTCACTTAAAGACTGGCCACCCGCGCTGATCGTCAGCCCCGAGCCTTGGATTTGAGGCACCCTCACTGCTGGGTAATTTGCACCGGTTAATGCGGATTTAAACGCTCCCATGCTCTGAAAACGCTTTGCAGGCTGCATCTCCATTGCTTTCAGAACCGCCTGCTCGACCAGTGGTGAGATGGCGGTGTTAAATGCCCTCGGAGGTGTGAGTATGGCCCCAAGGTTTCGTTGAACGGATTCTGGTGGCTCGATCCCGGTCAGCAGGCAGTAGAGCGTTGCACCCAATGCATAAATGTCACTGCGGACATCGGTCTTTCCGCGCCCGTACTGTTCTTGAGGGGAATACCCAGGGGATACCCCATACGCCCCCAGCGTCGTTTTGAGCTGTGGATCATGGATTTTTGATAATCCGAAATCAACCAGGGATATGTCCCCGCTCTTCGTTAGAATGATATTGGCTGGTTTTATATCCCGGTGGATAATGGGCGGAACCTGATTGTGAAGGTACTCCACCGCTTCAGCGGTCTGAACGATCCACCCGATTGCCCGGCTTTCGAGTACTGGACCTTGCTGCGCTTCTAACAGCTCCTGTAAGTCTCGCCCCTCTACCAGGTCCATTACCAGGTATTGGCCTTGCCCAGGGATGACAAAATGATCCATCACTCTTGGCAGATATGGATGCGAAAGATTCGCCAGAATCGTGGCTTCACGCTCGAACTGCCTGCTTAACTCGGTTGGACCTAAATTTTCTTTGACAGCACAGGCATGACTTAGGTGGAGATCCACTGCCCGGTAAACTGCTCCAAATCCACCCTGGCCAAGCAATCCTGCGATCTGGTAGCGGTTGTTGAGAATATACCCTGTACTTAGGGGCATTGACTGATGTAGATCAGGAGTATCTGGCTAGAATTACGCTGATGTTGTCCACCCCACCGGCAGAGTTTGCGGCATTTATCAGCTTATGGCAAGCATTATCCAGCGACCTGGTTCCTTCAATAATGCTGACAATTTCTTTCTCGTCAGGGATCATCTCCCATAAGCCATCTGAGCACAAGAAGAGATAATCACCCGGTTCAAGCATTTCCCAGAATGTGTCCACCTGCACCTGTCGTTTTTGCCCTAATGACCGGAATATCACATTCCGCTGCGGATGATTGAATACATCTTGTGGTTTTAACTGGCCGTTTTCTACCAGGCTGGCAACCAGAGAATGATCGCGCGTGATCTGGCGCAGCGTGTGTTTTCTGACTAAATAAGTCCGGCTGTCACCAATATTGGCAATGATCGCTCGTCTGCCAAGTACAATCGCCATCGTTACCGTGGTCCCAGCATCTGCAGCTTGCTCGGGTCGCTGGAGTGAAACCTCGCGCACTACATTGTTCGCCTTCTGCAATGCCTCGATTACCTGGCTTTCAATCTTGCTTGTGGAAGAAAGGCGTGTGGCATCACTTCCATCCAGACCCTCATTTATCTCTGCTTCGGTAAGCCGAACCGTGGCGCGCGGATCCCTGTGAATAAACACTTCTGCCAGTTCTTTTTTTAGTGTTTCAATCGCCCAGTGGCTGGCGACTTCCCCTCCAAGATGCCCACCCAAACCATCGCAAACGATGAACAATCCCACAGGTCCGTCTTCGGAAGTCTCCAGGACCTGCGCCCATACATTGTCTTCATTCAGTTCGCGTTCTTTCCCAGGATCAGTTTTGGCAGCATATTTTAAGTTCGCCATCGGGCTCTCCCTATATATCCCAGGCTCTCATTTGTCCAGGCAGTTATTCCCGGATTGCTTCACCCGGAATGAAAAACCATCGCCAATAAACCCAGCCGGATTTCATCACCATTGCTCACGAGGTAGGGTTGACCTGGCTGCAAGCGCAGCTTGTTTACAAATGTATAGTTGGTGCTGTTTAAATCTTCGACATACAACTGGTTGCCCTGTAAAATCAGTCTGGCGTGCATGCGCGAAACACCACTACTCTCACCACCATAACCGGACATATCGATATCTGGAAAGATGTTGCGTACCAGGTCCACCCTTCCAATCGTGATCTCGTCCTGCCCGGACGGAAGCGGAATTTCCACCCCGGTAGTTCGTACGACGAGCCTACCACGGATCCCGCCGGCCATGGATTGTGCGATCTCCTGTGAGCTGGTTGAAGGCTCGGGAGCTGGCAGGGGTGCCTGGAAATCAACTGGTTCAACATCAGTCTCCGTGGGTTTACCTGAGATAGGCTCTTCTTCTGTTGAAGTCGCTGGGAATACCTTTTCTTCGGTGATCTCCTCGACCGGCTCAATTATCTCTGCTGCAGGCAGCTCCGAAACCAGTTCCTCAGCCTGTTCTGGTTCGGTTTGCTCAACTTCTGCCTCCAATTCTTCCGGAGCTCCTTCAGCAGCAGGTGCAGGCTGCAGCTCTGCCGGGAGGCTTTCTTCTTCTGGCTGAAAGACTGCCTCGGGCTGTGGTTGATATTGCGGAAGTTGTTCGGATGCAGGTTCGGGCTGCAGTTCAACCACCCTCTCCAAATACTGACCGCAGTTCTGGCAGAATTTCTCTTCGGCACCATTTGGGAAACCGCAGTTTGGACACTTCCCCGGCTCGGGGATCTTTTTCTCATCGGGGGTTGCGCCGGAGACAGGTGGCTCGGGAACAGGTCTTGGTGCTGGTTCTTCAACCGGCCTTAAAGGAGGACTCTCAGGTTGGGATATTGGTGGCGCAATGGGTGTTGGAGGAAGAGGAGGAATGCTGGCTACCGGCGCCAGCTGGACTCCACAATTCTGGCAAAACATCTCCCCGGGCATGTTCAGGTAGCCGCAGGATGAACAGGCGCCGCTTTGATCGTCCTTCGCCTCAGGTCGAACGGCTGGCTTTGATGCCTGTGGGATTTCAGCTTTTATGGTCGGCTCGATTTCTCTTTCAAATGACTGCAGTCTGTACCCGCAGTTATCACAAAATACGGCATTGTCATCCACAAGCGAGTGGCAATCTGGACAGGTACGCATTTCGGTCAACCTGCTTTGTAGATCATCACCATTTTCCCCAGGCGCAACTCATCTCCATCCTTTATCGGTTGAGGCTGCCGGGGTACCAGGCGCTGCTTGTTTACTACAGTTCCGTTCACGCTTTCCAGGTCTTCAAGACAAATATCTCCTCCACGCATCACGAGTTGCGCGTGCTTGCGCCCTACTCCTTCCTCCTGGGCGCCGTAAGGATCCAGGTCAATATCTGGGAAAACGCCGCTTACCGGGTCTTCACGCCCGAGTACTATTACCTGCTTCCCTGGCGGGATCGTAACCGTAGCATTCGCAGATTGAATTACCAGGCTGCCTAGGATCGTCACCAACGGAGTGCCAATTACAGGTTCAGGCTTTTTCGGGGGAACCGGTGCTGGTGGAATCGAAGGAACCTCCTGAACGGGCATCGGTGGTTGAGAGAGTTGGGATCCACAATTTTCACAGAATGCCGATCCAGCAATATTTGTGTACCCGCAGGTCGGGCAGGTGATACTGCCTGACCCGGCTCCCGCTGCCTGGTTGGAAGGCGATGGCATTGCCTGTCCTGCACTCGATACAGTTCTGAGGTCGAAACCGCAATTATCACAAAATATCGATCCAGGTGGGACTGGTGAATTGCAATTTGGGCAATTGGTAATGGACATTGAATGACCTCCTGATAAATCCTGCAGAAATTAATCCTGATCTTCCATTTCAGTTAATCTCTTGGTAGCGTAGCGCATCCTTTGAGCAGCCGCCGCATCAATCTGTCCGTCTTTTTCAATCTTGGAGGCCTGTTCTTTGGCTTGCTCAGCCATGTCGACCTCTCCGAGTTCTAATAAACGCGTGGCTGCCGCACGCAGGCGTTGAGTTGCCTTTACTGCCTCCCCAGCAGCTGCTTCATCGAGTGCCTGTGTCTGAAGCTTGTGTGCCACCACGCGCTCGATAATATTCATCACCCGCCCGTCCGTTTGCTGAGCGGCTATGGGATCCTTTGTGACAGTCATCAAAACCTCAAGAGAGACCTTTTGCCCGCTGAGCCCGGTCGCCGGAACATCATATGTGATATCCGCCTGAACCAGCCTGTGTGTTCCCGCATTGTAGCCCGGTACCAGCATATCCGCCAGTAGTGATTGCCCAGTGCCGTGTGTTATATCACCTAAGAACACTTGAATATCATGCTCGGCAACTGACCGGTGATCCAACCGGCTGATCAATGGAACCACCCTCCAGACAAAACGCGGGATTACACCTTCCACCAGCCGCATGGTCATCTGCGCATTGGTGATCGCCGTGCCTTGCACCGACATCAACCTTTTCTGGAATACGTTGCCCACAGATTCAGGCTTATCAACCACCAGCCATTCACCACCGGAACGGCGGGCAATTTCCTCCAGTAGCTGGGGATCCCAGTTGCTTTCTTCGCCGACTCCCAAACCCAGGACAAATATAGGTATGCCTGCGGCTTGAAACCTGTCAGCCAGCTCCAGGCAGTCTGTCCGATCTTCCCAGGTTTGTCCATCGGTGAGCAGCACCAAACTGCTGACTCGTTCCGGGCTTTTTCCTTTTTCCAGCTCGCCGAGTCCCAGGCTCATGCCGGTCGACATATGCGTTCCGCCACGTTCCTGGATCGAGTCGATATTTCTTTTGATAGACTCACGATCGACAACCGGCTGAGATGGAACTATTAAATCAGCAGGTTTTTCATCATCGAATACAATCACGGAAAGAAGATCACGCGGGCCAAGGCGGTCGACTACCAATCTCGCCGCCTCTTTCATATGCCGCAGCTTTGCACCAGCCATCGATCCGCTGTGATCCAGAACAAGTGAAAAATTGACGGGTTGTGCCACAGAGGCCGAAGCGGAATCCGAAGGTACGGCTTCGAGCAGCAGGTACGCCTGCTGGGCAGCCGGCAATTCCTGGTAAGAATTGCGGTGCAATGTAGCAGAAAAATTAAGTTCTCCAGCCATCCAACCTCGCTCTATCTCATATCTAAAAAATCACATACCAATCATTGATTTCGATTCAGCTCTTCGATCTGTGTTTCATGCTTGTACGATTTTCACTACGATCGCCGAGATGTTGTCTTCGCCGCCTGCGGCGTTGGCAGCATCGATCAAGGCATCACATGCTTTCTGGGGAGAGGGCGATTCCAGAATGATCCGGTGTATGGCTTTATCTTCCACCATCCCGCTCATCCCGTCTGAGCATAACAAAAGATAGTAACCCACTTGAAGGTTTTGAACCAGCACCTCTAATTCTACTTGCGCTTTGTCCCCTACCGTGCGATAAATCACATTCCGCTGCGGGTGGTGCCGGGCTTCCTCACGCGTAATTTGCTTGGTGGCGATCAGGCGCTCGACGAGTGAATGGTCAGTTGTTATCTGCCTGATTTCCTTTTCGTTCACCAGGTATGCCCGGCTGTCGCCGATGTGGGTCAGGTAAGCCGTTTGCCCGTCAAGTACAGCGCTCACCAGTGTGGAACCCATATCCGTTCCAGCTGATTTCCGCATGTCAAATACTTTCTTATTGGCATTTTCGACTGCTTTCCGCAGCCATTCACTCCGGTCCTGGTTTGCCCCTTGCGAAATCTGTCCTGGCATAAGCTCAACCGCAGTTTGCTGAGCTATGGCATTCACGATCGTCCCACTGGCGATTTCTCCAGCAGCATGCCCGCCCATTCCATCAGCAACAACAAACACCCCCAGGGGTTGGCTTACGGATTGTTGAATGCGGGTAATTTCGATGGTCAATATGCTGTCTTCATTCAATGAGCGAATCATTCCAACATCGGTTCGCTTGCCTACTTCGTAGTCTATCGCCACTGGGGCAGATGGTTTTGCCGTGAATCCTTCCAGGGCTGCCACAAAAATCGAGCTGTCTGAATACCCCGGTTCTGTGAAACCCTGCTCGAACACCTGGTTCAATCCAGGTGAAAGGTTCTGGTCGTATTCATATTTCTGTTTATTGGTGAGCAGATAGTAAATTAAAGACACAAAAGCTCGGACGTCCGCCTTCCGGTCGGTCACATACCCATCTGGATCCAGATTGCTGTCTGCAAAGTTAGCCCACACGGCCCGGTCTCCCACCAGGCCCAAGGAACTTGAATCAAGATTCCCCCCGAAATAGATCCCGTTATCGTGCAGGTATTCCAGCCCGTGTGCCAGCTGGACTGCCCAACTCAAAACCTGTGAGCTTTCTGGAATTCCTTCTAAACCACCTACCTGAGGCATAATCTGACAATAACGCGTCATTCCGCCCAGGTATTCTTCAAATGTCGATAATGGGGCACGGATGCTTCCGTGTGAAAGCCCTTTTTCGATGATCATGGCTACATTTTCAGGCACCGGGATGCGCCTTTCCACTAGCATTAAGTCCTGAAGACTCGGTGAAAGCGGAGTGCCGCAATCTGTGCAGAATTTCTCTGGTCCATCTGTTCTCGGTGGGAAAAAAGCCCCGCAATTGGGATTTGGGCATTCCAAAATGCGCAGCTCGTTGGGTACTTGCAGTTGAGAGACCAGGTATATTTTCTGATTCTCATCATCGAATACCAGGCTGCTCGCCAGAAATGCGTCTCCAAAAATCGCCCTATCCGGGCGTCTGAAGAATGCCTGGCTCGGAGGTAAAGGTCTGGTGTTTGTCCTCATGGGATTCCTTGGATTCAGAGGTTTGCTCAAGCGTACGGTGGTGTGGTCTTTTTTCCCGGGAGCTTCACCAACAACAACCAATTCCTTTGTTGAGGAGACAGGAAGCAGTGTCGCACAATTTCGGCAAAACTTAGCTCCACTTCGGTTCTCAGTTTGGCAATTCGGGCAGAGCAGCATTTCGCGATTTTCTCCTACGAACCTTGATAAATAAATCCCGTATCTTTGAAAGTCATTTCAAGGTTGCCGATCTTGATTTTATCTCCATCCCGCAGAATATTCTTACTTGTTGGCAGGGTGTTGACAAAAATCCCGTTCAATGAGTGTTGGTCTTCAATGCAAATACTTCCAACGCGTTCGTCGAAATAAATTCGGGCGTGAGTGGCCGAGACTGAGTCATCTTCTAAATTAATATCGTTCGCCTCTCCACGCCCTATTTCAATAGGTAAATTCGCAAAAGATTTTACTTCTCCCGTCAGAAGGTGGAATTGCAGGCCAAAATCATCCCCCTGTTCTTCCGCATTTTTGGGTTGGACAGGATTCGTGACAAAAAGTGTAATATCTTCTGGTCGTGGAGAAGGTTCCTCGCTTTGTTTTTCTTTGTTGGGTTTTGCTCCAAACAGCTTGCTGAGCTTGCTCATCTTTTCTCTCCTCCTGCCAACTTCAATTACCAGCTAATATGTCCTTTGACCTGATCTTCACGTGGACTATTATAGACGAAATTGTCATAATATTACCCGCTTCTCCAGCCAGAATTGCCTGTAGAATTCAAGGGTATTATTCACAAACCCGGGTAATAAAAACGATTTATTGGTTCGGCTCAACCGATAAAATACTACCAAAACTATTGATATTCAATAGCCACTCGCTGTCAGGCTGGAACTGTTTGAACAGGTCATAATCCGTTGTGGTGTAGGTGACTTGCCCCTCAGATGTATTGAATTGAACCGTATAGGTTTGCCCTCGCTCTCCCAATCGTTGCCCTTCAGCCAGACGCGGCTCAGCCCAAACCGGAGAGGTATCAATCCCTTGTAATTCCACCACATTCACTTGCCGCCATTCCATGGTGGTGTAGCTGCAGTAATCCTGCAGCACTTCGTAATAACAGTCCTGAACTACTTCGGCAAATCCCGAGCCCTCATCGACTGTATAAGGCGTTCCGCAAACTTTGTTCGAATTAGGGGCTGGTTCTTCCTGTGTGTGGTGGACTCTTTGGGTGCACTCTCCTACCTGCGCATCAGCTGGAATCTCTTCAATCCAGCCGTAATAATCAACTCGCAGTAAACCCAGCACAGCCACGTAAGTTGTCCAATTTACATCCTGGACAACACCAATCACCCCCTCTGTTCTTCCCGACATCACCAGCAGGCTCACTACAACGGCCACGCACAGGATTCCAATCACTGCAATCGCAGCGATCCCCAGCACACCCAGCTTTGGTTTTGCAGGGGCCGTGGTTGGCGCAGGCTGTTCTGAGGGGAGTGGCTCGCTCCTTTTCAGGCTGGAGCCGCATTGCACACATTTCAACGCAGATTCTGGATTTTTCATTCCGCAGCTTGGACACTCCACCTGCTTCACAGGACCGCTGCTGTAAGCCCCAACGATCTTCCCCGTTTCACGCCTGGTGCCTTTCTCCAGGTCAGCACCGCATTGAGAGCAGATTTTCGTCCCGACTGGATTTCGAGTACCGCAGAAGCCGCAGTGAATATCTGCCCCTGCCTTGGCTTTCTCAATTTCCTTTTGATCTTCCAGCAGCTCTTGCTGTCCAGGCTGCTCGAAGGCTACATTCTCGGGCTGTGGCGCGCCGCAGCTGAGACACGTTTTTTCCGGTCCTGGATTTCGTGTGCTGCATTTAGGGCACGTCCATTCGAGTTTAATATATCCAAGCGATTCTTTTGGCATCTGGCTTCTTTCGCAAGTGCATAACCAGTGATTTCAGGCTCGAGAGTATATTATAACCGCGAGATTCTACCTGGCGTATGCCAGCCACTTAGGTTCTGGTAAAGAGTGGGTGGATTAAAAAACAATCCCCCTTCATTCGCTCCGGGTTCCAGGTGCTATATAGGCTGTGGTTTTATAGGGTCTGACCTCTTCGGCAATGTTATCTTTCAGCACGTTTCCAGATACATGCAGAAGCGTATCGCTAAAATCTGTATCTATACCCATGCTTGCCAGGCAGGGATAATGGTGGTGCAGCAAGCCTGTTTGCTCTTCCGCCTCATTGACATGCAAGCCAGCTAATCTGTCTGCGACATACCTGGCGCAGCCGCAGACTGCGTCTCTCTCGACAGCCGCA
>Ga0105100_10000490_pt1 | contig 23457 bp, 23 predicted proteins | sample PPLLak12cMay2015_2_FD_87033 | JGI IMG/M metagenome (GOLD analysis project Ga0105100, IMG submission 87033) | Freshwater sediment microbial communities from Prairie Pothole Lake near Jamestown, North Dakota, USA - PPLs Lake P8 Core (1) Depth... | ecosystem: Environmental > Aquatic > Freshwater >...
ACTGGCTCATGCCGTTGGTCACCACGCAGTTCGGCTCCGAGGCGGCCGCCACCACCGTGCCGCCGGGGCACATGCAGAAGCTGTAGACCGAACGGCCGTTCCTGGTGTGATGCACCAGCTTGTAGTCTGCCGCGCCGATCAGCGGGTTGCCGGCGTTCGGTCCTAGCCTGGCCCTGTCGATCAGCGACTGCGGATGCTCGATGCGAAAGCCGACGGAAAACGCCTTCGCTTCCATGTGGACGCCGCGTGAGTGCAGCATTTCAAACGTATCCCTGGCGCTGTGGCCGAGCGCAAGGATGACGTGATTGCTGGAGAGCGTTTCGCCGCTGGCGAGCGTCACCCCGCGGATGTGACCGTCCTCGATCAGCACATCGGTGACACGCTGCTGGAAGCGGATCTCGCCGCCCAGCACCTCGATTTCGTGGCGCATGGTCTCGACCATGCCGACCAGCCGGAAGGTGCCGATGTGCGGTTTCGACACGTAGAGAATTTCATCCGGTGCACCCGCCTTGACGAACTCGGTCAGTACCTTGCGGCCCAGATGCTTGGGGTCCTTGATCTGGCTGTAGAGCTTGCCGTCGGAAAAGGTCCCCGCCCCGCCTTCGCCGAACTGCACGTTGGATTCCGGGTTGAGCACATGCTTGCGCCACAGGCCCCAGGTGTCCTGCGTGCGCTCGCGTACCGCCTTGCCTCGCTCGAGCACGATCGGCCTGAAGCCCATCTGCGCCAGCACCAGCGCGGCGAAAATGCCGCAGGGGCCGAAGCCGACGACGATCGGGCGATCGGCCAGATGCTCCGGCGCGTGGCCGACGAAGCGGTAATCCATGTCCGGCGTCGGCGCGAGGTGGCGGTCATTGCGGAATTTCTTCAGCAGCGCTGCCTCGCTTTTCACCTCGACGTCGACCGCGTAGATCAGCAGCAATGCGTGTTTCTTGCGTGCGTCATAGCTGCGTTTGAAGATGCTGAAGCTGACGAGATCGTCATCCGCCAGCTCCAGGCGCTTCAGGATCGCCGCACGCAATGCCTCGGGCCGATGGTCGAGCGGCAGTTTGAGTTCAGTCAGTCGCAGCATTTTGCATGTTCAGGTAATTCAATACACCCTGCCCCGCGGCACGACCGCTGGCAAAACAGGCCGTCAGCAGATAGCCCCCGGTGGGCGCTTCCCAGTCGAGCATCTCTCCCGCGCAGAACACGCCAGGCAAATCGCGCAGCATCAGGTTTTCGTCGAGCGCCTCGAAGCGCACGCCGCCGGCGCTGCTGATCGCCTCGTCGATCGGGCGCGGAGCAGACAAGGTAATCGGCAGCGATTTTATCGCGTGCGCAAGCCTGATTGAGTCATTCATTTCTTCTGCCGGCAACAACTCGCGCAACAGCGCCATTTTCACGCCCTTGATACCCACGCGGCTTTGCAGGTGGCTGGACAGCGAACGCGCGCCCCGCGGGTGGGCGACTTCGGCGACAACGCGCTCCAGCGTCTTGTCGGGTGCCAGATCGAGTTGAACCGTCACTGTCCCCTGTGCCGCAATCGTGTCGCGCAACGGCGCCGACAGGGCATACACCAGGCTGCCCTCGATGCCGCTGTCTGACAGCATCAATTCGCCTTTGCGTTCATGCACGCGTCCGGTCGCATCGGTGAAGCGCAGCACCGCCGTTTTCAGCGGTTGCCCGGCAAAGCGGCTGCGCAGATGCTCACTCCAGCCATTTGCCACATCAAAGCCGCAATTCGACGACAACAAGGGCGCCACCTCGACTCCGCGCTGAAACAACAGCGGCACCCACGCGCCGTCCGATCCCAGTTTTGCCCAGCTGCCGCCGCCCAGCGCCAGCACCACCGCATCAGCTTTCACCACTATCTCGCCCTGAGAAGTCATGACTCGCAATGCACCCCTGTCGTTCCAGCCCATCCAACGATGGCGCACATGAAAGCGCACACCCGTTTCGCGCAAGCGATGCAGCCATGCGCGCAGCAGCGGTGCCGCCTTCATGTCCTTGGGAAACACGCGCCCCGACGAGCCGTCGAAGGTCTCGATCCCCAGCCCGTGGATCCACTCGCGCAGCGCGGCGGGGGGAAAAGCTTCGAGCAGCGATTGAATTGCGGTAGCGCGCTCACCGTAGCGCAGCAGGAAAGTGTCGAACGGTTCGGAATGGGTGATGTTCAGGCCGCCCACGCCGGCGAGCAGGAATTTGCGGCCGACCGAAGGCATGGCGTCGTAGAGGTCGACTTCCATGCCGCCTTGAACCAGCACCTCGGAAGCCATCAGACCGGCGGGGCCGCCGCCGATGACAGCGATGGTTTTCAAGGAACGCGGGGCTCGAGGAAGCCCGCTACGCGGGGCCCCTCGCCCAACGGCCCGAACACGCCCGCTCGGTGAATTTCTCGCAATGCCACGGCCAGCGCGTCGCGGGCACGTCCTTTCGCCGGGTCGATCCCCGCTATGCGGGGCCCCTCGCCCAACGGCTCAAGAACGTTACTCCCACTCAATCGTAGCCGGCGGCTTGCCGCTGATGTCGTAGACGACGCGGTTGATGCCGCGAATTTCGTTGATGATGCGGTTGGAGACCTTGCCGAGCAGGGTGTACGGCAGTTCGGCCCAGTGGGCGGTCATGAAATCGCTGGTGACGACTGCACGCAGCGCAACGACGTAGTCGTAGGTGCGGCCATCGCCCATGACACCGACAGACTTGACCGGCAGGAACACGGCAAAGGCCTGGCTGGTTTTCTCGTACCAGCCGGAGGTACGCAGCTCTTCGATGAAGATGGCGTCGGCCAAGCGTAGCAGGTCGGCGTATTCGCGCTTGACCTCGCCGAGAATGCGCACCCCCAGGCCTGGGCCCGGGAACGGATGGCGGAAGACCATATCGTGCGGCAGGCCAAGCGCGATGCCGAGTTCGCGCACTTCGTCCTTGAACAGTTCGCGCAGCGGCTCCAGCAACTTCAGGTGCAGGGTGTCGGGCAGGCCGCCGACGTTGTGGTGGCTCTTGATGGTGTGCGCCTTTTTGGTCTTCGCGCCGGCCGATTCGATGACGTCTGGATAGATCGTGCCCTGCGCCAGCCACTTCGCGTTCGGCAGCTTTTCAGCCTCTTCCTGGAACACGTGGACGAATTCGCGGCCGATGATCTTGCGCTTCTGCTCGGGATCCGACACGCCGGCCAGTGCATCCATGAAACGGTCACGGGCATCGACATGGATGACCTTGACGCCGAGGTTGTCGGCGAAGGTCTGCATCACCTGCTCGGCCTCGTTCAGCCGCAGCAGGCCGTTGTCGACGAACACGCAGGTAAGCTGCGGGCCGATGGCGCGGTGCAGCAGTGCAGCCACCACCGAGGAGTCGACGCCGCCTGAAAGGCCCAGGATGACCTCATCGCTGCCGACTTCCGAACGCACGCGACCAATGGCCTCGTCGACGTAATCAGGCATGTTCCAGTCGCCTGCACAGCCGCACAGGTCGCGCACGAAGCGGTTGAGAATGGTTTTGCCCTGTAGCGTGTGGGTGACTTCGGGGTGGAACTGCACACCGTAGAACCTGCGCTCCTCGTCGGCCATCGCGGCGATCGGCGTGGCGGCGTTGGAAGCCATCAGCTTGAATCCGGGCGGCAGCGCGGTGACCTTGTCGCCGTGGCTCATCCACACGTCGAGCAGGCCGTGGCCTTCGTCGTTGACGCGGTCCTGGATGTCGCGCAGCAGCACCGTGTGGCCATGCGCACGAATTTCCGCATAGCCGAATTCGCGCTTGCTGGCATTTTCCACCTTGCCGCCAAGCTGCGCCGCCATGGTCTGCATGCCGTAGCAAATCCCCAGCACCGGAACGCCCAGCTCGAATACGACCTGTGGCGCGCGCGGCGTCTCGTCCTCGTACACCGAATTCGGACCGCCGGACAGAATGATGCCGGCCGGGGCGAACTCGCGCACGAAATCATCGGTCACGTCGTTGGGATGCAGTTCGCAGTACACGCCAGCCTCGCGCACGCGGCGCGCTATCAGCTGGGTGTATTGGGAGCCGAAATCGAGAATGAGGATTTTTTGGTGCATTTTTCTAGGGGCTAGGGGCTAGGGGCTAGGGGCTAGGGGCTAGGGGCTAGGGGCTAGGGGCCAAGAAAAAAGAAAGCCACGCGCAGCGTGACCTTCCCTAGATCCTAGCCCCTGAATCCTGATCCCTATTCAACGCGATAATTCGGCGCTTCCTTGGTGATCTGCACGTCGTGGACGTGCGACTCGCGCACCCCTGCCGACGTGATTTCGACAAATTCGGCCTTGGCATGCATGTCGGTGATGTTGGCGACGCCGAGATAGCCCATGCTGGAGCGCAGCCCGCCCATCAACTGGTGGATCACGCCGAGCGCGCTGCCCTTGTAGGGTACTCGGCCTTCGATGCCTTCGGGCACGAGTTTCTCGGCGCTCTTTTCGTTGTCCTGGAAGTAGCGGTCGCTGGAGCCCTGCTGCATCGCACCGAGCGAACCCATGCCACGATAAGACTTGTACGAGCGCCCCTGGAACAGTTCGACTTCGCCCGGCGCTTCTTCGGTACCGGCCAAAAGCCCACCGAGCATCACGCAACTGGCCCCGGCCGCGATCGCCTTGGCGATATCGCCTGAATAGCGGATGCCGCCGTCGGCAATCACGCCGACATCGCTGCCCGCCAGGGCGGCAGCCACATTTGCCACGGCGGTGATCTGCGGCACCCCAACACCCGCGACCATGCGCGTGGTGCAGATGGAGCCGGGGCCGATGCCGACCTTGACCGCATCCGCGCCGTGCTCGACCAGTGCCGCCGCAGCGGCAGCGGTGGCGATATTGCCGCCGATCACCTGCACATCGGGGAAATTCTGCTTGACCCAGCGCACCCGGTCGAGCACGCCCTTGGAATGTCCATGTGCCGTGTCCACGGTGATGATGTCGACGCCGGCAGCCACCAGCGCTGCAACCCGTTCCTCGGTGCCTTCGCCAGTGCCGACGGCTGCCCCGACGCGCAGGCGGCCCATCGCATCCTTGCACGCCATCGGGTGCTCGCTGGATTTCTGGATATCCTTGACGGTGATCAGCCCGCGCAATTCGAACGCACTGTTTACCACCAGCACGCGCTCCAGGCGATATTGGTGCAGCAGCGCCATCGCCTCGTCGAGGTTGGCACCTTCCTGCACCGTCACCAGCCGATCCTTGGGTGTCATGATGTTGGCCACCGGCTGATCGAGGCTGGTCTCGAATCGCAAATCACGGTTGGTGACGATGCCGACCACCTTGCCGCCATCGATCACCGGCAGGCCTGAAATTTTCTTGCTTCGGGTGATTTCCAGCACCTGACGTACCGTCATCTGCGGCGCAACGGTAATGGGATCCTTGACCACGCCGGACTCGAAGCGCTTGACCGCAGCCACCTGCGCCGCCTGCATCTCGGCGTTCATATTCTTGTGAATGATGCCGATTCCACCCTCCTGCGCCAGCGCAATCGCCAGGCGTGCCTCGGTCACCGTATCCATGGCGGCCGACAGCAGGGGGAGATTCAGGGAAATGGTGCGGGTCAACTGGGTGGACAGGCTGACTTCGCGCGGAAGGATGGCGGAATGGGCGGGAACGAGCAGAACGTCGTCGAACGTCAGCGCTTTTTGCAGAACACGCATGGGCTTTCCTTATAGCAAAGCGGAATTATACGCGCGCGCCCTGTCCACGTACAATCAGACGATCCCCAAGAAGAAGTTTGGTCGTAATCTACCAACTTATTTACATGCCTATCGGTTGACTCGCGCACGGGATACGGCTAACTTTGCGGGCAGCATCAATGCTGCTAGGGCGCGAGGTTCGACAGCCCACCCCTGAATGCCATACAACTCGAGGAGATAAAACAATGTCCAAAGTTTTGCTTGCACTGACTTCCGTTGCCCTGCTGGGTCTGTCTGGCTGTGCCGATACTGCAAAAAAAGATATGGCGGATAGCAAGCCTGCTGCCAGTGCAACAGCTGCAGCTTCCATCAGCCCCGAAGCTCAGGCTGCTCTCAGCGCTGCACAGGCCGATGTCAAGGCCGTGAAATCCAAGATCGCGTTATGGACGACTTCCGATAGCGCACTCAAGGCTGCAGAAGAAGCCGCCGCAAAGGGCGACAGCGCAACGGTCCTGAAGCAGGCCAATTGGGCCTCTAGCCAGGCCAAGTTGTCCGCGAACCAGTTGACCTACCCGACTCTCAAAACCGGTGACTAAGTTGACCGGTTTCAGCAATCAAGCCTTCCGGACTCACGCCGGAAGGCTTTTGTTTTTGGGTGCACTGGCCTTCTTCATGGGGCCAGCCCATGCCGAGCTTTACAAGTGGACGGATAGCCAAGGCAAGGTGCATTACACGGACCAGCCGCCTACGGTGAATGCCCAGACCGTCAAGCACCCCCAGTCAGGACAGACCGAAACCACGACACAGGCCACGCAATCGCTCAGCGACAAGGACCAGGCCTACCAGAAGCGCCGCGAGGAAGCCGAACAAGCTCGCCTCAAAGCGGAAAAGGAAGCCGAGGCGGCTCGCGTCAAGAGTGAAAACTGCGCCAAGGCGCGCAACAATCTCAACACCCTGCAGAACAGGTCACGCGTTTACACCACCAATGCTGCAGGCCAACGTACCTACATGGATGATGCAGCGCGGGCCGATGCTTTGGCCAACAGCCAGAAAGCCGTTTCCGACTTCTGCAAATAATTCGATCCGGCGTCAGCCCGCGGCATTTGCTGCCGCTTCTGCCTTGTCTGACTCCATGGCCTTTTCCGTCGGGGCGTCGCCACCGCCTTTCTTCGTGACTTTCCCTTCTTCCGCACGCTTGCGGCGCACTTCCTTGGGATCGGCAATCAGCGGACGATAGATTTCGACACGATCCTTGTCGCGTACTTTTTCGTCAAGTTTGACCAGCTTGCTGAAAATCCCGACCTTGTTCAGGGTGAGATCGATGTCAGGGAAGGTCTCCAGGATGCCGGATGCGCGAATCGCGTCTTCCACCGAAGCGCCTTCGGCAAGCTGAACCCGTAGCAAGGGCTGCTGATGGGGCAAGGCATAGACCAATTCCACATGGATATTGCCTGCGATTGGGGTTGCACTCATGCGGGATACACCTCGTCGGCACGACGCACAAAGGCATCGACAAATGTATTGGTGATATGACTGAAAACAGGCGCCAGGATTGTTTCCAGCACCCGGCTGGAGAACACATACTGCAAGCGGAATTCAACCTTGCAGGCGTCGCTCCCGAGCGGCAGGAACAGCCAGTCACCCTCCATCTCAGAAAACGGTCCTTCTTTCAGCCTGATTCGCATCTCGCGTGGGTGCTGCTTTGTGTTTTCGGTGGTGAAACTCTGGCGAATGCCCATATAGGCAATATGGAGCGTAGCCTCCGTGCGAATTTCATCGCGTGCGATCAGCTCAGTTCCCCCGCACCAGGGCAGAAACACGGGGTACTCTTCAACCTTGTCCACCAACGCAAACATCCGTTCGGGGGTATGCGCCACCAATACACTTTTTTCTACGCGCGCCATCGTTGCCTAAAGCCTTGTAAAATCGAGAATTGTACGCAAGCCAGTCCATCATGAGCATCGCCGACAACAAAAAAGCCTTCCACGATTATTTCATCGAGGAAAAATTCGAGGCTGGCCTCGTGCTGGAAGGCTGGGAAGTAAAAGCCATCCGGGCCGGCCGCGTGCAGTTGAAGGAAGCCTATGTCGTGGTCAAGAACGGTGCGGTTTACCTCATTGGCTGCCACATCAGTCCGCTGCCCACTGCATCCACCCACATCCATCCGGATCCCACCCGCTCGCGCAAGCTGCTGCTGCATGCCTCTGAGATCAACAAGCTCATCGGCAAGACCGAACGTGCAGGCTTCACGCTTGTGCCGCTCGACATGCATTACCTGAAAGGTCGCATCAAGCTTGAAATCGGTCTGGCAAAAGGCAAGAAACAACACGACAAGCGGGCAGCCGAGAAAGATCGCGAGTGGTTACGGGAAAAGCAGCGTCTGGTTCGGGCTGCCCAAAGCTGAATTGTCGCGTAGCGGCGACTAACGGATGAATTAGTCTGCTTAACGGCTATGTCAAACATTGTAAATCTGTCGAGATCTTGACTACAATTGTCAATATCTCGACAAGCAAGGACATATCCGATGGCGGCAATCCCTGTTTATCAAGTTGAGTTCATCCCACTCGAGCGCCGTCTGGGAGATCGCCGAGTTGCCCCGCGCGATACCGCATTGCCTCCTGAAATCAAGGCAGACCGCCGACAAACATCAGGCCGGCGCGCTGAAGACCGCAAATCCGCAACCCTGAAAGTCGTCTAGGTTCAAACTAGGATTTCCGGCGCTTTGTCGGGCAGGCATTTGCCAGTTCGCTGCGTCAATTTGACACTGCCGGATGGAAGGCTTGACCACGTTTTCCAACATCCAGTCATCCACTAACTGTCAATCCCCCCAATTGCAGGCCAGGACGCCTTGCCTGCAACCACCCATTTCCCCCAGAACGAACGCAAGGCAGCGCTGTTGCCATCAACAGACCCCCACCCAAACTGTGCCAGAATACCGACCGCACACTGCGGGAATGCTTTCCACACCTTACCGCCAATAGTTGAACGTCCTCTGATTGATTGACTGCTTCGCATTTCTCCAGAAAGTTGAATCCACTTGCGTGCCGCTACCGTAGAAGAGCTTCATGATTTTGACGAGGTGATCGACGTCCGTTCCCCAGGCGAATTTGCTGAAGACCATTTCCCCGGGGCCATCAACCTGCCGGTGTTGAGCGATGCCGAACGTGAACGCGTCGGCACCCTATACAAGCAGGTGTCGTCTTTCGAGGCGAAGAAAGTCGGGGCGGCACTGGTATCGCGCAATATCGCTCAACATCTTGAAGATCATTTCGCCAACAAACCCAAATCCTATCGCCCACTGGTGTATTGCTGGCGCGGCGGCAGTCGCAGCGGGGCGATGACGCACATCCTGCAGAAAATCGGCTTCGGCGCGATGCAACTCGACGGCGGCTACAAGGCCTATCGACGGCACGTCGTGGCCGAACTTTCCAGCCTTCCGTCACGACTTTCCTATCGCGTCGTGTGTGGCCCGACCGGCAGCGGCAAAAGCCGTCTGCTGCAGATACTGCAGAGTCAGGGTGCCCAAGTGCTCGACCTCGAAGAACTGGCCGCCCATCGGGGCTCACTGCTGGGAGCGTTGCCGGATCGGGCACAACCCTCCCAAAAAAGCCTTGAAAGTGCCATCTGGTTTGCGCTCGACCGCTTCGACCCGACTCGGCCCGTGTTCGTCGAATCGGAAAGCAAGAAAATCGGTGCGCTGCGCGTGCCTGACGCACTGATCGAGGCCATGCGGTCCAGTCCATGCGTCCGCCTGCAGGTGCCATTGGCGGCACGGGTCCAGTTGCTGACCGAAGATTACGTTCACTTTTTGCATGACCCGGAAACGATCAACCGCCAGCTTGGATATCTCGCTCCGCTGCGCGGCAATGACACCATCGCTGCGTGGCAAACGCTCGCCAATCAGCGGGCCTGGGATCAACTGGTTGCCGCCCTGCTTGAGCAGCATTACGACCCGTCTTATCTGAAGTCGCTGTCGAAAAACTATGCTGCCACCCCCGGCGATCAAACCTACAGCACTGCGGATCTTTCGAGCACTGGCCTGCAGCGGCTGGCGCAGGACATCATGGACGCCGCCTAGACCAGTTTGCCGAGCACGAAGCCGACAACGATGCCGATAATGACTGCAACAGTCAGGCCGCGATAGGTCAGGACGTCTTTGGAATAGCCGCGCCGGATCGCAATGTAGGACACCAGATAACCGACTGCATTGAGCAGCCAGATAAAACCGATCGACAGTATCTTGACGATGAGCGGGCCAACGATCGGCACCAGAGTGATCAAGCCGAGCAGCCAGGCAAAGGCGTTGGAAACCAAACCCACCGCCACCACACTGCCTGCGATCACGCCTCGATCGACGTTGAAATGCAGCCCCAGCAATACCAGCGCGCCCATTCCGAGCCAAAGCGGCAGCATCACCCTCCAGTTGCGCCACCAGGGCAGGCGTTGTGAAGCATCCTCCGGGATTGTCTCGTCTGCAGATGAGTCTTCGACTTGCTGTCCCATGACTACCCCAGTGCAGTGAGATCGGCCCCGTTGTCCGCGATTGGCGGACACCAGCAATACCCACCCGTGAGCGGCCGGGTAAAGCGAAACAGGGCATCGCTGATGCCGTCATCATGCCCGGTCATGCGCCGCAGTTGCGCCTCGTACGCATCGAACGACTTGCCAAAGGCAAGAAACACCAGCCCGGCCTCGGCGCCTGCCACCCAGGGCATCGATCTGCGCACCACGAAGGCCTCGGGCTCGAAATCCTCCTGCGCAGTGCGTTTGACATGTGACGAGTCCGGCGCCTCGTCGAGTTCTTCATTGCTGTCGCGATCACGGCCGAAGCAGTCGTTCTGTTCAGCGTGCGACATCGCGTCAAACTTCGGAAAATCGTGCAGCCATTGCTGCACCGCGGCAAAGCTCGAACCATCAATGCCTGTTCCCTTGCCCTGAGCCACCGCAGCTTCGATGGCGGCGGCGTCCTTGGGATTTTCGGTGCCATCTTCGTAGCCGGTCAGATCGCGGCTATCCCGATGAAGAAAGCTGTCGATCGCCTGCACCAGGGTGAATTCCGGATCGATCAGCGCCTGCAATTTATGGCCACGCAACAGCAGGTCACCCGGGTCGTCGCCGCGCAACCAGATCCATAATGCATGCTGAGTCGACGGGATCGACGGTTTCGCCGTGGGCAGTTCGGGAAACGCACGCAAGCCTTGAATCGACACACCGAGCGCATCGACGACCCCGACCCCGAGACCCAGCACCACAGTTCGACCATCACACGCTGCTGCAAGCTTGTGCAATGCAGCCCGTGGATGGGCTGACGGGTTCAGATCTAGGAACAGGTGACGGGCATGGGCGGGTACAGGATCGAGTATGGCAACTTGAGGTTTCATTTCGAAAGGAACTGGCGTTGATCTGAGCGGAAAAATCAAACTGAATGTATTCAGACAAGACTGGAACTATACCTTGCACGATCAGGCCCCTCATGTCCGATCGTACCCCCGGGAATACAGGACCACTCATACACCAGGCACGAAACGCGGAGATTCCGTATCGACTCAGCCACGCCTGACTTCGACCACATTCTGGACATGCTGCAGGCGTGTCAGCACCCGGGCCAGTTGCTGCAGTTCCTTGATGCGCACGGTAATCAACATGTTGGCAAATTCGCCACGGCTTTCAGTATTCACGCGCAGCACGTCGAGCCTGTCCTTGGCGATGACGTCCGAAATGTCACGCAACAGGCCTTGTCGGTCGAATGCTTTCAACCGGATATCCACCTCGAATGCCGCACCGGCATCGAGCACCCACTCGGCCGGCATCATGCGTGCCGGATTGGCACGCTTGAGTGCGGCGCAATCGGCACGATGCACGGTCAGGCCACGCCCGACCGTTGTATAGGCCATGATGTCTTCTGGCGGCTGCGGCTTGCAACAACGCGCCAGCGCCAGCGGCACATCGCCCAGCCCCGGGATGCTGACCGGATTGCCGGACCGGGACCGGACACGGGGTTTTGCATTCGGAACGAGTGCGGGCACGGGTTTGCCCGGTTCCTGCAGGGCGTTGACCAGATCCCGCTGACCGACATCGCCGCGGCCGAGCGCAGCGAGAAACTCGTCCACCTTGGCGAACTTGAGCCGCTGCGCAAGTTTTTCCTGGTTGGTGCCCACCACCCCCAGTCGTTTGAGTTCCTTTTCCAGCAAGCTGCGGCCAAGGCCCACCTGCTCGCCGACATCGCGCTGGCGAAACCATGCGCGCACCTTGGAGCGCGCGCGATGGGTGGCCAGGTAACCGAGCGCCGGGTTGAGCCAGTCGCGACTCGGCTCGCCTTCCTTGGCAGTGACGATTTCGACCCGCTGGCCATTCTCCAGTGCAGTATTCAGGGGCACCATTGCACTGTCGATCCTGGCACCGCGGCAACGATGTCCGAGGTCGGTGTGCACCGCATAGGCAAAATCCACCGGCGTGGCGCCGCGGTCGAGCGCCACCACCCTCCCCTGCGGGGTCAGCACGTAGACCTGATCGTGGAAAAGCTCGGTCTTGAACTGCTCGGTGAATTCGCTGCTGTCGGCAACGTCGTCCTTCCATTCCAGAATGCGCCGCAGCCAGGCGATCTTTTCCTCGTATTGCGCATCCTGGCGACCGCCCTCCTTGTAGCGCCAGTGCGCCGCGACGCCCAGTTCGGCATTGTGGTGCATGTCGAAGGTGCGAATCTGCACTTCGAGCGCGCGGTCCTCCGGGCCGATGACGGCCGTGTGAAGCGAGCGGTAGTCATTGCTCTTGGGTTGCGAAATATAGTCGTCGAACTCGCCCGGAATCGGCTGCCACAGGTTGTGCACCAGGCCAAGAACGGTGTAGCAGTCGATTTCGTGTCGAACCAGCACGCGCACCGCACGGATGTCGTATAACTGCTCGAAACTCAGGTGCTTGCGCCGCATCTTGTTGACGATGCTGGCGATATGCTTGGGGCGGCCACTGACTTCAGCCTCGATCCCGTGCAGGGCAATTTCGGCCTGCAGCCTTTCGATGATGCCCTTGATGTAGGCCTCGCGGTCGGCGCGCTTTTCGTCCAGTTGAGAGGCGATGACCTTGTAGGTTTCGGGCTCCAGATAGCGAAACGCCCAGTCTTCCATCTCCCATTTGATCTGCCACACGCCGAGCCGGTTCGCCAGTGGCGAGAACAATTCGCGTGCCTGCTGCCCCAGCGCCTCGCGCGTGGCGGCATCCTGGCCGGCCGCGCAACGCAGCGCATGCGTGCGCTCGGCCAGTTTGACCAGCACGACACGAATGTCCTCCACCATCGCCAGCACCATCTGGCGCAAGGCCTCGAGATGCACATGTGGATCGACGCGCTTGTCGGTGACGCTGGTCGCCAGCGCCTCGATGCGAGACATTGCTGCCACTCCGCGCGCCAGGCGCGCTGCTGTGCCGAAGGCTGCATTGAATTCAGGGGTGTCGCTCATACAATCGTGCAGCAAGGCCGCCGCGACTGCATCCGCCCCCACCTTCAGTTCGGCGACGATCAGCGCGGTGCCAACACTGTGGGAAAACGCGGCGCTGCTGCCCAACTGCTCGTGCGCATAGACCAGCGCCCGCCAGGGCAGGTCGTTCTCCGCCACCGGCATGACGCGAGCGAGTGCCTGCCGCGCCGAATCCGGATCGGTGGCGTCAAAACAGCGAGGGCGAACGGTTTCATTCATCGGGGTATGCGGCATGCCAGTAATGGCGATCAGACGTACGATATTCTGAGGCCACCACCCCGGCTTCGCCAAATGTCAGCTTGATCAGACCGCCGGTATCGCTGCGCAGAATCCGGGCATCCCGGTCACGCAAGCGTGCGACCACTTGCGGATGCGGGTGGCCATAGCGATTGCGATATCCCACGGTAAACACCCCGTAGTGTGGGTGCGCCTGGTCGACGAATTCATCGAGCGACGATGTGCGGCTGCCATGATGGCCGACCACCAGCACCGTCGCCGAGATGTCCGCACCGGACTCCATCAGTTCGAGTTCGCCACGACGCTCGGCATCCCCCGTGATCAGTAGGCTTTGCTTGCCCTGGCTGATCTTCAGCACGCAACTGAAATCGTTGTCGCGGCGGTTGGTCTCTGCATAGGCCGACGCCGGTGGATTGAGAATCTCGAAGCTGACACCGTCCCATTGCCAATGTTGGCCGCGATGACAGTGGCGTGGCAGCGGCGCCGTCTCCAGCAGAGCACTCGAGGCAGGCAGACCATGCAGCAGCCAGCCGGTCGGCATGTCGCGCAAGATCGAAAGCAGGCCGCCACTGTGGTCGTTGTCGTCATGCGAGACGATCACCCCGGACAATTCGCCCACCCCACTTGCACGCAAATAAGGCGCGACGATGCGTTCACCGGCATCGCTATCGGTAAAAGCCGGTCCGGTATCGTAAAGCAGTGCACGGTTCTCGGTACGGATCAGGATGGCGGTGCCCTGTCCGACGTCGATCACGTCAGCCTGAAAGGTATTCGGTGCGACACTGGAGCGCAGCGGAAACACCAGCGGCAACCACAGCAGCCCCCCCAATGCCCGTAATGGAAACCCGCGCGGCAGCAACAGCCACATCGTGCCCACGACCGCCAGCAATATTGAACCCCATTCCGGCACTGGTCGTGCCACGACCGCCCATGGCAAGGCGCTGGCCCACGCCAGCCCCTGCCCCAGCCATGCCATCATCCACGCTGCAACATGCCACAAGGGCGGCACAATCACGCCCAGCAGGGCCAGTGGCGTGACCAGCCAGCTGACTACTGGAATGGCAACCGCATTGGCGAGCGGCGAGATCAGCGATACCTGCTGGAACAGCAGCAGCAAGGCAGGCGCCAGCGCCAGCGTCACCGCACCTTGTACGGTCACCCATCCGCGCAGCTTTTCGGGAAGCGCGACCCGCCCGAATGTCACCCACAGGATGGCAGCCATGGCACCGAACGACAGCCAGAACCCAGCCGACAGCACGGCCCATGGATCGATCAGCAAAACGATGAACAGGGCCCACGTCAGCGCCGAAAAGGGGCGTGGCTGGCGCCGTCCCCAGAAGGCCAGTGCCAGCACCCCGAGCATGAAGAGGGTACGCTGTGCCGGCACCTGAAACCCGGCCAGCACGGCATAGGCACACGCAGCCACCACGGCGGCCAGCAATCCTGCCTGTTTTGCAGGCAAACGCTCTGCCGCCCGCGGCCAGCGCCGCCAGCCGAATGCCACGGCCCATCCTGCCAGCGCGGCAATCATGGTGACGTGCAACCCTGAAATGCTCAGCAGATGGTTCACGCCGGTGCGGGTAAAGGCGCGCCATTGATCATGCGGGATGCTGCGCTGGTCACCGATCACCAGTGCAGCGATGACGCCTGCATAGGGCGCGTCGCCGAGCGAAGCCATTATCCGATCACGAATGCCGGCGCGCGCGGCGGCAATCCAGGCAACGGGGGTGGCCGCACGTGCTGCCAGGCGCTGCGGCATCGGATGCTCGCGCACATAACCTGATGCTGCGATGCCACGTTCCAGCATCCAGGCTTCGAGATCGAAGCCATGGGGGTTGTGGGTACCGTAGGGCCGCTTGAGCCGAACGGTGAACTGCCAGCGCTCGCCGGCATGCACGGTCGTGCCGGGAGCGCCTGGGTCGAAGACGATCCCGCGCGGCCAGTAACGCGTGAGTTGAATCCGTCGCAGCCTGGGCGCATGCGAGGTGACGACCTGCTCGACTTCGAGTACGAAGCGCTCGCCGCGCGCGTTGCTTTGCGGCAAGTCGCTGACGACGCCGACGACGACAAGGTCCACGCCCTGCCAGGCGTCGGGTAGGCGATCCGCCAGCCGCAGGTCGGCCCGCCATGCGGCCCAGGCAAAGCCCAGCGCGGCACACAGCAGTATGACAGCGAATCGGCGCACGGCCTCGAATGCCACATGTGAAAAGCGCGGCAGCAGCAACACTGCGGACAGCAGCGGCAGCGCCCCCGCCCAACTCGCAGGCGGCAATGTTGCCTGCTGCTGCAACAGCCATACTCCGAAACAGAACGCGATGAGAACGATCTGCATCGCGTTGGCTGATCAGAGCGGTTGCAGCATCCCGTCGACCAGCCGCAACTGCCGCTCCATGCGTGCGGCAAGTTCGATGTCGTGGGTGACGACGACCAGGCTGGTGTCCTGCTTGCGGTTGAGGTCGCGCATCAGGTCGAACACCGCATTGGCCGTATGGCGGTCGAGATTGCCGGTCGGCTCGTCGGCCAGGATGCACGCCGGTCGGGTGACCAGTGCCCGCGCAATGGCGACACGCTGTCGCTCGCCGCCGGAAAGTTCACCAGGTCGGTGAGTCAGACGATGGCCCAGCCCCACTTCACCCAGCACTTCGGCTGCACGTGCCATCGCCTGACTGCGCTCGATGCGGCGGATGGTCAGCGGCATGGCCGCGTTTTCCAGTGCGGAAAACTCGGGCAGCAGATGGTGAAACTGATAGACGAACCCAAGTGCCGTGTTGCGCAGTTCGCAGCGCGCGGCCTCCGATATGGCGAAGGGATCGCGCCCCATCAGCTCGACCTGGCCGTGCGTCGGGGCGTCGAGCCCACCCAGCAGATGCAGCAGCGTGCTTTTTCCCGAACCGGATACTCCGACGATGGCCACTGATTCGCCTGCGCGAATCTCGAGATCGACGCCGCCCAGAACCGGCACGTCGTTTTTGCCTTGCCGGAAGGTCTTTGCCAAGCCGGCACAGCGCAGCACCGTTTCATTCATAACGCAACGCCTCCGCCGGATTGATGCGCGACGCCCGCCAACTGGGATACAGCGTGGCGGCCAGGCTGATGAATAGCGATACCCCTGCAATGATCCCGACATCGCTCCAGACCAGTTTGGAAGGCAACTGGTTGATGTAATACACATCGGCAGGGAACAAATCCATTCCGGCCATGCGTTCGATGATGGGCACCACGGTTTCGAGATTGAGTGCCAGAAGAATCCCGCTCGACACCCCCAGCAAGGTACCGAAGACGCCGATGAACGCTCCCTGCACGATGAAAATGGCCATGATGGACGCAGGCTTGGTTCCCAGCGTACGCAGAATGGCGATATCGGACTGCTTGTCGGTTACCGCCATCACCAGGGTGGACACGATGTTGAACGCGGCGACGGCGACGATCAGCAGCAGGATCAGGAACATCATGCGTTTCTCGATCGCCACGGCTCGGAAAAAATTGGCGTGGCTCTGCGTCCAGTCGGTGATGTAATACTGGCCCACCAGGCGCTGCGCCAGCTCTCGCGTGACGAACGGCGCACGGAACAATTCGTCGAGCTTCAGGCGCACACCCGACACGTCATCACCCAGCCGCAGCAGCTTCTGCGCGTCCTGCAGATGAACCAAGGCGAGGCCGGAGTCATATTCGAACATGCCGGCCTCGAAGATTCCGGTCACGGTGAATTGCTTGAGGCGCGGCATCACGCCGGCTGGCGTGATGTTGCCCTGGGGGGTCAGCAGCACCAGCTTGTCGCCCGGATACACGTTCAGCACACGTGCCAGTTCCGCGCCCAGGATGATGCCGAACTCGCCCGGCTTGAGGTCGGACAGTTTTCCCGCCTTCATGTGCTGCGAAAAATCGGCCACCTGGCTTTCAAGTTCCGGCAGCACGCCACGGATGATCGCGCCGCGCACTGTGTCACCGTTTGCCAGCATGCCCTGTGCGTTCACGTAGGGCGCGCCGGAGATGACTTCCTGGTTCTGTTTCGCCTGTGCCAGCACGCCGCGCCAGTCGGCCAGGCGATCTGCCTGACCGCTGATTTCAAGATGCGCTGCCACACCGAGAATGCGCGCCCGCAACTCCTCCTGAAAGCCGTTCATCACGGAGAGCACCACGATCAGCGCCATGACGCCCAGCGCAATCCCTGCCATGGAGACGATGGAAATAAACGAGATGAAATGGTTGCTGCGCTTGGCGTGGGTGTAGCGCAGGCCAATCTGGAGCTCAAAGGGAAGCAAAGCAGGACTCGCCGAAAGAATTGCGCGAGTATGCCACAGCTGCCCTACTCGCCCATCAGGTGCAGCACCACGCTGCGCTCCTGCGCGGCACGCCGGTGTTCGAACACATATATCCCTTGCCAGGTACCCAGCAAGGGGCTTCCCCCTGCAACCGGAATTGCCAGATGGGTTTGCGTCAGTGCCGCACGCACATGCGCCGGCATGTCATCCGCGCCTTCCAGCGTATGTTCGTAGATGGGGTCACCCTCGGGCACCAGCCTCGACAGGAAACGCTCCAGATCGGTCTGCACCGTCGGATCATGATTTTCCTGGATCAGCAGGCTTGCCGAAGTGTGTCGGATATAGAGGGTGAGCAGTCCATCCCTTATCCCGCCTGCTTTCACCCAGCCGTAAACCTCCGAAGTGAAGTCATACAGACCCTTGCCTCGGGTGGTAACGATGATTTCATGTAGGGCCTGGCGCATGCCTGCCATTCTAGCGAATCCGCTTGATACACTCACTGCATGCTGTTCCTCATCCCCCACCTGTTTCCACCTTCACGCCTGCTGGAAAGTGCAACTCATGGGTTGCGCCTCCCCGCGCTGGAAACGCTGCTGGCACGAGGAACGATCCGGTCTTGCCCCCAGGAGGGAGTGGAGGCCGCCTTGTGCGAGGCCATGAGCATTCCGCGCCAGCAGGACTGGCCGCTCGCCCCGATCACCCTGGAGGCGGATGGCAGTCCTGCTGAGGAAACGCACTGGTTGCGCGCCGACCCGGTACATCTGGGTTTGATGCGCGATCACATCGTGCTGACGGACAACAGGATACTGAATCTGGCGCCACAGGAGGCTTCAGCCTTGGCCACCGCGATTGGCCAGCATTTTGGCGAAGCATTCAACCCGATTCCGCTGCACCCGCACCGCTGGTATGTGCCGTTTGCGAATCCGCCTCGGCTGACCACCCACCCTCCGTCCGTTGCAAGGGGTCAAGGCATAGAATCCCTTATGCCGCAAGGCGACGACGCCATGCGCTTTCGTACCCTGCTGAACGAGCTGCAGATGCTGTTGTTTACGCATCCGGTCAATCAGGCGCGCGAGACTCGCGGCGAGTTGCCGGTGAATTCAGTATGGCTGTGGGGTGGCGGCACCAAACCCGCCGAGCCCACAGTCCGCATGACAATTTATGCCCGCGATAGCGACGCGCGCGCGTTGGGTACGTTCTGCAGGGTTCCCGTGCTATCCCCCCCTTCGCATCTTGAAAAAACCATGCTTGAAGCTGAAGGCGTAACCCTGCTGGATGAACTGGCGCAGGCCGGGGAATACGGCGACGCCTACGGATGGCGCGATGCCCTCCGGGGTCTGGAAAAGGACTGGTTTGTTCCGCTGCGCGGATCCCTGCGCGCAATCGGCGCAGCCGGCCTGTGCCTAATGGATCCGGTCAATGGCAAAGCGCTGCATCTTCAGCGAAGCGATGCATGGAAAATCTGGAAACGCCCGCGAAACCTAACTTCAACCTAGAAACCGAAGTTGGACGCGTCCGAGGGTGTGTCTGATCGGGTGTCTGCCACGTAGCAACGACGCTGCGGGCCGGGGCCCGCAAGGAGGCGCGACAATGGCAGGCGCACGATCAGGCGTGCCGTCGGGCGCGTAATGGTCACACCCACCGGGTGAACGGAATCAAAGGCACTCAACTCTGCATTCATGCGGCGTTTGCAAAGGCAATGAGCGGTCAACTGCGGTTTTCAGGTTCAATATTTGCCTGAGTAAGCGACGTGTGCGCTCGGGTCGTACTTGCGAATACTTTGCATGATGGCCGGCTCCGCCCTGCAGGGGCAGGCTTGAGAACGTTCGATGAGGAGCGCGGTACGCCACTCCTGCAAATCCAGAACAGCCAAATGATCCGCCCTTGCTTGGGCCGACCGGAGTTCTCTCAGGAAGCCCCGACATTCCCCCGGAGTCATCAGCATCATCTTGTATCCCGCCTTGCACTCCTCGAGATCGGTAGCGGCGTACACATTGCCACCGGCAAGAAAAACCGAACTTCCGATTAAAGCGGATGCAATCATTCTCAGGCTGATCTTCATGTGCGTCTCCTATGGCCGGGCCCTGTCATGCCCACGCTACAACAAGAGCAACTTGCATACCTGCATGGGCGGGCAGTAATAGTCCATCAATTCAACGAACTAGGATCGACGGATCGGATTCGGGCGTCCATTTTCCCGCATCTGCTGTCGAGTTCCTGGCAGATACCTGCGATCTCTTGACTCCAGCCTAACAATCCGGCTCTAGCATCACGAGGTGCTGTGGGGCGGCGGCCTTGGATTTGGAATCCATGCAGGGACAGGTAGCAGCCCGCGCTTCCAGTTGCAACGCATGCTGCTGCTGCAAGGTCGCCAGCGCGCTGAGTTGGCCAGCTGACTTCAGCGCCATGACCTGCCGGGTATACGCGCGACACTCCTGCTCTGTCATCAGTAAAACCGGATAGCTGCCACGGCACAATACCTCGTCACCCCCGGCGGCCTGAGCTGCCGCCACAGGCAATGAACTCGACAGAATCATCAAGCCAGCTGCAAGGAATCCTAGTTTCATGGTTTCAACTCCCTTATTGAATTCAAGTCACTATGACGTGGGATTGTGAAGACTTCATGAAATCCACAGCATGGATCATGCCAACCAGATAATTCTCTGTAAGCCTTATGCAGCAAGGGTTTCAAACATCCACACTGCAGTCCAGATGCACTTTAAGCGTACATGGCGCCGGAAGCATGCACCAATATGCAACATGCTCAGACTGGGCTTGCCCACAGATCATGTTCGTCTGCTTCCTCGACGCGCACATTGAGACGAGTTCCAGGCGCCAGATCAAACACACCCTCCAGATAAACCACGCCGTCGATTTCCGGTGCATCTGCGTGGCTGCGCGCGAGCGTGCCCACCTCGTCTTCTTCATCGACAATGACCTCGATTTCACGGCCGATCTTGGCGTCGAGTTTGGCTGCCGAGATTTCAGCCTGTATTTCCATAAAGCGCTCCAGGCGCTCTTCCTTCAACTCTTCGGGTACGGCATCGGGCAAGTCATTGGCAGAGGCGCCCTCGACCGGTGAGTATTTGAAGCAGCCGACACGGTCGAGTTGGGCTTCCTTTAGAAAGGCCAGCAGTTCCTCGAACTCGGCATTGGTCTCACCCGGGAACCCGACAATGAACGTAGAGCGCAACGTGAGATCGGGAACGGCAGAACGCCAGGACTGGATGCGGTCCAGCGTTTTTTCGACTGCGCCAGGTCGTTTCATCAGCTTCAAGATTCGCGGACTGGCATGCTGAAAAGGAATATCGAGGTACGGCAGGATCGTGCCATCGGCCATCAACGGGATCACGTCGTCCACGCTGGGATAGGGATAGACATAATGCAGACGCACCCATGCTCCCAGGCTCCCCAGCGCGCTGGCCAGTTCTGTCATGCGGGTTTTCAAGGGGCGGCCATTCCAGAAACCGGGACGGTATTTGACATCGACGCCATAGGCACTGGTGTCCTGCGACACCACCAGCAACTCCTGCACGCCGGCACCAACAAGTGCCTCCGCCTCGCGCATCACTTCGCCGATGGGCCGACTCACCAGGTCACCACGCATCGACGGAATGATGCAAAAGGTGCAGCGATGGTTGCAGCCTTCGGAAATCTTGAGATAGGCATAATGGCGCGGGGTTAGCTTGATGCCACCAGGAGGGATCAGGTCTTCGAATGGATCATGTGGTTTCGGCAATGCCGCGTGCACTGCCTGCATCACTTCATCGAGTGCGTGCGGGCCTGATACCGCCAGCACCTTGGGGTGTGCCTCACGGATTACTTCGGCCTTGGCGCCGAGGCAACCCGTGACAATCACCCTGCCGTTCTCTGCCAGTGCCTCGCCAATCGCTTCGAGCGACTCCTGGACCGCCGCATCGATGAAACCGCAGGTGTTGACGACGACCACATCTGCATCGTCATAACTCCCGACGATACCGTAACCTTCTGCGCGCAGCTGCGTAAGGATGCGTTCGGAATCGACAGTGGCCTTGGGGCATCCAAGTGAAACAAACCCAACTGTAGGCGTGCGTGATGATTGTGCTTTGGTTACCATGGCGTTCACTAAGGAGCTTGTTTGATGTACATCGTAGCGATTGGCTGGGCCTATGTGATCCTGATGATGGCACTCACCGCCAGCAGCTTCGGCAAGGCCTTCGTCATCCTGATATTCCTGGGCGCATTGCCGCTGGCTCTGTTTGTGTTTGTTGCCGACGGGCCCCGCCGCCGAAGGAATTCAGTGTCCGTTCCCGAGGAAATGTCCAGCCAGTCCAACACTGCCGATTCCCAGTCCGATCAAAACTAGTTGCTGCAGAGTGGCGCCGATCTCCGCACGCTTGTGCAAACCTGGAATCAGATCCGACATCGCCACGTACAGCATGCTTGCCCCTCCCAGGCCCAAAAGGATAGGCGTCCATCCTTCCAGCTTCGACAATGCGTAATACCCGACCAGCGCGCCAATCAAAGTAGCCACTCCCGTCAGGAAATTGAGCATCAGCGCCTGAGTCCGGGTATAGCCCGAATGCAGCAAAATCAGGAAATCGCCAATTTCCTGCGGAATCTCATGCGCGATAATCGCCAGGGCCGTCACCACACCAAGCCGGAAGTCAGCCAGAAATGCGCCCGCAATGATGATGCCATCGACAAAGTTGTGGAAGGTATCGCCCACTGTGATCATCAAACCGGAACGCCCATGATCATGCTTGCTATCGTCATGACTGCCGTGCGCTTCGCAGATTTCATCGTGACAGTGCCGCCAAAGCACGAGCTTTTCTAGCAGGAAGAACAACATGATGCCACCGAGCAGCGCCATGGAGACCGTCCTGATATCTCCACTCATCTCCACCGCTTCGGGCAACACCTCCAGCAAGGAGGCTCCAAGTAGCGCACCAATCGCGTAACTGACCAACACCGGCACCCAGTGGGGCCGGGCTGTCATGGCGACAATCGCAGCCAGCAACAGGCTCAGCAAACTGCCCGCAGCAGTTGCGATCAAAATGACGGCAAGGGTAGACATGAGAAACGAGGGGAAACCGCAAAGCTTGGGATTATACCGGGAGCCTATGCTTATAAGGCTTAATGAAACACGACGTTAATCAAACAAGCCTCCCGCTTATACCGGTGTAACCTGATGGATCATGTAGATCCCGCGGCAAGAATGCCGCGGGATCTCTCACGTGGGATAAATCAACTGAGAGCAAGCAGCTTTGGATACATCCGCATGCTTATCACTTGGCCTTTTCGGTTCCCACTGACAATTCATTCTTTAGTTTGTCTACACTGGCCTTACCAAATCCTTTCACGTTATCCAACTCGTCAACGGACTTGAACCCGCCATTCGCTTCGCGATATGAAATGATCGCTTTTGCTTTGGAGGGTCCCAGTCCTTTAACTGCCTCAAGTTCGGACTGGGTCGCCGTGTTGATGTTAACCGCCGCCAATACCGGAAAGGCGATCATTCCCGCCAATAGCAACATACCACCGATCAAGTTTTTCATGATTCCTCCCTATAACAGATAAATTAACCAAATGTGAACATGAGTTCACGAAGGCAACGTACCCGTAACCAGGAACGTGTTCCATACGACTTTAGTTGTATGGAACACATAACTACATGTTTTATAGATACAAATAGTTTTATCGTCGTTATGAAAGTTGGGGAAATGAACCCCTTTAGATCGAGCAAAGCGCTTCCTGCACCCTGCTGTCCGCCATAGAGTGATGATTTGCATGCAATAAAAAACCCCCTCTTTGTGGGAGGGGGTTTTGGACCTGAGGGCTTGTGGCCCTTGGGCGATATAAGGAGTCTGACGATGACCTACTTTCACAGGCGAGGTGCCTACTATCATTGGCG
>Ga0105100_10000492_pt1 | contig 23396 bp, 16 predicted proteins | sample PPLLak12cMay2015_2_FD_87033 | JGI IMG/M metagenome (GOLD analysis project Ga0105100, IMG submission 87033) | Freshwater sediment microbial communities from Prairie Pothole Lake near Jamestown, North Dakota, USA - PPLs Lake P8 Core (1) Depth... | ecosystem: Environmental > Aquatic > Freshwater >...
GCCCGCGGGCGGCCACTTCGAACCAGTAGACGCCGCGGTGTCCCACGCACACGCGGTCCACGTTCAGCGGCTCGGGGATGATGCAGTAGTCGGTGCGCGTGGACGCGATGCGCCCATGTTCGGCCAGCCACGCCACGCCGGCAAACCCGCCGCTCTCCTCGTCCACGGTGCCGCTCACCTCGATGGTGCCCGGCACCGGCACGCCCGCACGACGGATGGCCTCGGCCGCGAACGCAGCGGCCGCGATGCCCGCCTTCATGTCGCACGATCCGCGGCCGTAGATCTTGCCGTCCCGGACGATCCCGCCGAAAGGATCCAGCGTCCATCCCTCGCCGGCGGGCACGACGTCGAAGTGCCCGTTCAGGTGGACCGTCGGCCGCGCACCGACGCCCCCGCGCGAGCCCACGACGTTCAGCCGCGGATAGCGGGCCGTGTGCTCGGGCCGGCCTTCGGCAGCGAAGTACTCGACGTCGAACCCGAGGCGGCCGAGCGTATCGCCGATCAAGCGCGCGCAGTCCTCGTAGTGCTCGCCCGGTGGATTCACCGTCGGGATGCGAATCATCTCGGCGGTGAAGGCGACGGCTTCGTCGGCGGCACGCTCGACTTCGAGCAGGACGCGATCGATGAGCGAGGAGGCGGCTGGCACGGCCACCGAATCGTACTATGCCATCATATGTGGCGCCAACGCGCGCGCCCCGCCTGACGGCAGCGTTGGTCCCATGTCGCGATGTGGAGGAAGAGCCGTGAGATATCGAGTCTGGCTGCTGGCCGTCGTGGCGGTCGTTGGATCTGTGGCCGTGGCGCGGGCACAGGGGATGCCCGATGAGCCCTCGCTGAAACTGGCCCACGAGACACTCATCAGGAGCGTGACGTCGGGGAACCTCACCGTGACCCAGGCGATGATCCACCCGAGAGCTTCGGGGTTCTTCCAGGAGAGCCAGCGACCGGTGCAACTCGGCCAGGACGTCAGGGCCGCCGACATCCTGCCCACCCTGATCGCTGACCTCGGCCACTTCGACTCGACCCCGACCGACACGGCCTATCGCGTCATTGGATCGGTCGGCATGGTCAACATGACGGCGTTCATGCAGGCGAAGAAGGGCGAGCGCCAGCCAGACCGCTACGTGCGCGGCTCCTATGTTTACAGCTGGGAAGGCGGCAACTGGAAGCTCGTGGCGTGGCACGGCTCGGACACGCCGCTCAAGAGGTAAGGCAGGCAGTCAGCCGACGCGGAATGAGGGGACCCGCATGAGAATACCGGCATTCACTCTGGGGCTGGTCGCACTCGCCACCGTCGTGACGATCAGCGGCCAGGCGCCGTCGTCCGCCGCCCCGGGCAACCGCACGCTCACCGCCGTGCCCGGCATCAAGGTCGGACACCACACGTTGACCGAGCGTCCGACGGGCTGCACCGTCATCCTCGTAGACGGCGAGGGTGCCGTGGGCGGCGTGTCGCAGCGCGGCGGCGCGCCCGGCACGCGCGAAACCGACCTGCTCGATCCGGGCAACATGGTGGACAAGGTCAACGCCGTCGTCCTGTCCGGTGGCAGCGCCTTTGGCCTGGATGCGGCCTCCGGCACCGTGCGCTGGCTCGAGGAGCACAACATCGGCTGGGACGTCCGCATCGCCAGGGTCCCCATCGTCCCGGCCGCCATCCTGTTCGACCTGCCGGTCGGCGGGAACCCGAAGATTCGTCCGACGGCCGAGTGCGGCTACCGCGCGGCCGAGACGGCGTCGACCGCGCCCGTGCCCGAGGGCACCATCGGCGCCGGCGCTGGCGCCACGGTTGGGAAGAGCGGGGGACCGATGCGCTCGATGAAGGCCGGCCTCGGCAGCTACAGCATCACGCTGCCGAACGGCCTCACCGTGGGCGCGATCGTGGCGGTGAACGCGGTGGGCGACATCATCGATCCCGACACCGGGAAGGTGGTGGCGGGCGTGCGCAACCCCGACGGCACCTTCGCCGATGCGCGCACGCTGCTGCGCACCGGCCAGACCGGCCCCCGCCCGCGTGCCGCCGAGAACACCACCATCGGCCTGGTGGCCACCAATGCGAAGCTTACCAAGGCCCAGGCGAACCGCATGGCGCTGATGGCCGACGATGGGTTTGCCAGGGCCATCTTCCCGTCCCACACGCAAGGCGACGGCGACACCGTGTTCGCGCTGGCGACCGGGCAGTGGTCCGGCGAGGTGGACATCTCGCAGATCGGGGCGCTGGCGGCGGACGTGATGGCGCGGGCCATCGTGCGCGGGGCGACCGAGGCGACGGGCATCCCCAACCTTCCCGCCGCGCGGGACCTGAAGAAGTAGCGTCGCGGTGAACGTCTACCTCGTGCTCCTCGCGGCCTACGCGGTCGTGCTGACCGCCATTGGCCTGTGGATTGCGCGCCTGGTCCGCGGCAGCAGCGACTTCTTCGTCGCGGGCCGGTCGCTCACGGCGCCGCTGCTCTTCTCGACGGTCCTGGCGTCGAACATCGGGGCCGGGTCCACGGTCGGCGCCGCCGGGCTGGCGTTTGGCGACGGCATCAGCGCGTGGTGGTGGAACGGGTCGGCGGCCATCGGCTCCATTGCGCTTGCGTTCTGGGTGGGCCCGCACATCTGGAGCCTGGCGGAACGCCACGGTTTCTACACTGTCGGCGACTTTCTCGAGTTTCGCTATGGCCGGCCCGTTCGTGGCGTGGTGTCGGCCCTCATCTGGGTGGGCACGCTCGCCATTCTTGCGGGGCAGCTGATTGCGGGCGCGGCGGTGCTCGAAGTGGTGGCAGACGTCCCGCGCGCGTGGGGCACGGCCATTGGTGCCGCGGCGATGCTCGTGTACTTCGTTGCCGGGGGGCTGCTGAGCTCGGCCTGGGTGAACGCCGTGCAGCTCGTGGTGCTCCTCGCGGGCCTGGTGATCGCCCTGCCCGTCGTGCTGTCGAAGGCGGGAGGGTTTGCCGGCATCACGGCCGCCGCGCCCGCGCACTTCTGGGATTTCTGGCACACCACCGGTCCCGGCTCTGGCATCACGCTGCTCGCGATGCTGGGCCCCGCGTTCATCATCTCGCCCGGGCTGCTGCAGAAGGTGTACGGCGCGAAGAATCCGCGCGCCGTGCGCGTGGGGGTCGGGATGCAGGCCCTCGTGCTCGGGCTGTTCGCGTTCATCCCCGTGCTGCTCGGCATGTCGGCACGTGTGCTGACCCCCGACGTGGCGAGCCCGAACCTGGTCCTCCCGACCGTGCTGGTCGAAGCGCTGCCGGTATGGCTCGGCGCGCTGGCCCTGGCGGCCGTCTTCTCGGCCGAGGTGAGCACGTGCGACGCCATCCTGTTCATGCTGGCGACCTCGCTCTCGCAGGACCTGTACAAACAGTTGGTGAACCCGGGCGCGGACGACCGCACGATCCTGCTGGTGGCCCGGCTGGCCGCCATCGCGGGCGGGGCGATCGGAGTGCTGCTGGCGATCCAGTTGCCCACGGTCATTGGTGCGCTCAGCATCTTCTACACGCTGCTCGGCGTGAGCCTCTTCGTGCCGGTCCTCGCGGGGCTCTACGTGCGGCGCGCCGGCATGCCCGAAGCGCTTGCCGCCATCGTGGCGGGCGTGTCGTTCGTGCTGGCCGTGCAGTTGTCGGGCCAGGCGGGCCGGGCCGTGTGGACCAACCCGAACGTCGGTGGCTTGACCGCGGCGGGACTGGCGTTCCTGGTGGTGATGGCCGTGCGAGGAATGTCGCGCAAGGCCTGAGTCTCGGAGGAATCATTCAAATGGACATGTTCAGGCTCGACGGAAAGATAGTGGCAGTGGTGGGCGCTGGCGGCGGCATCGGCGAGGGCGTGGCGCTGGCTGTGGGCGCGCAGGGCGCGCACGTGGTCTGCCTCGACATCAACGCCGCGAACGCCGCGGCAGTGGCCGCGAAGATCACTGCCGCGGGCGGCAAGGCCGAGTCGGGGGCCCTGGACCTCGGCGACGAGGCCCAGATCAACGCCGCGTTCGACGGCCTGGTGCAGACGCACGGGAAGTTCGACGGCCTGGTGTGCACGCCGGCCATCAACGTGCGGAAGCCCATCCTCAAGTACTCGCTGGCCGAGTTCGACAAGGTGGTGAACCTGAACCTGCGCGGCAATTTCGCGGCGTTGATGGCGGCCGGGCGCATCATGACCGCGCAGAAGTCCGGCAGCATCGTCCTGTTCTCGTCCATCCGATCCATCGTCACCGAGCCCGGCCAGTCGGTGTACTCGATGACCAAGGCGGGCATCCTGCAGTTGGCCAAGACCGCGGCGGTCGAATGGGGCACGCTGGGCGTGCGGGTGAATGCCGTCGGCCCCGGCGTGGTGGAGACACCACTGACCGCGCCGATCAAGGCGAACGCCGAGTGGTACAACGCCTACGCGATGAAGAACCCGATGAACCGGTGGGCGCAGCCCGGCGAGATGGCGGGTCCCACCGTGTTCCTGCTGTCGGATGCGGCCAGCTACGTGACGGGCACCATCATCTACGTCGACGGCGGATGGCTGGCGGCCGACGGCCGCTTCACGCCGCCCGGCATGTAATCGCGATGGCCGGCCCGCGATACCGCATTGCCGTCATCCCCGGGGACGGCATCGGGCAGGAGGTGACGCCCGCCGCGCTGGGCGTGCTCGAGGCGGTCGCCCTCCGCGCGGGCATCACGCTCGAGCCCGTCCAGCATCCGTGGGGCTGCGATTTCTACCGCGAGACGGGCCGCATGATGGCGCCCGCCGCGCTCGACCAGTTGCGAGACGCCGACGCCATCTACCTGGGGGCCATCGGCCACCCGTCAGTGCCCGATCACGTGTCGGTGTGGGAGCTCATCCTGCCCATTCGACAGCGTTTCGAGCAGTACGTGAACCTGCGGCCGATGCGGCTGCTGCCAGGCGTGTCGTGCCCGCTGGGCGGCCGCACGCCGGCGGACATCGACATGGTGTGTGTGCGCGAGAACAGCGAGGGCGAGTACGCCGGCGTCGGCGGGCGCGTGCATCGAGGCACCGTGCACGAGGTGGCCGAGCAGACCGGCGTGTTCACGCGGATGGGCATCGAGCGGGTGGTCCGCTACGCGTTTCGCGTCGCCCGGTCGCGGCCGCGCCAGATGCTGGCGAGCGCCACCAAGTCGAACGCGCTGCAGCACTCGATGGTGCTGTGGGACGAGGTGGTGGAGCAGGTGGCACCGGAGTACCCGGACGTCACCGTGCGGAAGTACCATGTGGACGCGCTGGCCGCGCGGATGGTGACGCATCCGCAGACGATTGACGTGATCGTGGCGTCGAACCTGTTCGGCGACATCCTCACGGACCTCGGCGCGGCGGTGTCGGGCAGCCTCGGAGTGGCGCCCGGGGCGAATCTCAACCCCGAGCGTACGCATCCGTCGATGTTCGAGCCCATCCACGGGTCGGCGCCGGACATCGCGGGCCAGGGCATCGCGAACCCGATTGGCGCCATCTGGGCCGGCGCCCTGATGCTCGAGCATCTGGGGCACCGCGATCTGCACGATCTGGTCGTTGATGCCATCGAACGAGTCCTCTCCCAGGGCGCCGTGAAGACGCCCGACCTGGGCGGAACGGCAACGACGTCCGAAATGATGCAGGCGATTGTCGCGGCGGTTTGATAGGCTTCGCCTCGATGAAAAAGTGACTCAAGGAGACGACAATGACGCGAAGGTTGTTGGCGTGTTTGAGCGCCGTGCTGCTGGCGCTTGTTCTTCCCTCACAGGCTGCGGCCCAGGCGACCGGGCAGATCAATGGCATCGTCACCGACACCTCGGGCGGGGTCCTGCCAGGGGTGACCATCGAGGTGACCAACCGGGCCACCGGCGCCGTGCGCGCGGCGGTGACCGGCGCGGACGGGTTGTACACGCTGCCGCTGATGCAGCCGGGCGACTACGACGTGAAGGCGTCGCTCTCGGGATTCCGTACCGCGCTCCGCGAGAACGTGCGCGTCACCGTGACCGAGACCGCACGGGTGGCATTCGAGCTCGAGGTGGGCCAGCTCACCGAGACGGTGACCGTCACGGCCGATGCCACGCTGGTGGAGACCAGCAATGCCACGCACGGCATCGTCATCACCGAGGACAAGGTGGTGGATCTGCCGCTGAACGGCCGCAACTTCACGCAGCTCGGCACCCTCATCCCCGGCGTCGTGGCGCCACCCGCCAATCTCGGCGGCCAGTCGGGTGACGCCACGCCGGGCGGGTTCGGCAACGTGACCGGCGGCTTCAACGTCAACGGCATGCGCAACCAGTCCAACAACTTCCTGATGGACGGCGCGACCAACAACGACACGTTCAACACCGGCTTCGTGCTGCGGCCGCCGCCCGACGCCATCGAGGAGTTCAAGATCCTCACCCACGCGTTCGGCGCCGAGTATGGACGCAACGCGGGTTCGGTGGTGAACGTGGTGACCAAGTCCGGGACCAATACGCTCTCGGGCGCACTGTGGGAGTTCAACCGCGACGATAAGCTGATGTCGCGCAACTACTTCGCGCCAGCCACGCAGCCCAAGCCCGAGCTGAAGCAGAACCAGTTCGGCGGCGCGCTCGGCGGGCCGCTCGTCAGGAATCGCCTGTTCGGCTTCGGCTACTACGAGGGCCACCGCAACGACAGCGGCATCACCAACAACGTGGTGGTGTTGTCCGAGGCGCAGCGCCGGGGCGACTTCTCGGCCCTGTCCACCGCCATCCGCGATCCCCTCACCGGCCTGCCCTTCCCGGGCAACCTCATCCCGGCCGATCGAATCTCGTCCGTCAGCACGCGGCTGCTGAACGACTTCGTCCCGATGCCGAACTCGGCGGGCAACCGTTACATCGTGTCGCCGACGGTGAACGACGTGCGCGACCAGTTCGGCCTGCGCTTCGACTACCAGCTGGGCGCGAACCAGTCGCTGCTCGGCCGCTACATGCGAAGCGACACGGACCGCACCACGCCGCGCGTCATCGCGGCCGTCGACCAGAAGTCGCTCGCCACCCTGCAGGACTTCATGGGCTCGCACAACTACGTCATCAGCAACAACGTCATCAACCAGGCGCGCTTCTCGATCAACCGGATCACCGCGAACCCGGCGGTGACGAGCGGCATCACCCCGCGCGACTACGGCATCAACCTGGACGCCACCAACCCGGCGGCTGTCGGCCTGCCGTCCTTCCTCATCCAGGGCTTCTTCGGCGGCGGCACCTCGGCCCTGGGCGACCCGCAGCAACCCTTCGTCGATCGCGTGAACCATGTCTGGCAGATTGCCAACGACCTCACCTGGATCCGCGGGCGTCACTCGATGAAGTTCGGCGTGGACATCCGCCGCGAGGCGATGACCATTGCGTTCATCAACCGCCCGAACGGGGACCTCACCTTCAGCGGTGGCCTCAGCGGCAACGCGGCTGCCGATTTCCTGTTGGGCTACGCCGCGCAGACGCGTGCGACGACGACGCAGGCCATCCAGGACGGCTATGGGTGGCTGTACGCGGGGTACGTCCAGGACGAGTTCAGGGTGACGCCGGGCCTGACGCTCAACCTCGGGCTGCGCTACGAGCTGCCGACGCCGTTCATCGACGAGAACGACGCCATCACGGGCTTCCACACGGGCCAGCAGTCCACCGTCTACCCCAACGCCCCCGCCGGCCTGGTCTACGCGGGAGATGCGGGCGTGCCCCGTGGCATCGTGCCGACGGACAAGAACAACTTCGCGCCGCGGCTGTCGGTGGCCTGGGATCCGTTCGGCGACGGCAAGACCAGCGTGCGCTCGGCGTTCGGCGTGTTCTACGACGCGCTGGCGGGCCAGGGCGATTTCTTCCAGAGCGGCGTGCTGTCACCGCCGTTCACACCCCTGATCGAGCTGAACACGCCGACGCCCATCATGATCGATGATCCGCTGAGGGCCGTGGCCGGTCCCCCGAACCCGTTCCCGCCCAACCTCACCATCATCGGCTGGGGCGACCAGTTCGAGTCGCCGTACGCGTATCACTTCAACGTCGGCGTGCAGCGCCAGCTGGGCACGAAGATCGGCACCGAGGTGGCCTACGTGGGATCCCGCGGGTTCAACCTGCCGATCTTCATGGAGGTGAACCCGGGCGTCTACGTGCCGGGGCAGGCGACCCGCGGCGCGCGCATCATGCCCGCCTACTCCCTCGTGCGGCCCACCTTCTCGGCAGCGAAGTCGTGGTTCGACTCACTGCAGGCCAGTGTCCGGATGCTGCCCACGCGCGGCCTGAACTTCCTGGCCTCGTACACGCTGGGCAAGGCCACCGACCATGTGTCGGGCCTGAACATCGGCGGCGAGTCGCGGCCCGTGCTGCCGGTCACGCAGGGCGACGAGGCGAGCCTCGAACAGGCGCTGTCGTACGAGAAGGGCCCGGCCCTGTTCGACGCGCGTCACCGCTTCGTGCTCAGCTTCGGCTACGAGCTGCCCCGCCTCGATGACCAGGGCACCCTCATGCGCGCCATTGCCGGCGGCTGGCAGTTGAACGGCATCTATCAGGCTCAGAGCGGCTTCCCGCTCTCGGTGACGATGGGCTCGGTGCTCGACATCCGCTACATGACGAACCGGCCAGACGTGACCTGCGATCCGAACAACGGGCCGAAGACCACGGCGCAGTACTTCGACACCAGCTGCTTCGCGCCGCTGACGCTGGCGCAGACCGGCGAGCGTCCGGGCAACGCCGGCCGCAACAGCGTGCGCGGTCCCGGGTTCCAGCGGACCGACCTGTCGGTCTTCAAGAACTTCGACTTCGCGAGCCGCCACCGCATCCAGATCCGCATCGAGACGTTCAACCTGTTCAACCAGGAGCGCTTCGGCCAGCCGGCTGGCGTGTACGGCGCGGCCAACTTCGGTCAGATCACGACCAGCGAGGACGGTCGCGTGATGCAGCTGGCGATCAAGTACAGCTTCTAGGAAGTTCAAAGTCACGAGTTCAACGTTCAAAGTGAGACCACGAAGGCACGAAGACGCACAGCCCGTCGTGACCTCGTGGTTTCGTTTCGAGGCAAGGGCGAGCCGTTCGCCCCTGGCGTGATCGAGTGAAGCGGAGAGTGTTCATCGAGCGGACGGTCGGCGGCCTTGTGGCCGCGACCGTCCCATCGCGCGCGTGGGGCACCCAGGCGCCCGCAGTCATCACGTCCGAGCGCGTGCGGCCACGCATCGACTACGGCGTGGCCGCGGGCGACGTGGCCCACGGACGCGCCGTCGTGTGGGCGCACGTGGATCGGCCGTCGCAGATGGTGGTGGAGTACGCCACCACGGAATCATTCAGGGACGCGCGACGCGTGACGGGTGGGGTCGCGACGCCGGACACGGGCTTGACGGCGCGGATGACGATTGGCGATCTGGCGCCCGGCCAGGACGTGTTCTATCGCGTCACCTTCGAGGACCTGTCGGATTCGCGCATCGCCAGCGAGCCGCAGGTCGGTCGATTCAGGACCGCACCGGATCGCCGGCGGCCGGTGCGGCTGGCGTGGTCCGCGGATACCTGCGGGCAGGGCTGGGGCATCGACACCGCTCGCGGGGGGATGCGCCTCTTCGAGACGATGCGCGCCGCCCAACCCGATCTGTTCCTGAACGTCGGCGACACCATCTACGCGGATCAGCCGCTGCGCGAGACGGTGACGCTCGAGGACGGCACCATCTGGCGCAACCTCGTGACGCCGGCCAAGTCGAAGGTCGCCGAGTCGCTGGACGAGTTCCGCGGCTGCCATCTCTACAACCGCCTGGATGATCACTACCGCCGGTTCGCGGCCGAAGTGGGGCAGGTGGCCATGTGGGACGACCACGAGGTGCGGGACAACTGGTATCCCTCGCAGGTGCTGAGCGAACAGGCGCCCTACCTGGAGAAGCGCGTCGGCGTGCTGGCGGCGCGTGCCCGACAGGCGTTTCTCGAGCACCATCCCATCGCGCTCGAGGCCGGCGCCCACACGCGCATCTACCGCGTCGTGCCGTTCGGTCCGCTGGTCGAGGTCTTCGCGCTCGACATGCGCAGCTACCGCGCCGCCAACAGCGCGAACAGGCAGCCGGTGATGGGCGCGGACACGGCGTTCATGGGATCGGGGCAGGTGCAGTGGCTGGCCGATGCGCTGTCCAACTCTCAGGCCACGTGGAAGGTCATCGCGGCCGACATGCCGCTCGGCCTCGTCGTGGGGCACCAGCCCGCGCTTCACGAGGCGGTGGCCAATGGCGACGATGGCCCGCCGCTCGGCCGCGAGCTCGAGATCGCGGGGTTGCTGCGGACGCTGAAGGAGCGCGGCGTACGCAACGTGGTGTGGGTGACCGCCGACGTCCATTACTGCGCGGCGCATCACTACGATCCCGCACGCGCGAAGAGCGTGGACTTCGATCCGTTCTGGGAGTTCGTCGCCGGCCCCGCGCACGCCGGCACCTTTGCACCAGTGCCCCTCGACGGCACCTTCGGCCCCGAGGTGCGCTTCTCCGGGGTGCCGCCCGACTTGCCGCCCAACCGTCCGCCGAGTGCCGGGCTGCAGTTCTTCGGGGTGCTGGAGGTCCATCCCCGCACCCGCGTGCTGACGGTGTCGCTGCGGAACCTGGCCGGGGAGAGCATCTACTCCATGGACCTTTCTCCCGCCGACGACTGAGTCCAGGCTGCTTTCGCCCGTGTTTCGTGTAGCATCGTCTACACACGATTACCCATGGCGGCGCAATCCAGTCCTCAGGTGCCGGCCGTCCGGACCCAGGAACGCAAAGAAGTAGCCTTGCAGGGCGCACTGCAGGTCCTGGCCCCCGGCTCGGCCACGGATCGGCCCGACACGCCCGACGGCGTGGTCACAGCGGTTCGGCGCATTCCGCCCACGCCGGCGAGCTTCGCTCCCTTTCCCGAGGGCCTGGACCCCCGGCTGCTGAAGGCGCTGGCCTCGCGCGGGGCCAGCCAGCTCTACACCCACCAGGCGGAGGCCTTCGCGCAGGTCGCGGCTGGCGGCAACATCGTCGTCACGACGCCCACGGCCTCGGGAAAGACGCTCTGCTACAACCTGCCCGTTCTCGACGCGGTGCTGAAGGACCCGGCCGCGCGCGCTCTCTACCTCTTTCCCACCAAGGCGCTGGCGCAGGACCAGATGGCCGAGTTGCACGAACTGGCCGGGAAGATCAGCGAAGAGGGCGGCGACGAGATAGGCGTGCACACCTACGACGGCGATACCCCGCAGGACGCGCGCCGCACCATCCGCACGCGCGCGCACGTGGTGCTCAGCAACCCCGACATGCTGCACTCGGGCATCCTGCCGCATCACCCGAAGTGGGCCAAACTCTTCGAGAACCTCCGCTTCATCGTCATCGACGAGCTGCACGCGTACCGCGGGGTGTTCGGCAGCCACCTGGCCAACGTGCTGCGCCGGCTGCGGCGCGTGTGCCGGCACTACGGATCCAACCCGCAGTACATCTGTTCGTCGGCCACGATCGCCAATCCCGCGGAGCTGGCCGAGCGGCTGACCGAACGCCCGTTCACCCTCATCGAGCGGAGCGGGGCGCCTCGCGGCGAGAAGTTCTTCGTCTTCGTGAACCCGCCGGTGGTGAACCGCGAGCTGGGCATTCGCCGCTCGTACCTGAACGAGTCGCGCCGCGTGGCAGGGGAGTTCCTGCGCCGCAACCTGCAGGTCATCCTGTTCGCGCAGAGCCGGCTGGCCACGGAGATTCTCACCACCTACCTGAAGGACGACTTCGAAGACGTGCCGGGGATGCCGGAGAAGATCCGCGGTTACCGCGGCGGGTATCTTCCGCTGCGGCGTCGCGAGATCGAGAAGGGCCTGCGCGAGGGACAGGTGCGTGGTGTCGTCTCGACCAACGCGCTCGAGCTGGGCATCGACATCGGCGCGCTGGATGTGTCCATCATGGCTGGCTACCCGGGGACGATTGCCGCCACGTGGCAGCGCGCAGGACGCGCGGGCCGGCGTGCGGCCAGGTCCGCGGCCGTGATGGTGGCCTCGAGCGCGCCCGTCGACCAGTTCGTGGTGCGGCACCCGTCCTACTTCTTCGACGCCTCGCTCGAGCACGCGCTGGTCAACCCCGACAACCTGAACATCCTGGTCAACCACGTGAAGTGCGCGGCCTTCGAGCTGCCGTTCACTGCGGTGGAGGACTATGGCCGCGTCGACGTGCAGGAAGTGCTGGGCGTGCTGCAGGAGGCTGGCCTCGTGCATCGCTCCGGAGCCGACCCGGACGACGAGGGCGCGGGGCAGTGGCACTGGACGAGCGAGTCGTATCCGGCGAATGCGGTGAGCCTTCGCTCGGTCTCGTCGGACAACTTCGTCGTCGTGGATCTGACCGGCGAACCGAAGGTGATCGCGGAGACGGACTTCACCAGCGCGCTGTCGATGCTGCACCCCAGGGCCATCTACATCGTCGAGGGGCGTCTCTTCCAGGTGGAGAAGCTCGATTTCGACGGCCGGAAGGCGTACGTGCGCTCGGTGGACTGCGACTACTACACCACCGCCATCGACTACACGAAGGTCACCATCCTGGATTGCTTCGCCAGCGACGCCGCGGCGGTGGCGCATCACGGCGAGGTGCACGTGGTGTCGCGGGTGGTGGGCTTCAAGAAGATCAAGTTCCACACGAACGAGAACGTCGGATCGGGCGAGCTGGATCTGCCCGAGCAGCAGATGCACACCACGTCGTACTGGCTCGAGGTGCCGGCAACGGTGCTGGCGTCGCTGCCCTATGCCGTGGATGACCGCCGCGATGGCATCCGGGGCATGGCCTACGCCATGAAGAACGTGGCGCAGCTGCTGTTGATGTGCGACCAGCGCGACGTCGGGCTGTCGGTGAACGCGGGCGACGAGGTCGTGAGCGGAATCGGGCCCCGCGACTTCCCAGTCCCGAGCACGGTCGAGGGCGGTCCCGTCGTTGCCGACGTGCCGCGCATCTTCCTCTACGACGCCTACCCGGGCGGCATCGGCTTCAGCGCGCCGCTCTACGAGATGCACGACGCGCTGCTGGCGCGCACGCGCGCGCTCATTGAAGGGTGCGAGTGCGAGAACGGGTGCCCGACGTGTGTCGGCCCGGTGGGTGAGACGGGGCCCCTGGCCAAGACCGTGGCGCTGCGGCTGCTGCAGCACCTGTCGGGCGACGCCGGAGTAGCGCTCGACCGTGCCCGGGCCGGGGAAGCCCCGGCGCTGCGTACGGCGGAGGCCGCGGCGATCGGTCAGGCGGAATCAGACGACGTGCCGTTCTAGCCGTGGCCAGCCTGACCGATCGACTTCGTGGCATCGTGGGCGGGGCCGTCCCGCGCCTGTCGCCGGAGTTGCTCCCCTCCACAGAGGAGTCATCGGGCGCAGGGCCCGAGAGACCGGTGGCGTCCGTGGCCGGGTTGCGCGAGCCGGCCATGGCGCGCGCGGCCGATGTGCTGGGCGGCAGTGTGTGCGCGGGTGCCAGTGGCGCGATCATCCTGGTCGATCGGCATTACGGCGCGACGGACCGCCACGGCCGCGCCGCGATTGGCGACATCACGGACACCCTGCTCGACCTGCACGATGCCCGCGCGCTGCTGGCGCGCGCCTGGCCCACCTCCGCGTCAGCGCGCGCGAACTCGGAACGCGCCGACGCTTCGGTGAGCGAGCCCACCTTGCATCGCGCCAGCCATTCCCGTCGCGAGCCGCTCGCGACACCCGACCGCTCCCGGATCCCGGATCGAGGCTCCCGACCCGATTCACTCTGGTTCCTCGACCTCGAGACCACCGGCCTCGCCGGCGGCGCCGGCACGCAGGCGTTCCTCGTCGGCTGCGCGTGCATCTCGCGCGAGGGTGTGGGCGTGCGCCAGTTCCTGCTCCCCGGCTACGAGCACGAACGCGCGCTGCTCGCGGAGGTGGGCACCTGGGCCGCGGAGCGAGGCGCCATCGTCACCTTCAACGGCAAGTCGTTCGACGTGCCGCTCATCGAGACGCGCTACCTCTTCCATCGCGTGCCGTTTCCGCTGGAAGGCGTGCCGCACGTGGACATGCTGCACCCGGCGCGACGACTGTGGCGCGCGCGTGGGACGTTGGACGGGAGCGGCGAGGCCAGCTGCTCGCTGGGCACGCTCGAGCGCCTGCTGGCCGGCGTGCACCGCGTGGGCGATGTGCCTGGCTTCGAAATCCCGTCGCGCTATTTCCAGTTCGTGCGCGACGGCGACGCGCGGCCGCTGGAGGCGGTGCTCGAGCACAACCGGCTCGACCTGGTGTCGCTGGCGCTGGTGATGGCGCGGGCGCTGACGCTCGTCGATCGGGGGCCCGGCGCCACGCGCGACGCCTACGAGTGCCTGGGGCTGGCGCGTCTCTACGACCGGGCGGGGCAGGCTGAGGAAGCGGAGGCCGCCTACGCGCGCGCCATCGAGCTGCTCGGCCGCGTGGGTCGCGATCCCGACGCCACCGGTGAGGCGCTACGGCGCCTGGCCCATTGCCGCCGGCGCGCCGGGCGCCTGCGCGAGGCCGCGGCGGCGTGGCAGGAGCTGGCCGATCTTCCGCGGTGCCCGGCCGCGCTGCGGCGTGAGGCCCGCGAGGCGCTGGCCATCTTCCACGAGCACCGGGCGCACGACCTGGCCGCCGCACGCGCGCACGCCGAGCGGCTGCTCGTCGAGCAGCCAGTCGGCCGGCGGCGCGACGAGGCCGCGCACCGCCTGCGCCGCATCGAACGGAAGCTGGCGTTCGGTCCCGGGCGCGATCCTTCTCTGCCGTTGCCCTGACGCATCCCCTCACGCGCTTCGGATTGCGCCGCTCGCTCGCCCATCGGGCGTCGTGGGGCTGAGCCGGCGTTCCTCCGTCGCCGTCCCAAGGCTGAGACGGAGGGGTGAACGTCCCGCGCGGTCTCAGGTGGTGTTTCGGTCCACCGGGCGATTCGTGCCGGCGTCCGTCTAACCCATTACGCGTCGTGCATCGGTCGGCGGAACGTGCCTCGAACCAGGAGAGTCCCCATGGGTCCCCGAAGTCGCGCGTCGGTGCTCGTGTTGGTTGTCGCCCTGATCTTCGGCGCCTCTCGCGGCGCGGCTGCGCAGAGCACGACAGATATCGTCATTGAATGGAATCGCATCCTTCAGGAGACGCTCCGTATCCCGGGAGTGCTCCCTCCCACGGTGTTCTTCACGCGGCCGTACGCGCTGCTGCACGTGGCGATGTTCGACGCGCTGAACTCGATTGACCATCGCTACCACCATTACGCCGTTCGTGTGAGGACAACCGAGTCGGCCTCGCGCGAGGTTGCCGCCGCCCAGGCCGCACACGACGTGATGGTAGACATGTTCCCGGCCCAGGCGGCCATCTTCGACGCGGCGCTCGCGGCCACGGTCGCTCGTTTTTCTGGCGCCGCCGCCGCCGATGGTGTGCGGATTGGCGCGGCCGCGGCCGCGGAGATCCTGGAAGTGCGGCGCAACGACGGATGGAACCGGCCGGCGCAGACCTACATCCTGCCGGAACTGCCCGGCAACTGGCAGCCGACGCCCCCGCAAAACGCGCCGGCGGCGCTAGTGCACTACCAGGATGTGGTGCCGTTCTTCCTGCCGAATCGCCTGAGGTTCGTGCCCGAGGCGCCACCCCTGCTGACATCCGAGCGCTACGCCGAGGATTTCAATGAAGTGAAGCGGCTGGGCGGGACCACGAGCACCGAGCGCACCGCCGACCAGACGCAGACCGCCCGGTTGTGGGCCGGCGTGGGTTTCTCCACGAATGCGTGGAACGTCTGGTATTACGTCGGGCGAGACCTCGCCCGGGCCCGCGGGCTGGACGGCGTCGACACCGCGCGGGTGTACGCGCTGCTGGCCATGACCCATCACGACGCCTTGATGACGTCGTTCACGGGCAAGTTCATGTACGGATTGTGGCGTCCCGCCCTGGCCATCCGGGAGGCGGACAGCGACGGCAACGACGCGACCGAGCCGGACCCGAGTTTCGTCTCACTGCTCGGCACGCCGCCGTATCCCACCTACCCCGGCAACATGGCGTGCATCGGGGCCTCGTCCTCAGCCTTGTTCACGGGGTTGTGGGGACAGGACGACGTGCCGTTTTCCGTGACCTGGGCCGGTGTCGGTCAGGCGGACGTCACGCGGTCGTACACGGGATTCAGGCACCTGGCGAACGAGGAAGCCCTGAGCCGCATCTACGGGGGCATCCATTTCGGCTTCGATCACACCGCGAGCTTCGGCTCGTGCACCGAGCTTGGGAACTATGCGTTCGAGAACATCCTGCGGAGGTTCGGGCAGGACTGAGGGCGGGCAGGCAGGTTGGGCTCCAGCCCGGCTGGAGCCCCGATACCCTAGTTCACCTTCTTGGCGGGCGCCTTCTTGGCCTTGGCTTCCTTGGCCGCCGCCTTGCGCGCCTCGACCGTCTGGGCGCCGAACTTCTTGGTGAAGCGATCCACGCGGCCCTCGGTGTCGATCAGCTTCTGCCGGCCGGTGAAGAACGGATGGCAGTTGCTGCAAATCTCGAGGTGCAGGTCCTTCTTCGTGGACCGGGTCTTCCATTCCGCGCCGCAGGCGCAGTGCACGGTGACCTCGGTGTAGTCGGGGTGAATGCCTGGCTTCATGTCGTCTATCCTTCCATGCCGGATCCGGGACGTGCCCCGGGCTGAGCCTGGGCTATCGTCCGCTTACCGGCGGCTCGTGAGAACACCCCAGTATATCAGCCCCCACGGCCTTCCTGCCGCGGGGGCTGGCGTGCCATCTCCTCCAGCCGCCGAGCGTCCCTCCCGCGGTCGCGGAAGAGCCTCCAGGCCTGAAGCGCCCACGACAGGCCCAGCCAGGCCACCACGAGCCCCAGCGGGACGGCCACGAGGGTCGGCCACAAGAGGGCCACGACCGCGACCCCCAGCGCCAGGACTGCGCCGTAGAGCAGGACCACAGCCTCGGCGGGACCGACCGGCCGCTTGGCCGTCAGCACGGCGCCAAAGGTGTTGCCGATGCGGAGCGCGCCGGCGGCCGCACGGGACGTGCCGCCAGCCACTCGCGGGGACCGGCGGCGCGGCCCGTCGATGGCAGGCCGCACGCGGCGATGGCTGAGGACGATCTCGGTGGTGTTCCGGAGGTCGTCCTCGTACATGGCCTCCATCTCCGCGCCGAACCGCTCGTCTTCCACCGCCACGTCGAGCTCCCAGTTCCCGAGCCAGCTCTGCACGTTGAGGTTCGTGGACCCGACGCGCGCCCACCGGCCGTCGGCCACCGCGGTCTTGGCATGCATCATCGATCCGTTCCACTCGAAGACGCGCACGCCGCCCTCGAGCAGCGCGCGGTAGCCCGCGCGCGTCAGCCGCTGCACGACGGCGATGTCGGTGCCACTGCCGGGCACGAGCAGCCGTACGTCCACGCCGTCGCGCGCGGCGCCGAGGAGCGCCTCCACGTACGAGGGCCCGCCGACGAAGTACGCGTCGCTCACCCACAGCCGCTTCCGGGCCACGGCCGCGACCAGTTGATCCAGCCGCAACACGCCCCCCGTCGAGGGCATGGAGGCCACCACTCTCAAGGCGACGTCACCGGCAGGCGCGGCCGCGACCGGTCGCTCATCCGGTGGCAGGGGCGGGCCGGCGTACGCCCAGGCGTCGGCGAACGCCGCCTCCACGTCGGCCACGGCCGGCCCCATGATGGCGAGGCCGGTGTCGCGCCAGGGCTCGACGCCGCGCGCCTGGTCGCCCACCCATTGATCGCCCACGCACAGCCCGGCCACGAACGCGGTGTGGCCGTCGACGGCAATCATCTTCCGGTGATCGCGCGCGAGCGCGGCCAGGGGAGCGGTGAGGCGCGGCGGGTTGAAGAGCCGGGCGTCGATCCCCGCTTCGCGCAGGCCACGCCAGTACCGCCCGGTAGTCTTGTTGAGGCTGCCGAGCCAGTCGCAGAGCACCCGGACCCGCACGCCCGCCCGCGCGCGCTCGGCCAGGGCCTCCGCGAACACCCCGCCCGCGCGGTCGCTGTAGAGGATGTAGCTTTCGAAGTGAATCCACTGTTGCGCTCTGGCGATGGCCTCCAGCCAGGCGGGGTAGTTCTCGCGGGCGTCCCTCAGCAGCCTGACACGGTTGCCGGGCACCAGCGGCGCGCCGGCCGTTCGCGAAAAGGCCTGGGTCGCGAGTAGTCGGAGCGTGGAGGACACGGGGGAATCTTAACCGGACCGACGGGCCGGGCTTGCGGACGGCAGAGCTGGGTGGGCCACTCTCCGCCCATGCGTGCCGTTCGCCCCCTGTTTCTGCCCGTTCAGGGAATCCTGGGAGGCCCGTCGGCGCAGGAACGCTATACTGCCCATCCACAAGCCCAGCTAAACGCTGGAGATCCGGCCCGGCGGCCCATGATGGCACGCCCGCAACCGGCGGAGGCCTATGCACAAGCCAGTCAAGTACTTCGAAAAGGGACTCACCTATATCGCCAAGGGCGCGTGGCAGGTATTCGACACGCTGAACGGTATCAGGCCGAACCAGGGGTTCATCCCCTCGTGGTCCGAGAAGCCCCTTCTGAAGTCCTACCAGAAGGTGAAGCCGCCGCTGGGCTGGCCGCGCCAGACCGACTCGCTCTGCCCGGTCTGCGTGCGCGAGGCGCGGCAGGCCATCGTGGACGGCAAGCGCGACTACAAGGAACTGCTCACCGAGAAGATCGGGGAGATCAAGGCCACCATCCTCGAGCGCGACGGCAAGATCATGATGGTGAAGGACTGCCCGCTGCATGGCCACTTCGAGGACGTCATGGCCATCGACACGGCGTTCTTCAAGCACCTCGAGGACACCTTCCCGGGGTCGGACATCGTGTCGCACGCCGACGAGAAGCTGCACAACCACGGCTCGTCCACCATCAAGTACGGCCGCGGCGCCGTGCTGACGATCGACCTGACGAACCGCTGCAACATGATGTGCGATCCATGCTTCATGGACGCCAACCAGGTCGGCTTCGTTCACGAGCTCAGCTTCGACGAGATCAAGACGATGCTCGACAACGCGATCTCGCTGAAGCCGAAGCGACAGATGTCGGTGCAGTTCTCGGGCGGCGAGCCGACGCTCTCGCCCTACTTCCTGGACGCCGTCCGCTACGCCAAGAAGGTGGGCTACAACAGCGTCCAGGCGGCGACCAACGGCATCGAGTTCGCCAAGAGCCCCGAGTTCGCGCGCGCGGCCGCCGAGGCCGGCCTGCGCTACGCGTACCTCCAGTTCGACGGCATCGGCAACGCCGCCAACTCGCACCGCCTGGTGGGCAACCTGTTCGACGTCAAGCTGCGCGCCATCGAGAACCTGTGGCGCGCCGGCGTCGACATCGTGCCGGTCACGACCATCGTCAACGGCGTGAACAACGAGCAGGTGGGACGCATCATCAAGTTCGCGCTCGACAACCCGAAGAAGATCTCGTTCCTGTCGTTCCAGCCGGTGTCGTTCACGGGCCGCGACGAGGAGATCACCGACGAGCGCCGCTTCGCGCAGCGCTACACCCTGTCGCACCTCGCGCACGACGTGAAGAACCAGACCGGCATGGGCGAGCCCTCGCGCGACTGGTTCCCCATCTCGTTCATGGGCACGTTCAGCGACTGGGCCGACCTGGTGCACGGGCCGGCCGCTGACTGGGGCGCGCTCTCCTGCGGCTGCCACCCCAACTGCGGCGTCGGCATGGCGCTGATCATCGACAAGGAAACCTCCGAGGCCGTGCCGATCACCGCGTTCGTGAACGGCCCGCAGCTGGCGAAGGACATCCAGAAGGTGAACGACGCCGCCCGCGGCCGGTTCCTGTCCGTGACGGGCATGGCGCTGGCGCTGATGCGGAACTACGATCCGTTCAAGACGCCGACGCACTTCCAGCTCTACGACCTGCTGCGGCGCTTCGACAAGGCATTTGGCGCGACGGGCCGCGACTACGGCAAGGTCACCTCGGACCGCACGGTCGCCGACATCGAGAAGCGGCGCAAGGACCGCTTCAACTACATGTTCGTTGCCGGCATGTGGTTCCAGGACCTGTTCAACTACGACTTCCGCCGCACCGAGCGCTGCATCATCCCCTACGCGACGCAGGAGGGCGAGATCAGCTTCTGCGCCTACAACACGGGCATCGGCTGGCGGAACATCATCGAGAAGATGCACATGACGGCCACGCTCACCAAGTGGTACGAGGAGCACGGCCGGCACGAGATCTTCGCGGGCGGCAAGAAGGTGAACCTCGACACCACGGCGCACAGCCTCGTGCTGAAGGACGAGGACGTCAACAAGGGCAAGCAGACCGACCTGGACGAGGCGGGCATCGCCAAGACCGCGCGCGAGGAGAAGCTGCGGGCCCGCAAGGCGCAGATCGAGCACGAGCGCATGGCCGAGCTCTACCGCCAGATGGTGCTGAAGGAACCGAAGGCGGAAGCCCCGCTCCTCCAGATCCAGGGACTGGGGAAGAAGGCCGACACGGAGACCATCGCGCAGTAGGGGACAGGGACCGCGAGGTCCCGGCCCGTTGCCACACCCGGGGGCCGGATGGGCAAACCGCTCATCCGGCCCTTGCCGTGTACGGCGGGCGCTAGGTGTCCCTGCCCTGGCGATTCCGGCGAATCGTGCGCCAGAGTCCCCAGCCCCCGATGAGCGCCAGCGCCGCACCGGCGGAGAACAGCGCCGAATCGGGCGCCTGGACCTTCTGGCCCCCGAGCGCGAGCAGGTAGAAGCGCGGGAAGCGTCCCAGCACCAGGGCGCCGGCGAATCGCCACAGCGAGTAGTCGCGCGAGATGGCCAGGATCTTCACGGGATAGAACGGCACCGGCAGGAGCGCCGAGATCAGGATGAGCGCGAACGGCGCCCTGCCGAAATAGCGCTGCGCCGTGCGGAAGCCGCGCGAGTCGTCCAACTCGGTCTTCACCAGCCGGTGGTTCACCAGCCACCCGATGAGCGCGTAGTCCAGGACGATGGCGACGACGCAGCCCGCGGTGCCCGCGAGCGCTACTGCCGCCGGAGGCGCCACCTTGGCGGCGGCGAACAGTGCCGGCTCGTTGGCCAGCACCGAGATCAGGAGGTGTGCGGGGATCGCGTAGAGGAAGTAGCCGATGACCGGCCGCCACCCGGGCATCAGGATCGCCAGCAGCCCGGCGGCCGCAAGCGCCGAGAGCGTCACGACCGTCGCCAGACGGCGATACCTGCTGCGCGTCTTCGTGGCGTCCATCACGACGCCCCCGCTCGTCCCGGCGTAGTCACAGCCCCTCGCATGGCGATCACCGTGGAACCCCGGCGATCAGATGATGGCGATGAGGCCCTGCTTTGGGCCCGTGAGTGCCAGGTAGAAGCCGACCAGGACCAGGGCCCAGATCGCCGCGTAAAGGATCACGAACGGCTGCCGCCGCCGCAGCATGTCCGGGTAGAGGATGGGCTTGCCCGCGAACTTGCCGCGTGGCTTCGAGGGGAAGAAGAAGGTCTTGTAGGTTTCGAGCGTGAAGATGGTGTAGCCGAGCGCCGCCATCATCACGACCAGGATGCTGGTGGAGAAGTGCGCGATGAGCAGGCCCCAGAACCCGGCCCACAGGGGGCTGCGGAAGAACTTCAGCGTCTCGAAGCCCTCGACGGGGGCGTCCTTCCATGCGCCCAGGAACGCGGAAATCCACCCGCTGATGCTGGCGATGGCGAAGACGAGGAGCACCGACCCCTGGAGGGGAAGCCGGGGCGCCGCGTAGTGCACGAGGAGAAACGTCCCGCAGACCGCGGTCGTGATGACGGCGCCGATGGCGAGCCTGCGCGCCTGGCTGTGCACCACCTGGCCGAACACCGCGAACTGCATCGGGATGAAGTACTTGCCCTGGTCCTCGTTGCGCAGGAACGTCTTCCACAGCTCGATGGCGCCCCGCTCGAGCACGTACACCACCCCGAAGAACGCCACCATCGACCCCGCGGAGTCGAGCGAGGGCCGCGCGATGACATACGCGATGAGGGCCATCACGACGCCGACGATGGGGCTCCGGAAGTAGCGGGGCCAGAAGAACCCCTCGTGGATGGAGTCCTTGTACATGCCCCAGGTGGCAGTGTGCAGTCCGGCGAGCAGGCCGATACCCACGGCGGTCAGGAGTGCGGATGGATTCATGTTCCTCAGCGGGTATGAAGTGACGAGTAGGCGAGTTCGACGAGGCGCAGGTCGCGTTCGGCGAGCGCCAGGCCATAGGCCGGGGATCGATTCTGACGGATTGCCTCGAAAAAGTCAGCCAGCATCGCGCGATAGCCGGCCAGGTCCCTCAGGCCCGGCAGCACGACCCGCCGGCGCCGTCCCGACTGGAAGGCGAGGATGCCGTTGGTCTCGAAGCGCAGCGTGCCCGCCGTCCCGTAGCACGCCGACCAGCGGACGCCGTTGACCAGGCCCCCGAGCTCCCAGGAATACGACAGCGTGGCCACGGGCCCTTCGGCGTACTCGAGGGTCACCAGCACGCTGCGATCGAGACCCGCGCGGTCGCCCGCCTGCGCGGCCTGGACGCGGGTGACCGACAGGCCGAGGCTGGCCAGGAGGCTGATCCAGTGGATGCCGCCTTCGAAGAGCGCCCCGTGCCCCGTCATCGCGGGGTCGTCCCGCCAGTCGCCGGTGGCCTGGCGCTTCAGCGCGTTCAGCCGGATGAAACGGAGATCCCCGAGGTCCCCGCCCGAGATGGTGTCGCGGAGCAGCCGTGCCAACGGCTTGTAGAAATAGTTCTCCGCGACCATCACCTGTCGATCCGCGCGCCCGGCGGCCTCGGCGACGGTGGCGAAGTCCGCGGACTGGAGCAGCGGCGGCTTCTCGAGGATGACGTGCTTGCCGGCATCGAGCGCGCGCAGCGTCCATTCGAGGTGCAGCGACGGCGGGAGCGCGACGAGGACGACGTCGATGTCGGGACGGGCGAGCGCGGCATCGTAACCGGTGATGGCGCCCGCGCCGCCGAAGCGGGCGCGCGCGGCCTCGGCCCTCGATTGATCGCGGCTCGCATACCAGCGCTCCACCGTGGGCGCCACGGCTTTCATGGTCTTCGAGTGAAGCGTGGTGGCGAGGCCGGTGCCGAGGAAGGCGAGCTTCACCTAGAGCGCCTCCAGCATGCGCCGCCCGGCGCGGAGGGCATTGGCCGCGATGGTGAGCGAGGGATTCACCCCGCCCGAGCGAGGCAGCGCGCTGGCATCGGTCACGTACAGGTTGTCGAGGCCGCGGAACGCGCTCCAGCCGTCGAGCGGCGACTGCGCCGGATCCTCGCCCATCCGGACCGTGCCCAGCGCGTGCGAAAACGTGCGAATGGAATGTGAATAGGTCTTGAGCGCGCCGGCCTTCCGGAGGATGCGGCGCGCGGCGCGCACCAGGACGGCCCGCGCGGCGAGATCGCGCGCATCGTAGCGATGTGTGATGCGCGCGGGCGGCAGCCGGTCGGCGGCCGGCGCGGGCCCCGTCAGCTCCACGCGATTCTCCGCCTGGGGCCGGTCCTCCGCCATGACGATGAACCCCGTCGTGTGCGAGACGATGAGCGCCACCAGCCGGCCGAGCCCCAGGGGCAGGTAGTCGCGCACGAGCGCGGGCTCGGGCGTGCCGAAC
>Ga0105100_10000494_pt1 | contig 23371 bp, 9 predicted proteins | sample PPLLak12cMay2015_2_FD_87033 | JGI IMG/M metagenome (GOLD analysis project Ga0105100, IMG submission 87033) | Freshwater sediment microbial communities from Prairie Pothole Lake near Jamestown, North Dakota, USA - PPLs Lake P8 Core (1) Depth... | ecosystem: Environmental > Aquatic > Freshwater >...
AGGAAAAGTGGGAATTGATATTTTATAACGAAGGTGCATTTGATGGCAAAGGAGCGGAAAATCTCATGGTCATGCTTTATGACTCCCACAGGGACCAATATAATGAGTTCACAGGCTGGACGATCAATGGTATAGTCAAGCCAACTTCCTTGTTGGTCGATGCATACAATAATCAACCCAACGGAGATAAAACCCTGGGTGACCTGTTCAGGGGCAAAGGTTTTACATTTGATTCGTTGCCTGGACAAACCAGTGAATACTATGTTTCAAAATACAACCTTGAAAAGGGCGATCCTTACAGTACCTATATTATTCTCTCCAGAGCTGCCGATCTGCATCTATTGCTGGCAGAAGCCCTCAATCGTACCGGGGACACCACCACTGCCATGCTCCTGTTGAACCGGGGAATCTCATCGGCTAAAACCAAACCCAAGGGTTATGAAAAATGGACTACCAATAAAGGAATAAGAGGCAGGGTAAACTTAAATCCTGTAACCATCCCTTCCGGCGTGGATATTAATAATCCGGTATCTGTACAATTGGCTATTGAAGACTTAATTATTGAAGAAAGAGCCATGGAACTTGCTTTCGAAGGCAAACGATGGTTCGATCTGGTGCGTATTGCAGAACGCCGTGGTGATCCGAGCTACCTGGCCAACAAGGTTGCTGCAAAATTCAGCGACCCCGCCAAGGCTGAAATGATTCGCAACAAATTAATGGATCCGAACAACTGGTATTTAAAATAAGCAAATCAAAAAAACCAAATAAAGTCTAAATATTTACTGGTCCTAATCGATAATTACATGCATTAGCTGTGCAGAAAATCCTGCTTAATGAACGGTTAATTAAAATTAATCTATCTGAATAACAGCGGTGCAAAATTGTACAGGTTGTTTCTCCATACCGGCCAGGTATGACCTCCCGGATATTCGCTATAGGTGTATTTGATCTTCAACTCTTCAAATTTTGCGAGCATCATTTGACAATTTTTATAAGCGATATCTTCCTTACCGCCCATGGCAATCCAAAGCTGTTTCAGGTTGCTGTTGATGGTGTTGACATTATTTTTCATAAACTCATATTGTCTGTTTGCAAGATCGCTTTGCATGGGTTGTATCCATCCCGAACTGAACACTCCGAGATAAGCAAATAGCTGCGTGTTGTTTACACCTGCATAAAGGGTTTGTATACCGCCCATCGATAAACCTGCCAGGGCACGGTTCTTTGAACCGGTATCTACGCTGAAACTTTTTTCCACAAATGGAATAATGCTTTGTTTTAGCTCGGCCTCAAATAATTTTAAATTGTCTTCACCGAAACCGGGTAATACTGGATTTCCATCAGGCATAACTACCAGCATGGGTTTTGCTTTCTTATCAGCGATGAGATTATCAAGTATTAAATCAGTTTTGCCCTGGGTAGCCCAACCACGTTCGTCTTCACCGCCACCATGCAAAATATAAAGAACCGGATATTTTTCATTGGTTCTTTCATCATAACCAGCCGGAGTATAAACATAGATACGGCGCCAGGTATTCGTTACAGTTGAAAAATAGCGTTTGATTCTGATGTCGCCATGCGGAACATTTCTTACTGCATAATAACCGTCTCCTTTAAAAGGTACCTCGAAGCCACTGGCCATGCGTCCCATTCCATAAAAGGTTTCGCTGGCCGGATCGCAGACAGCAACACCATCAATGATTATTGAATAGTAGTGGAACCCTTCACTTAACGAATCGGTAGTTACTTCCCATATACCTTCGCTGTTCTTTACCATATCATATTTTTTAGCCAAATCGAGCTGAACTTTTTGCGCATCGGGGGCTTTTAAGCGAAATACAGCCCGTCCGTCAATCAGCATCTGAGGGTATTTCGCACTTCGTACATTGGACGAAGCTGGTGTACCCAGTTCATAGTATTTATCGAAACCTGATACGTCAACCGGTTTGAACAGCAATTGAGAGAACATGTACAAGCTGTTCTTCCATACATTAAAATCGTGATAACCCGGCATAATATAATAAATATGATCAACATTGTTTTTTTTCAGATAGTCGTGGGTGCGTCTGCTGAATGTGATCAATCCATCCCGGTCACCGCATGAAATCCATAACAGTTTCAATTTTTCTTTAGCTTCGTCGGGACTGGGTAGTAATTTCTCAGGTGCTTTAGTATTGGGTGCTGAAGAAAAACCACCTATCCAGGCAAATTCACCGAGATTGCCTAATCCGAAGTTCAGAGACTGTCCTCCGCCCATTGACAAACCGGCAACAGCTCTGTGTTCACGATCTTTTATTACCGGGTATTTCTTTTCTATGTAAGGAATCAAATCATTGAGCAGGTCCTTTTCGAATACTGCAAATGCCTGCACTTTTGCGCTGTCAAAAATATTTCCTGCTGCACGGTCATCTCTCATGGCACGACCATTGGGCATGACTACGACCATAGGTTCGATTTTTTTATCAGCATAAAGATTATCGAAGATCACCTGTGGCTGTCCGCCATTGAGCCATTCCTTCTGATCACCGCCTATGCCATGCAGGAGATAGAGTACCGGATATTTTTTCTCTTTTGTAAAACCGGGAGGTGTATAAATAAGCGCTTTACGTTTGTTACCAACAGTTTTCGATTCATAGGTAATCGTATCGATAGTCCCGTGAGGAATACCGGCACGTTCGATGTCGAATCCCGGCGACGAAGGTAACACAGGGTTCTGTGAATTGGCTGTAAAGCCAATTACAAACATTACGATACAAAGGATGAAACAATGTTTCATGGTTTTGACAGGTTTATTGGTTATTAATGCTGAGTTTAGTTAAAAAGAAAAGGGGCAAATTCATAAAGACACCTGCGCCAGGTAAGCCATTCATGAGCCGTTCCTGGCGATTCGTAATAGGTATTGTTGATGCCGGCATTTTTGAGTAAGCACGTCCGTGAAAGAATTTGATCTGGGGTACATACCCGTGATTCAACTGAACATTGAACTTGCATACTTATAAAATATACACATTATTTTGTCACGGCTTTGATTGTTATGGTTGATTCTGTTAACCCATGAGAGCTTACCGTAAGTTTAATATCGCCGGCATTTTTAGTACTTCGGATTACCACCAGGGCACGTCCATGCCATGCTTTACGTGCAGTGCCAACATATGGATCAATATCTTTAATATTTGCGTTATCAACACCGGCAATCACACCAGGGCCATTGACGTTGAAATATAACTGATTTTGTGCATTTGGTTGCAGATTTCCGTCTTTATCGGTTAACTCAATGGTAATAAATGCTAAATCCTGTCCATCAGAGAATATTCTTTGCCTGTCGGCAATTAGCTTTATTTTACCGGCATCACCAGAGGTTTTTAAATTAAAAGTTTCTACTTCTTTATCGTCAATTACACCAACAGCGCTTAACAATCCCTCAGTATAGGGTACATTAAACACAGCCATAAACTGCTGATCTTCCGTTGTAGTCTGTTCTCCAATAAGCTTGCTGTTAAGATAAAGCTGCACCTTCGGATATTTGGAATACACTTCAACCAGTAATTCTTTTCCTTCGTATCCCGGCCAGGTCCAGCTTTCCCATGTTGGCCAAACAGACCATAAAGTTGTTTTAATCTTTCCTGAATCGGGATTTGGTTCCCGCACTGCCATATAAATTTTTTCGGTACTATTGTACAACATGCTCCTATAGTGCGATATAGGTTTTCTCCATCCAATCAAATCTATATCGCCGCAATAAGCGCCGTGCCAGGGAAATAACTCACCTTCCCAATGTTCGCCGGGTTTTTCACCGGGATAATACCAACGCCCAATGCCCGATTCGCCTAAATAATCCAGTGCCGTCCAAACAAAATCTCCAATAATATAATTGTTTTCCTTTACCATCTTCCAATTATTGAAGGCATCCCGTGGATATGATTCCAATTGAACCATTATCCGGGATGGAACCCTTTCATGATCGGACGCTGCGCGGTGCAACTGGTAATTATACCCGCCGATGTCGTGTGCGGCAAATAATGGGTCGAATATTTCCCAATCTTCATCCCATGTGGTCATTGCTGAAGTTACAGGACGTGACGGGTCGTTTTTATATACACAATTTGCAAGCATTTTAGCGGTTTCGACAGCTTCTGGTTTCTTTCTCTCCATAATTTCATTACCTATGCTCCACATAATAATGGAAGGATGGTTCCGGTCTCGTAATACCATAGCTTCAATGTCGCGTTGGTACCATGCATCAAAAATAATTGCATAGTCATAGGAAGTTTTGCTTTCTTTCCATCCATCAAATGCCTCGTCAATAACCATCATCCCCAATCTGTCACATGCATCCAAAAATGCTTCTGACGGAGGATTGTGGGAGGTACGAATGGAATTAAATCCTGCAAGCTTAAGCAATTCAACCCTTCGTTCTTCGGCACGGTCAAAAGCAGCAGCTCCCAGACAACCATTATCGTGATGAACGCAACCTCCGTTTATCTTTACTGTTTTCCCGTTAAGCTGAAAACCATTTTCGGTTGTGAATTTTAAAGAACGTATGCCAAAATCGGTTTTGGTTTCGTCAATTTTTCTATTGTCTTTTAAAATCTGAACCTGAGCGATGTAAAGATATGGCGTTTCCGGAGTCCATAATAGAGGGTTTGACAGGGTTATGATTTGTTCTACTTCCTTTTCGCTATTTGCTGAAAGTTCCACATTAAGTTGATTTTCACCTGCTTTCTTTGTATTTGCCTCCAGGAGCTTGGTCTTGAGAGTAATAATCTGGGGCAAACCGGTCTCATTCTTTACCAGTGTCTTTATCCGGACAGTTGCTTTTTCTGAAGACACCTCAGGGGTTGTAATCGCCAATCCCCAGTGGGCAACATGAACAGGTTCGGTAACAACCAGCCATACATGGCGATAAATGCCGGAACCACTATACCATCGGCAGTTTATTTGCCTGGAATTATCTACCCGAACTGAAATAACATTTTCATTGTTGAAATCCAGGAATGGAGTCAGGTCATAACTGAACGATGTATAGCCATAAGGATGCAACCCTATTGATTTCCCATTAATAAAGACTTCGGAATTCATGTAAACGCCCTCGAAATAGACGGATACACATTTACCCTTCCATGAAGGAGGAACACTAAAAGACTTTCTGTACCACCCAACACCGGCAGGAAAGTATCCACCTGCACCACCCATCGGATTTTTAAGGTCGGGTTTTCCAATAATACTCCAATCGTGCGGTAAATCGAGATTTTGCCAACTTTTATCGTTAAAATCAACAGCCATAGCGGACAGGGAATCTCCTAAAAGAAATTTCCAATTATTATCGAAAAGCTGTTTGCGTTGGACGCTTTCCTGCGCCTTGACGCTGATAACGTTGCCTGTTAAAAGTACTATTGCTATTGACAGAAGTTTTAAGTATTTCAACCGGGCATTATAATTCAAACTGCAAACAAGGTCTCTTTGTACCATTTTATTTCGTTTATAATTATTTCATCTGCGTAACTTCAATTATTTATACTCCGATGAGAGTTGGCATTAAGGCATGGAATAAAATGTATTTATGTGTCATAAGTTTGTTTTTCTGTTAATAAAATTTCCACCAATCAAAATTGAACAAATCACCATCGCTGCCTTTAAAAATAAAGTACATATCGTGAACCCCTTTCACATTATTTACTTTGCATGATTGGATTGTCCAATTTTGTAGACTCTCTGTGTTCTTAACAGCTAAGGTACCCAGCAACGTTCCGGTAAGGCTATCGAGGCGGATTTCAATACTTCCACCCGGTACAGCCGATGCCAGGCCCGCTTCAAATAATTTCGCTTTTTTGACAAAATCGACCCCTCTGATTTTTATCCAGTCACCATTTTGGATGTTACAAACATTCATTCCACCCGCCTGACAGGTTTCGGTATATATACCGGATTGTGCATTCATTGTTTCTGCTTCAACGCGCTCAAATGGATCTATATACGATAATTGTACTACCCCATCAACCGTGTTCACCATCGTATCAATGGTACCATCATCATTGTGTTTAATCAGGTCGATGCAAAGATTGCGTTTAAAAACCGGAGGAATGTTTGCCTGTTTTGCCACGACCCGGTTATGATACGCCTGGTACCACGCACCATTAAGCTTAAAAATTGCCTGATGGTTGTTGTTGTCGTTTAGTGGTGGTTGCTTAGAAATAGCGCCCCCATAGGTAAATCCGGAGGTGGGACTGGTGCTTTTCATGTAGTCGATGCGCATTTGGGCACGCGGATTAGCTGAATAGGAAAAATAGTAGGTGTCATTTATTTTGTGCATCCACGATGCTTCAAAGAAATTTTGTGCTGTTAATTGGATAGCAGGGCCATCAATGGTGATCATGTCACGGTTCAATTTGATAACACGTACATTGTTGTCTCCATTTCCACCAAAATACATATAGGCTTGTCCGTCATCATCGATGAAGGTCATTGGGTCGAAAAGCCACATATTTTTTGCTGGTTGCACACCAGGTGTGCTGTTATCAATGAGAGGCTTGCCTATGGGATCTACAAAAGGACCCAGTGGATTATCGGCCCTGGCAACCCCTATGCCATTACCACTGTTCCCAAAATACAGGAAAAATTTGCCGTCGCGTTCAACAGTGGAAGGAGCCCAACTTCTGACAGCCCATGAACAATTTTTGGGAACCTCAAACACGATACCGTGATCGGTCCAGTTCTTTAAATCGTTACTTGAAACGCATACTATTGATTTCATCTGATAACCTGACTTATCGTCTCCGGGATTTTCATCATCATTTGAGCAGTAAAGGTAAACCCTTCCGTTATAAACAAGTGCACCGGGGTCGGCTAGGTGACGGTAAGAAACGATTGGATAATCGGCCAATACGTACTGACTAAATCCAATTAGAACGAAAAATAGTAAAACAGAGATTTGAGTTTTGCTCATCATAATTCAATGGTATTTATGGATAAATTATAAGATAAGTTTATTTTTTATTCTGTTGTAAATTTCCACCAGTCAAAGTTGAATAAATCATCATTGCCTCCTTTGAAAATGAAATAAACATCATGAACACCTTTTACATCTTTAACTTTGGTTGAAAGTACCGTCCAGAATCACCGGTGTTTTTAACTTCGTATGTACCCATTAAAGCACCATCTATCCCAGGCGTATTTCTATGCTGCCACCTTGCGAAGCAGAAGCAACACTGGCTTCAAACTTTTTTGCCCCGCTGCCAAAAGTCAACGCTGCCTATTTTATTATATAATCGCCGTATTCTGAAAAGGTTATTTCAATATAATTTTCTGAATGCTAACATCATTGTACTGGTCTGTTACCTTAATAAGGTATATACCTTTTGTATATTGACCAACATCCATTTGAAACGATTTTGTATTTGATAACCCTGAATATACCTCTGCTCCCAGGATATTGTAAAGGCTTACCTGAAAAGGTGCTTTTTCAGAAATAATATGGATATTGCCGGAGGCAGGATTTGGATATATTTTAATTGAATTGTCAGATCCCGATAAAATTACAGACCCGTTAACAGGACCAGGATTGTCGATTCCCTCAGGCCCAAAAGCACTGGTTATACTGCCATCTTCCCCTTTTAAGTTTCCCGGAAAATATGAAACTGAGATATAATCACCTGCTGTAACTGCAGCGCTTAAGTAAATAATTAATACTGCGGGATTTTCCGGTTCAACCTGAATATCATCAATTCCAATCTGGTAATTCGAGAAAAATTTGAATTCACCTTTCTTAATTGAATTTGCCTGAAGGGATTTGTCAAAGGTAAGTTTAACAGCATTATTACTATTTAATTCAGCACTGACCAGAATAGGTCCCTTTAATACTGCATCAGTTTCTAATAAAGTAAATACTGAATCTTCATTTTGTTTTATGCAAGGGATGGAAAATACTTTCACAGTATCATTAAATTCAACTTCGATGATATAATCGCCGTAATATGCATTGAATGAAAGTGTATCTTCATTGTTTATGGTTGAATCAAAATTTGTAGCCCACTTTGTTTTGGTGTAGTAAAGTAATGTATCAGCAGCCAGTTTAGGTTTATGGTTAGCATCAAAGAATCCGGTATTTTCACGCCATGCCCCTTTATCGCTTAATGCCCAGCATATCATCCCATTGATTGACGGATGTGAAAAAGCTATTGTAAGCACTTTGATAAAATCAGTTGTTTGTTCTTCCTGGCTGAGGTTGCCACCATAATCATATTCTGTAAACCTTAATGGTAATCCGGTTTCAGCAAGAATATTCAGGTTTTTGACCAATTCATCTATATTTGGCCTGCAGCAATCCCAAAAATGGGCCTGTATTCCTACCCCGCTAACAGGACCGCCCATTTCTTTGATTTTTAATATAAGGTCGCGGTATTCTACCGCCTGCCCCCAGTTATATTCCACATTGTAATCGTTAATATAAATCTGGGCGTCCGTATCGGCAGCATGCGCCCACTTAAAACAATTCCAGAGTATTGAATCACCAACGGTATTTCGCAACCAATCAGCATGACCGGTTAAAGGCTCATTAATAACATCATATTCTTTAATAATTCCTTTATAACGTGTCATTTCGCGAGTAACTCTCATTTTGCACGTATCTGTAATTGCCTCTGGTGTAGGTAAATTTCTGATCCAACCTGGCATTGAATGATCATCGTTACCGCCCCACAGCAAGGTATGTGCCCTTAAGTCCCATCCTACTTTTTGGGTCCAATCTACAGCATTATCGAAATTTGTATAGTTTGGTTCGGTAGGTTGGGGTTGAATACCACTCCATTTAAATGAATTACCGGAAACTCCATAGTTAAAATATTTATACATGGCCGCTTTCGCCCATTGTTCATCGGATGCCACCGTATTAACATCCGGGTCAAAATATCCTGCCTCACTCACGTATTGGTTTCCATCCTGTGTGGTTATTGCGGGGCCACCACAATTTATCCTGACTATATTTGCGCCACCGACCTCATCTATCTCAATTCCCTTTATGGAAGCATTATCAAGAGAAGCAGTTAATTCTATACTGACAGAATTTTTGGTTGTCGTTACAATAATACTTGTGTCTATTGCAATATTTTTTCCACCTGCTTCTGTAAATACATCAAAATTATCGAGGAACAATTGCCCCTCAACAGCAACATCGAACAGCCTGGAACCTCCGGAGTTAAAGTAAATTTCAGCAAATTTCAGGGTAACTTTGTATTCTTTGCCGGTTTCTAAAGGGATTAGATAAGCTAAATAATCGTTCCACCGTTCAGTTTTATATATTTCCGCATCAGATACTGCCTGAATAGATTCGGTTGTGGTATAACTATTTCCCATGCTTCCTGTCCCTTCATATAAATCAAAAGCTATCCCAAAAGGGTATTCATGCTTCACCATACGTACAGATACCTGACCTGAAAAGGGTTGTCCGTTTTTGTCGACTATTTGTATCCCAAAGTTGCCCTTCCTTAAGGTATCAATGCGCTCCTGTGCATTATTATACCAGATTGCATATGATTGGGCTTTTGTTTCTATTGTAGATATAATCATGATAATAATACTGACCAAAATACACATAGAAATTATTCGCGGATTGTTTGTTTTCATATTTTATTAGTTTTGATTTGCATCATATAAACGCAGGGTATAAATTCAATTTATTCATAGTAACCTCTACATGAGTTATTTATCGTAATTTTTATGGACGATCCTTTGTAAAATTCTTAATTATATAATCCAAATCGTTCATCGGGCGTTCTATATCATATGGAATAGGCATTTTGCTGAATTGCTGGAAATAAAGCAAACAGCCGTCTTTCCATATTTGAGCATTACGGGACTGATTGCGGAGTTTACTTTGTACAGCTGAAAAACGCTCTGCATCTACGTAAGGCTCAGCCTTATCCCAGACTTTCTGGAACTGACGAACCTGCTGTACACCCTTATCATAATGGTAGCAGATTTCGTCCCACAAGGTTTGTCCGCTCTTCATTTTGTAATCCCATGACAAATGGTGGAACCATAGCAAATGGATTTCCGGACATGTTTCCGGATCATTGAACAGGGAATTAAGCGGTTCGTGGTATTGACTTACAGCATCCGAGCCTTTTGTCGTCCTGTCAAAACCTACGCCGGCAGTATCGGCCTGATGATAATAAGGAGGCGTCCAGTCTTTTCTTACTCCCTGGGGGCCCCACCACGGACCAGGCCCATAATGGTCCTGCGGCGCAAAAATATGGTGAAACCCAAGGGGCATCATATAATTAACTGCCGCTTCGCGGCTTTCGAGCATCACTTGTTTTACAGGTGCAAGGAAATATTCATTCCAGTCATTTGAAGCAGGTGCCTTGGAGAAAGTGAGTCTTATCCATTCATCGGCTATTTTTTCACTCGTTAACTGGTTGTTCCAGGCTAACCTGCCAAACGCATACCAGTTTGCCTGTGCAAAGTGATGCCCGCACCAGTTGGCATCCAGTCCTATATTAGCCACCCCTGCAATGGCTGTATGTTTTTGTGGGAAGAGGCTACCATCGGTGGTACGGGCAACGATACTCCCGGTGCCTTCCTGCCAGGTCTCGCTTTTTAAGAATTCTTCCCACATAGGTGCCAGATATACGAGATGGATTGAATGCCCGAGATATTCCTGGGTTATCTGTAACTCGGCCATAACAGAGGTCTTTTTCATTGCGCCAAAAAGCGGGCTGAACGGTTCGCGCGGCTGAAAATCGACAGGGCCGTTCTTTACCTGAATAATAACATTGTCGCGGAATTGTCCATCGAGAGGCATAAATTCATTGTAAGCCTGACATGCACGATCTGTACTGTTTGGGCTATAAACAAAGGCACGCCACATAACAATACCTCCGTAAGGTTTAAATGCATCGGCCATCATATTGGCGCCATCAGCATGTGTTCGCCCAAAATCCTGCGGCCCGGGTTGTCCTTCACTGTTGGCCTTTATTAAAAATCCTCCAAAATCGGGAATCAACCTGTAAATTTCCTTCACCCTGGTTTTCCACCAGTTTATAACATCAGGATCCAACGGGTCGGATGTCTTTAACCCGCCAATTAATGATGGTGATGAAAATTTAACAGAAAGATAAGTTTTAATGCCATAAGGACGCAATACATCGGCAATAGCCTTCACTTTTTCAAGGCATTCAGCAGTTAACATCAGAGGTGAGGCGTTTACATTATTCAGCACGGCACCGTTAATCCCAATGGATGCATTGGCACGTGCATATTTTCGCCACAATATCTTATCGTTTTCTGTTACCGCATATCCGTTCTCTCCTTTACGCCAGAAGATTGAGAGTCCTGCATATCCCCGCTCTATTGATCCGTCCGGATTATCCCAATGGTTTAATATCCGGCGCTCATAAGAAGGATTGGAGATTACCTCCTGAATGGACTGCCCTGTTTGCTGGCGTCGAAGCAATTCATAAACGCCATACAAAATTCCAGGTTCTGTATTGGCCTGAATCCCGTTGGTTGTCAGCTTGAATCCATCGCCTTTTATTGCCTTGTCCTTTTTAATGGCCAAAACAACTGTCGCTTCATCTTTCCCCTGCCAGCCCTGCTCAAGTTCCTGTTTGGCGATGGAAAGGGTTGAAGAGCTCCTGGCACACACAATATTAACTGAACCTGTACTTTTGCCGCGAAGCCATAAATTATGCCCATCTTCGGCATGAAGATGCAGTGCCGTAAGGATTAAAATAAAAGAACCAATAGAAGATTTCATGTTCATAATGACTAATTTCTTATGCTGTCTTTCAGTTTTTATTGAATTATTATCTTTACTATCTTCAGATCCCTTGCATGGGAGCTGTTTCCATAAAGAACTTCATATTCTCCGGCGGCGACGGTCATTTTACCGCTAAGTCTGTCGAAAAATTCAAATGAAGAATAGGGTAAGCTGATTACTGCCTGAACGGTTTTTCCGGCAGCTACATCCACCCGCTGAAATCCTCTCAACGTTTTAATGGGACCATCTGTGTCGTTTACCTTGTGCACATATACCTGAACAATTTCTGTTCCGTTGCGTTTGCCGGTATTTGCCACAGGGATTGACAGCCCGACAGATTCGTCAGCTTTAATGGATGTTTTGCTGAGCTGTGCATTGCCAATGGCAAAGGTGGTATAGCTCAATCCGAATCCAAACGGAAAGAGGGGATCGGTCATATAACGATAGGTACGGCCTTTCATTGAGTAATCCTCGAAATCTGCCAGTTGCTGAATATTCTTATAGAAAGTAACGGGCAGCTTGCCCGATGGATTATAATCGCCAAAAAGCACGTCTGCCACAGCCTGGCCTCCCGATTCACCTCCATACCATGCCTGGAGGATTGCATCGCAGCTTTCGGTTTCAGGTACCAAACCCATCGCTGAACCAGAACAATTCACGTAAATTACTTTCTTCCCGGCCTGTTTCAGTGCTTTTAAGCAATTGCGCTGTATCTCAGGTAATTCAATATCGGTACGGTCACCTCCTTTGAAACCCGGTAATTCGACAGGCATTTGTTCACCTTCAAGCTGGGAAGAAATACCTCCGGCAAACACAACTACATCAATTCCTTTAAGCTTTTCAATAAGTTCGTCGAACTCAACCGGCACTTCCCTGCCGAAATTCAGGCTGAGACTCGCCGGCCAATTGCCGATTTGTCTGAACCGGGCCTCAATGCTGTATTCTTTGCCTTGTTCAACATGGATCGGAATCCGGTTGGTTCGGGATCCAAACCTGCGGGGTTTATAAAGTGTATCACCGTTTACGATAAGCTCGAACCTTCCCCTGGCCTCGAATTTGAATACCATTTCTCCTGATTCGGAAGCCTTGTAGACTGTTTCATATTGGCCGGAAAAGTTCTGCAGCTGAACACCGGAGCTGAATTCGTGCTGCCCGTCAGTGGTGAGCTGCATAGGCTTGGTTATTTGCTCGGTGACAACAGCTTCTCCGTCAAATTCACGGTTATTCCAGTAGGTAGCTTTTATGCCTGCTTTTCCGTCAATCGAACATTCACCAATGGCGGTCTCAATATACATTTTATCAGTCAGGTCACATCCCCTGTCATAGATTACTTTTTTAGCCGGCAATTTGGTTTTTATACCGTCAAGTATGGTTATGGTATTAAAAGGTGTTCCATTGTAATTCCCCCACATAAGGCGCTCATCATCGGCATTCGGACCTATTACGGCAATTTTCTTAACCGATTTCGAAAGCGGCAGTATGTTGTTGCTGTTTTGCAGGAGGGTAATTGTCTCACGGGCCATTTCCAGGGCCATTTTCCTGTGCTCATCACAATTGACGACCGATAATGGAATTTTTGCCCAGGGCACCAATGCATCATCGTCCATTTCACCCAGGTCGAATCGCCCGACCAGGATCCGCATCATACTTTTATTCATATCTTCTTCACTCAGCAGGCCTTTTTGTACAGCTTCAGGCAGCTGCTTATAGGAAGGCCCTGCACATTCCACATCAGTGCCTGCCAGCACACCTTTGGCAGCCGCATGGATCTGATCCGAAGAAACCTTATGGGTGTTATAAAAATCGGTTATGGCGCCGCAGTCGGAAACCACCAGGTATTTAAACCCCCATTCGTCGCGAAGGATCCTTTGCAGCAACCGTGTGTTACCACAGCAGGGTTCGTCATCCAGGCGCTGATAGGCGCACATTACCTCGCGGACATCTGCATCCTGAACCAGCGATTTGAACGCGGGAAGATAGGTTTCCCACAGATCGCGCGGATCGACATTGCTGACATTGAGCGTATGCCGGCTCCATTCGGGTCCCGAGTGTACGGCATAGTGCTTGGCGCAGGCCAGCAGTTTTTTATATCTCGAATCGGCAGGCCCCTGCAATCCTTTTACTACGGCAATACCCATTCGCGAGGTCAGGTAGGGATCTTCTCCATAGGTTTCCTGGCCACGTCCCCAGCGCGGGTCGCGAAAGATATTGATATTGGGAGTCCAAACCGACAGGCTCAGAAAACGCCTGTTTTCCTGTCCGTTTTGTTTTGCTTCATTGTACTTGGCACGCGTTTCATCCGAAACGGCATTAAAAATACGGTATACCAGCTGGTCATCAAAGGAAGCGGCCATGCCGATCGGCTGGGGAAAAACAGTAACGTTGCTGTTGTTGGCAAGTCCATGCAATGCTTCGCTCCACCAGTTGAACTTTTTAATACCCAGACGGGGGATGGCTTCTGACTCATCGCACATCAGGATTGCTTTTTCTTCCAATGTCAAACGGGATATTAAGTCATTGGCCCGTTCTTCGGAGCTCAAAGCAGGATTTTGAAAAGGGTATGGCTGTCCCCAAAGACAAGAAGCCGTTAAAAAGCTTAGTGCAATTATTAATTCTTTTTTCATATTGTTTATTGATTATCGGTTGTTTCCTGGTCCAGATACCGGTATATAGCCTGAATCAGCCTATTTAAATAATCTGGGAGCGAATTCGTTGAGGGCCCGGCGCCAGGTCAGCCATTCGTGAGCGGTACCCTGGGATTCGTGGAAAACGATATGCTGAATGCCATGGGTCCTGAGGGCTTCAACTATTTCCCTGGGATTGCGCTCTTCGGTGCCGGTGCTGATGAACAGCAGGTTTATCTGCTTGTCGAAAGCTGCAGCATCCCTGAAGATGCCATTGAAGGCGGTTTCAATGCCATCGTTGCCACGTATGAAGAATCCGCTGAACGTGCCCATCCAGGCAAATTTATCCATGTTGTTAAAAACAGTCATACAAGTCTGGAAACCACCCCTTGATAATCCCGCCATAGCCCTGTGCTCTTTATCGGTATACGTGCGGAAGGTTTTTTCAATAAAGGGGATCAGGTCGTTGATATATATGTTGGTAATATCTCCCGAGGCCTGGCGAACATCGGAATTGGTTTTAATGTCTCCGCTGGGCATCACAACAATCATGGGAACAGCCTTGCCCGACACGATCAATCCGTCCATAATATTCGCCATATGCCCCTGGACCGACCATCCGTTTTCATCTTCTCCCCAACCGTGCACCAGGTAAAGGACAGGATATTTTTTATCGGGGTTCATTTCATATTCAGCCGGAACATAAACATTGATGTGACATTCCAGCCCGTTTACTTCCGACCAGTAGTGAATGGAACGAATATGTCCGTGGGGTATGGTTTTATTGAACCTGTAATAATCCCCTTCCGGGCCTTCGGGAATTTCAATTCCCGACGACTCCCAGTTGCTGCCAAAAAAGGCTTCTGTGTTCCGGTCCATCACAGGAACGCTGTCGATCAGGATGGCATAGTAGTGGAAACCGACAACCTGGGGGTCAGATGTGCAGGTCCAGACTCCTTTTTCATCTTTTACCATGTCGTATTTCTTGCCGGCCAGATCAACCTGAACCTTCCAGGCAGTGGGTGCTACCACGCGGAACATGGCCTGACGTGTCTGGGCATTTACAGCCGGGTATTGTGACAAAAACGTATTGGTTGAAGCAGGTTTAAAACCTTCGGGAAGAGGTTCTTCCTTCTGACCGCGCATGGCACCGGCAAACTGAGCTGATGCAATACCACAAATCATAGTAGCCGTAAGAATAATGATAGCTTTTTTCATGATTTATTTAAAATTTAATGATTGATGATCCGGTTCGTGGCTGGCTCATGGCCTATTAATTTTTAATGATTATCAAAAAGTATATCTAATCGTTCATCATTTCATTTACTGCGCCTGAAAGCAATACCCAGGCGGCCCCGGTATCGATGACACATTCATTTTCACCCCACAGGAAAGGCCAGTCATCTTTGTTCTCCAGGAAATCAGGCTTCAGCAATAACAACCCGGGCACAATCCCTCCGGCAATAAAGCTGAAATCAGCCCTGTTGTTACCATAGGCAATTTTCTTTGTCTTGGTGCCAACCGCTAAGACAAAGGAAAGATTCGAATAGGGATGGCAGCCTAAGATATAGTTGATTCCTTTTAACACATATTCAGGACCGACTATTTCAGGGAAAAGCTTATAGGCATAATAATTGGTTATTGCCCAATGGATGATTTGGGTATTCCCTGCCCATCCCCTGGTCGAAATGGGCACACCATAAGGATTTTCCCGGCTTAGCTTTTCATTCAGTTCTTTATACTGAATTACATAATCTCTCAGCTTCTCTTTAAAACCATCGTCCATATAGGGACATGCTATTAATGCTGCATTTATGCTTCTCTCAGGAGACCTTTCAAGTGCCGGCCATATCAATTCCTTAAAACGTCTGGCATATTGTTCCTCTTTTGTTGTGATGGTTAATTGCAGCGCAGCCAGCATTTCAGCACTGCCCATAAACCTTGTAAATAAAGTATCTGCGGGTGCAGGCAGGCTCTTTTGTTCATCCCAAAGTCTTTTAGCCTGGGCCAGGCAATCATCGGCAAGTTGCTTGTTATGATGCTGAAGCGCACGGTTAGCGGCCGCCATCGAGGCAATTGTCTGATAGTCCAGAAAAGGTGTCCGGTTCGTAAATGCCCATCTGTCGTCCATGGTCCCGCTCGACTTTCCGTCGGATTCATACGCTTTTAGATCCGGGTTGTAAGGCAGGTTGTCGGTTTCGGTGGAAGCATCGCCAAGGTGGTGATATTGATGCAGGTTGGGAACGACAATGCCACGTATAGGATGTCCGATATTTTTGCACTGGGCAACCACATTTAAGGTACCATGCTCGATTTGCTGCAATATATCGGGTTTTCCATCAGGACGGTGTATATCTGTGTAGCGTGTTGTCTGATCGATATAGGTCTGATCGCGATCAATACCGAATCGTTCCCAGGCATCAACAAAACTTAATATGACGCTGTTGTGCGATGCAGTCTGGATATCGAAGTCACCGGCATCGAACCAACCGCCAACGGCCAGTCCCGGTATTCGCTCCAGTGGTTGGTATTTGGTGTCAGTGGTTGGCCCCATGCTGTAGCCATCGAAATGCTGATGGTTTACCGGTGCCTGGAGGGCATCATCCAGATAAGGAACTCCGTGCCAGATACGATAGGCTTCGTTCACTTCCATATGATCCATCTGTACCGGAAACCATACATCCATGGTGGGATGCCAGATATTCTTATAGACATCTGCATCTATGACAAAGGTGTTTGTTTTCTGATCGCCATATTTAATATAGTACAGGCCGGGTTCCTTAACGGATGTGAAATCGAATTTGACATAATAGTATCTCAGGAAATTACCCCAGGATTTCAAACCGGCAGTATATTTTTCCTCCGATTCTCCTGCTGATGTAACTTTGTACAGTGATGCGGTTTTTAAAGGTGTATCCTGCTTATCCAATTCAATTACCGCTGCCTTCTGCTGTGCAGGATGATAACCAACCTGGGAAAAACCGATAACCGGAGTCCTTACCCAGTCAGGTATGGCATTTGGTTTTACAAACCACTGCATTACATTGCCTGTTTTCTGCGCAGGGAGCAAGCTGCGCACAACGAACCACCCGTTTTGAGCCAGGTTGCGACCGTCAAAAAGCATGATTTCTGATTCCGACCGGATCCTAACATAACGTTCGGGATCTTCAGGAGACAATACAATGGTTTTACCCGAAGCCAGCGGTTTGGGATCGATAAATTCACCCCTTCCCCTGTCGTCAAATGTTGTATGATTGGCAAACTGAGGTATTTTTTCAGTTAACGGTATAACAGCAGTTGAGCTGGCCGGGTATAAAGGAAACGTTCCGGGCTTTCCGTCGGCCATGTAATTTTTTTCAAAGTAGGCAGCGGGCAGGAATTCAAGATTAAATCCTGCACGGCCTTCAAGTGCTTTGGGAAGTGGCTTATCCAGCGTAACAGTGATGACAATACCATCTTCATCGGGAGCTACGCTGATCCTGGAATTGAAATCATAATCCTGATATCTCAGGGTAACTTCAATGGTATTGTTATTGGTATCCGTTTGCCGGTCAACCATGGTTGGTATCAGATCCCATTGTTCGGGCGTGTCCTGTAACCTTACAGCCCCGCCGGTTGCTGTCCGAACGCCATGATGGATCAATTCAATACCGGCAGTCTTCTCGTCAAAAAAGAATCCGTTGTATTGGTTGCTGAAAACAAATACATTAACACCCTGCTTTTCTAAGTATCCCTGATCATTTAACTGCAGTTTTTGTCCGGATGCATTGTTGGTTGCAGAAAAAAGACACGCGGCCAGAAAAAAGAAAAACAGTACCCGGTCAGAACAGGTGTTTTTCGTTTGCGATAGGCTATGGTTCCCTGAAAATAACCGCTTTTGGCTTTCTTTATTGTTTTGCATGATGTTAGGCATATGATTGCCTGATTGGTTTGACTTTAATCCTTAATTCTTTATGAAAGGTGCATTATCTGAACAGTTTCAGGTCAACAGCCTCACCCATTATTTTGTATCCTTCCTCATTGGGATGCAAAAAGTCGCCGGAATGAACTGCAGGCAAAAGGCATAAAGTATCTTCCGGATCCCGTAACACCAGATCGAAATCGATAACTGCATCAAACCGGCCACTGTTGCGGATCCAATTATTAACTGTATTCCGGGCTGTTTCGCGATAGCCGGTATAGTAGAATGATTTTCCAAAGGGAAGAATGGTAGCACCATAGACCTCAATGTCTTTGGTATGAGCAAGATCAATCATGCGTTCGTAAGCAGCCATCAGATCTTTGGCAACCTGGGATGCAGCAATACTATCCTGGGTTTGACCAATATCGTTGATCGCTTCAAAAATGATTACCCAGCGTACCCCTTGCTGATTCAGGATATCACGATCAAACCGATCAACGGCTGAAGGTCCGAGGCAATTTTTAAGCACACAATTACCTCCGATACCCAGATTGAGAACAGCCACATACTGAGTACGCGGATTGTTGAGAAGATGCTCTGACAATATATCCGGCCATCTGTTTTGTTTGTTTGTACCTGAACCACGCCCGTCCGTTATGGAATTGCCAAGAATTGCAACAGCAGCAGCCCTTTCAGATGCTTTAACATCAATCCCGCTGATCATGTACCAATGATCGGTGGGTACAGAACCCGAAAAATCACTCACCGAAGTGTCGTTGCCGGCAAGCAGGTATGAAGTAGTCCTGGATCCCGGATGGCCGGTAACATCAGGTGATGTTTCGCCAAAGAAGATGGTAATGGCAATATCCATCCTCGGTTCCAGTGCGAACGAAACGGGATCTGAAGTAATGGCAACACCCGGATTCATGGTGACTTCCGGATGGCCGTTAAATTTCAATTCTTTGACGGTGGATGCATCAATAGCGCTGCCTCCCCTGGAGACCGCAATTTGTGCTGCCAGCAGGGTAACGAGACTGGTGCTGAATTCATTGGTGAATCTTACACGCAGACTGTCTCCACCGAGTGAAACACGAACCACCTGCCGCAATGTATTGTTGCTCAAACCCGGCTCGGGAGGCATATTACCGGGTTCCACCAGCTGGGGTGCAGTACTCCATGTCCCAACCCATTGGGTTGCCGGATCAGCATTTGAATCCCCGAAAAGACTGCATGAAATCAATAAAATACACAAGGCAACGATCACTGAAAACAGATGGCGGAAGCGCAGGAAAACTTTTAGCAAAGTGTTGTATAATCTATGGAATCCCTTATTCATGGTCAGGAGTATTTGTACAATATTAAGGAAAAGTTGTTGTTGTTAAACAGTTATATTAATCTAATCGGTTATTTGATACAAATCATTTTATTTGTTTGTACATAATCTTTTGCATTGATCGTATAGTAATAAATCCCCCTTGTTAAATGCGATTCAAAGCATGTAACGGAATGTAAGCCCGGGAGATACTCTTTGCCTGCCATCTCAACTATCTCTTCACCCAGCAGATTGAAAACTTTCAAACTGACGAAAGATCTTACCGGTATTTCGAAATTAATAATGGTCGATGAACTGAACGGATTCGGATAGTTCTGAGATAAACTGAAACCATCCGGAGCACTGCCTGATGTATTGATTATTCCTGTCTGGCCACTGAATATACCAACGACAAACGGACCGAGATCCGCAATACCTCCTCTGGCGACGGTATAAGGTTGTTTGATGAATTGTGTCGTATAATCGCCTGTTCCGGCCTCTGCAGTATCTGTCAGATTAAATATTCTTGCATTGTTCACCCGGTCAGCCCTGAAAGCGGTATTTTCCATTACTGTTGTCCAGCCAAACTGAATGGTATAGTCCCCGCCACCGGGGAACTCTTCGCTTATATTCCATCTTAATTTCAGTCTCCCTCCATAAGGAGACTCTTCATTGTCTTTTATTACACCCACACCAATCTGGTCTGCAGTGCCGGCATTGGTGATCCAAACAGGTGAATAGCTTGTTGTACCCACGGGGAAAAGTACCTGCGATGCGCCTACCGAGGCATGTGCTAAAACTCCTCCTTCCGTTGTTCCTATATAAGCATTTGAACCTATGTTGGAAATCGAATCTACCGTTAACGTGTTTGACCCCAATTCCAGTTTGTAACCAAGATCAAGACTGCTTATCGTTCGGGAAGCGTGAAGCGTTAATCCTTTTTTGTTTGCGATAAACAGGTTACGTGGTCCGCCGGAGGAAGGGAATTCCGCATCTGTGGTTGTTTGAGCCGTTATCCCTGAATATTTAACCGATCCATTAATTCCATACGACAAAGTATTATTATTCAACGTTAAACCACCATTTTGTAAATCCATGGTTCCATTTACAACTGCAGTATTAGAAAGGTTGACGCCAAGCGGATTATTAATGATTAGATTATTGACTGTATCGGGTAGTAAACTTCCTGTCACCTGTGCCAAAGAACCGTTGAACACAAAGCTCGACGCTTTATCGAATGTCTTTGACCCGGTGGTTGCAATAGAACCATTAAGTCCGTCTGCATGAGCTGTCATGAGGGTAGCTCCGGCTTTCATATCAAAGCTCCCATTGCCCTGTAAACTGCTGGTTCCAATATCCAACGTTGCACCAGCGTCCACTTCAACAGGGAATCCGCCACTTCCAAATGTCACCCCGGAAAAGGAAAGCAGCTGTGAACCTACATCTTTTGTAAAAACAAAGGTTGCACCACCAGGATTTGAATTCTGTGTCGTCGCATTGGTCAACGATACATTTCCGTGAAGATTCCACTGGGTTGTCCCGCTGCCTCCCTGTGAGCCCATACTGACCGAGAAAAATCCTCCGGTTATTGCGGTATTTCCATAATGGTTAATCGTAATATTCGTGTTGGCATTGCTGCTGCCGCTTGATGCAAACTGCCCACCGGATTGAATGATATCACCGTTTATGTTTACAACAGCCGTATCACCTGAAGCCGGATCACACATTTGCAATGCCACCGAGCCGGTATTTTGAATCACAATATTTCCCCCGATCGTATTTCCATTCCAAAGCATGCTAATGTTGGATGTTTGATCAGGACAATTCCAGCGCAGGTTGTAAAAATTCTGATTACTGTTGGATGGGACATTTTTTTTTAAACTATCCATGGAAATGGTTGAATTAGGTCTCCAGATTGCTGTCGGAATTGAACCCCCATCTTGTTTATGTTCGTAGGTACCATTGCCGGAAAAACTTATGGTTGCCAGTGTATCAATGGTAATGGTACCATAATTTCTCAGGTTGCCCGCCATCATCAGATCGGTTTCAATCCCGTTTCTCACATGAAATGTTATGCCATTATTGATCACAAGATTACCCCCGGCTGCGACCATCAACTGGTTAACCGAATCAGTTGCCGTTACCGTGACGATGTGACCGTCAAGAATTGTTATGGGTCTATCCGATAATGAAGGATTATTGGATACAGGATTTACCCAATTCGCACCGTTGTATTGTGCCCAGGTATTTACATCATTCCAGTTCCCGGACTGAAAAGACTTGATCTCACCGACTGGCCGGTAATAATCTGTCCCGTTATCAAAAGCCTTAACGGTGAAATAATAATCCACACCATGGTTCAAACTGTGAATGGCAACACTGTCGGCATCGTATACCATGTAGTTATTGTATAATTTATCCGGTGCAATCCCGTAGTTAATAATATAACCATCTGCATTTTCGACCGCTGTCCACCGGATAAGAGCGTCCCGGCCATCCCCGGCATCCCTTTCAACCGTATAATCACTAACCGTTGTGAAAACAACCTGTTCTCTATTCCCAAATACCCTCAGGTCGCGGACAGCAAAATTTCCCTCACCCGGCGTGAATTTATTTATCAGTTTTATATATCGCGCCGTTACAGGCTGGTCTAATTCAATATAATCGTGCGGAACATCCTGAACATTTTGGCTCTTATCAACGAGCACCGACCAGCTCATCCCGTCAGTTGATTGTTCAAGAATATATTGTTCATATAATGTATTATCCCGTCCCCTTACAATTTCAGGATTGGTATTATGTTCTGCAAAATTGACCTGAACCGCTTCAACGCTGCATTCTTTACCCAGATCGATCATGATCCATTCATCCGGTTCCCCGGTCTGAGCAGACCAGTAAGTACGGACATCTTCGTCAACGGCATTTTCAACACCATAATCTTCCAGTGAAGAAGAAGCCAGACTATATTTTTTATGGGATAAAAGCATCATGCCTGCAAAACTGCTGTCGACAGGATCATCTTTAATCCCCGGGAAATACATGGGATAATCACCCCAGTCCGTGTTACTGTGTATATGGCCATCTTTATCGAATGCCACCGGGTAAAGTCCCAGCCGACGCTCAAACATGTGTCTGACGGAGATGGTCATCGTACCAATGTGCCAATACTTGCCGTTCTTATCCTCAAATGTACAGCCGTGGCCGGCACCTGTAATAAATCCGGTCGGTTTAAAGGAAAAAGGATTATAGGGTGCATATTCATAAGGCCCCAGTGGTGAATTGGCAACATAAACACCATCTGCATAGGTTTTATATTCGGTTCCCGGCCCTGCATAATGCAGGTAGTATTTATTATTCGATTTTATCATCCATGAGCCTTCAATCCAGGGTTGCTCATCCAGCAGATTATCATCGCCGCGTCTTTCCCAGCCATGTTTCGAAGCTTGTGCTAAAATAACATCTACTTGTGAGCCTTTTTCCTTAAAGGTTACAGGATCAAGTTCTATGACACTGATGGGATTAACATTTGAGACGCCAAAAGACAGATACAACCTACCATCGTCATCCAGAAACAATGCCGGATCGCCATAGTTTTTTATGGATGGACCCCGCTGCCATATACCGGATTTCGGATCACCCGTCTTATAAATTGTGTTACCGCCGGGCGGCATGTAAAATAAGGAATCCCTCATCGCCAAAACTGCCGGTGCATAACTTTCGATGTCTATACCTTGCGGGACAATAAAAGTCCAGGTCCGAAGATCCGGTGAAGTCCAGTA
>Ga0105100_10000498_pt1 | contig 23285 bp, 19 predicted proteins | sample PPLLak12cMay2015_2_FD_87033 | JGI IMG/M metagenome (GOLD analysis project Ga0105100, IMG submission 87033) | Freshwater sediment microbial communities from Prairie Pothole Lake near Jamestown, North Dakota, USA - PPLs Lake P8 Core (1) Depth... | ecosystem: Environmental > Aquatic > Freshwater >...
CGCGTGACGCCAGCACCCCGGTCGGCGCGCTGTACGTGAAGCTTCACGATGCGGTGGCCGCGGCGGAGGAGCTTCAGCCGGAGGCGGTCGACATGTCGGACCCCGAGCAGGCCGAGATCTGGAAGACGATTCGGGTCCTGCTCAACAAGGTCATCTACACCGACTCCTATCTGCGCCTGTAGTTGCGCAGCCTGCGCCCAATCCGCCGGGGCGCGCCCATTCGGCGGGGAAGGAGAGCCCATCGATGCCCGACAAGACCGGGCCGGTCAATGTCGACGAGCTGCTGGCCAAGGCCAGACAGCCGTCGGCCGACGCGCTCAGACTGCACCCCTTCTACCGGGGCAAGGTCGAGGTGGCCGTCAAGTGCCGCGTGCGCGATTTCAACGACTTCGCCATCTGGTACACGCCGGGGGTTGCCGCCTCTTGCCGGGCGATCGCCGAAAACCCGGCACTGGTTTATGAGCACACCCACAAATGGAACACGGTGGCGGTCGTCTCGGACGGCACGCGCGTCTTGGGCCTGGGGGATATCGGCCCCAAGGCCGGCCTGCCGGTCATGGAAGGCAAGGCACTGCTCTACAAGTACCTGGGCGGGGTAGACGCCTGGCCGATCATGCTGGGCACCAAGGACCCGGACAAGATCATCGACATGGTCCTCAACCTCCAGGCCGGCTTCGGCGGCATCAACCTGGAGGACATCTCCCAGCCCAAATGCTTCCGCATCCTGGACACACTCAAGTCGCGAGCCGAGATCCCGGTCTGGCACGACGACCAGCAGGGGACGGCGACGGTCACCCTGGCCGGGCTGCTCAATGCCCTCAAGGTCGTCGGCAAGGACCTGGCCGACGCGCGCATCGCCTTCATCGGTGTCGGGGCGGCCAACGTCGCCTGCGCCCGGCTGATCTTCAGCGCCGGTGCCGACCCGGCCCGCTGCATCATGTCCGACATCGACGGGATCCTCAACCGCGAGCGGCGCGACTTCGAGATGCGCAAGGCCGAGTTCGCCGAGCACTGGAAGCTCTGCCAGATCACCAATGCCGAAGGCCGGCGCGGCGGGACCGCCGAGGCGATGCAGGGCGCCGACGTGTGTATCGCCTACTCCAAGGCCGGCCCCGGGGCGATCCGCCCCGAGTGGATCCGCGGCATGGGCAAGGATCCGATCGTCTTCGCCTGCGCCAATCCGGTGCCCGAGATCTGGCCGTGGGAAGCCAAGCAGGCCGGCGCGGCGGTGGTGGCCACCGGCCGCTCCGATTTCCCCAACCAGGTCAACAACTCCCTGTGCTTCCCGGGGCTCTTCCGCGGCGCCCTCGACGTGCGCGCCTCGACCATCACCGACCCGATGTGCTTCGCCGCCGCCCACGCTCTGGCGTCGACGGCCGAGGCCAGGGGCCTGTCGTCCGAGTACATCCTGCCGACCATGGACGAGTGGGAGGTCATGCCGCGCGAGGCAGCCGCGGTGGCGGTCAAGGCGGTCGAGGACGGCGTGGCCGGCAGGACGGTCACCTTCGACGAGGAGCTGAAGAACGCAGAGAAGATCATCCGGCGCTCCCGCGACCTGACAGAGATGATGATGGCCGACGGTTTCATAGCCGAGGCCTAGCCGGCAGCCAAAGGAGAACAGCCTATGTATGACCTGATCATCCTCGGCGGCGGCCCTGCGGGCCTGACGGCCACCGCCTACGCCCTGCGCAAGCGGCTCAACGTTCTCCTCATCACCCGCGACTTGGGCGGGAAGACCAACTATCGCCTGCAGCTGCCTTTCGTCGACAAACACCTGGTCATCAACGGCGAGGAGATCGTCGGGCGGTTCACCAACGAAATCGAGTATCTGGATTTCGCCCGCGTCTTCGACAAAGCCGAGAAGGTCGAGGCGCTGGAGGACGGTTTCGACGTCTCCACTCGCGAGGGCAAGCGCTATCAGGCCAGGGTGCTCATCATCGCCACCGGCGCACTCGGCCGGCTGCTGAAGGTGCCGGGGGAGAAGGAGTTCATGAACCGCGGGCTGTGCTACAGCGCCGTCTCCTATGCCCCGCTGTTCATCGAACGCCAGGCGGTGGTCATCGGCGACGGGACTCTGGCGCTGCGCTCGACCGCCGAACTGGCCAGCATCGCCCGCAAGGTCACCCTGGTCGCCGCCAGCCACGGGGAACTGGATTCGCCCATGGGGCGCAAGATCCTGGCCAGCCCCAATGTCGAAGTGCTGGAGGGCTTCCAGGTCGAGGCGGTGCTGGGCGACGAATACGCCCGCCGGCTGGTCATCGCCCGCGAGGATGAAAAGCGCGAGATCGAGGCGGATGCGTTCTTCGTTGAAGTGAGCCTGACCCCGCAGTCGCAGATCGTCGCCCATCTGGTCAAGGTCGACGATCAGGGGCGGATCGTCGTCGACTCGCGCAACCGCACCTCGCGCCAGGGGATCTTCGCCGCCGGCGACGTCACGGACGTCGTTGCCGAGCAGGCCCTGATCGCCATTGGCGAGGGCGCCAAGGCGGCCTTGACCGCCTACGAGTACTTGCTGCAACAGCCGTGAGTCCCAGCTTGGCGGCGCGCCGCCCGCCAGGACCCGCCCGCGCAGCCGCACCCGTCAGGCTGTGCACCTTGAACAAGCAAGGGATCCCCGCCGGTCAGTCGGTCGATGGCCGGACGGTTGAAGGCAAAGGAGTGCACTCGATGTCAACTCAGCAGGATCTCAACTACCGACAGCTCATCACTCTGCGCGACGGCGTGCGCGTGCTGCTGCGCCTGCTGACCGTGGAAGATCGCCAGGCGCTGGTCGATCTCTACCGGCCGGTCGCCCCGGAAGACCTGCGCTACATGCGCCATGACGTCACCGACCATCGTGTCGTCGAGCCCTGGGTCGACGAGCTCGACTACGACAAGGTCCTGCCGCTCGTCGCCTTGGTCGGCGACCGCATCGTCGGCAACTGCACCCTGCACCTGGGGAGCGGACCGACGCGGCACGTGGGCGAAGTGCGCATCTACCTATCCAAGGAGTATCGCCGACGCGGCCTGGGGACGCGCATGCTCCAGACGCTGGTCGACATGGGCAAGCGCCGCCACATTCACTATGTCCTGGCTCAGGTGGTCGTCGATCAGACCAACGAGGTCAAGGCTTTTCAGCAGATGGGCTTCGAACGCAAGTGCAACCTGGAGAACTTCTTCATGCTGCCCGACGGTGACCTGCGTGACGTGGTCCAGCTCGTCCTGCGGCTGCGGGCGGTGCACGACGAGTTCTGACCGCCCAGCGAGGTTCAGCCGCGAGTGACCAACCAGACACCGAGCAGGATCGCCCCGCCCCCGAGCAGGATCGCGGCGGAGATCGGCTCGCCCAGCAGGGGCGCCGCCAGCGCGGTCGTGACCAGGGGCTCCAGGTAGAGGAATGAGCCGACCTGGGTGGCGTCGACAGCCTGCAGGCCGTCATACCAGAATAGGTACGCCAGTCCGGAACAAGCCACGCCGAGGAAGACCAGCGCTCCCCATGCGGCCGTGCTCATTTCGGCCAGACCCCGCCATCCCCCGTCCAGTACTGTCCAGCCTGCGCTGAAGACACACCCGGCCAGGAAGCCGTACAGCAGCAGGGTCACCGCCGGGATGGGTGACTCGTCCGGCGTCTGCCCAGGCAGCCGGTCGCCGAGGTACCGCTTGCTGACGATGGTGTAGACCGCCCAATTCACGGCGCTGAGCACGATCAGTCCATCGCCGGAGGTGAACGCGCGGCCGCCGGCCAGCGCTGCCAGACTGCCCCCGCTGATGACGGTCAGCACCCCAACGGCGGCCAGCCCGATCCCCGCCAGCCGCAGGATCCCCAGCCGCTCGTGCAAGAACAACCATCCCAATAGCGCGACAAACACCGGGATGCTGGCGATGATCCAGGAGGTCACCGTTGCGCTGGCGGTCAGCAGCCCCGTCATCTGCAGCCACTGATGAAACGCCGTCCCCAGGAAACCGAGCAGGACGACGCCCGGCACGGCCCGGCGCGGCAATCGGCGCAGGCCGCCCCGGCGCCAGACGACTGCCGCCAACACCAGCGTCCCGATCGAATTGCGCGCGACGGCGATGGCCGACGGGCTGAGCTCGCGCAGCGCGATCTTGATGGCGATGAACGACGCACCCCAGAAGACGATGGCCAGCAGCAGCCCGATGAACGCCGTCCGACGCTTCACCGAGGCCGCCTGCGCCGTCATCCCGCACTGGTCCGCGAGATGGTCATCCGCGCGACATAGCGCGCCACGCCGCCCAGGCGGTACTTGTAGTCCTCGTCTCCCCGCATGAAGTCGAATTCTGTCCGGCCATTCTCGATCGCCCAGCGGATCAGATGGCCGACCAGGACCCAACCCAGCGAGAGATCGAGAAAAGCGGGATCCAACCCGGAGTTGTACACCCACACCCGTCCGCCGTAGTCGAGGTTGAGGTAGCCCGCAGCCGGCGTCCCGCCGACGGAGAGCAGAGCCAATTGCAGCCAGCCGGCCTGGTGCGCGGCGGGCAAGGCGGCGTGGAACTGCGCCCGCATCGCCTGCGTCAGGAAACCGGCCTTGTGCGGATCGAAGGCCATCAGGCGCATGAAGGTGTCGATGGCGGCGCCGACATCCTCCTGCGGACCGACGATGCGCCAGGAGAGCGGCTGGGGATACGCCTCCGCCCGGCGCATCTTCCGGCGCAGCTCGTGACGCTGCTTCTTGTCCAGCCCCGCCAGGTATCCTTCCCAGTCGGCAGGCAGACGGATGACCGGGCACGGCGACAGCCGCTGGCGCTGTACTGCCCAGCCCTTCGCCCGGGCCGCCGCCTCGATTGCGTCCAGGCTGGGCGACGACTCGGGGATGTTGTAGAGGTCAAGCACTTGCCAACCGGCCGGTCCGTCCTGATCCAATGCGTCGAGCAGCTCGCCGGCGAACGTCGTCATGTGCTCCGCGGGGACGATCACATCCAGGTAGTCCGAAATCTCCACGCTACCCAGGAGCATCAGGCCCGCCTGCCCATCGCGCGTGCGAGCGGCGAACAGCGGCGCCAGCCCGGCCAGCGCGCCGCTCTGCTCACGCCCAGCGGCGATCCACAGATCGCCGTCCGGCCATTCCCCTCCCCCGCGTGTGGACCACCAGGCCTTCAGGTACTCGTGCCTCAGGAAGGGGACATCGGTGATCGAGCGGGCCAGCAGGCCGTTCCACTCCCCGGCCAAGGCTTCGAATGCATCCGGGTGGCGATGAAAGGTGACGTGCATGCGGCTCCTGCGCTGGCGGTTCGCCGGATTCTACCAGTCGTGGCAGGCTTCTTGCACACGTCGTTGCATGGCCTCCGCCCTTTCTGTACAATTAGCACCATGCCCGTAAACCTGGACGCGGACGTCGCGCTGTTGCACGTCGCCGGCGGGGAGGCGCGCGTGACCGCGCCGCCGGGTACGCTGGCATCGACCCCGCCCCGGCGCGCCGGGCGCGGCCGCGCCGAGGATCTCCTCTTCCTGACCCTCAGTCTGGTCGGCCCGCGGCCGGTCTCCCCCGGTCTGGTCGACCATTTGGCGCAGTTGGCGGCCGATAGCTTCTACGGCACACCCGGATCCGTGACCGCCGCACTGCGCCAGGCGGCGGAGGAGATCAACGACAACCTGCTCGACGCCAACCAGGATCCGCGCGAGCCTCGCCAGCTCGAGGGGCGCCTGATGGCCGGCGTCCTGCGCGGGCACGACCTGTTTCTGGCGCAGTGCGGTGTCGGCCAGGCGATTCTCGTTCGGCCTGGTCAGGTCACCCGCCTGACCTCGGAGGAAGCCGCCGGCCGACCGCTCGGTCAGACAGCCAGTCCGTTCGTCCGCTATCACCATGTCGAAGCTCAAGCGGGGGACCTGGTCGTCCTGACCAGCGCCCCTCCTCCGGGTTGGTCGGATCCAACCCTCTCCGCCCTGAGCGGCCTGGAGCCGGCCCGCGCCCTCGATCGGCTGGTCGCCGCCAGCAGCGCTGATCTGACCGGGGTTATGCTGCGGGTGACCGAGCCAGGCACGGCGGCCACGCCGCTCGGTGCGCCGAGCGCAGCCGCCCGACCCTCGGCGCGTGAGGCAGCCTCCGGGCGCCTACAGCCTGCGCGACCGGTGCGGCCGGCCGCGGCCGGGCTCAGGCAGGCGCAGGCCCGTCCCGCGCGCGCGGCTCGCCCGGCTCCACGCCCCAAGGGCCCGTCGCGCCTGGCGGCGCTGCGGGTCCGCCTCGAGCCTGTGGCCGCACGCGCCGGCGCCCTGCTCACCGCGCTCGGGCAGCGGATTGTGAACCTGGTGACCCGACTGGTGCCCGGCCTGGCCGAGCCGCCTCGCCTGGGATCGTTCCGGCCGGGCGCGCTGGCGGCCACGGCCGTGGCCGTCCCGCTGATTGTGGTGGCCATCGCCAGCGTTGTCTACTTCAGGCAGGGCCGCGGGGAGCAGTTCCAGGAGTACCTGGCCCAGGCCCAGGCGGCTATCGTCGCCGCGCAGCTCAAGACCGACCCGCAGGAAGCGCTGGCCGATTGGCGGGCCGCACTGGGATGGATCGATCTGGCCGAGTCGTACCGCCGGACCGGCGATTCCCAAGAGCTGCGGCAGATCATTCAGGAAGCGCTGGACAGCGCCGAGCTCGTCTTCCGTCTGGACTACCGTCCCGCGATCAGCGGCGGCTTTGGCGGCGGCGCCCGCCTGACGGCCATGGCCGCGACCACGACCGACCTGTATGTCTACGATGCCGAACGTCAGCGCATCTGGCGCGCCTGGTCGACCGGGCGCGGCTACGAGATCGACCGTGACTTCGATTGCCTCGACGGGCAGGGCAGCGTTCCGGGGATGGGCGAGCCGATCGATCTGGTGGCGCTCAACGAACCGGGCATTCTGGGCGTGGCCGGCGTGGTCGCCGTCGACCAGGACGGCACGCTGGTGTATTGCGGTCCCGAGACCCCCAAGGCCTACTCGGAGCTCACACCGCCGGCCACCGGCCTGGGCCGTATCCAGGCCATCGAGGTCTTCTCCAACCGGCTGTACGTGCTCGATCCGGAGGCGAATTCGGTCTGGATCTACGACGCCACCGGCGGGCTGTTCGCCGGGAATGCCGGGCTGTACTTCGTCGAGGAGACCCCCGACTTGCGCGAGGCGATCGATCTGGCATTGGCGCAGGATCAGCTTCTGCTGCTGTTTGCCGACGGCCACATGGAGAGCTGCCGGCGCTCGGTCGAGACCGACACCGGGGGCGGGACGCGCATCAGCGTCGAGTGTGAACGCGATCTGCGCTTCCAGGATGAGCGCGCCGGCTTCGAACCGTCCGACCACATTCTGGGCGCCACGCCGAGGGCGATGGTCTACTCGCCGCCGCCAGAGCCGTCGCTGTACTTCCTCGATTCAGAGAGCGGGGACGTCTACCTGTACAGCATGCGCCTGGTTTACCAGGGCCGCTTCCTGCCCGCCGAGCCGTTCGAGGCCGTCCCCAATGCCATCGCCGTCGGGCCGCCCAACGAGTTGTTCGTCGCCGTCGAAGACCAGATCTACTTCGCCCAGCCGCTGCGCTAGGCGGGCTTGCGGCCGGGCTTTGACTTTCATGCACTGCCCCGTTAGAATCCTCGGCGCGGAACGCCTGCGGGAGGAGTTCGAGTGAGCCGCTGGGCTGGCAAGTACGTCATCGGGCTGACCGGGAATATCGCCACGGGCAAGAGCGTGGTGCGCAAGATGCTCGAGCATCTGGGGGCCTACGGCATCGATGCCGACGCGCTCTCGCACCGGGCCATGGCCAAGGACGCGCCCGGCTACCCGGCGGTCGTCAAGGCCTTCGGCGAGTGGATCTGCGACGAAGAGGGCCAGATCGACCGGGGCCGCCTGGCCAAACTGGCCTTCGCCGACCCGACCGCCCTCGACCGGCTGGAAGCCATCATCCACCCCCTGGTCGGGCATGCCGTCGATCTGCTCATCCGCCGCGCCAAACAGAGCGTCGTGGTCATCGAGGCTATCAAGATCCTCGAGTCCGACCTGGCCGCCGGCTGTGACACGATCTGGGTGGTCGACGCCCCCGAAATGCTGCAGATCGCCCGCCTGATGCACAAGCGCAGTCTGTCCGAAGCGGCCGCCCGGCAGCGCATCGCCGCGCAAGCTCCGCAGGCCCTCAAGTTGCGCGCCGCCAAGCTGATCATCCACAATGATGGGTCGTTCGAGACCGCCTGGGAGCAGGTCCAGGAGGCGTGGGCCAAACTGCCGCGGCCGGAGGAGCCCCTGCTCCACCGTCCGCCGCCGACGCGCCCCGGGCAGTTCGTCGTTCGCCGCGGGCGTCCGCAAGACGCCGACGAGATCGCCCGCTTCATTACGCGCGTCACGCAGGGGAAGCGCCGCATGACGCGCGGTGATGTGATGGCCGCCTTCGGTGAGAAGGCCTACCTGATGATCGAACGCGACGCCAAGCTGGCCGGAGTGGCCGGGTGGCAGGTGGAGAACCTGGTCACGCGCATCGACGAACTGTATTTCGAGGCCGGACTGCCCCTCGACCAGGCGATCCCGGCGCTGATGGAGACCGTCGAGACCGCCTCATCGGAGCTGCAAAGCGAGGCCTCCCTGCTCTTCCTCCCGCCGCATCTCGCCCAACACGCCGGCGCCTGGCGCACGGTCGGCTACCGTCCGCAGACCATTCAGGGGCTGGGCGTGCGCGCCTGGCAGGAAGCGGCCATCGAGTCGATGCCGCGCGGCGCCTCACTCTGGTTCAAGCGGCTGCGGGAGGATCGGGTTCTCCGACCGGTCTGACCCTCGGCCCGCCCCGCGCACCTTGCCCTGCCTCCAGCCCCGCCGACCCCGGCGGGGCGGTTGCTCCCCAGGGGTCGCGCCGGCCTCCGAATCAGAAGGGGCTGCCTGGGTAGGCAGCCCCGCGTAGGCCGATGCTTTTCGGGACCTACCACCACACCCGGAACGAGTCCCTCGTCGTCGCCCTCAGATCGCCGTAGTTGACGACGAACTCCAGCTCGACGCTGCTGCCGGGCGGGACGCCATCATAGGCCAGGGTCAGGCGGCTCAGGCCGTCCGCGTCGGTCAGCGGCATGATCACGGTCTGATCCAACCCGGGGAAGTGAGCGATCAGGACGACCGATGCGCCGACGATCGGGTTGGCCGTCTGGTCGCGCACCAGGACATACAGTTCCTGGGTGTCGTCGGTGAGCGTCACCGGCCGCCACACCGAAGCCTGGGCGTTCAACTCGACGACGCGGTAGAAGATCGGGTCGCTGGGAAGGTGCGGGCGGAGGAGCGCCGGGTCATAGCCCTGGCGGTCGAAGTGCAGACGCCCGAGGGATCCTACCTGCACGCGCCCGCCGCCGGGCGCATCCGGGCGCCAATCGAGACGAAAGCCTTGGAAGTACTGGACGATCTGGTCGCCCTGCAACGTGAACTCCGAGATCGGGTAGCCGAAGACCGCCGGTCCGCCGTGCGCCTCGAAGTATGCCAGGAAGGCATGGCAGACGTTGTGGCCCGACTCGGCGAAGTAACGGCAGCCGCGATCCCCGCTGGCGGGTGACTGCGGCTCACCCAGATCGAGCGCTTCCCCCAGGCTGCTCAGGCGGGCAACTGCGCCGGCCCCATACAGATCCGGGACCAGCTCCAGCCGGGCGGCCTGGGTGTATTGGATGAGCATCGCGGACTGGGGATCAATGAAGGCGTCGGTGATCGGGTAGCCGAGGATCTCCAGCCCGCCGCGGCTGTCGTAGTAGTCCACGAACTCAGATGCCAGCGTGTGCCCGGACTCAGGGTAGTAGCGGCCGCCGGATCCGAGAGCAAGGGACGGCATAGCCGTAGCCGTCAAGGCTCCAAATGCGACCACCACCGCCAGGGCTGTCCGCCTAGTCATGACATAACGAGTATAGCCCGCTTCGCAAGGGGCGCAAGCGCCACGGCTGGCTAGGTCCTGCCCAGCCGTATCCGGCAGTAGGAGTCGTAGCGTTCGGGGCTGATCCGTCCCGCCTCGACGGCCGCCAGCACGGCGCAGCCCGGCTCATGCAGGTGACTGCAGTCGCTGTAGGCACAATCGGCCACCAGCTGGCGCATCTCGGGGAAGTACGCGTCCACCTCGGCCGGCTCGATGTCCCAGAGGTCCAGGGACTTGAGCCCGGGGGTATCGGCCACGTAGCCGCCGCCTTCCAGGGGGATAAGTTCCGGTACGACCGTCATGTGTTTGCCCTTGCCGGTCGCCTGCTGCACCTCGCGCGTCGCCAGCCCCAGGCCAGGCTGCACGCGATTGAGCAAGCTGGACTTGCCCACACCGGAAGGGCCGGCCAGGACCGATAGCTTCCCGGTCAGCACCTGGCGCAGGTCCTCCACCCCCTTGCCGCTCTTGGCTGAGGTGAAGATGACCGGGTAGCCGAGCGCGGCGTACTCTCCGAACTCGCGTCGGGCGTCGCGCGCCACGACCAGGTCGAGCTTGTTGGCGCAGATGACCGCCGGGAGATTCTGAGACTCGGCCACGACCAGGAAGCGGTCGAGCATGCGGAAGTTGGGATCCGGGTCGGCGCAGGCGAAGACGAACACCGCCTGGTCCGGGTTGGCGATGATGACTTGCTCGATCTCGCGCCGGGATCCCCGCCAGGGCAGCGAGGCCTTGCGCGACAGCACGCGGCTGCGCGCCTCGATCGACTCGATTGCGCCTGATCCATCCTCCAGCCGGCTGACGCGCACGAGGTCGCCCAACGCGGCAATGTCGGTCAACCGCTTCGGCTGTTTGAGCCGGCCGCGCAGCTGCGCCACGATCTCGCCATCGGCGGTCATGACCGTGAAGAAGCCCGATTGGGCGCGGACGATGATGCCGGGCTGGTCGACGCTGGCGGTCATGCGCGCTCAGGGCGAGGGGGTTTCTGCCGGGGCGCCGTCCGGCCCGGGCGTGGGGGTCTCGGTCCGTCGGACGCCGATCTGCGACTCCCACGGGTAGAGCGCCACCGGCCGGCCGAAGAAGTAAGCCTCGACCACGCGGCGGAAGATGGGCGCGGCCACCTCTGAACCCTCTCCGCCGTTCTCGACCACCACGGCGATGGCGATATCCGGCAGGTCCTCGCGCCCCTCGAACGTGTAGCCGGCGAACCAGGCGTGCGGCTCGGCGCCTTCGAAGGTCGTCGCCGTACCGGTCTTGCCGGCAACGTTGATGCGCAACCCCAGAAAGCGGCGCCGGGCCGTGCCGCGCTCTGCGCGAGCCACCTGGACCATCGCCTCCTGGATGGAGGCCAGATTCTCCGCGCTGACCGGCAGCGTGCCGATCGCCAGCGGCGCACCCTGATAGGTGACCAGGCCTTCGGCCGTCTGGATGTGATCCACCATGAACGGGCGATAGAGAGTGCCGCCGTTGCCGACCGCCGCCACGAAGCGCGCCACCTGCAGCGGGGTGACATTGAGTGAAGCCTGGCCGATGGCCAACTGGACCGAATCGCCCGGCGCCCACTCCTCGCCGGTATTCTCCAACTTCCACTCCGGATTGGGCACCAGGCCGGCCTGGTCGCCGATCTCGATGCCGGTCGACTCCCCCAGCCCGAAGGCGACCATCATGTCGGGCACGGCCGTCGTCAGGCCGCGGTTGTAGAGATCCAGCCCGATATGCCAGAAGAAGGGATTGCAGGATCGCTCCAGGCCCTGCATCAATGTCAGCTCGCCGTGATCGGGGAGCTCCTTCTCGACCGTCCAGTCATACAGCGTCAAGCCGGGCAGCTCGGTGAATTCCCCATTGCAGACGTAGGTCGTGCTGGGCGTGAAGAAACCCGACTCCAGGGCCGCAGCCATAGTAATGATCTTCGACACCGAGCCCAGGGGATACAGGCCATCGGTCGCCCGATTGAGGTACGGCTGGAAGGGGTTCTGACCGGCGGCGGTGATCTCGGAAGACGAGTTCGGATTCTCGGCGTCGAACATATTCGGGTTGAGATCGGGCGAGGAGACCATCGCCAGAACGGCGCCTGTGTCGCGCTCCAGGACGACGATGGCGCCGGTGAATTCCGAGATGGCCTGCTCGGCGTAGCGCTGCAGATCGCGGATCAGCGTGGTGTAGACCGCCTGCGGCGGCGAGGGATCGCGCGTGGCCAGTGTACTCAGCACTGCGTCGTTCGCGTCGAGGACGTACAACGAGCCGCCCGGCTGACCGCGCAGCTCGTCCTCGTAGACCGCCTCCACGCCGGTGCGCCCGATGAACTCGTCGCCGGCATAGCCGCGTCCCTGATACTCCGTCAGCTCGTCGGCCTGGATCTGGGAGACGTAGCCGACGGCGTGCGCCGCCAGACCGCCGAAGGGGTAGTAGCGACTCGCGTAGGGTGGATTCCACCAAACGCCACCGGCGGCGGCCAGCGTGTTCTGATAGCGCTGGAACTCCTCCAGCGAGGCCTCCCCCAACGCGGTGAAGTAGTCGGTGAAGCGGAACGGCTCGTAAAGGGCCTGGATGACTTCCGGCCGCATATCCATCAGGTTCGAGAGCGCCGACAGCATGTTGGTCTCGGCCTCCGGGCTGACGATCTGGTTTGGCACCAGGTAGAAGCCGACGACGTCCGTCTGAGCGGCGAAGGCCAGTCCGTCGCGGTCGTAGATGTTGGCCCGCGTCGGGGTGACGTAGGCCAGGGAGAGCCGGCTGCCGCCGCCCAACTCGGGCAAGATGGCAGCCTCGGTCCACGCCACCCGCCATTGGCCCCCGACCAATGTCAGTTCGACGGTCGTGTCGCGCGTGATATCGCCCACGACCGTGCTGGTCAGGACGACCCGGTAGGCGACCTGCGCCGCCCGTGGGTTCAGGATGAGCGACGAGAGGATCTCGTAGTCCACGCCCGAGAGCGCTGCAGCCCGGCGGACCCCTTCGTAGCGCTCGGCGAAGTCCGGCTCGGGGATGCCGTCCTGCGAGAGAGGGCTGAGCAGGTCGTACATCTGCGCGTAATCCCACGCCTTCCAGGCGTCCAGGAATGCGGCAACCGTCGCTTCGGGATCGGGTGCGGCCACCGAGGTGACAGCCGGTTCGGGCAGCGTCGCCGGGGTCTGTTCGCCGCTCGACAGTGTGCAGCCGGCCAGGATTACGCTCAGGAGCAGGACGGCGATTCGCTTCACACTTCCTCCGAGAGGATCTGCGGGTAGACCGGGCAATCGTACCCGGTCTCAGCCCGGCACGCCGCCGGAACATCGACCGGTGGAACATGCCCCAGGCGCCCCATCGTTCGAACCAGGTGGCAGAGCGGCAAACCCATCACGTTGGCGTAGCAGCCCTTCAACTCGTCGACGGCCACCGGCTGCAGGGGCCGGTCCTGGATGCCGTAGGCGCCGGCCTTGTCCAGCGGGAAGCCGCCGGCCACGTAGGCGCCGATCTCACGGTCGTCGTAGGCCCGCATCGGCACGTCGGTCGTGCACACATCGATCAAGTCGGCACGCGCCCGCGGATCGATCAGCGCCACCGCCGTCACGACGCGATGCGTGCGAACGCGTAGGCGCTCGAGCATGGCTGCGGCTTCGCCGGCGTCGGCCGGCTTGCCCAGCAGCCGGCCGTCGGCGGCGACGATCGTGTCGGCCGCCAGCACCAGCGCCGAGTCGCCGTGCCGCTCGAGGGCGTGGCGGGCCTTGGTGAGCGCCAGTCGGCGGGCGAGCTCTTCGACCGACTCGCCGGCTCGGGCCGTCTCGTCGATCGCGATCGGGCGCACCCGAGCCGCCCATCCAGTGAGGGCCAGCAGCTGCTTGCGCCGAGGCGAGCCTGAGGCCAGCGTGATCAGCGGCACATCTGCCGAGCGGGTGGCTGCCCCGATGTTGTGCGACACATGTTGTCTTCCAGCCGGCGGCATGTGCGGATTCTAACATACCGACCCGCGAGGTCCTGCGTCCGGCATGTTAGAATCGCCCGATCTCCAGAGGGGCGGCGCTCGATTGCCCTCGGCGCGCATCAATCCCTCGGTGGTCCGAGACGATCGAGGCCCAGGCATGCGCGTTGCCGACCCCATCGATGAGAGGCTGAGAAGCGAAGCCGCCCCGGCCGGGGCCGGCCTGCTGCCGTACGCTGCGCTGGTCGTGGGCGTCCTCGCCCTGGGCTGCTCGGCTCTGTTCGTCCGCTGGGCAGCTGCCCCGGGCCCGGTGACGGGCCTGTACCGGATCGCCATCGCCACCCTGGTGCTGACCCCGGCGGCACTGGCCGAGCGCCGTCGGACCGCACGTCCATGGTCCGCGGCGGGGATGCGCCTGGCCCTCCTGGGCGGCCTGATGTTGGCGCTGGACCTCTCCCTGTGGAACACGTCGGTCAACATGACGACGGCGGCCAACGCGACCCTGTTCGCCAACACCGCACCGCTGTGGGTGGCCCTCGCCTCCTGGCTCCTCTTCCACGAGAGGCTCAGCGGCCGATTCTGGTTCGCCCTGCTGGTGACCCTCAGCGGCGCGGCCGCCGTCCTGGGCTCGGACTTTCTGCGTCATCCGACGTTGACCTGGGGGGATGCCCTGGCCCTTGGCGCCGGGGTCTTCTATGGCGGCTACTACCTGAGCACCGAGCACGCCCGGCGTACGTTGGGGGCCCTCCCTTACGTCTGGATCATGGGCGCGGCCTGCTCGGTGATCCTGCTGGGGCTCAGCCTGGCATTGAGCCTGCCCCTGTTCGGGTATCCCACCCAGACGTACCTGGCCTTCGTCGGCCTGGCCTTGGTGACGCAAGTAACTGGATACCTGGCGGTCGGCTACGCGCTCGGCCATCTTCCGGCGGCGTTCGTCTCGCCCACGATGGTCGGGCAACCCGTCGTGACGGCGGTGCTGGCGATCCCGCTGCTGAATGAGCTCCCCACCCCGGTCCAGGTTGTCGGCGGCCTGGCGGTCCTGGCCGGGATCATCCTCGTGCACCGCTCGCGCAGCACTGCCTCACGCCCGCCCGGCGCCTGACCGGACGCGGCCGATTCATCCCTCCGTCGTTCCCAAGTCCATGGACTGTAGCAACCGCTCGAGGTCGGCCCGCGCCTGTTCCGCGGTCCGGAAGTGGATCGCCTGCATGCCGACCTCCCGGGCGCCGAGCACGTTGACCTCGAAATCATCCACGAAGATCGACTGGGAGGCGTCGACCTGCAGGCGATCGAGGGCCAGCTTGTAGATGGCCGGGTCGGGCTTGGCCAGACCGACCTCGGCCGAGATGACCAGCGTGTCGAATGCATCGGCGACCCGCCACACCTGCTCGAGGTAGTGACGGATTCCCGGCCACGCGTTCGAGATCACCCCGGTCTTTAGCCGCGGTCGCAGGGAGCGGATGAACGCGACCAACTCCTGATCGATGCGATCCCCGGCGAAGAAGTCGGCCGCCAGCTGGTCGCGCTCGCTCTCGTTCAGGCCGAACGACCGCGCCAGATCCCCCCAGATCTGGGCCTCGTCTGCCAGGCCGACCGTCGCCCGCCGCGCGGTCTCACCCTCGAACACCCTTCGCTCAAGCTCCCCGGCCGGAAGCTGCAGGCGGCGCCGCCACTGCTCGCGCCCGCTCTGATCCTGCGTGCGCAGCAGCACACCCCCCATATCCCAGAACACGGCACGAATCGTCATGGTCGTTCTCAGCCCTGGCTGTCCGCCGGAAAGGGAGCGCCGTCAGCCGGATCGAGCGGCCTGCGCATCAAGAAGAAACGATTGATCGGGCGGAAGCCCAGGCTCTCGTAGAGCCGCAGCGCGCCGCTGGTGTTCTCGCTATCCACGCCTAACGCGGCTTCCGTCATCCCGCGCGCCCGCAATCCGCGCAGGCTACGCGCCAGCAGGGCGCGGGCAATCCCGCGGCGGCGCCACGGCCGCCGCACGCAGATGTCCTCGGTGTAGCCGCGCAGTCGATTGTACTCGGCGTTCTCCGTGGCGTTGACAAACGCCAGCACCATCCCGACCACCTGGTCACCCTCCCAGGCCACGCGCCACAGGCTGGGATCGAACGTCGCTTCGGACCTCCAGCGTTCGTAGTCCTGGTCGCCCATCGGGGTGTACCCCCAATGGTCGCGGAAAGCCTCGTTGTCGGCCTCCCAGATCCGCCGGTAGTCGGCGGCGATCGCCGGGCGGACCTCGATCCCGTCCGGCAGCGGAAGCTCCGGGATGTCGTCCAGCGTCGGCCGGAGCATCGTGTAGTCGTAGCGGGCCGGCTGGTACCCATGCCGCATCAGCAAGTCGACGGTGGCGGTCTGTGTCTCGGCGATCATCACCTGGAAGTACTTCTGGATCGACGCCGGATGCTCCGAAGCGACCTGGCGGAGACGCGCTTCGGTGCGAGCCAGCAGCGCTGCCTCGATACTGTCGCCGCACCATTCCGGCGGCAGCACAATCCGGTGCGTGTACACGCGCAGCCCGCTCACCGGCTCCTCGCGCCACTCACAGCGCGAGTAGCCAATCACGCCCTCGAGGCCCTCGACCACGGCGACGTCCCGCGCCAGGTCGCTGTTCTCGAGGTGTTCGTACTGTGTCGCCAGCTCATGGGCGGTCAAGGCGCGCTCGATCCCACCGGCCGCCGCCCAGCGGTTGTAGGCCGCGGCCATACCGGTGAAGTCCCGCGCCGAGTTCAGGCCGCGCAGCGCAACGCCGGGCGCGAGCTCCGTCCGCGGGACGAGGGATGAGGGGATCGTCGCGGGGTTCATCAGATTGACCATCGTACACCTCTCACAGCGTCACCGCCGGGGCACCCTGCGCACACGCTTCGACGTGCGCAGGGTGCCCGGCGATGGGTCGAACAATGCGCGCCGCGATCAAGTGCCATGCAGCGGCCGGCGATAGATCGTTGTCCGGCGGACCGGACGAAAACCCATCCCGGCGAAGAGGCGCATCGTGCCGAATGCGTCCTCGACATCGACTTGGCTGGCGGCCTCGTTCATGCCCAGATCGTGCAGAGATGCCAGGCTGCGGGCCAACAGCGCCCTGGCCAGCCCGCGCCGCCGCCAGGGCCGGCAGACCGTCAACGAATGCAGTCCGCCGCGCCGCCGGCGAAGAGCGGCGTTCTCCTCGGCCGGGATCCAGGGCATGGCCAGGCCGACCACCCGATCACCTTCCCAGGCCACCTGCCACAGCTCGGGCTGGCTGGCGGGGTTCTCCAGCCACTCACCGAAGCCGTCCTGGCGGCAGACGACGTGACCCCATCGCTCGCGGGCCGCCTGCTCATGCGCCTCCCAGATGGCGCGGTAGTGGTCCGGCTGCGCCCGACGCACCTCGATACCCGCCGGCAGGGCGGCGGCCGGCACCTCGTTCAGATCCGGGCGGACCATACCGTATCGGTGCCGCACTGCGGCGTAGCCGTGGCGCAGCAGCAGAACCACCAGGCCGGGTTGCGTCTCGGCGGCCGTGGCCTGCAGGTAAGCCGATCTCCCGGCGCCCACACGTCCGGCGAGCTCCCGCTGACGGCGATGAGCGCGGTCGAGCATCACGGCGCCCACTCCTCTTCGACGCGATTCAGGGACCAACGCCCCGAAGTGACGGAAGATCAGGCTCCCGGAGGACTCCCGGCATGCGCGCGTCTGGACGTACCCGACCACTTCTCCACGGGCTTCGACGATCTGGAGATCGAAGGTGGGATCGTAGTCGGCCACCGGCCGCAAGGCCTGTTCCCAATCCGCCCGCCCGGCGATGCGATCGATCCGGTCGGCCGCCAGGCTGCGGCGGAAGACGTCGGCCAGCGCCGGCAGGTCGGCGCGGCCTCGGCAGCCGCGCACCTGCAACCAGGGCGTGGCCGGATGGGCCTGGCCTGCCAGGGTATCCAACTGTGGGCTGTCGAGTTGAGCATTCATCGACCTGCTCCCTCGAGCCACGCGACGTCCCCCAGCCCGACCGCAAACGCATCGGCCGCAGGATCCTGCGGCCGATGGGGAAAACAAAGGCCGCGGGCGCTGGAGGGCGCCCGCGGCCGGTACGTCAAGCGACGACTGTCTAACGGCCTTTTGGCGCACTCCGAGAAGGCACAGCACCGCCGATCCCCATCGGGGGCCGGCTGCAAAGCGCCTTCAAGCTAGTCAGGGCGAAGACCATTAGACACACCTCCCTTGAGATGACAGAGACACTCTACAAGAACCGTCGGCGTGAGTCAAGAGGCAATTTGCTGAGAACGGGCCGGGAGCACTGGATGGGTTCTCAAGCCTCGTCACGGGCGATGCGCAGCACATCCGCCAACAGTCCGTAGGCGGTCGTCTCCGGTCCCGGTCCATGCTCGAAGATCGACAAGCCCGGAAGCACATCCGTAACGAAGTGAATGGCCGAGGAGGTGCCGTCCACTGAAGCCAGAGGGTCGGTCAGCGGAATCTGCTCGGGCGCAACGCGCGCCACCACCCCCGTCGCAGTGCGCTCGGCGCGGCAGATCAGCTTGTAGGGGCGGCCGGACTTGCGAGCGGCGCGTATCACCTCGCTGGAAAGCCCACGGATCCCGGTCCGGTCGACTCCGGCCGGTTCGAGGGGTGAGTCCATCAGGACCGTTGCCAGCGCACAGACCTTCACGGCCGCGTCCCAGCCGTCGATGTCGGCGCTTGGATCGGTCTCGGCGATCCCGATCGCCTGGGCTTTCCGGACGGCCTCGTCGAAGCTCCGGCCGGCTTCGATCTCGGTCAGGACGAAGTTGGTGGTCGAGTTGAGGATGCCGCGGAAGCGCAGCAGCCGAGCTGCAGGCAGGGCCTCCCGGAAGAGCGAGAAGATCGGGGTTCCATCCATGACCGTCGACTCGAACAGGAAGCGCCGTCCGGCCCGCGCGGCCAGATCGCGCAGCTCACGATAGCCGTAGACAACGGGTCCTTTGTTAGCTGTGACCACATGCAGCCCTTGCCTGAGCGCCTGACGGACGAAATCGAGCGCCGGTTGCCCGGACTGCGGATCGAGGGAGGTCATCTCCACGAGGATCCCCGCCCGGCAGGCCCCGAGCCAGTCGCCCAGGCAGGAAGGCGCCGAACCGTCCCCAGCCTGCGGGGCGGTCCCCACCGGGATATCCAGGTCGAGGCCGTCGGGATTGGCGATCCAGCCCAGCTTGCGGCTGGCGACGCCGGTCACCCGCAAGGCCAGCCCTGCCCCTTCGGCCAGATCGTCAGCCTTGCGACGCAGCAGCGCAGCCAGTGCCCGCCCGACGTTCCCATAACCGAGAAAGGCCAGTGCATAGGAGCGCATGGCTCGCCAACCTCCCAGGGTCACTGGATGGAGGCTACAAGAGGCGCCGGTCGCCGTCAAGCCCCGCCAGGAGTGCCCCCCTGATTGTCGTTTTCGGCAGATCGATGGCAGACTCGTTGCCGTTCCGAACAAGGTGTGCTAGATTCTGGTTGCCCCCGCACATAGGAGCGAATCCATGCCCCTGATCGAGTCGATCGACCGGCAGATCGTCGACCTCCTGATGGAAGACGGACGCATGCCCTGCGCGCAGATCGCCCGCCGCATCGGTTTTGTGTCCGAGCGGACGGTCCGATACCGCCTGGACCGGCTGCGTCAGCGCGGGATCATGCGCGTGGTCGCCATCCCCGATCCCAAGGCCCTCGGCTTCAACGTGGTCGCCGACGTCTTCCTCCAGGTCGAGCCGACCGAGATCAATGCGGTCGCACGCCGCATGACCGAATTCGAGTGCGTGAGCTACGTCAGCTGCTCGATGGGCGAGCGCGACGTCAGCATTCAAGTCGTCGGGCGGGACAACAACGAAGTGTATTCCTTCGTCACCGACACGGTGGCCAAGGTCCCCGGGGTGCGCAAGACCACGACGCTGATCGTCCCCGTCGTGCTGAAAGATGTCTACCAGTGGCGCATCCCGGCCGGCATTTGCCGGGAAGGCCCGCCCGCCGTCGGCCCCGGAGCGGGGCAGGCCTAGAGGCCGCCGACTCGAATAGATACTGTTGCACGCCCGACCCCCGGAGAGGATGCACCCCGTAGGAGGTGGGCCCGGACCGCCTGACCCCCAGAAGAAGGCGCAGCCGCTGACGACCCTACGACCTGAGTGAGGAGGATCCACATGGCAATTGAGGACGCAGGATTGATTATCGGCGGGATCGTCGTGATCCTGATCGTCCGCCTGATCATCGGCTACTGGGCCTCAACGAAAGTGCAGACGACCGTCGACTACGTCGTCGCCGGCCGCCGGCTGCCCTGGTGGATGGCCGCGCCGTCGATCATGGCCACCTGGTTCGCAGCCGAGACGTTGATGGGCTCAAGTTCGGAGGCTTACCAGTACGGTTTCGCCGGCGTGGTCTTCGATCCGTTCGGCGCCACGCTCTGCCTGATCATCGCCGGCCTGTTGATTGTGAAGATCTCACGCCGCGCCCAGTATCTGACCATCATGGACTTCTTCGAACGGCGCTTCGGGAAGACCATGTCCGTCATCGGCACGATCACCCAGATCATCACCTACTTCGGCTGGACGGCGGCGCAAATCGTCGCCGGCGGGGCCATCCTGCAGGCGCTGCTGGGTTGGCCGATCCAGGCCGGGATGATCCTGGTCGCCACCGTGGTCACGCTGTACACGATCGCCGGGGGCCTGTGGGCCGATACGGCTCTGGACTTCATGCAAATGTTCCTCACCTGCGCCGGGTTGGTGATGATCATGGCGGGCATCATCGCCAGCGTCGGTGGTTTGAATGAGATGCTCAGCCTGGCCGGCGCGCAGGAAGTGACCCATTCTCACCCGTTCGCCATCTGGCCGACCTCGGAGGACGGCTACTACGGTTACTTCGGCATCAACGGCTGGTTCTACTACATCGCCGCCTGGCTGTCGCTCGGCCTGGGCGCCATCCCGGCCCAGGACTACCTGCAGCGCACCAATGCCGCCAAGGACGAATCGACGGCGGTCAAGTCGACCTTCATCGCCGCGGCGCTGTACATCTCCTTCGGCGTCCTATCTCCCCTCATTGGTGTGGTCGCATACGGCGCCCTCGGCCCGGCGCTCGAAGGAGCCGAGACCGAGTTCGTCTTGATCTCTATGGCGCATAAGTTCCTGCCGCCGATTCTGGTGGCGGTCTTTGTGGCGGTCCTGGCCTCGGCCCTGATGAGCACTTCGGACAGTTCGATGCTGGCCGGGGCGACCATGTTCACCGAGAACCTGGTCAAGCCCTTCAAGCCGGACATCTCCGACAAGGACCAGCTGAAGCTGACGCGCCTCGCCCTGCTGGTCAGCGGAGTGCTCAGTCTGGGGATCGCCATGTTCGCCTCGACCGTGTATGAACTGGCGGTCCTGGCCAACACGTCGATCCTGGTCGGTATGGCCGCGCCCTACGTTATCGGTATGTACTGGAAGAAGGCCAACCACACGGGCGCGCTGGCCTCCTTCTTGACCGGTGTGATTTCATGGGTCGTGCTCGGCGTTTACTACTACCGGACATTCGTCCTGCCGGTCGGTTACGACGGCGATGTTGGCGATGCGATCTGGGACGCCTTCTTCGACTCGACCATGGTCTCGGCCACTCCGGCTTTCATCCTGTCGGTGGTGGTCCTGATCGTGGTGTCCTTGCTGACGCAGAAGCAGGACCCGCCCAAGATCCTGACCGACATCAACGGCCAACCGGTGGACATGTCCAACCCGATTGGGAATCCGTTCGCAAAGAGCTAGCCGGCAAGGTCCTGGAAGACAACCTGCCGGGATTGCGACCCGACAAGCGGCTGGTCCGGCTGGGAGGCTCCCGCAGGCTTCCCCGCCGGCGAATTCGGCCGCCCGACCTGCCAATCCCAGCCGGTTGGCCGACCGCTGAGTCGGCAAGGAGTTACCGATGAAGGTCTTGCTCGTCGGCACGGGCGGCGTCGGCGAATCCATCGCCGTCCTCGCCCAGGATCTGCCCTGGATCCAGAAGATCGTCTTGACCGACATCAACCCCAAGCGCCTGCGGGAAGTGAAAGCCAAGCTGCGCAACCCGGCCAAGTACCCGACCGCCCGCCTGGATGCCAGCAAGAAGACCGAGATCGTCGACCTGGCGGCCAAGTACAAGGTCGACCTGATCATGAACGCCGTCGAACCGCTCTTCAATGAGAAGATCTTCGACGCCGCCTTCCAGTACGGCTGTGCCTATATGGACATGGCCATGACGCTCTCCTCCCCCCACCCCAAAGATCCATATCACCAATGCGGGGTGAAGCTGGGCGACTATCAATTCGAGCGGGCCGAGAAATGGCTGAAGAGGGGCCGTTTCGCTCTGCTGGGAATGGGCGTCGAGCCCGGCATGGCCGATGTCTTCGCCAAATACGCTGAGAAGCACCTGTTCGACGAGATTGACGAGATCAACATCCGCGACGGCGCCAACCTGGAAGTGCGCGGTTATGAGTTCGCCCCCAACTTCTCCATCTGGACGACGATCGAGGAGTGCCTGAACCCTCCCATCATCTGGGAGAAGGAACGCGGCTGGTATACGACCGAACCGTTCTCCGAGCCGGAGACGTTCGAGTTCCCGGAGGGCATCGGCCGGCAGGGCTGCGTCAACGTTGAACACGAAGAAGTCCTGCTGGTGCCGCGCTGGGTGAAATGCATGCGTGTAACCTTCAAGTACGGCCTGGGCGACGAGTTCATCCGCATCTTGAAGACTATCAAGCTGCTGGGGATGGACAACAAGGAGCCCATCAACGTCGGCGGCGTAAAGGTCGCCCCGCGCGACGTCGTGGCCGCCTGCCTGCCCGATCCGGCACATCTGGGCGACAAGATGTTCGGCAAGACCTGCGCCGGCACGTGGGTCAAGGGCAAGAAGGGCGGCCGGCCGCGCCAGGTGTACCTGTACCAGGTGGCCGACAATGAGACCTGCATGAAGAAGTACGGCGTGCAGGCCGTGGTCTGGCAGACCGCCGTCAATCCGGTCATCGCCATGGAGTTGATCGAGCGGGGGATCTGGAAGGGACCGGGCGTTTTCGGCCCGGAGGCATTCGACCCCGATCCGTTTATCGAGCGCATGGCCGGCTACGATTTCCCTTACAAGTTGAAGGAGATGTCCTGAGCGACGTCCGCCACACGGGAGTCACTGATGCCACCATCCTTCGACGACGCGCAGCGCTATTGCGAGCGCTGGCTGGATATCATCCAGCGGCCGCAGCTCTCGGATGAAGAAGGCCGGGAGATCATCGAGGAGGCCAAGGCCAACTTCGGCGAGCACTTCAACCGGGGCTGGCTCGACTACCGCAAATCGGTGACCGAAGCCGGCGACTGGGCGGCGACCGAATGGACCGGCCGGGGAGCCGTTTTCCAGGACGTCCTCGGACGCGAGTACATCGACTGCCTGGGCGCGTTCGGGATGATGAACCACGGCTGGGCGCATCCCGAGATCGTCGCCGCGGTTCAGGCGCAGCTGCGGCGGACGCCCATGCCGACTCAGGAGCTGATCGATCCGCTGCGCGGCGCGCTGGCGCGGCTGATGGCCCTGATCACGCCCGGCGACCTGCAGTACAGCTTCTTCTGCGCCAGCGGCACCGA
>Ga0105100_10000499_pt1 | contig 23284 bp, 17 predicted proteins | sample PPLLak12cMay2015_2_FD_87033 | JGI IMG/M metagenome (GOLD analysis project Ga0105100, IMG submission 87033) | Freshwater sediment microbial communities from Prairie Pothole Lake near Jamestown, North Dakota, USA - PPLs Lake P8 Core (1) Depth... | ecosystem: Environmental > Aquatic > Freshwater >...
CACCCACTGGTCGAGCCCGCCGAGGCGGCGGTAACCGATCTCGGCGATGCTGTTTGGCAGGCTCTCGCCGTCGGGGCCGCGGAACGGGGGCGTGTGTCCGGGATGCTTCATCGGCCGCTGCGCCCGAGCGCAAGCAGGTTGGCCAGCAAGCGGTACGCGCCGGGCACCCCGTACGGCAGCTGCCGGTGGAACGCGTATGCGAAATAGGTGTAGTGCCCTTTGCCAACCTTCGCCCACAGCCATCCGCCCCGTTGTGGGTCCTGCCCCCTGTCGAAGGTCGCGACGATGGGGGTGTAGACCGGGTCCCACGCGCTCCAGAACTTCGAGCCGCGCTGCTCCACCCAGCCGTCGAAGTCGGCGGCAGTGATCCTGTTGGGGACGTTCAGCATCGGCGCATCCGGCGCGAGGATCTCGACCGGTGAATCCTCCTCCGACACTTCCTCCGCGCGAGGAGTGAGCTCGCCGGGGAATGGCGCGAACTGGTTCGGCACCAGCTCCTGCGTGTTGTAGAGCACGATCAGATGCCCGCCGTTCCGCGCGTAGTCCAGCAGGCGCTGGTTGTAGGTCTTCAGGTCCTCGCGCACGGCATAGGCGCGCGTGCCGGTCATGATGGCGTCGAACGGCGACAGGTCCGCGCTGGCCAGGGCCCGCTCGTCCAGCAGCGTCACCTCGTAACCGAGCTGCTGGATGCCCTGCGGCACCTGGTCGCCGATGCCCATCACGTAGCCCACCTTCAAGCCCGGCACGACGGCGACGTCGATGCCGCGCACGCCAATGGTAGAGGGGCGGTACAGGTGTCGCGCTTCGAGATCCCGGAAGTCGATCTCCTCGAAGCCCTCGGTGTACTCGCGGCCGTCCACCGTCGCGACCGCCCGCACGTCGTACATCCGGTTCTCGATGGAGGGCATCGTGACCGTGAAGCGGAACGACGCGCGCTCGCCCGCACGCGCGAAGGCGAACGGCGCCTGGGCCGGCTCCACCGTCCACCCCTGCGGCACGCGCAGCCTCACGGCCCCCTTGCTGCCGGCATCGCGGCTGTTCAGCAGATCCACCGTGATGCCCACGCGCCTGGTGGCCGCCGCAAGCGGCACGACGGCCGTGGTTGGAGACACGGTGAGGGACACGGCCGGCACCACGCGCAGCTCGCGCATCACGTGGCCGTAGGGCGACCTCGCCTCACGTCGTCTCACGCTGGCGCGGACCTCGACCGGCACTTCGCCGATGCGGTAGCGGACGACGGCAGCGGGGGGCGCCTGGGTGAACGGATGGCCGAACTGCGAGGCGTCCGCGACCTCGTAGCGCGCATCCTGGATGGAGGCGCGCGAAAAGTACGGGCGCGTGCTGATCGGGGCATCTGCCGGAACCCTGACCACGAACGCACGCCGCACGGGTGGGCGCCAGTCGGATGGGGGAGGCGCGGAGAAGTCCGATATCGCCATTCGTTCGCCCTCGACCTGCCAGCCCCGGCCGAGCTCGAGCGACACGCTGGTCTCATCGATGCGGGCCGTGCTGCCCTTGCTGAGCGAGACGTGCACCTCGAAGGCCTGGCCTGGCACGATGGGTCCCATTACCGGCGGCGGCGCGAAAGGACTGGCCGCGCCAGCGTCACGTGGTGTGGATGGAGGCCGCGCCTCGGCGATGAGCTCCAGGCCCAGCGCCGTGTTGATGGCCATCTGGAACTGGTCTATCTTCCGCGCGAGGACCAGCGTGGCGTCCGGGTCGGTGATCAACTCGCGGTGAGCCACCCGCGCCGCGGAGAGCCCGCGTGCGAGCACGGGGACGATAGTCGACGGATCCCGGCCGTCGAATGTGCGGATGGCCTCCTGTACCGCCGCATCGATGGGCTGGAGGAGCGCCGCCGCCTCCGGTGGTTCCGGATGGCCCAGCACCTTGAAGAGCCCGGGGATGGTCGTGTCGAGGCCATCGTAGAAGCCGTCCTCGCGGCTGCCGGGTACGGCGCCGGCGTCCGCGCGGCGGTAGTAGCTGATCACCGGGTCCTGCATTCGCACCAGCCGGCCGCCGTTCTGCGATCGTTGGAAGCTGAGCCCCGTGCGCGCGATGTTCTCGAACGAGTCCCCCAACCACGGACTGTAGCGGCCGGTGTCGACCACGACGGTCCACGGTTCGTCTTGTCGCATCCCCCCGATGTAGAGCTTCTTCGCCTGCCACGGCCGAAGCCCTGCCTGGATCTGCTCCGGAAACATCCCGGGATCCGCCGCGGCCTCGAACGCCTGCTGCGTCAGCAACCCCGCCGTCTGGTGATTGCCATGACCATCCCGCTGGTTCCCCCGGAACCGCGAGACGATGACGAGCGGGCGCTCGGTGCGGATGATCCGGACGACGTCGCGGAGGACGTTCTCGCGGCCCCACTTGTCGAACGCCTCCTCCAGGCGCTTCGAGAAGCCGTAGTCCACCACCGACGTGAAGTACTGCTGGTCTACGCCGTAGTACCGGTCCGACACTGCCAGCTCCTCGGTGCGGATGAGGCCGAGCGCGTCGAAGAGCTGCGGGCCCAGCGCGTTGTCGCCCGCCTCGCCGCGCGTGAGCGTGAGCAGGGACACGCGTGCCCCCAGGCCGCGGCTGGCCAGCGCCAGCATGCCGCCGTGTTCGTCGTCCGGGTGCGCTGTCGTGTGCATCAGGCTGGCCGTCGTGGCGAGCTTCTGCAGCCAGTGCCAGGTGCCCGCGGCGCCGGTGTCCAACGCCGAGAGCGCCGTAGTGGCGACAATGCCGATCGCGAAGATGAAGGCGCGCATGATAACTCCGTTTCGGTCCGCAACGCAGATGCCGCAGATGCCGCAGATGCCGCAGATTACGCAGATTACACAGATTCCTCGAGGAGATCTTTGGCTTGTCGGCTGCCCCCCGGATCGTGAGAGGCGCGGGCCGTTCCGCCAACCGGCATCGGCGTCATCTGCGTTGTGGCTATCATGCTCGCCATGCCACGAGCCCGCCTCACCACCCCTGCCGCGCTGATCGCCGTTGCGGCACTCGCCATCGGCGTGGCCGCCATGGCCCAGGCGCCGGCCTACGACATCGTCATCCGCGGCGGCCGTGTCCTGGACGGGATGGGGAATCCCTGGATCCGTGCCGACGTGGCCATCGAGGACGGGCGATTCGTCGCCGTGGGCCGCGTGGCGGGACGCGGGCGCGAGGAGATCGATGCCAGCGACCGTTTTGTCTCGCCCGGCTGGATCGACATGATGGACCAGTCCGGCAGCGTGCTGCCGACCAGCGGCCTGGCGACCAACAAGCTCCGGATGGGCGTGACCACCGCTATCGGCGGCGAGGGGGGTACGCCGGTGCCAGCCGAGCGGGTGGCCGAGTACTTCGCGGGCCTCGAGAGGACCGGCATCAGCATCAACTTCGGCAGCTACTTCAGCGAGGCCCAGGCCCGCACGGCGGTCCTCGGCAACACCGCGCGCGCGCCCACGGCCGACGAGCTGCCGCGCATGCAGGCCATCCTCGACACCGCCATGCGCGCGGGCGCGATCGGGATGACCACCGCGCTGATCTACCCGCCCGGGAGCTTCGCGACGACCGAGGAACTGGTGGAGATGGCCCGTGTGGCGGCGCGGTACGGGGGCATCTACGCCAGCCACATGCGCGACGAGGGCCCGAAGCTGATCTCGGCCATTGAAGAAGCGATTGCGATTGGCGAACGCGCCGGCCTGCCGGTGGAGATCTTCCATCTGAAAGTGGCCCACCAGCTGGGCTGGGGCACGCTGATGGCCGAGGCTGGGCGCACCATCGAGGCGGCGCGCGCGCGTGGCGTGGACGTCGCCGCCGACATGTATGTCTACACCGCTGGCGGCACGGGTCTCGAGGCCACCATCCCGGCGTGGGCGCAGGAGGGCGGCCGCGGCGCGCTCCTGCAGCGGCTGGCCAATCCCGAGATCCGCGCCGGGCTCAAGCGCGAGATCGTGTCGGGCGTGCCCGGATGGTCCAACCTGGTTGAGGCGGCGGGCGGATGGAGCGGCGTAGTGCTCTCGAACGCGCGCAACCCCGAGCACGCGCGCTTCGAAGGCAAGAGCCTCGAGGAGATCGGGAAGGTCTGGGGCAAGGACCCGGCCGACGCGGCGTTCGACCTCGTCGCCGCGGGCAGCGGCCGCGTGATGGCCATCTTCCACATGATGAGCGAGGCCGATCTCGAGACGGCGCTTCGTTTCCCGTGGACGAGCATCGGCAGCGATGCCGGCGCCGCGGCCACCGAAGGAGGGCAGGACCCGACCGGCCTGACGCACCCACGCGCGTACGGCAACTTCCCCCGCGTCCTCGCACGTTACGTGCGGGAGCGCGGCGTGCTGACGCTCGAAGAGGCCATCCGCAAGATGACGTCCTGGCCGGCCACGCGCATGCGTCTCCACGGGCGCGGCGCCATCCGCGAGGGCGGCTGGGCCGATGTCGTCATCTTCGATCTCACGACGATCGAAGACCTGGCCACTTACCACGCGCCCACGCGGGCGCCCCGGGGCATCGACTACGTGCTGGTGAACGGACAGGTCGTCATCGACCACGGCCGCCACACCGGTGCGCGACCGGGGCAGGTGCTGTATGGACCGGGCCGCGGCGTGTTACAGTCCGCGGCACCGTGACATCGTCCGTTCCTACGCCAAAACCGCCCGCCGACGCCGCGGACGCCCAGCTCGTGCGGGCCATCGGTCTTTCGGGCGCTACCCTCCTCGTCATCGGCAGCGTCCTCGGCTCCGGCATCTTCCTGACGACCGGCATCATGATGGAGGAGTTGCCCTCCGTCAGCCTGGTCCTCGTGGCCTGGGCGGCCGGCGGGATGCTGGCTATGGCCGGCGGCCTCACCTACGCGGAAATGGGCTCGATGTTCCCGCGCTCGGGGGGCCTCTACGTGTTCCTCAGCGAGGCGTACGGCCCCGTGCTGGGCTTCCTCTTCGGGTGGGCGTGCCTGCTCGTCATCCTCACCGGCAGCGTGGCGGCCGTCGCCGTCGGGTTCGCCGAGTACTTCAGCTACTTCGTCCCGTCGCTCGGCACCGATCGCGTGCTCCTGGCGATGGACATGCCGTGGGGGCCGTGGAGCCTCAGCGCCGGCCAGCTCGTGGCCGCCTCCTCGGTGATTCTCATCACGGCCATCAACTACGTCGGCATCAAGCAGGGCAACCTGGTCAACACCGTGCTCACCGTGGTGAAGATCGGCGGGCTCATCGCCATCCCGCTCCTGGCCATTGCCTTCGGACAGGTGGAGCCGGCCTACACGCCCGTCGTGCCCGAGAGCGTCGTGCGCCCGCTGGCCTCGTTCGGCGTCATCATGATCGCCGTGATGTGGACCTACGAAGGCTGGTACTACGTGGCCTTCGCGGCCGGCGAGATTACCAACCCTGCCAGGAACGTTCCGCGCGCGCTCATTCTCGGCACCCTGATCCTGACCGCCATCTACGTGGCGGTGAACTTCGCGTACGTCCACGCCATGACCGTCGAGCAGATGTCCGGCGTGACGCGCATTGCCGAGCAGGTCGTGACGGTGCTGGTCGGCCCGGTCGGCGCCGGCCTCGTCGCGGGCAGCGTCGTCATCTCGACGTTCGGGTGCAACGTCGCGGGCATCATCGCCTCGTCTCGCGTCTGTTTTGCGATGGGGGCCGACGGCCGCTTCTTCCGATCGGTGGCCAACGTGCATCCGGTGTATCACACGCCCCACGTGGCGCTGATCGTCACGAGCGCGTGGTCGGTGCTGCTGACGCTGAGCGGGGGATACGAGGCCCTGTTCACCTACGTGACGTTCGCGTCGGTCCTCTTCGGTACCCTGGGCGGCGTGGCCATCTTCGTGCTGCGGTGGCGCCGTCCCGGTGCGCCTCGCCCATACAAGGCGCTCGGCTACCCGATCATCCCCGGGCTCTACGTGCTGGGCTCGTTCGCGCTGGTGTGGAATACGCTGGTGGAGCGACCCACTGAGTCGATCGCGGGGCTGGGCTTGGTGGCGCTCGGGCTGCCGTTCTACTACTACTGGTCGCGACGGTAGGTACTCGGGTTCTCGGGTTCTCGGGGTTCCCGGGGCTTACACTCATCGCAGCTGCCCGCACCCGCCTCCGCTCGTTCCGAGCTTCGGCGAGGCAGGCCCGCCCGTACGCTACCAGAGCCTCAGCAGCGCCCGCCCGTAGGGCAACCCGGGCCACGGCGACGCGAGCAGCACGAGGAACAGCGACAGGCCGTAGAAGAGCGCCGCCTGCTTGAAGCGGGCGGCGTCGGTGGCGGCCTTCCGCACCCGCACGGACCCGACGTGCGCCAGCGCGATGGCCACGACCATGGCGGCCAGGTGCTCGACCACCCAGTAGCGGATGGCCGTGTTGCCCATCGCCTCGCCCCAGTCGGCGCCGGCGATCGACAGGATGCGGCTGAAGACAAAGTACAGCAGCAGCCCGATCACCATCTGCACGTCGAGCGCCATCGTGTAGAGCCGGCCCGGCGTGGCGTCGGCGGCGGTCCACGACCGTGCGCCGGAGCGGCCGGAAAATGCCCGCGCCACGGCCAGCACGCCCAGCAGGATCACCACCCATCGCAGTACGGAGTGCAGGACGATTGCCGCTGTGGACATGCGCACACGGTAGCACGGGCGACCGTTGGATGCCCCGGACGGTCGCCTCGAACGGGCCTCCCGGCTTCTACGTCGTCGCGGCCATCTCCCGTGCTGCGCTCACGACGGCAGCGACGGACTCGCGGACGATGTCGACGAGCTGATCGATCTGGGCGTCCGTGGTCACCAGCGGCGGGGCGATGCAGATGCAGTCCATCACCGCGCGCGTATAGAGCCCGCGCTCGAGCATCGCGTCCATCAGCTTCGGCGTGACGGCGGCCTGCGCCGGGAACAGCTGCTTCGTTGCCTTGTCGGCGACGACCTCCACCGCCCCCATCAGACCCTGGCAGCGCGTGTGACCCACGCCGTCCATCGACTCGAGGCCCCGCAGCTTCTCCTGCAACCGCGCGCCGCTCGCGGCGGCGCGCTCGACGAGGCGCTCGCGCTCCATGATGTCGATGTTCGCCAACGCCACCGCGCAACACGTCGGATGCCCCGAGTAGGTATAGGCGTGCATCCAGCGCTTCGAGGCCGGCACGCCGTTGATCACGTCGCGCACCTTGTCCGACACGCCAATACCCCCGAGCGGCACGTACCCGCTGGTGATGCCCTTGGCAAACTGCATGATGTCGGGCTCCACGCGGTAGTGGTCCAGCCCGAACCACCGGCCCGTCCGCCCGAACCCCGTGATCACATCGTCCGAGATGAGCAGCACGTCGTACTGGTTGCAGATCTCGCGGATACGCCCGAAGTAGTCGGCCGGCGGGACGATGACGCCGCCGGCGCCCTGGACGGGCTCGGCGATGAACGCGGCCACGGTGTCGGGGCCCTCGCGCAGGATGGCCTCCTCGAGCTTGTTGGCGGCGGCCACGCCGAGGCTGACGCTCGGATCGGTGTTCACGAACCGATACGGGTCGGGTGCGTCGATGTGGAGGAAGCCGGGCGTGCGGGGCTCGAACATCGGCCAGAACACCGACAGCCCGGTGGCGCTCATGGCGGCGAGGGTGAGCCCGTGATAGGCGCGGTGCCGCGAGATCACCTTGATCTTGTCGGGCTTGCCGACGGCCTTCCAGTAGAAGCGCGCGGTCTTGAACGAGCTCTCGGACGACTCGGCGCCGCCGCTGGTGAAGAAGAACGTGTTGATGGACGGGTACGCGATCTCGCTCATCTTCTCGGCGAGCGCGATGGCCTTCTCGTTCGTGCCGCCGGCGTAGGCGGAGTGGAAGGCCAGCGTGTCCATCTGGGCCTTCGCGGCGTCGCCGAGCTCGGTCCGGCCGTGCCCGATGTTCACGTTCCACAACCCTGAGAGGCCGTCGATGTACTCGCGCCCCGTGGAGTCCTTGATGAGCGCCCCCTGGCCCGACACCCAGATGCGCGTCGCGGCGTAGGCGGATGGATGGTGAAGGGGATGGAGCAGGTGAGCCTGGTCGGTGCCCAGATCAGCGTGGGTGGTCATTGCCGCCTATGCTACACGCAGATGGCGCGGAGCACGAGGGCCGCAGATGAACGCAGATGGCGCAGAGCACCGAAGCCGCAGCTGAGCGCCGATCGATCGGAGCGTCCGCGGGCGGCGCTCACGCGCGCGCTCACCGCGCGCGTGGCCGGGAGTGCGATGGGTTCCGGACGAGCAAGGGCTCGAGCCTCCGGCCTTCTGCTGCAAGCCCGCCATTGCTCGTCCGGAGCCCCTCGCACTCCCGCCAGCGGCGAAGCCGCTGAGCGCCGCTTCGTCGGCTGCAGCAAGCCGAATCTGCGAAATCTGCAGCAATCTGCGGCTCTGAGAGAACGACTCGGCGTTCAGGCGGGGCCGACGAGCGCCTTGATCAGGGTGTACCAGTATTCCCGCGACTCGAAGACCGACTTCACCGGCGCCCGCTCGTCGAGCCCGTGCGAGCGGTCCTCCGCGGGGTCGATCTCGATGCCGGAAATGCCGAAGACGGGCACGCCCACGTTGCGCAGGTAGAGCCCGTCGGTCGCACCGGCCGACATGCCTGGCACGACCGTCGCCCCGGGCCAGAATCCGGTGGCCACCTTCTCGATGGCGGGCAGCACATCGTCGCGCAGCTGGGACGCGGTGCTCGGGACCATCTGATAGGTGGTCGAGACCGTGATGGTCGGGTCGGCCACCACCGATTCGAGCGCGCGCTTCACCTCGGCCTCGGGCACGCCTGGCATGACGCGGCAGTTCACCGTGGCCGTCGCCGACTGGGGAAGGGCGTTCTCGACGTGTCCGCCCGCGAGCATGGTGGCGACACAGGTGGTGCGGAGGTCGGCGCCGATGTGCGGGACCGCCGACAGGCGCTCGATGGCGGCGCCGCTGGTCTCGCCGCGGCCAGCAGCGGCGAGATCGTCCGCCAGCTGGCCCGCTTCGAGCGTGGCGACGCGCGCGAACGAGGCCTGCGACACCGGGTTGTACTGCACGGGAAACTGGTGTGCAGCCAATCGGCCCAGCGCGGCCGCGAGGGCGTAGATGGCGTTGTCGGGGCGAGGCACCGACGAGTGTCCACCCTCGTTCCGCGCGGTGAGCGCGAAGGTGACGTACGACTTCTCGGCCGCCTGCACGTAGAAGGCCACACGGCCCGACCCGCGCCGCTCTACGCCGCCCGCATCGGTGTTGAGCGCGTACTCGGCCTGGGCCAGCCGGGGCCGGTTGGCCAGCAGCCAGCGGATGCCGGCCTCGGCGGTGGTCTCCTCGTCGCAGGTCAGCACCGTGACCAGGTCGCGCGCAGGCACGAAGCCCTCGCGCTTCCACCGCATCATGTTCGCAATCAGCACCGAGGCGCCGGCCTTGTTGTCGAGCACGCCGCGGCCGAGGAACCAGCCCTTCTCCTCGCGCAGGACGTAAGGATCGAACTGCCAGTCGGCGCGCCGGGCGGGCACCACGTCGAGGTGGGCCATGAGCAGCACCGGGCGCGCGCTCGTGTCGCGCCCGCGCAGCGTGGCCACCACGTTGACGCAGGACGCATTCGGGCCGATCAGCTCGAGGTCGGCAGCGCCGTACCCGGCAGCCGTCAGCCGTGCCGCCACCGCGCGTGCCGCGGGCGCCACGCTGCCGCCCTCCGGCGACGTGTTGATCTCGACCAGCTCGCGCAGGATGGCGCGCTGCTCATCGTCCCGCGGCGAGGGCGCGTGCTGAGCCGCCGCCGGCGACCCGCCCAGCAGTGCCCCGGCGAGCACGAGCCCACCGACGCGCACGAGCCCACCGACGCGCGACCAGTGGCGAATCATCCAGCGCATTCTAGTCGAGCGCGCACGTGCGCTGCGATCGCGAGATCAACAGATAGCTCATCAGATCAATAGTTCGCAAAATCGATCTCCAGATCACCACATCAAGAAATCAATAGATTCACGCAAACAGGTAACCCCCCTTGCCAACCGTTGCGTCTGCGAGCCGTCGCCGCATGGCGACCGTGTTCGCCGGCGTCACCTTCAGCAGCCGCCGGAGCGCGGCCAGCTGCGTGCGCAGCACGTCGCCGTCCGCCATTGCCGCCAGCGCCGCGCGGGCGTTCAGCTCCACACGGCCCGCGGCCTCGTGGGTGAAGACGGAGGCGGCGTCCACGTGCAGCGAGGCGTCCTGCACCTTGCGGTTGGTGGCGTCGATGGCGCGCAGCACGGCGCTCTCGGCGGTGTAGGCGTCGGTGACGAGGTCGGCCAGGTAGGTGAGCACCTCCTGCTCCTGCTCGACCTTCTGGCCGTAGACCTGCATCGCGGTGCCCGCCACCATCAGCACTACCTTCTTGAAGGCGCCGCACGCGCGCCGCTCGTCCACCAGCACGCCCTCGGTGTCGTCCGGCAGGCTCATGGACGGGCTCATGATCTCGTCCTGCAGCTGCTTCGCCGCGGGGATGAGCGCCAGCTCGCCCTTCAGGGCCTTCTTCATCAGCATGCCGGGTATGAGCAGGCGGTTGATCTCGTTGGTGCCCTCGAAGATGCGGTTCACGCGCGAGTCGCGGTAATGGCCCTCGGCGGGGTAGTCCTTCACGAAGCCATTGCCCCCGTGGATCTGGACGTTCTCGTCGATGATGTAGTCCACCACCTCGCTGCCCAGCACCTTGGCGATCGACGCCTCGACCGCGAACTCCTCCAGCGCCTTCAGCATCGGCGCCGCATCGTCGGCCTTCGTGTCAGGCGCTGCCGCGATGTGCGCGTCGATGAGGCCGGCCGTGCGGTACATCATGCTCTCCAGCCCGTACTCGCGCGCCGTCATCTCGCCCAGCTTGTGTTTGATGGCCCCGAAGGTGGCGATGGCCACGCCGAACTGCTTGCGCGCGGCCGCGTACTTCGCCGCCTCGCCCAGCGCGGCCTTCGCCCCGCCCGAGGCCATGGCACCCAGCTTGAAACGGCCGAAGTTGAGCACGTTGAAAGCCACCTTGTGGCCCTTCCCCACCTCGCCCAGTACCGCGTCGGCCGGCACCTTCACGTCCTGCAGGATGACGGGCGTGGTGGACGAGCCGTGCAGGCCCATTTTGTGCTCCTCCTTGCCCGTGGAGACGCCCGGCCACGCCTTCTCGACGATGAAGGCGGTGAACTGCTCGCCGTCCACCTTCGCGAAGACGATGAAGAGGTCGGCGAAGCCGCCGTTGGTGATCCACATCTTCTCGCCTGACAGGACGAAGCTGCCGTCGGCCTGCTTCATCGCGCGCGCCTTGGCGCCCAGCGCGTCAGAGCCCGAGCCCGATTCGCTGAGGCAGTAGGCGCCCACGAGGTCGCCGGCGATGAGGGGCGGCAGGTACTTCCGCTTCTGCGCCTCGGTCCCGAACATGAAGATGGGCAGGATGGTGAGGTTGGCCTGCGCGCCGAAGGTGGCGCCGAACGACGCATAGCGCGACACCTGCTCCGAGACGATGAGCGTGGAGATCTTGTCGAGGTCCACGCCGCCGTAGGTCTCGGGGATGTTCGTGCCGAGCAGCCCCAGCGCGCCGCACTTCTTCACCAGCTCGCGGTTGAGCGCCCAATCCTTCTGTTCGAGCCGTGCGGCCACCGGGAGCACCTCGCCGTCGATGAACTCTGCCGCCGACTGGCCGATGAGCACGTGCTCCTCGGTCCGCTTCTCCGGCGTCATCACCGCCGCCGCGTCCGCCTCCTCGATCAGCCACGCCCCGCCCTTAATCGTTGTCTCACTCACAGCGCTCATGGTGGTCCCTCGCCTGAATCATCAATCGTCAATCACCAATCACCAATCACCAATCACCAATCACCAATCACCAATCACCAATCACCAATCACCAATCACCAATCACCAATGAATCACCAATCACCAATCACCAATCAGCAATGAATCGCCAATCTGCAATCTACAATCGCTCAATGACCCCGGCAGCCCCCATCCCGCCGCCCACGCACATGGTCACCATGCCGTAGCGCGAGCCGCGGCGGTGCATCTCGTGGATGAGCGTGGCGGTGAGCTTCGCGCCCGTGCAGCCGAGCGGATGCCCCAGGGCGATGGCGCCGCCGTTCACGTTCAGCTTCTCCGGATCGATGGGCAGTTCCTTCAGGCAGGCCAGCACCTGCGCGGCGAAGGCTTCGTTGAGCTCCACGAGATCGATCTGGTCCAGCGTGAGACCCGCCAGCTTCAGCACCTTCTTGATGGCCGGCACGGGCCCGATGCCGAAGAGCTCGGGCGGCACGCCGGCCGTGGCGTAGGCGACGAAGCGCGCCAGGGGTGTCAGGCCGTGGGCCTTCGCGATGTCGGCCGACGTGACGACCACCGCCGCGGCGCCGTCGCTCATCTGCGAGGAGTTGCCGGCGGTGACGGTGCCGGTGGCATGGAAGGCGGCCCTGAGCTTCGTGAGCGCCTCGATCGAGGTATCGCGTCGCGGGCCCTCGTCGGTATCGAAGGTGATCTCGCGCACGGTTGGGCCGACGGCCTTGCCACCGCGCCCGGGCCCGCCGCCGTTCGCGTCGGCCAGGCGGACGGTGAGGGGCACGATCTCGTCCTTGAACCGGCCGGCGTCGATAGCGGCCACGGCGCGCTGGTGGCTCCGCACCGAGAACTCGTCCTGCGCTTCGCGTGAGATGCCGGATTGCCGGGCGTGGTTCTCGGCCACGAGGCCTGTGGTCAGGTAGACGTCCGGGTAGCTGTCCACCAGCGCCGGGTTGGGCGAGACCTTGTTACCGCCCATCGGCACCATGCTCATGGATTCGGTGCCGCCGGCCACGACGGCCTGCGCGTGCCCCAGCATGATGCGCTCGGCGCCGTACGCGATGGCCTGCAGCCCGGACGAGCAGAACCGGTTGACCGTGACGGCCGACGCCTCGACGGGCATACCCGCGCGGAGGCTGGCGATGCGCGCCACGTTCAGCCCCTGCTCGCCCTCGGGCATCGCGCACCCCAGGATCACATCGTCGATGAGCGCGGGATCGAGCCCGCCGGCACGCCTCAGCGCCTCGGCGATGACGGTGGCGCCCATCTCGTCGGGCCGGACCGTGCTGAGCGTGCCGCGCGGCGCCTTCCCAATGGCGGTGCGCACGGCTGAAACGATGACTGCATCCTGCATGGTGTCCTCAACTGAAACCACGAAGGCACGAAGCACGCGAAGGTCGGCACGAAGCCTTGTGCTCCTCGCTAGTCCAACTTCGTGTCGTCCTTCGTACCCTTCGTACCCTTCGTACCCTTCGTGACCTTCGTGTTCCCGGTCGCTTCCTGTTCAAAGTCCCCGAGCAACTCTTCAATTGCCTCGCCCACGAGCGAGGCCTTGCCGTCGAACACGTGATCGGCGTCCTCGATGACGACCAGTTCCCGGGGCTCCGGGATCTCGCCGTAAAGCTTCCGGACCTCGCGCACCGATACCACCTCGTCTTCTTCGCCGTGGATGAGGAACTTGGGCTTGGTGCACGTCTTCAGGGCGTCGTACGCGTAGCGATCCACCGGCGGCGCGATGGCGACGAGCAGCGTCACGCGCGGGTCCTCCGCGCCCACCGTGAGCGCGATCCACGAGCCGAACGACATGCCGGCCGCCCAGATCGGGAGGCCCGGGAAGCGCTCGGCCGCGAACGCGATGGCCGCGCGGAAGTCGTCCTGCTCTCCCGCGCCTTCGTCGAACGTGCCGGCGCTCAAACCGACGCCGCGAAAGTTGAATCGGAGCGCGGCCACACCGATGGCCGCCAGCGCCTTCGCGGCGTGGTAGACGGCCTTGGTGTGCATGGTCCCGCCCAGCAGCGGATGCGGGTGGCCGATCACGGCCACGGCCCGCGGCTGGTCCTCGGGCAGGTCGAGCCGTGCCTCGAGGATGCCGACCGCACCCGGAATCTCCTGCAGCATCCCCGTCACCGTCTGCTCCTTCTCGCTGGCGCCGGAATGTCAGTCGCGGCGGCGCTTTGCGCGACGAACTCATCCATCAGGTCTCGGAAGCGGTCCGGCTGCGTCACGATGCCCAGGTGCCCCGTGTGTGACAGCACCACGTGTCTCGCAGCCGGCAGCCGGCTGACGTTTCGGCAGCTCACGGCCACCGGGACCACGCGGTCCAGGCCAGGCTCGCCGGTGACGACGAGCGCGGGCGCTGCCACGCGCGCGGCGTCGGCGAACCGGTGGTGCTCGGCCCACGAGATTCGTCGCGCCATCTTCTTCGGCGACATCGGCGCCGTCACCACGCGCCAGCCGTGGTACGCCATGAAGTGAAGCCGCGCGCCGATCGAGGGCAACGCCGCCTGCACCTCGGGCTGCAGGCGCATCGGCGACGTGAGCGCGAAGATTGGGCTCAGCAGCCGCGGCGCGCGCATGTAGAACCGCGCCCGCCGATCCGGCGTCCAGTCGGTGGGCAGCGCCGAGGCCAGCACCAGGCGCGACACGCGTTCCGGGAACCGCGCGGCGAACTCCGTGGCAATCAACCCCCCGTACGAGACACCGAGGATCGTGGCCCGTTTCAGCCCCGCGCGGTCCATGGCCTGGTTCACCTGCCGCACGTAGTTCTCGAACCCGAGCGCCGGGTCGCAGTCGAATGGGCTGCTGCGCTCGTCGCACAACGAGAACGCGATGACGCGGTAGTGCTGTGCCAGGCCGTTCACGGCCGGCTGCATCCACTCCCACCGGCCCTGAAGGCCGGGGATCAAAACGATCGGTTCACCACTTCCGAGGTCGATCATTCAGGGTTCTCGGGTTCTGCGGTTCTCGGGTTCTGGGCCACGCGAACCCCGGAACCCGGGAACCCCAGAACCTATCAGTTCCGTTTTGGTTTCCCCGTCTTCAACGTGTGCTGAATCCGCTCCAGCGTCTTCCGCTCGCCGAGCAGGCTCAGGAACGCCTCGCGTTCGAGATCCAGCAGGTACTGTTCGCTGACCGTGGTCGGGTGGGGGAGCTGCCCCCCGCCGAAGATGTGCGCCAGTTTCCGGCCGATCAGCGCGTCGTGGTCGCTCGCGCGGCCCGCGCGCCACGCCAGGTGCACGCCCAGCTTGAGCGCCGCCGTCACGGCCTCGCCGCCCACGCGGATGGCCGTGCGCGGGGCCGGCTTGTGATACCCCTCGCGCACGCGCTCCAGTGCCTTGGCCTTCGCGTCGGCCATCAGCCGCTCGCGGTTCATCGTGAACGTGTCGGTGGACGCGAGATACCCGAGCCGCACCGCATCCGGGCCGCTGGCCGAGACCTTCGCCAGCGCGATGGTCTCGAACGCCTGCTGCACCCAGGGCAGCGGATCGCTCTGCGGCGTGGGCACTTCCGCCATCGCGCGCACCAGCATCTCCTTGGTGCCGCCACCCGCGGGGATCAGGCCCACGCCCACTTCCACGAGCCCCATGTAGGTCTCAGCCGCCGCCTGCACGCGATCGCCGTGCAGGATGATCTCCACGCCTCCGCCGAGGGCCAAGCCCGCCGGAGCCACCACCACCGGCACCTCGCTGTACCGCAGCAGCATCATCGTCTGCTGGAACTGGCGGACCATCAGCTCCAACTCGTCGAAGTTGCCTTCCTGCGCTTCGAGCAGGACCAGCATCAGGTTGGCGCCGGCCGAGAACGTCGCCGCGTCGTTGCCCACGACCAGCGCGCGGTGGTTCTTCGCCGCCTCTTTCACTCCCGCCTGCAGCATGGCAACGGTGTCGCCGCCGATGGCGTTCATCTTCGAGTGGAACTCCACGGCCAGCACGCCGTCGCCCAGGTCCACCAGGCTGGCGCCCGCGTTCTTCCTCACCACGCGCTGCTGGTCCTTCGCGCTCCGCAGGATCTGCAGATCGGGCGCGGCCGGGGCGACCAGCCCCTCGCGGAAGCGATTGGCGTTGGCGTCGATCACCGACTGGACCAGCGGCGGGATCCCCCCCTTCATCGCGTGCCCACCCGTCTCGGCAGCCGCGCTCATCACCTCGCGGACGCCGATGGTGTCGAACAGCTCGAAGGGGCCGAGGTCCCAGCCGAACCCCCACCGCATCACCCGGTCCACGTCGTCCATGGAGTGGGCAATCTCGGGCGTGACGCGCGCCGTGTAGACCAATGTGGGCGCCAGCGTCTCGCGGAGGAACTGCCCGGCCTTGTCCTTGCTGTGGAACAGCGTCCGCACGCGCTCGGCCAGGTCGTCCATGGATTTCCCGGCCTCGATGGACGCGATCTTCGCGGACTGCTTCGCGCGGTACTCCAGCGTCTGCAGATCCAGCGTCCAGATCTCGGACTCGCCGCCCGGGCCCTTGCGCCGCTCGTAGAAGCCCTTGCCGGTCTTCTCGCCCAGCTGGCCGCGGGCGATCATCTGGTCCAGGAAGGCGGGCACGGCGAACGCGGCGCGATCCTCCGGATCCGCCAGGCGCTCGTTCAGGTTGCGCATCACGTGCGCCAGCACGTCCACCCCCGCGATGTCCATCGTCCGGAACGTGGCCGAGCCCGGGCGCCCGATGGCGGGGCCGGTGATGGCGTCGATCTCCTCGATGGTGTACTTCCCGCTGGCCAGCGACTGCAGCATGCACGCCACGCCGTAGAGGGCGATGTGGTTGCCGATGAAGTTGGGCGTGTCCTTCGCGATCACCACGCCCTTGCCCAGCAGGTGGTCGCCCACGCGCGTCACCGATGCGATGACTCCCGGGTCGGTCTCCGGCGTCGGGATGATCTCCAGCAGGCGCAGGTAGCGCGGCGGGTTGAAGAAGTGCGTGCCCAGCCAGTGCCGTCGGAAGTCCTCGGAGCGCCCCTCGGCCAGCGCGCCGATCGGGATGCCCGACGTGTTCGTGCTCACGATGGTGCCGGGGCGGCGCTTCTCGTCGACGCGGGCGAGGAGCTGCTGCTTGATGTCGAGCCGCTCGACCACGGCCTCCATCACCCAGTCGGTGGAAGCGATCTGGTCGAGGTGCGTGTCGAAGCCGCCGGTGGTGACCAGCACGTGTACGTCCGGCGTGAATTGCGGGTCGGGCTTCAGCTTGCGCGCCTTCTCGAGCCCCTGTCTCGCCAGGTCGGCCGTGAGATCCAGCAGCAGTGACGGGATGCCGACGTTGGCGAAGTGCAGCGCGATCTGCGCGCCCATCGTGCCGGCGCCCAGTACCGTCACCGCGTTGACGTTGATGTGGCTCATCGTCCCAGGCCTCCGATCAGCAGGTCCACCACCGCGTCGGCCTCGGCGGCCAGGTCGTACTTGCGGCGGCTCAGCATCCAGTTCGTCGCCATCTCGTCCAGCGCGCCGAAGAACACCTTGGCCCCGGTGTTGGCGCTCACGTCCTTCCTGAACACACCCGCCTCCTGGCCGTCGGCAATGGTCCGGCGGATGAGGTTGAGGTAGTCCTGCAGGTGGGTGGACGAGAAGCGCTCCATGAACTTGATGGACTGCCGCAGCTCCACCTGGACCACGACCGCCAGCTCGCGGTCGCGCCCCAGGCGCTCGAGGTGCAGGCGCGCGATGCGCCGCAACCGGTCGGCCGGGTCCGGCACCTCGGCCAGGGCCGCCCGTCCCTCGGCAATCGCGTCCTTCATCGTCCGCTCGAAGATCGAGACCAGCAGGTCGTCCTTGCTGCGGAAGTAGAGATACACGGTGCCAGCGGCCACGCCCGCCACGCGGGCGACGTCGGCCACCTGCGACTGGAAGTAGCCGTGCCTGGCGAACACCTTCACCGCGGCGCGCAGGATGAGGTCGCGCTTGTCGGTCACGGGGCTGGCCTTCACCGCGGCGAGGCGTCTGGCAGAGGTGGCGGCCATGGAGGTGAATGAATAGTCATTCATTCCCGGGGCACCGGTCAACCCTCTTGTCACCATGGTGCCCCATGCTGCATCTTTGTGGAGTAAGGGACTTGGTGGGTACGCTCCCCCGGTCCCGGAAAGGGGGGCGTCATGAGGCGCCTCATCCTGGTTTCCGTCGTCCTCGCGGCCCTCGGGGCTGCCTGCGATTCCGATTCGCCGACCGCGCCGTCCCCGGCCACCGGTCCCGCACTCACCAGCGCCGTGCGCCTCGCGATGGAGGAGGCCATCGCCGATGAATATCGCGCCGAAACCATCTACACCGGCGTGGTCGCCGACTTTGGCGCCTCTGCGCCTTTCACGAACATCCTGACGGCCGAGCAGCGCCACTCGACCTCCATCGCCGGCCTCTTCGTGAGTCGGGGGCTGACCGCGCCCGTCAACACCTGGACCCTGGCCACGGTGCCCCACTTCGCGACGGTCCCCGCCGCGTGCACGGCCGGCGTGGTGGCCGAGCAGGAGAACATCGCCATCTACGATCGCTACCTCGGCCTCGACCTCCCCTCCGACGTGCGACAGGTATTCGAGAGCAACCGCGCCGCGTCGCTCTTCAACCACCTGCCGGCGTTTCAGAGGTGCGCGGGCTAGGGTTCTGGGGCCTCCGAACCCCAGCACGTATAATCGCCGGCCGTGGCCTCATTGACACTCGCCGGCACGACCATCGCCCCGGGTACGCGCGCCATCGTGCGTGCCCCGGTCACCCGTGATCTCACCGGCGACGTGGACATCGTCGCGCACGCCGTAGCGGGAGCGCTCGACGGCCCGACCTTGCTCCTGCTGTCCATGCTGCACGGCAACGAGTGGTTCTCGGCCGTCGTGCTGCGCGAACTGTTGAGCCAGGTCGATGCGGCCACTCTTCGCGGCAACCTCATCGCCATCCCCGTCGCCAACGCCACCGCCATGGCCACCGCCACGCGCTGCATCCAGGACAACGCGGACGAGCCGGACGCCAACCGCACCTTCGGCGGCCCCTACCAGTGGCTGTCGAACCAGATCACGCGCGTGCTGTCGGACGAGTTCATGGCGAAGAGCGACGCCATCATCGACTACCACGTTGGCGACTGGGGCGCGACGATGGCCGACGTGAGCTACGTCACCGATTACTCGGACCCGGACGTGGCTGCGCGCAGCAGGGCCTTGGCGCTGGCCTACGGGTTCCCCGTCGTCCACGCGCTCACCATCTTCAGCGGCCTCCGCGGGTCGCGCACCTCGCTCGGGCATGCAGGCGAGAAATACGGCACCCCCGGCATCGTCGCGGAAGTGGGCGGGCTCGGCTGGGGCGAGCTGCAGGAAGGACGCTGGATCCAGATGAACGTGGACGGCACGCTCGGCGTGATGCGCCAGCTCGGCATGATCGACGGCGAGGTGAAGCCTCCAGCGCGCTACCTGCACTTCCACAATTACTTCCGCGTGGGCCCGAGCGTGGGCGGTTGTCTCGAGCCGGTCGTCGGGCTCGATCGCCAGTTCACCGAGGTGGCGAAGGGCGAGGTGCTGGCGACGGTGCGCCACGCGATGACCTTCGAGCTGCTCGAGGAGGTCCGGTCGCCCGGGCGCGGCATCATCTTCTATGCCTGCCGCTCACAGATGGTGCGTCCGGGTGGCTGGGGCTTCGGCGTGGCATCGCTGGAGGACCCCAGGACGGAGTGGATGACGTCGTAAGTTCAGAGTCTACGAGCTCAGCGGTGGGGTGTCGAAGCGCGGCTCGTCGATCGGCGGACCGTTGAGACCAGCCGTTTGCGACACCGACACACGACCCGAGGCGGGGACACGGCGCTGTCTGAGCCGGGGAGTGCAGGCGAGTTCGCCCAAGTGCTTTGTCGGGGTCGAGGGGAGTGTGACCGGCTGGTCGAGCCGGTCCGCCGGGCGATGAGCCGCGCTTCGGCACCGCAGTCATCAGGAGGTCGTGCGTGACGAGACTGACAGGGGTGGTGGCCGCGGTGGTAGTGGCCACCGCATGCGGCGGCGGATCGGAAAGCGGCGCGCCCGCGGGGCTGCGCGACACGCTGGTCTTCGCCGCCTCCGCCGACGCGACGACGCTCGACCCGCACAACACGACCGACACCGAGTCCGACCAGGTCATCATGATGATGTACGAGACCCTGATCGGCTTCGACCACGACATGAAGATCGTCCCGCGCCTGGCCGAGCGCTGGGAAGTGGCGCCCGACGGCGTCACCTGGACGTTCCAGCTGCGCCAGGGCATCCGCTTTCACGACGGCACGCTGTTCAACGCAGACGCGGTCCACCGCAACTTCGCCCGCGTCATGGACCCGGTGGCCAACCACAAGCGGCTCGTCCTGTTCGACATGATTGATCGCGTGGAAGCCGTGGACGAGCGCACGGTCCGCATCACGACCAAGTACCCTTTCGGTGCGTTCGAGCCGACGATGGCGCACGTGTCGGCGGCCATCGTGAATCCAGCCGTGGCCGCGACGTTCGGCAAGGATTTCGGGTCGGCGGCCGACCGCGCCTCGGGCACCGGCCCCTACAGGATCGTGTCGTGGAAGAAGGACCAGGAGATCGTCCTCGAGCGCAACGACGACTACTGGGGCGAGAAGGGCAGGACGAAGCGCATCGTCTATCGTCCGATCCCCGAGGCCGCATCGCGCGTGCTGGCGCTGGAGGCCGGCGATGTGGACGTGATTACGCGCGTGCCCTCCGCCGACATCGCGCGGCTGGAGAAGGAGCCCGGCATCGCCGTGACGAAGACGCCCAGCGTGGGGATGCAGCAGTTTCGCTTCAACGTGGCCAGGAAGCCCTACAACGACACGCGCGTGCGACAAGCCATCTCCTACGCCATCAACCGGCGGGCCATCGTGGACAACCTGGTGTCGTCGTTCGCGCGGCCCTCCACCGGTGCGCTCACGCCGATCATGCGCGGCTACGCCAACCTGGGTGAGATCCCGTACGACCCCGACAAGGCCAGGGCGCTTCTGAAGGCGGCGGGCTACCCGAACGGGTTCAGGACGCGCATCGCTACCACGCCGCGCTACCCGATGGGCGTGGAACTGGCGGAGGCCCTGGCCGCGGACCTGAAGAAGGTCGGCATCGAGGCCGCCATCGACGTCATCGAGTGGGGGACGATGGTCACCTACTGGGCGGGCCTGCCGCCGGAGAAGAACCCGCAGGAGATCTTCATCATGGGCGCGGGCGCGTCCACGGCGGACGCTGACTGGGGCCTGCGGCCCATCTTCCGGAGCGCGCCGACCAACGAGAACAACTACGGCTACTACTCGAACGCGGAGTTCGACCGGGTCATCGAGGCCGCGATGCGTGAGACCGACGCGGAGAAGCGTCAGCAGCTCTACCGTCGCGCGCAGGAGATCGTCTACCTCGAGGACCCGGGCGCCGTGTGGCTCTTCGACACGCTGTACGTCGTGGCGAGCCGCGCGAACGTGGAGGGCGTGACCCCGTCGCCGCTGGGCGGGGTCACGTTCCAGCAGGCCACGGTGCACTGAGGAGAAGAGAAACCGCGACGACACGAAGGGAATCGCGAAGGACACGAATCAGATGAGCTCTCCCGTTCACCTGTCCAATATCGCTTCGTGCCGATTTTCGTGCTCTTCGTGCTCTTCGTGCCTTCGTGGTTTCTGTTGGCGATGACCCTCGTCGCCCGCTCCCTCCTGCGGCTCGTCTCGGTGCTGTTCGGGATCTCGGTCCTCGTCTTCCTCATCGTCCACGCCATTCCCGGTGACCCCGCGGTGATCGCCGCGGGGCTCGAGGCCAGCCCCGAGACCGTGGAGCGAATCCGCCGCGACCTGGGCCTCGACCAGCCCCTGCCCACGCAGTTCGTGCGATTCGTCTCGCGCGCGCTGGCCGGCGATCTGGGCACCTCCATCCGCACCGGCGCGCCCGTCGTGACCGAGATTCGCGAGCGGCTGCCGCACACGGTCATTCTCACGCTCGGCGGCATCGGGCTCGCCATCCTGTTCGGCATGGCCGCGGGCATCGCGGCCGCGGTCGCGCGCCGCCGCTGGGTGGATCGCGTGGTGATGGCCGTGACACTGGTGGCGGTGTCCACGCCGTCCTACTGGCTGGCGTTGATGGGCATGCTGGTGTTCGCGCTCCACCTCGCGCTGGTTCCGTCCATTGGCGTGGGCACGCCGCTTCACTACCTGCTGCCCATCGTGGTGCTCGGCCTGCAGAGTGGCGGGCAGGTGGCGCGCATTTCCCGCGCCGCGATGGTGGAAACGCTACACCAGGAATACGTGCGCGCGGCCGAGGCCCGCGGCGCTGGGCGGTGGCGCGTGATCGCCCGGCACGCCCTGGCCAATGCCACGCTGCCCGTCGTCACCCTCATCGGCCTGCGCGTGGGCGGCCTGCTCGCGGGCACGGTCCTGGTGGAGAGCGTGTTCGCCATCCCCGGCGTGGGCCGGATGATGGTCGACGCGGTCATCGCGCGCGACTTCCCCATGGTGCAGGGCGGCGTCCTGGTCGTCGCCACGCTCATTGTCACGGTGAACGTGCTCACGGATCTGGTGGGGGCCGGCCTCGACCCCCGGGTGCGCGCATGAGCGGCGCCTGGCGGCGCCTGGCCACCGACATTCCCGCGCTCATGGCGCTCGTTGTGGTCGCCCTGTTCGTCGGGGCGGCCCTCCTGGCCGACGTGCTGGCGCCCCATGATCCGCTGGCCGTCGACCTCGCCTCGAACTACCTGCCGGCTTCCCCCGCGCACCTGCTGGGCACCGACCATCTCGGGCGCGACACGTTCAGCCGCCTGCTGCTCGGCGCGCGCGTCTCGCTCACCATCGCGCTCGTCGCGACCCTTGCGGGCCTGCTCGTCGGCGCCACGCTGGGGCTCGCGGCCGCGTGGCGGCGCTGCGCCATCGAGGGCGCCATCATGCAGGTGGTGGACGTGCTGTTGTCGTTCCCCGACATGCTGCTGGCCATCGCGGTGGCGGCCATCCTGGGCCGCGGCGTCGTGTCCACCGTCGTCGCCGTGGCCATCTTCAGCGTGCCCGTCTTCGCGCGGCTGGTCCGTGCGTCGGCGCAGGCCGTGGTGAACGCGGATTTCATTCTCGCCTCGCGCGCCGCGGGCGCATCGGCGTCGCGCCTGCTGCTGCGACACGTCCTGCCGCAGTGTTACGCACCGCTCCTGGCGCAGGGCACCATCACGCTGGGCTCGGCCATCCTGTTCGCGTCGGGCCTGTCGTTCCTGGGCCTTGGCGTGCAGCCTCCGGATCCGGAGTGGGGCGCCATGCTCTCGCGCGGCCGCGAGCTGCTCCGGAGCAGCCCGCTCGGCGCTGTCGCGCCGGGGGTGGCGATCACCCTGGTCGTGCTCAGCTTCTCGCTGCTGGGAGACGGCCTGAAGGACGCGCTCGACCCCCGCCGGCGTTAAGCCTGTGCTAGTGTGGCGCGCATGATGCGCGCCACCCCCTCCCCCGGACTCCACCGCCGCGCCGTCCCCGCGCTTCTCATCGCGCTCATCGCCGGTGGCTCCGCTTGCGCCACGGAACCGGCCGCGCCCGCGGGCGGCCCACCCGCGCCGGCCGCCGCCCCGGCGGCCCGCTGGTTCGCGCACGTCGAGATGCTGGCCAACGACAACATGCGCGGCCGCGAGACCGGCAGTCCCGAGCACCGCAAGGCCGCCGACTACGTGGCCAATCAGTTCACCGAGGCCG